>Ga0265294_10004827_pt1 | contig 16658 bp, 14 predicted proteins | sample MunlanPumphouse3_FD_192504 | JGI IMG/M metagenome (GOLD analysis project Ga0265294, IMG submission 192504) | Groundwater microbial communities from a municipal landfill in Southern Ontario, Canada - Pumphouse #3 | ecosystem: Environmental > Aquatic > Deep subsurface > Groundwater | place...
GTGGAAAGGTGGATGGGTTATCAGCTGGGGCGAGTACAATTGGTCTTGCTGCAGGTGGTGTTGGGGCAGGGTTACTTCCAGTCGAAGGTCCAAGACAGTCATCAAAGGTATACACAGCGAGTCCGGCCATGCCGTATTCAGGTGAGTTTCAGTCTGCAGTGTACCCGTCGCCTTTTGTGGGAGGTGTATCTGATCAGGTTCAGTCATTTGGCATGGGTAGTGCATATGGACTTCATCCATATACAAGTGTTGATAGTGTTCCTGCAATGAATCGTGAGATACCATTTAAGGAGATGGATGGGATACCAGCAGGGCAGTATGAACAGGTTGAGAAGTCAATCAATGGTATTCCAGCTGGGTTGTACGAGCAGCAGGCTGAGAATATAGACGGTGTTCCTGTGGTGAATCGTGAGCAGGTATCTAAGAACATTGATGGGGTGCAGGTGGGTAATCGTCCTATTGAGGCTAAGAACATTGATGGTATTCCTGCTCCTCAGATGGGTGTGTTTGGCGGGCATGGATTGTTTGGAAACCTTTTACAGGGGCAGCTCGGGGTGAGTATGCCTGGGTTAGGTGCAGGGATTGATGGGGTGATTTCTGACATTGGTGGGAGATCAGGTATCTCAGGGATGCTTCAGGGTGGAGTGAGTGGAAAGATAAATGACAAGCTTAGAGGTAGTATCGGAGGGATGCTACAGGGAAGTAAGCTGGGTGACATCACATCAGGTAACTTCAGTGTGGGTGGGATGCTACAGGGGTTGGACACAGGGATGCTTGGGGATAGAGTGAGTGGAATGGTTAGTGGTGGTGTTTCTGGTAGGCTATCAGGTGGTGTTCGAGAGATTAGTCAGTCACTTAACAGTTTGAATTTGATACCTGATAAGATATCAGGTGCAGTGCAGGAGTCTGTATCTCGGGGCGAGATTCAGGACGGGACAAGTGATATTGTTAGGGAGAATGAAGAGCGGAATGTAGAGGTACTGGATAAGATTGCACAGTCAGCCATGACAGCGGGTAGTTTAGCAGGGACAGGGAGTACTGTAGGTGGTAATGACACAGGGGGCGGTGGTAGGGTATCTGTTTCAGATGCAAGGATGGGGTTGGATGACGTGGGTATTATGTTAGTTAATATGGGGTACTTTAGTTAGGAAAATTATGGGTTTATCATATGATGACTTGATGTTTGGACTGGGGGCGGAGAATAACCAGATACTGATTGTTTCCGATAAGTGGACCGTGAAGGGTTTCTTGACTGAGGATATCCGTGTTGATGGCCGTAGTCATTGGAACGAGGCACATGATCCAAAGTATCAGGAGCTGGCTAATAAGTACCTGAATGCAGGGTCAACATTCTGGAATCAGCTCACGTCTGGGCTGGGTATGAGTAACATGACCATGAAAAGCCGACAGGTAAAATCGTCTGCGACGCTGATGGTGAACTGGGAAGGTTCAGAGAACTTCAGGATTACTCTACCCCTTATCTTTGTTTCAACTTCTTCTAATGATGACGTGCGAGTTCCGGTCAGGGCATTGTATGAGACCATATATCCTGTGTTCGGTGAGTTCGGACGAGAAACACTGGGTGCAGCAGTTGTAGATAACTTTGTTACCATTATGGTTGCGCCTATGGGGTATGAGCGTGGTAATTATTCAAAGCCACAAGGTGTGATGCGGTTACTGATTGGGAAGTGGTTTAAGAGTACATCCATCTTTGTGGTTGATGATATCAACTTCAGCTTCTCTAAGCAGTGTTCACCTGCAGGGTTACCTCTTTATGCTTCTGGGCAAGTAACATTGAGTTCATGCCGTCCTATTTCGTCTACAGAGATAAAACAGTGGATGAGTAGTGGCGCTTTACCAACGCCTAAGTACCTTTCTGCGGGTACACAGAATGAGTATCCGGCTTGGGGGGATACACTAAATAGTGAGTCCAAAGCAGCAATGCCTGATATGGAAGGGAGTGAAGGAGGGAATACACGGTTTTTTGAAACACCACAATCGAGTGCAGGAGTTTATTGATTATGAGTTACGGTGTAAATCTAAACGTTGATGCGAACCCGAGGTTCGATCCGAAGAAGTTTGTTGAGTATAGCACCGATGCACTTTCGTACGACATACTGACGAGTGATTTTATTAAGGGGGTTGAGAGACTTCCGGTTGCCGGGGAGGTTCAGATTATTGTCGATGAAGAGCGTCTGGACAATATATCGTATAAGTTATACGGGTCAACACAGTACTGGTGGATACTTGCGTTGTATAATTACATGCCATGTCATAAGTATGCAAAGAAGGGAATCATTATCAGGTACTTCAGTCTGGGTGAACTAGAGAAGTTGAACTTCTCATTGAAAGGAGAGCGGTAGTATATGTTGAATGAGCGACACATGTCTGTTTTATATCATGCTACAATGGCTAATAACCTGCGGGAGATACTTTGGAGTGGTGTAATACAAATGTCAGATGCGGGGAGGTCCACAGAGGATAAGGAAGTGAATCACGGGTTTAGGTATTTTCTTTCTTGCATGAGATTGAAGTATTCAGGTGAGTATGTAAGAACTTCTTTATTCGATGTTGTAATTGAGTTAGATGCCCGTAGGTTGATTGATACAGGGAAGTATCGTTCTGTAGGAGTACAGGTAGGAAGTCTCCATGATGAGAATGAAGAGCGGATTATATCTGACTTGGATTTGATCCCGATGAATCGAGAGAATGTGAAGTCAATCCATGTATGGCTTGAGGGTGAAGTCTCAGGTTGGAGAATGGGTACAGAGCGGTTACTTTTAGATATTGAACAGGCATGTAAAGGATACCGTATTCCATGTTATTTTTATCCTGAAGATAAGGTTATGTGGTTTCGGGCACAGAAGGTGAATGGAGCTGTGATAGGTGGGTTATTGAATAGGTTTGAGAAAAGGTATAAGAATACTACAGGTACGTTTAGAAACTTTGTTAAGGATTACAGTAAATGGTAGACATTAAGGGTCAGTTTAGGTTTGTATTTTCGATAGGCGAGTTTGACGATTTTTTATCTTCTGAGCAGGTAGAGACATTCACAGTAATTGAGGAGGTAGGGAACGTACTTCCGAGCTTCAGGTTAGAGATAAAGCTGATTGAAGAAGATGTCATAAAGGTTTTTAACGAGGGAAATGTACTGAAGGTATCCTATGGTCGTGACCAGGATCACATGCGCAGTTGTGAACTAAGGGTACTGAGAATGGATACGTACCCGGACGGGGACGATTTTAGGAGAGTCCTTCTGTCTGGGCTAGTGGATGCAGTAGGTTGGCTGAATACCTCTTACTGTCGGTATTACCAGAATAAGACGTCATTGGATGTAATTCAGGAGGTTGGGGGTGAATACTTCGATGTGGTTCTGAATGGGAATACTGCACGGGATACTATGACATGGTTACAGCCGGGCATAACGAATAAGCGGTTTATCAATGAGGTCTGGCTACATTCAAATATCCCCGACACAGTTCCGTTGGTAGGTATCACAGCGGACAAACGATTCATTATCAGGACGACCCGTCAGCTAAAGGAGATTGACTGGAGGCTTGTCTACAGTGGGTTGAACGGGCCTACGGATATACCGTACCAGAGTAATTATCATGTTGAGGTTCGGAGTGGGTTCATGAATTCATGGTATGGATATGGTAGGGATAAGAAGCTCTTTGACTGGGAGATGGGAAACACAGTGTTTGAGAACCAGCAGGCAGAGGTATTTTTAGCTCAGGCGAGAACACTGAACAGGTCGAGTGGTGTAAAGACAAGATTTGATAACGCATCTTTTATCAATGATAACGTCCATGATAACTACTGGGCTGCGTTTATGAGAAACTTGTCATATCTGGTTTCGGGATCGTCAGTGAAATTGATGGTGCGAGTAGTGGATTATTACTTTGATGTGGATATCCTGGACAGTGTTATATTCCTGGATCGGCGTCAGGATGATAAGAAGGAAGAAGTGATTGAGTTCTTTTCAGGGCGGTATGTAGTGGGGAAAGTGGTGAGGAACCTATCTAATCGACAATTTACGATGGGGTTAGAGTTGTATAGGGAGGCATTGAACAGTGGGAAGGGAGAGATGAGATAGTATGTTGGTAAACTTTTTAGAACAGGTTGGCAAGGTAGATAACCTTCAGATTCCACAGAGGGGTGTTGTGGTAGATAACATTGATCCTCGAAAGCTCGGACGGATTAAGTGTGTTGTGAATGGGATGCTTGAGGGTGCAAAGGAGGTACTGCCTTGGGTATATCCTAGGAATCCGTATGGATTAGGTGGAGGTGGGAATACACAGCCGTACAATAGCAGTTTCAGTGTACCGGAGATAGGGACTGAGGTTGAGGTACAGTTCCCGTATGGAGACGTGTATCATCCAATGTACACCGGGTTCTGGCAGTCTGAGGGAACACATCAGGTTGGGTTTGACTCTGATTATCCAGAGAGTTATGGGTTTAGAGATTCGACGGGTAACTATATTAAGGTGGATAAGGCTGCGGGCTACATAAAGGTCCGACACGGTCCTTCTGGCAGCTACTTTGATATGGATAAAGACGGGAACTTGACAATCTATACAAAGGGTAACTTGAGGTGGCATGTAGGTGGAAACATAGTGATATCAGGTGGTGGTATAGGTAAGTTAAATACGGTAGGCAGGTTGAAGTTTGACGGTTCTCGAATTGATCATAACCTTGACCATGAAAGCACACCTAAGCAGGATGAACCAAATCGGGAGATTGAGTAGAGCATTATGCCACAGGTTGTACGATTAGGAGATAAGTGTACTGGACACGGGTGTTGGCCTAGCAGGCCAAATGTTCAGGCATCTCCTGACGTATATGTGAATGGGATACCGTGGCATCGTCAGTCAGACGGCTGGGCATCCCACTGTTGTCCACCACCGTGTCATGGGGGTGTACTTGCAGCTGGATCACCAGACGTATATGTGAATGGATTACAGGGAGGGAGAATGGGAGACCCCGTGAGTTGTGGCAGCAGTTGTTTGCAGCATAGTCCGGATGTGTGGGCAAATTGATATGGAAGAACTTATTGCAAGACTAGAGCAGGTGCTTTCGGAGCGAACACTGAAGGAGCGGTTTGTTATTCCTGTGAGTGAGTATGAGCTACTGAGTGAGATTGATAAGCAGAAGGCATGGGAAGAGGTAAGGGATGGTGATCACACGGTCGGGTATAGAGAGCCATTACCTGACTGGGAAGCGAGAAAAGCTTATTGGGAATGGGAGAAGTCAATGTGGAGTACATGGCTCGGAAAAGACGAGATTTTAAATGGCGACTAACTATATATATGGGACATACTCAGACTTGAATCAGCTTGCGCCCTTTGAGCGTGAGCTGGTGTATGATGTGGATGCAGTATTCCAGAGCATAGGAAACATTCTCCAGACGGAGAAGGGTGAGCGGTTTTTCCGGCCTGAGTTCGGGAGTGAGCTGGGTGGGTTCCTGTTTGAGTTGAATGATGCGGGTACAGCAGCGATGGTAGAGAAGTGGATAGTAGATGCCATTGAGCGATGGGACACGAGATTAGTTTTAGATTATAACCGAACCAGTGTTGACCAGAATCCCGATAATTACCAGATGGACTTGTTACTTGCATTTTCGATTGTGGGTATACCTGGGACAGTATCGTATAGAGGGGTATTAAAAGCATAGTATAGATTTAAGTATGACAGATTCACCTATTAACTTGAGGAGCTTATCTTTCGATTCAATCCTGAAAGATTTAAAGGGGTATGTAAAGTCACTGCCGGATTATAACAAGTGGAAAGACTTTTATGTCTCTTCAGCAGGCACAACGTTTCTGGAGATGTTGGCTGGTACAGGGGCATATCTCTCTTTTCATTCTATGGCAAGCCGTAGGGAGAGCTACTTAGAGTCAGCCAGGTTAAAGAGTAGTATCTATAACATTGCTGGGATGCTTGGGTATGAAGCCAACAGGCGCACTGCACCTGTGTTTCGTGTACGTATCCGGCAGGATGCTTTCTTTGATGACTTGAATTTAAGGGAAGGTCAGGGATTCAGCTGGGGTTCCAGGTTTATACCTGTTGCTACATATAAGGGGAACGATGTAGTCCTGTTATCTGAGTATACATACTATAATCCGAGGGATATAGCAGGTAGGGTATTTGACGTATGCCTGGGTGGTTGGCAGAGGCAGGAGTTTAATGTTGAAGAGACAAAACCTTTCCTGAAGTTATATGTAGAAGATAACTCAGTCGATAATGCACTGAGTCATTTACAGGTCTGGATACGACAGAGTGCCAGTGAAGGTAGAATGGTCCTGACACCTGTACGATATGCAGAAGAGATGGCACCGCCGGGAGCGAGCTCGAAGGTGTTAGTCCGTACAACGTATGACGGTGTCGTGCTTGTGTTCGGGGATGGTGAGTTCGGGTTTAGACCTTCTAAGGGTAACGTGTGCGTGTTTGATTATCTGTCTACGATAGGCAGACCAGTAATTCCTATCTCAGTAGAGTCTTTAATGACAGAATTATCCTGGGCAACAGGTACAGAGTTATTAAGTAATAACATTGAGAGTATTGATGTATTGGTTCCAGGGTATGATGCTGATACGGATGATAAGATAAAGACACTTGCCAGTGGGTACTTTGCTGCTCGCAGGAGGATGCTGACAGCTGATGATCATAAATCCGTTTTAATGTCATATCCGGATATTATCTCAGCGGGTGTAAGACGTAAATCGAGTACAACAGATACAGCCTCATGTTGTATAGTTGAGATGAGTCCGTTGTTTTCTGATGAGCATTATATCAATGCGTCAGTGCGTGAGATGACAATTGCGTCAGTGACAAAGTACGACAGCTCTGTAGAGGGTATCAGTTCTGAAACAGTTGATTGGTTAGGTGTAGATGGTGAAGGAAACGCTATTGCGACACTGAAGTATACGCTGACTGAGAATGGCGACCTGGGCGATTATGTGACTGATGAGCTCGTGGTGCTCAGGCTATACCCTGATGATACAGGAGAGAGTGAAATGCCAGCAAGTGTTTCTGAATACCCAGTATACTACAAGATAAAGGTACTGAATGACAGGATGTACGATCCGATTGAGGATGAGATTATCCCGGCCAGTTTCCTATTGGTCAATTTAGACAGTGAAGATTACCCGTTACTTAACGGGAAAGCTATTACTTATACGGGAGAGGATGACCCGGAGTATGTAGGGACACTGAAGGTGTGTAAGAAGGAATACCTTGCTGCGGATAGGGAGATAGGTGGGAGGTGCAGAACATCTGTGGTAGCAGAGTGGGACATTGACGCCAGTACGATTCGTACTGTTTCAGATATCAATTTACTGGATGGGATGCGAGTTAGGTTTGTCTGGAATGGAGCGCTCCAGCGTATCCCGGATGGGTTATGTTTTCCTGAGCCCTTAATGAGCACGCTACTAAAGAATAATATGGCTGAATGGATTGTGGAGCGTGTGGCTGGAAGTGCAACAGACTTTAAGTTACGTACTGTAACACCTGCACCTGGCTCTTCAGTAGGTGAAGAGGTTGTATTTAGTAAGTATGTATTTGACGGGGTTGAGTTCAATACAGCGGGGACAGTAAGTCTTTCGTGGGATGCAGAGGTACGAAGTGCTCTTGTCACTAACTGGGACTTGGATACGGGTGAGGTAACGCTGGACACAGCAGTGAATCTACTTTCAGGAAAGAAGGTACGATTTACTGGGGTTGATCCGGCTATGAACGATTATCTGAATCAGCCTGAAGCCAATCACGGTCCACTTCACGATCCGGGTATGTATAACTTGAATGACTGGAATAAACCGTGGGCAAGAGCAGTTGTAGGTGATACGTTTATACCCTTATGTCTGCCTTTGATGTGTTATTCACACTGGGGATATTCCCCGAATGGTGATGGACCTACATTTAAAGTTGAAGCAACAGACGACCCAAGAAAGTATCGGTTGAAAGACTTGTACGGAAACTACCTTTACTTTAATGCACGACAGACTGCAGGTACTGGTGGGTGCTGGATGATGTGGGATACAAATGAGGTTATAGATAGTTTTGGGACACGGGAGCAGCGGAACATACTGACATATCTGGATGAGTATAGGGTAGTAGGTGAGGTGATTGATCTGATTGATCCGGTTAAGATTATCCTCCAGGTTAAAATGACGATTGTGGTGGATGATACAGTTACGGTATCTGAGCTTGAAGAAGAGGTTACCCGTATTGTAAAGAGTAAGGTATATCAGATGGGTGTGACGTTCAGACCGGGTGAAGTAGTGAGCGAGGTGTCGCAGATAACAGGAGTCAAGCGTGTATACCTGCAATGGCCGACTAAGGATAAAGAATTAGCGTATAATGAATATCTGGGGTTTGATACTGGAGCTTATGTGGACATGATAATCCGCCAAGCTGTGTATGGGGATAAGTTACATTATATTGCGCCTTTAGACCTTTCGATTACGAGTGATACAAAGCTTTATATCGGTATGGAACCTGATAGTTATAAAGGATACTACAGCGAAGCCGGAGAAGTTTAAGATAAGATATGCCAGCTAAACCGTTATTTTATATTGATGAAGGAGAGATATTCCAGCATCGTGGTCTTGAGAATGAAGAGCTAGTATTCCATGTCTGGGTACGAAGCCAGCAGGTTCCAGGTGTAGCAGGGTTTGCTAAGCTCTCGCTTGAGTTAAACGTAACCAGCCAGTATGAGAGCAGGGAGATGTCCGGGCGACATGTATTCGGGCATCGGCTGATTACTGATGGGCGGTTATCTTGGGAGAAGGTTACGGATGCTGAGGGCGGTATAGCGGATATTAAAGGGTATACCTATCAGCAGATACTGGTCAGGTGCCTACCGTTGACTGAGCGGTTTGGAGCAGCACGAATCAAGATAGTCATTGTAGATAGGAATGTGGTTGATACAGAGGTACGGAGTGATCCATTAAACTATGATCCTATTGTAGGTGATCCGAATGTAGAGATTATTTACAGGCGTGTGGATAACAAGCCCAGCTTTACTCCTATCCCGGATATTATCATCCCGAAGAATGGTATATCGAAGGTGGTCGAGTTTAAACTTGCTGATGAGGAGAGTGCAACAAAGGATTTGAATTTCGAGATAGTCTCTTCTGATGAGGATATTGTCAAGAGTTCAGGGGTAAACTATTGCAGGCCGATTTTACCTATTGCGAATGGTGGGATTAAGGAGGGGTTACAGTACCAGGTCTCGGGTGGGAAAGAGATAATCTATTCCACACGGGTTATTCGTGATGGGGAAACATTCACAGGTATAAAAGGGTTCAAGCGATGGGAGTCCACTTATCAATCCACCGGAGCTGAGCAGGTCTTTGAATTAAACGGGAGCACAAGAGCATTTCAGTTAGTGCCTGAGAAGGATGTAGTAGGTACAGCCCGGTTACAGCTTTATGTATCGGATAAGCTCACGATGGATTATGTGGGTGCATTAGATTTTATCCGGGTGGGAGAGAAAGATGAATGGCAGGGAACCCATCCCGAAGATACGAAGATACATTGTGTAAAGCACATGGCAGGATACTTCTGGGTATGTTATTCAGATGGCGGTTTGATGCTTTCTCTGGCTGATCCATACAAGGAGTTTAACCAATGGGAATGGCATCATGCCGATGTGATTGGTGAGTCTGCCATTCGAGGTGATGTAATGTCAATCACGAAAGGTTCACTCCGGGATGGAACACCTGTCATGGTACTGGTAACGAGAATCCATCTTGTAAATAGTAAGTATGGGTTAGTTTACGTATCTTATGATAGCGGGAAGTGGTGGAAGCGGATTGATAAGACTGAAGATCAGATAGTTGATGGTGTACTTGTAGAGGGTAAACCTTTTAACGAGCTCTTTGATGTATGTTTTGGTCACGGGAATGGTGTGGATCAGAACACAGCCAGGTTTGTTGCTGTAGGCGAGAAGGGTAGTATCTATTCTTCAATGGATGGAGAGCATTGGAAGCTTGAAGCCACCATGAATCTGGTAGGCGAGAAGGGCAGGTGTATTTTACAGAGTGTTAAGTATGCTGGGGGTAGATATGTTACTGCGGGTTCAGATTACCTATATAGGGACGAGTTAGCTCAGCATGCTTTACAGCCCCAGTATGAACTTATCTATGCGTGCTTTGATAGTTGGCATAGTGTGACGGGAAGTAATCTTGTAGAATATACACCTGTATGGAAATCTATCAATAATGCACGTTGCCTTGCGATGCGAAATCCGGGTATTGCATCTCCTGAGTATAGGCTGAGGAAGATAACTGATATTGCATATAGTGAGAACTCAGGCTGGGCAGCAGTGGGTGAAGTTGAGAAGTTACATTACAACGGTGCATCATATGTATACGTAGAAGATAAGAGTGCAACAGTCGTATTGACAGGTGATATTGACGGTGAGTGGGAGCATCATTATGTTAAACGTGGCAGGGGTAATCTTCTGGGTATTGATGAGGTAGGGTACATGCTGGCGGTGGGGCGGAATAATACCATAGTCATGTTTGATACACCTGAGTATTTTTTCTCACAATGGAAAAGTATTGAGGATGCTGTTGAGACACCTTTCCCGGATTTATATTCAGTGGCGATTGGGGATGGGATAGTAATGGGAGTAGGCGAGGATGTATCCTGTTTCACTTCTTTAACTCCGGTTCGGTATGGGAAGCAGAAGTTTGTCGCTACAGTAACAGACTGGTGGGAGACACAAGATTTTCTTCCAAAAGCAATTAGAGAACATCCATTGTTTGAAAAGACAGCTGAGCTACTGGATTATTTGGTAGCTAATAATCATATACAGAATATGATTAAGGTGGATAACCTGGCTGATGGTAAGTCACTGCACTTTGATGAGGAGTATTTTACTAAGCTACTGACAGACGAGATGTTCTCTTCGTTGGACCTTGCACAGGAGAATAAGGAGAGTCTGACACTGATAGCAGCGAACATGTACAACTTGAAAGGTACACGGCGTGGGCTACAATACATGTTAAGTTTCCTTTCTGTGAACGGTCAGAGCTTAGGTGCGGAGGTGTTTGACTGGCAGCAGGTCAATCGTGATCCGTCCATGTATGGCTTACCTGGACCGATGGAAGCGTGCTCAGTATATATCAGAGTAAAAGTACCCCTTGGCGTGTATCTGTCAAGTGCGACTGAGGATCGTATTGCAGATATCATGCGGTACTTCTTCTGGATTTGTTTGAACGCAACATTCAGTTGGGTACGTACTGTCCGGTCGGTTATTACGGGGATTGAGGATAGAACAGAGGCAGCGTTCACGGTTAAGCCGAGTGACTCGTTTGGGAAGGGAAGACCTTATGACAGGTTCAGGTTTGACGGTCTGGAAGTGTTTGAGGATATCTACCCGTGGATGAATTCTGATCATTTCGCTCCTGTCAGTTATGAGACAGTTCTTGAGGATAGAGTATCGTACAGTGCGAGCTTCCTGATTGGGGATGGGATAGAGTTTGAAGATTCGTTCCAGGAACAAATCCGTAGTTGGGAAGATGTGATAGATTTTATTGATATCAATCAATTAAAGATAGATAGCTGGAACCCGAGTCGTGATTCAGGGTTTATTGATACTACTTTTAGCTGGGTACATGATTCATTCCAATGGCCTGAGATTGAACAGGCCATAGAAGACGTTTTAGCTTATGAAGATGAAGACATTGGTGCGGATGTTATAGCGGGTGGAGTGGAGAATGGTGAGTTCTGGGAGAATGTCGACGCCATTACAGATAACGGTATTCTGATTGATATGGGTCAGGATACATTCAGGGATAGCGGTAGTGCAGTAGATACACTGAGTGCTATTGATACTGTGGACCAGCTTGTGGATGTAAATACGGACTTGGATCGGTACCTTTGTGTCTATATTAACGAGGGTGCAGAGTGGAGTCCTGACTTATCCTGGGGCGAGTTCTTTTATGGTGAATGGACCGAGTTTAGAGTTTTAAGTGAATAGGTTTTTTAGATATGAGAGATGAAATAAATAGTAATGATATGAATGGTCAGAACATGACTAACAGTGTGAATAATGATGTTGTGATCCGGGGTAATGTGAAGATTACTGTACAGGATGAAGAGAGGGGTGAGTACGTGCATTTTAATGACCATAACATTATAGTGTATGGTGCAAGAAAGGTCATGGCACACTTGCTTGCGGAAGCGCCTACAGCCAACGTGATATATAAACTGCAGCTGGGTACAGGTGGGCATGGTGTGGATATATTGACCCCAATTGCACCTTCCCGGAGTGATACAACTCTGGAGGAACCTTTTGTGAGTGTACAGCCCCCGGCGGGGAGGGTGTACCAGCCTGTTGGCGATGAGAATGAGGTTAAGTTCTCGTTTGTACTGGGTAAGGAAGAGGGTAACGGTACTGGAGCTGTTGCATATACTGAGGCGGGTTTATTCACTTCTGGGAGTGTAATGTTCGCAAGGGAAACGTTCCCGGCTTTGATTAAGAACAGTACCCGGCAGATTACGTTTGAGTGGACAATCGTGTTTTAATCACTGTGTGTGAGTAAGAATGCGAGTACCTATTAGTTTGTTTGAATCAACTGACTTATCTTATCTACGGGATAAGTTTGGGATGCTACGTCGGCGTGGGGATTGCCTTGTATTTAATCCAGGCGAGTGGCGTAGGGTATGTAAAATAGTAGAGGGGAGTGGAGTAGGGTCAGTTAAGAGAGTGTTATTGTTGCGCATGTGCGGAGCGTTTTGGGAGTTGTACGAGTGTAAGAGTGATATGGGGAGTCTCGTATCACTTGTAACGGGTGTATCGAGGTTGGATGAGGGTATAGCTGCATGGATGCTTGAGAAGTTAGGTAAGCGCAGGAGGAATGATGGCAACTTGGCATGAGATATTATCTTATGTATATGATGGGGAGCGTGCAACGGGTATTGGAGAGTTTGTATCTCCAGAGAGCCCGTTGGGTACGGCTAACCGGACAGCTGCTGAGTTGCTTGAGAATGACGAGTACCTTCTGGATAACTTTACCAACTATGCAGCGTTATCAGGAGCGGTGTTTTCTGGGAATGTTTCTGTTTTGGAAGAGCCTGTTGAGGATTCACATGTTGCGACAAAGCAATATGCGGATACGAAGGCGGTGCCGTTACGGTACAACTTTTACACTTCGCAGGATACATGGCTGGTAACACATAATCTGGGTAGAGATGTATCGGTGTCAGTTTACAATGAGCAGAAGAGTCAAATATATGCAGCAGTGGAAGTAATTGACGATAACAGTTTCCAGATTAAGTTCAAGATTCCATTGCGAGGTTATGTGTATGTAGTTTAGAATGGTAAAGTATGAGTGCAATATCTTATTATCAGAACATTGAGTTTCTTGGCGGTGCCGAGTTACACAATCCTGTTATACATCCAGTTGCCAGTAGTGCAAGTTTTCCACAGGGAGACTCAGCATTCAGAGGTCAGATGTGTTTTAACCAGACCGATGGTGGTTTGTATTATTGTGATGCCAAGACAGGTGATGTAGCTAACTGGATTCGGCTGGATGCAGGTGGTGCTACGGTGTCGGTTGCGTCTGACACGACTGAAACTAATAATGCAATCAATGTCAGGTCAGTTGTAGATGGTCTTAATACTGATTACTTTCTTTCGGTTAAGAATCTTAAGGATGTCAATGTTGATACCAATGCAGCTATTGCGTGGAGTAAGCTCGCAACGGGTACGGCAAACAGGCTGACATATACAAGTAACACGGGTGTTTTATCTGTAAGTGGACTGAGCATTACAACGGGTGCTGACGCAGGCAACCTTAACATGGGGAGTAAGCGGATTGTCTCCTTGAGCGATCCTGTGGCTGATACAGATGCAGTCAACTATTCTACGTTAAAGGCATGGTTTAGTGGTAATGTGGATATCCATGAGCCTTGTTATGTTGCGACAACAGGGAATATAGACATATCTTCTCCACCATCTACCTTTGACGGGATTACGTTGTCTGAGGCAGGGGTGGCATATAGGGTGCTGGTGAAGGATCAGACAGACCCAAAACAGAATGGTATCTATGACTGGGTATTATCTGTATATCTTGGTACACCTTCTATGACACGGTCAGCGGATGAGGATACGACAGGAGAGATATTTCCCGGAAGCACAACGTATGTACAGTTTGGAACTGATTGGGGTAGCTGTGGATTTGTCCAGAACTTATCAGGGAGTGGTACAGGAGGTGCAATTGCAGTAGGAACAGAGAATCAATCCTGGGTGCAGTCGTATGCAGTCTCAAAGATGATTGCGGGGAATGGACTGATTCGGTCTGGAAACACCATGAGTGTGAAAGGTGTATCAGGAGAGATTTCAGTAACCTCTGCTGGGGTTGGTCTTGCTACTGTGACCGTTACGACAACGGGTGCAGCAGGAGCAGCTAAGGTAACAGCGGTTACAGCTGATACTTATGGCCGTGTTACAGGGATAACCTATTCAGATGCTTCTATTCCAGTAGGGCAGATTACAGGAATCCTTCCGATTGCAAATGGTGGTACAGGGAGTAGTAATGGTAGTATTACAGGGTCTGATACACTTAACTTCTTACATGCAGCGGGTAAGTCAGTGTTTCTCCATGCAAATGTAGGGATTGCAGCTGCAACGTTTGAAGCGTCCACATCATTACATGTTAAGGTAACAGGTAACTCCACAACGCTAGGGGCGAAGTCGAATGTATTGACTCTACAGAATGACTCAACAACAGTTGGTGCAGGCAGTGAGATTGTATATAGCTCAGGTGGCACTACCGCAGCATATAAGTTTATCGCTGTAGGTGGGGAGGTTATGAGTGTTAGCTCCGGGGCAATTGGAAGATGGTACATTGCTGGGAAGGCAACTACGGGAGCTACCGCACTTACTAAGTATATGACTATTGAGCCAAATGGCTCAGTTACAATGCCTTCTGTTGGGGCGAATGGTCTTCAGATTGGGTCGGGGACAGTGTATGGTCTGGTATCATTACCAGATGCAAGTACTATTTCGGTTGATGCACTGGGTTCAGGAGCGAATCTATCTCTGAAGCTGAATGCAAAGGGTACAGGTACAATCAGTTTAGTTGGAGCAGGGGTAGGTATTGGAACGTCTACAGTAAGTGCAAGTGGGTATATGACTATTGCTGCGGGATCGACTACAAAGGCTCCAATGATAATTACTGGGGCGGGAGTTTTAACCACAGCTGTCAAAGGAGCTCTTGAGGCTGACACAGCATCTTTATATTGGACAGATAACTCAACTGTCCGTCGTAAGCTTGCATTTACAGACTTCTCCAATTTAATATCGACTGATGTTTTAGGAGTAGCACATGGTGGTACAGGACTGACAACACTTGCAGCGAATAAAATACCATTTGGTAATGGAACGGGTGCATTTAGCAGTACGGCGGTGGGTACTTCCGGGGATGTTTTGATGGCCGGGACAGGTGGGTTACCAGGCTGGGTAAGTATCGTTCCGTTAAAGTCAGGTGGCACAGGAGCAGACCTGGTAGATGGTGCAGGCAAGGGAGCTGTGAATGGTGTTGTGTATAAGTTGTCGGCAAGTGCACTGGGGATAACAGCTCAGGCAGCGTATGACTATGCACCGTTGTTAGGTAGGACAAGCACGAATGCACCTGTGTTTGCAAGTTATTCGATGCCTTCAACTGCAACAGCATTTGGGGTAATGGTAGGTATTACTGCAAACTCAGCAGGGTTTTTAGCGCCTCCGTCGGTCAATTCAATCCTGACAGGTTCGCCTTCCACAGCAGTCTCATGGTTGACCATGCAGAGCAGTACAGTGATAGGAGTCAATTCAAGCGGGGTGGTTACATGCCTGGGTTCACTTCCTTTTACCGTGGGGATAAGTCAAGGTGGTACAGGACAAACGACAGCAGCTAATGCACGTAAGGCATTTACAGTTCCGGTCGGAAAGAAGTTCAAGATTACCGATTGGAGTGTGAATAATGATTATACACTGACGCATAATCTGGGGACGGAGGATTTAATGGTAGGATGCTGGGTTTCGGATACTGATACAGCTGGGTCGTATGAGCGTGCTGACTTTGGGATTACTATTAGTTCAACAACAGTTGTGCTTTCGAGTGCAGCACCGCTTGCGGGTAAGTACATTAAGGTATGCCTGATAGGTATGGAATGGAGTTAGCCGACATCCCTCTTGAATAAAAGCGTATTTTACTTGGGGGAAAGCGTGTAGTGTTTGTTAAAAGTGAGATGAGCAGAAAGGGTATAGGAGACAATGGCAATACTGCAGCAGTATTCTGATTTATTATTGCGTGGGCGTGTTTCGGTAGGGTACACTTACTTTACCGGGCTAGCCAAGATGGATATTGCTCCTGGGTCAGCTAGTCTAGCTCCATTAAGAGTAACACCAGGGACATTACTAAGCAGTACAGTATCAGGGGCGATTGAGAATGATGGAGATAACCTGTACTGGACAGATAGTGATGGAGTCCGGAGTCCTTTGCTTTCCACTGTTAATTATAGTCAGTACGGGTTATCAGTATTACAGGCGGGTAGATTAGCTACGGGCAGGTATATAGGAATAGGAGGGGGTGTAGTAGCTGAAGCTTCCCTATTTAGTGGAGAGGGGGATTTGGTATTGCAGGTTAGCAGTGTCCATGCTG
>Ga0265294_10004828_pt1 | contig 16657 bp, 16 predicted proteins | sample MunlanPumphouse3_FD_192504 | JGI IMG/M metagenome (GOLD analysis project Ga0265294, IMG submission 192504) | Groundwater microbial communities from a municipal landfill in Southern Ontario, Canada - Pumphouse #3 | ecosystem: Environmental > Aquatic > Deep subsurface > Groundwater | place...
CCGTGCGCCAGCCAGGGCGTAATTGGCCTCGGTGTCCACAAGGTTGACCCGTGTCTGATTCAGGGCAGTCTGGGCATCAAGAAGCTCAACCATTGTGGCAAGCGAGTTTTCAAAGCGCCTGCTCAGCAGGCGTACGGTTTCCTCGGCATCCAACAGAGCATGCCGGGCCACTTCCAGCCGCTTGCCCATCTCCTCGCGACGCAGGAAACTCTCCTGTACCTGGAATTTGATATCCTTGGTTTTGCCCTCCAGCGCCTGAGCGGCAGCGGAGCATTCAGCCATTGCGCGATCACGCTCGTGATCGGTACTAAAGCCGTCGAATATGTGCCACTTGAGGCTGACCCCTGCCATCCATGCATCATTATCAGACCCGAAGGGAATATCCTTGGCGTTGATCTGGTAGGATGCAAATGCATCGACCGCAGGGAGATAGCCGCTTCGGGCCAGTTTGAGTGACGCACCGGCCTTTTCCAGCTCGACACGGGATTGACGCAGATCGCTCCTGTTCTCCAGCGCCGACTTGGCCAGTTCATCGGGCTGGGCAGGTCTGGGAAGGCGCGTCAATGGTTCGGCAATATCAGCTTTTTCGCCATCCTTGAGGCCAACGGTGATGGCCAGTTGCATCTTTGCCAAAATCTGATCATTAAGGGCTGTGATAAGCTGCTGTTCGGCGGATGACAGGTGAGTCCTCGCCCGGAGTTCATCCGAACGCAGACCGGTTCCAGCCTTGCTCCGCACGTTTGCGAGACGCCTGTGCTCCTCTGCTTCGGTCACGGCTTTTTCCGCCGCCTTGAGTTGAGCCTCGGATCGTTGGACATCCAGGTAGAGTCGTAACACCAGAAAGGCAATATCCTGTTTGACGGCATCGACACTTAGCTGCTCTTTTTCGAAATCTTTTACGGCGATATCCCGGGCCGGGCTCAGCGAAGGAGCATAGAGCGTCTGCTGTAGTGTCAGGGCGGTCTTGAAGTCATGCCAGGCGCCGGGATGGTTGAGGTTGTTGATTGCAAAATCATTCTGGGTAAAGCGTCCTTCGTCGAGCTTCATCATGAAGGTTTGGGTAGGCGCATTGGAAGCGGCAAAGGTCTCTTCGAATAGCAGGTGCGGATAATAGCGTGAACTTGTGATGCCTATCCCCTGTTGAGCTGCCTTGGCACGGAATCCGGTCGCCTTGATAAGGTTGTTATTCTCCAGGGCCATGCTTATGGCTTCTTTCAGGGTCAAGCGCTGGACTGATGGAGCTGCTATCGCAAAACCGGCAGACAAAAAAAACATCGCGAATATTCCGAAGGCACGTTTCACGTAGCTACTCCTGATAAATTTATTAATATATGGAAAACAATATATATTATCTTTGACAAAAGTCAAGGGTAACTGCGTACATTATAGTGCCTGTCAAACAGTACAATGTGAACAGCGAAAGCAAGCAGGACAAAAAAATGCGTCGGAACATAAACTGATTTCCGACGCATGGATTGTTCGTGAGACAACCTACTTAGTACTATTGTACCATGGTGAACTCAGCCCTTCGGTTTTTTGCCCAGGCAGCTTCGTCATGGCCCTGAACAGCGGGCTTCTCTTTGCCATAGCTGATAACGGAAAGACGGTCAGCCTTCACGCCCAGGGTGAGAAGATACTGTAGAGCAGATTTGGCGCGACGCTCGCCCAATGCCAGGTTGTACTCGGCTGAGCCGCGCTCGTCGCAATGACCTTCGATCTTGACCTTGCCAACTGTCTTGGTTTTCAGCAGGATCTCAGCGTTCCTGGAGAGTACGTCGCGGGCATCCTGACGCAGATCTGATTTATCAAAATCAAAATAGGCGGTTTCAAAGGCTGCTTCGGCGACCGAATCATTGGCGTACTGTGCCCTCATCTCCTTTTGCTGCTCAACTACTGGCTGCTCAACTACTGGTTGTTCAACCGGTTTGGCTGCTTCAACCGGTTTGGCTGCTTCAACCGGCTTGGGCGCCTCAACCTTGATCGGCTCGGACGTGGCCACAATCGGCTCTTCGGTTTTGACTACCTCTTTTTTTGCACAACCACCGGCTACCATAGCCGTCATGCTGAGCGCTGCCAACAGTGTTATCATTCCTCGTTTCATCGTAATCTCCTTTTCGGGAATTTTTATGCGGCGTATTGCCTGAATGTTTCTTGAAGCGCTCAAATTATACATCCCATAGGAGATAATGCAATTGCTAATTGAAAATTGCACCATCAGGATGGCCAATGTCATCATTTAAAAGAAAACAATCGGAAAAGTTCTCGTGAAATCCTTTGAGTTCCGATAGCAGATCGAATACGGTCTCAATGTCTCGTGGGGACTTGACAGGAACGATGTGCTCTGTTATGTAAAGTAAACAATGGGCGCTTAGCTCAGCGGGAGAGCACTGCCTTCACACGGCAGGGGTCACTGGTTCAAACCCAGTAGCGCCCACCATAAATAACAAAGGGTTAGCGAATTATGCTGACCCTTTTTTATTGTGCGCCAGGCATGGCGCGTGGCGCACAATAAAAAAAACAGGCTGGAATCTCTCGATCCCGACCCTGTTTGCTGGCCCTGAAGTTGACCATTGTCAGAATAGATCCAGATTCTCCAGTTTTTTGAAGGGCTTATTGCCGAAGTTCTTACGTTCCTGATTAGCCGCTATCACTTCTGTAGGTTTTTCTTTCTTTTGTGGTTCACAGGTTTCATCACATACCCGCTCCACCTCCTGCTCCTCGTCCATACCATTGCACTTGAAAAAATAGCGGTCGTATAACCGATGATGAGCGGTCCAACGTGAGGTGCTGGCGCTCTCCTTGGCGATATGGGCGCGGATGCCGTTGATCTTCGAATCCATGTCATCCAGATAGTTAAGGATAGTCGCCTCAATGGTCTTGGGGCGCTTTGGCGAACCGTATTCGTACTGGCCGTGATGGGACAGTAGCATGTGTTTCAGCAGTATAGCCAGTTCACGCGGAAAACCATCCACCTGACGAATTTTTTCCTCTACCAGTTCGACGCCGATGGTTATGTGACCCAGCAGCTTACCGGCATCGGTGTAGTCGAAGGCGCGTTCAAAGCTCATCTCATGAATCTTGCCCACGTCGTGCAGCAAAGCGCCTACAACCAGCAGCTCTTCGTTGACCCCGCCATAGAGCGGCACAATAGTCTTGACCAGCTTAACCAGCGCCAAGGAATGTTCCAGCAGCCCCCCCAGGTAGACGTGGTGCATGCCTTTGGCGGCCGGAGCCATGCAGTATAGACCCATAAATGTCTCATCAGCCAGAAATGTCTCCATCAATCCACTCAGGTACGGGTTGGTAAGGGCAGCGACCACCTCATGCAACTCTTGTTGCATCTCGGCGCTGGCGCGGGGTGATTCGGGCAGAAAATCGGCCAGATTGACCTGATCCTCGGATATCTTGCTGATCTCGGCCACCACGACCTGCATCTTGTTCATGTAGACCGAAGCCTTGCCGCGCACCTGAACGAAATCGTTCTTCTCGAAGTGCTTGTCCAACACATCTACGTTGTCCCAGACCTTGGCATCCACATCGCCGCTCTTGTCCATGAAGCGCAGGTTCATATAGGGCTTGCCGTTCTTGGCCATTGCCATGATCTTGTCTTTGACCAGAAAAACCGCGTTGACCGAATCGCGGTCCTTGATATCGGATACAAACTGTTTTGCCACGTGAGGCTCCTTTGAAAACCAATATTCACAAATCAAATCTTAAAAATGAATCTTCTTGAACTATGCAGATCCCAATCGCGCTGCAATCGTATCAGCGATCTTGATGCCATCAATGGCCGAGCTCATGATACCGCCGGCATAACCGGCGCCCTCGCCGGTCGGGTAAAGACCTTGCAACCCTGTAGATTCGTACTGCCCGCCACGCAGAATCCGTACCGGGGCCGAGGTACGAGATTCGATCCCGACCAGGGTCGCCTCGGCAGACACGAAACCCCGCAACCGGCGGCCGAAATCGGCGATCCCTTCACGGAGTGTCGAGCTGATGAATGACGGCAAAACAGTGTTCAGGTCTGTCTCGATGATACCGGGACGATAGGTGGTGCTTGCCGCACCCTTTCCGGGCAGGCTCATAAATGCCAGCAGATTCTGTGCCGGGGCGCGGTAGTCCCCTCCACCGGCAATGAACGCCTGGCGCTCCCAGTGCCGTTGAAATCTGACACCAGCCAGCGGGTCGTTCCCTCCGAAGTCCTCGACTGCTACGTTTACCACCAGGGCGCTGTTGGCAAAAGGTGAGTTGCGCATCTGTCCGCTCATACCGTTGGTGACAACGCCTCCCTCCTCGGATGAGCCTGCGATAACCACTCCTCCGGGGCACATGCAGAATGAGTAGGCGCTCCGGCCAGTGCTTTGATTGTTCCAGGCTACGGCATAGTCAGCTGCCGTAAGGTTCGGATGACGCGGAGCGCCATACTGGATCTGATCGATCAGCCACTGAGGGTGTTCCACCCGCAACCCCATGGCGAACGCTTTGCGCTCCAGCGGCACACCGCGTTGCTCCAGCAGTTCGTAGGTATCCCGGGCGCTGTGGCCGGTGGCCAGGATCAACAGATCGCAGGGTAGTTCTTCCTTGTCGTTGACAACAACGCCAGAGATTCTGTTGTTCCGTATCTCAAGGTCACTCAGACGGCTTCCAAAATGGATCTGAAACCCTTTTTCCAGCAGATGGCATCGGATGGAGCTGACTACCTGCCTCAGTCGGTCAGTGCCGATATGCGGCTTGGCAAGATAACGGATATCGGGTGGTGCGCCAAAGTCGGTCAGCCGTTCCAGCACCCATGGTACCAACGCGTCCTTGGAGCGGCAGGTCAGTTTGCCGTCGGAAAAGGTTCCAGCCCCTCCCTCGCCAAACTGGACGTTGCTTTCCGGGGCAAGGATGCCATCCTTCCAGAATCGTTGCACATCCAGGCTACGTTGCTCTACCGGCTGTCCCCGCTCGATTATCGTAGCAGTCAGACCGTATTCGGCAAGCCGCAGGGCTGTGAACAGACCGGCCGGGCCGCTGCCGACAATAACTATCCTTGCCTTTGACCGGACAGGTACAAACACAACCGGCGGCGGTTCCTCCTGCCATTCCAGGCACGGATAGGCAGCAATCCGGGCGCAAAGCTCCTTCACATCATTGACCATAAAGGAGACCGTATAGATCAACTTGACTCGTGGTTTGCGGCGGGCATCAATGCCCTTGCGGATAATCTGGAAATCCCGCAGGTCGGCAACAGACAGACCAATCTCAGCGGCTACCAGTGAGGGCAGAACATCTTCTTCGTCACAAGTGGTGAGAGTGAGATTACGGTAGATAAATGACATTCCGGATCAGGTTCGCTGAAACGCTTTCCGCGCCAGGAACGGTTCAACGTCCACCGGATGGGTGGATTTTGGGATATGCAACTTGGCGCCCATCTCGGGGGCATCGTGCTCGTGGGGAGATGCTTGAAACATCAAGGTTAACAGGACTATCACAGGTGGATTGTCTCCTGCCGGACGTTCTCCATGCAAATGGAGATTTCGTCTATGCGGTGCATAAACTGGCCGGGAATTCGAGGCGAAATACCGTCCCCTCAGGCGAAGTCCTTTCCACCATGATGTTACCATCGTAGATACGCGCAATATGTTGTACTACGGGCAACCCCAAGCCGGTCCCGCGTATTTTGGTGGTAAAAAATGGGTCGAAGATGTTCGGCAGATCATCAACCGTTATCCCTTTGCCGCTATCCCCCACCATGACCATCACCCTGCCGTTTTCGGCCGTGATCTCAATCTCCAGACGCCCACCATTCGGCATCTCGTCCAGTGCATTCAGGAACAAGTTGGTGAAGATCTGTTCCAGCTCACCCGGATCAGCCTTAATGGGTGGCGGCACTCCGTGGTAATTCCGTTCCACCTTGATTTTACCAGTCTCTATCTGTGGCAGAAAAACATCCAGTGCACTATCGATCACTTGGTCAATCTGCACATTATCGGAGATGGTGCGGGTGCGCCGCGAAGCGTCCAGCAGCTTGCGTACGATAGAGTCGATCCGGTCGATCTCCTTAAGGATTTTGCCCAGATAGTCCAACTGTTCGGGATCAAGCGTGTTTTGACCCATGAGCTGAATAAAAAGGGAGATGGAGTTGAGTGGATTACGAATCTCGTGGGCCATGCCGGCCGAGAGGTAGCCCAGAGTCGCCAGCTTTTCCGACTGGGCAATCTCAGACTGGGCCTTTTGGAGCGCTTCAGTCTTCTCGCGAACCCTTTTTTGCAGTTCCTGGTTCCATTTTTCAATTTCCTGTAGGAGCCGTTCGTGTTCTTTTTGGAGCGCCTTGTTGTGAAGTTCTATCTCGCGTATGCGCAGTACGTTCTCAAGGCGTTCTGATAGATCGCGGCTGTTAAAGGGCTTGAGAAGATACTCTGAAGCGCCGTTTTTCATCAACTCCACAGCGACTTCCTCGCTGCCCTTGCCTGTGAACATCACCACATAAGTGGCCGGGAAGCGAGACCTGATCTCCCGCAGTGCGCTCAATCCGTCCATCTCAGGCATCATGTAGTCCAGCAATGCCAGTTCCGGGGCCTGGACGGCAATGATCTCCATTCCGTCGCGCGCAGTTGATGCCGTAAAAACCTGATACCCATTCATTGAAAGAATCAGTGAGGTCACGTCAAGGATGTTACTGTCGTCATCAATGATAACGACCTTTGCCTTGATATCGGTTGGAGTACTAACGCGCATAGTGAAACACGCAACGTGGGTAGGAGGCAAACATGCTTAGTGCGCGGCAGACAAACGGATGGTGAGGACAGGGCAGGAAGCGCTGCGGACGACACGTTCTGCGGTACTTCCAAAAAGCAGGTGGTCCAGGCCGGTACGGCCATGGGTACCCAACACAATCAGGGATGCGCCGGTTTCTTCAGATTTCCTGATAATTTCTTCGTAAGGAATGCCAGTTACAATGGCGGTCTTGTAAGCGCCGAAATCAGCCAATCGGGCTTGGCAGAACTTATCCATCATCTTGACGGCGCCCTCCTCAATCTCTTTTTCCAGCTGTTCAAAAGAGATGTGGGGAACATAAAATCCGCGCAGGTCAACCGGTTCATTGATGACGTGCATGACCGTCAGTTCAGCGTTAAACTGCTTTGCCAACGTCAGGGCATAATCAAAGGCGAAATCTGAATTTTCCGAGAAATCAATGGCAGTCAATATCCTGTCGAACGGCTTCATCTCACATCTCCTCATGCATGTCAAATATTAGCAAGTTAAACGTTTTTTTCAGGAATTGTTTCGTGAACGCACTTATCCTTGCGTTGATCAGTATCAGGTTTCCCGAAAGATCTTATTGATAATTTTATTCAGTTCATCCACCTTGACCGGCTTGTTGATATATTCAAAAGCGCCCAAACTCATTGCTTCAAGATATGATTCAACCTCTCCGTAAGCAGTGATCATGATTACGTTGCTGGATGGATGGCAGCGGTTTAATTCCCGCAGGAACGCAAGACCATTCATCTCCGGCATATTGATATCAGTGATGATCAGATCCACATCCTTGCCTCGCAGATAGTTGAGCGCTTCGTAACCATTGCCAGCCGACGCAACCTCATACCCCTCATGGGCAAGTAACTTGGAAAGGGCGATACAGGCATTTTCCTCATCGTCGACCACCAGTATGCGCTTCTGTTGTTTTGACACTGGATGCTCCTGTCTTCAAATCAATGATACTTATTTTAGCACGGAGCCTATGGCTGTCAAGGTACAGGGGATGCTTTCGCCGCGTTTTTACTGGAAGCCACTTTTTGACGGAGCTTTATGGCCGACAGGATCAGGTTGGCAATGATCGAAACAAAATAGATCTCGTCCTCCGGAAAACTCCGCATGGAGGTGGTCTGTAGATTGATAACCCCGTACACATCCTTCTTATCGGTGATTGGGAAGGAGAGCATGGAGTTATATTTCTCCTCGTTCAACTCGGTGAAAACCTTATAGCGCGGATCCTGGGAGGCCTTGCTGAGATTCAGGGGCTGCATCTCCCTGGCCACGGTCCCGGTGATCCCCTCGCCAATCTTCAGACGGATCTGCCCGATCTTCTCTTTTTCGAAACCATAGGTGGCCTTTAGAACCAGCTCCTCGCCCTCCAGCAGATATATGTTGCAAACGCTGGCGTTGAGCTGTTTGGCCAGCTTGCCGGCCACTGACTGGAGAACATCAGAGAGTTCAAAATCGGAAGAGACCAGCATACTAATCTCTTCCAGGGAGATGATCTCCATATGCTCACGATTTGCCCGCTGCATGGTCAACACCATCTTCCCCTTTTCGCTTTCCATATAGGGGGTGAAGTTGGCCTTGTGGTAGAACGGGTTGACAGTCTTGACCTTCTCCGTAACCGTGCGGTAATCGGAAAAACCGCAAGAGCAGGTCATCTTCACCCGATAGTTGTCGATGCGTTGGCTGCTCATGACTTTACCACACTTACGGCAACGTGCTGCTATCGGCATACTGCTCTCCTTACCACGGTCATCAACCACGTATAACTATTGTTTAATTCCATCCGCGTCAAGCACGATATAGGCTGGCTTGCCGACAGGGCCGAAAGAGCTGAGTGGCTTGCCATTCAACTCAGCCTCTACTCCTCCGGCATTTGATACATCCAGAGTAATATTCTTCTCGGCTTTCCACTCAAAGACATCACCGGCTACAAGATCATAATTCTGGGGCGTTGCCCCATCAATAGTTACGTCAAGCGTTCCGGTTTGAGTGACTTTCATCCTGACGACAAAACCTCTGGGAGGATCGTACAGCTGCTTTTGGGTGCTGTTGCGTTCAGAAGGAGACGGCTCTTTATTGACAATTTCTGCCGGAGTGATGAGCGGTTCAGATTTTTGTGCAGGAGGCGCCTGACGGGCACTCGAACGGGATGGCATAACCGGGGTAGCCTGAGTAACTATAGCTGGTTTAGGAACGGCCTGTTGAGTCGGTGGGGTTGTGGGGCGATTGATGATGGCAGCAGTTATGATCAGCAGCAACAACAAACATACAGGCAATGCGAGCTTCTGCCATGAGAAACGCCTGCGAACCGTGCCACGATTTTCCTCAGCGGATTGCTCCGCTCCACACGTGCTGACCGGGGCAGACATTTTCTCGTAGATGCGCATTATATCGTCAGGATTAAGTCCCAAATAACTGGCGTAAATCCGCAAAAACCCTTTAAGGTAGGCTATACTGGCAAATTCCTTAGCCTGATCCTCTTCCAGGGCCTTGAGGTAATTCAAGCCGACCTTGGTTGCCTCAGCCGCTTCCTCAAGCGAGATGCCGTGATATTCCCGGCAGCGCTTGAGAATGGCCCCTGGCGAACTCGCTGAAGATTCGATACTATTCGTGCTTATCTCGGACAAAAAAATCCTCGCTTATTTGAGCAGTTCCAGATATCCCATGGATAATCGACCCAGATCAGATCCAGGCATGATGCGGAGTACCTCTTTAAAGCTGGTTTTGGCGGCATCAGGATTATTCAGTTTGAGTTGAGCCAGAGCAAGATAATAATAGGCGGCAGCATAGTCATTGTAAATCTCCAGGGCCTTGCGGTATTCCACAATAGCCTGTTCGGTCTTATCCATGGCAAACCAGACCCGACCGAGGGAAAGATGAATGATCGGATTGCGGGGATTGGCGGTCGCCACTGCACGCAACTCCTCCAGCGCCTTGGGATAATTGCCTTTGCCCAGATATGCCAGCCCCAGATTAATGGCTGCACTATCACCATTATCGTAGAAAAGGTCGTCCTTGACGAGCTTGAACTGCTGAATGGCATTGTCCCAGCGCTTTAGCTCCAGATAGGCCACTCCCAGATCATTACGAGCCGCGGAGTAGGACGGCTTTAGTATCAGTGCCCTCTGGAGCCTCTGTTCGGCTAAATCAGGGCGTTTTTTCCCAATGTAGGCCAACCCGAGATTGTACAGCACCTCCGGGTTGTCGGGGTCAAGCTTCTCAGCCTCGGTCAGCGCCACCAAAGCAGCGGTGTAATTTTGCTCACCAAGATAGGAAAGTCCCATCTGATAATGATAGGCAGCCGGATAATTCTTGCCCTGCTGCTGGTCGCTTGATGTGGCACAACCGTTCACGACCAAGGCCAGAAGCATTAGAAGGATGATGTAAAACAGACGCTCTGTCATGAATAACCCATCCGGTGTAAATATATAGCAACGCTGGTGAACGCTAACAAATCCATCTGTTAATGTCAACAAACCTCACCCGCCTGATAAAGTGCCCGGATCTGATTTGAACCGCGCTGGCATCAAAACAGGGCTACAGTGACGCAATGTCCCGGAAGTTGGTCAGTGCCTTAAAACTCTTGTAGCGGGTCTCAATCTCCCGATATTCCAAGCGTTTCATACGGTCGAGACTGAAATCCTCCACATTGAAGGATGCCATCACCGAGCCGAAGACTATTGCCTGACGAATACCATCTTCGCTCAGATCGCCGGTGTTGGCCAAATAACCCATAAAACCGCCGGCAAAGGTGTCACCCGCGCCGGTGGGATCGAAGACCTCCTCCAGCGGGTAAGCCGGAGCAGCAAAGACCGTATCGGCAGTGAACATCAATACGCCATATTCGCCCCGTTTGACCACCAGCCGCTTGCATCCCAGAGCGATGATCTGGCGAGCAGCCTTGACCAGATTGGCCTCGCCGGTAAATTGACGGGCCTCACCTTCATTGATAACAACGATATCCACCTTCTGCAAAACCCTTCTGAGCTCTTCCGGTTTGGATTCAATCCAGAAGTTCATGGTATCGCAGGCCACCAGTTTCGGCTGACGCACCTGCTCCAGCACCTCCATCTGCAGGTCCGGGTCGATATTGGCCAGAAAGAGATACTCGGCATCACGGTAGGATTCCGGCAGATCGGGGCGAAATTCCATCAGCACGTTCAACTGCGTATCCAGGGTCTGGGCTTCATTCAGGTCATAGCCGTAACGACCGCTCCAGTGGAAGGTTTTGCCGGGAATGCGCTGCAACCCGGCAGTATCGATATCGCGGGAGCGGAGGAACTGAACATGCTCCTCGGGGAAATCCTCACCTACCACTGCCACCAGCGAGACATCGGTAAAAAAACTGGCAGAGGTTGAAAAATAGGTGGCAGAACCACCCAGAACATTTTCTCCCCTTCCAAAAGGGGTTTCGACCGTATCAAAGGCCACGGTACCTACAACTACTATACCCATCTGTTATATCTCCTGTCTTAGAGGTATTTTCCGACAATCAGGTCCAGCTTCTGCCTTGTCTCGTGGGGAATAACCGATCTATCGGTAATCACGGCATATTGCAGGGCACTGCCACAGATGCAGCTTCTTTCCAGGCTGATATCGGCAACTGCCTGGCGAATTATATTCTTGGCCATTGCCACGTTCTGATGGATGATCTGGATAATCGCATCCACCGTCACATCCTCGTGGGAGTCGTGCCAGCAATCATAGTCGGTTGAAAGGGCAATGATTCCATAGCAGATTTCCGCCTCACGAGCCAGTTTGGCCTCGGTCAGGTTGGTCATGCCGATTACCGATGCTTCTTGTCCGCGGTACATTAGTGACTCGGAACGTGTCGAAAAGGCCGGACCCTCCATACAGATATAGGCGCCGCCCTTGTGCACTATGGCTCCAACCTTACGGGCTGCCTCGAAAAGTGTGGCCGACAGAAGATTGCACACTGGATCAGCAAAGCCGACATGGGCTACAATGCCATCGCCGAAGAAGGTGTCCCTGCGCAAACCTTTGGTACGGTCGATAAACTGGTCAGGAATCACGATATGGCCTGGGGCAATGATTTCCTTGAGACTTCCCACGGCGGAAACGGATATGATCTGCTCCACGCCGAGCTTCTTCATGCCAAATATATTGGCACGATAGTTCACCTCGGAAGGTAAAAAACGGTGCCCGCGCCCATGTCGAGGCAGAAAAACCATCCGCACCCCGTTTAGCACACCAGTAACGTATTCGTCTGACGGATCACCAAAGGGGGTCTCCACGCGGACCCGCTTGACATCTTCCAAGCCTTCCATTTCATAGAGCCCGCTGCCTCCAATGACGCCAACTGCCATAGCACTCATATTCTCGTTTTCCTTTCGTAGACATGAAACAGTACGGTACTAAAAAATGTCGTTAACTTTACGGGTTTTAGGTATAAAGTTCAATAGTTATTTTCCCACAACAGCCCGTGCCATGCGGCTTTCAAAACCATTTATCTTCCATGTCGCCAACCGGGTGTGCGACAAATTTATGGTGCCAACATCAGGCCGCTGCACGATGTTCCCGGAAGTCCTCCCAACGATTGCTCAGCAGGCTGCATCGAAGGGCGATAATATTATTGGCTCCGCTGATTGTCCAGTGCATGCCTGATTGTTTCAACCTTTGAGCGACTACTGTGCGGCATCCTGCCTCCATTACACCCGAACCAACAAACAACCCTCGTTTTTTGAAATCGGCATACCTCATTCGTTCCTTGTTTTTTTGTGACTACTCAGGTAACACTAAATTTCATAACACATTGATTTAATTAAAATAATAAATGATGTGAATCGGGTAGGAGGCGGAATTGAGACGGTACGGGATTGAGGTCTCTTACCAACTTCATAACCCACAATATTTTTTTGGTTTGGGCGTCAGAAAGCGTGTCGATAAAATCTTCAACAGGCGAAACACCAGTGACCTTTTAAACTGCAACCTCAAGCCTGAACCCATCGTAGTGCAATCTGGGGGCTTTGTTTTTGCCGTGTTTTTCCATTTCAATCAGATCCATATCCAGAAGTATTTTTACATCTTCAGATATGTTCTTCATGTCGCGGTGCGTGATTGCAGCCAGCTCTTTGATAGATTCAGGCTGCTTTTCACGAATGACTTTAAGCAGGGCAAAACGTTGTGGGGTCATGGCCTTGCGGAACGCTTCAAAGCTAGTGAAGCTGTATTGCGGCTCTTCCGGCTTGACTTTTTCCCCTTTGATTGCTGCGTCGCAGATTGCAGCAAAATCATCCATTGTTTGTTCATGTGATTTGATTGTGATGGTCTTAAAGGTTGCTTTCATCGTCGTCTCCTTCGAGGTAGCGGCTAACATCGACATTGAAGTCTGTTACAAGCTGCGCCATGCTGATAAAGGCATATTGTTTTTCAACGCCTGCGAAATGCCGATGGTCGCCTTTGCCGCGTTCGTTGTCGTATCCCCGATTACCCTGACACCATTTATAATGTAGACGGCTGAGTATTTTAGCCCGTGCGGGGTGTATTTGGTTACGGGCACGATCCAGGCTTTCAACTCTGTTATGTGGCCGTCTTCATTTCGCTCTTTCCGATGTACAATTAACTTTGCTTTCATAGTTGGCATGTTAAACTGATTGTTTCAAGGTGTCAACGCTTTGAATGGTGTAAAAAACCAATTGAAGTCAAAGGCAACCTTTGGCTCTTCCAATTATCTGTGTCAACCTTCCGGTGTCAGGGCTACACATCTGACAAAATCATTAAAATTGGCAAAATGTGAAATGTGTAGCCCTGACACTGTTGTTACTCCTTAAATGCAGGAAGAGGCTATTTTCTTGAATATTCTCTCAAAAACAGCCTCTTCCTTTTCTGCTTCCGTGTCTCAAGCTCGCTAAGCCACTCGTACCTCAAGATGCTTGCCTAACGCCATGGCAATGTTGCGTAGCGTTGAAAGTCGAATATCGTCGGCGTGATTTTCTATTCGTGAGATTGCTGACTTTCTGGTGTGAATACGAATTGCCAGCTCTTCTTGGGTTATGCCTGCTTGCTCTCGTGCTTGCCGAAGCATAGCGCCAATTTTGAACTCTTCATATCCAGCGTCAAAAGATTCGGCAAATTCTACAGACTGTTTTTTACGTTTTTCAACATACCGTTCGAGATCATCCATTGTTAATTACCTCCCTGTCTTGATGCTCGCGCTTTCTGGCTTCCGCCAGTTCAATTTCGCGTCGAGGAGTCTTTTGTGTCTTTTTCTGAAAACCGTTGGTAAGAATAATAAGGCGGTCGCCTTCAATAAAACCGAGTAGTCGAAATATATTGCCGCCCGTTTGCACTCTAACTTCCCATATATCGTCGGTATTCACCAATTTTGTGAAATATTGAGACGGTACGGGATTGAGGTCTCTTACCAACTTCATAACCCACAATATTTTTTTGGTTTGGGCATCGGAAAGCGTGTCGAGGAACTCTTCAACAGGCGAAACACCAGTGGTCGTTTTGAAAAAGTCTATCCGTCTCATATTGCCAATGTTAACATATTAGTGAACCTAGTCAAGATATTTGACCGGTCGGCGGCGGCTTGTTTTCCCGCTGACCGGTGCTGCCGTTGGTTGAATATTCGATGTTCTCGCCGTTGGTTTACTGGTTTGTCAAATGCGTAGGTCTCACCCTCGAAGGCTCTTCTTGGTAAATACGGGAAGTGTCCCTAATTTTTCCGAAGGCTCTTCTTGGTAAATACGGGAAGTGTCCCTAATTTTTCCTAATTTTTCCTTGGTAAATACGGGAAGTGTCCCTAATTTTTCCATCGTGGTATAGCCAAATATGGAGATCAATATTCTTTAAATTTTTAGAGGTTCTTTTGCTAAATCTGTACTTTTTCAGGTTCACAGACACTCTGCCTTGTATTGAAATGTTTCCTACCAATAATTCACATAGATTTTGATCATTAATCTGAAAATTGTGTGATACCCACACCAGAACATTTGGAACTAGCCGATGAGAATTTACGCTGTCGAATTGTTCGACTGCATTGGCAATGTTTTTTGTAAAACTATTATGAACGGTCGCGTGAAGAAGCCCTCTTTCTGTTGTTTTAGTTAAAATCGATTTTACTTCGCAGAAAAAAAATTTGCCGGAAAGGGAACTGACCTTGAAGTCAGGGGTTTTCTGGTGTCTTGTAGAGTCCTCACCCGGAAATCGTTCTGGTTCAAGTCCACACTTTCTTAAGTAGGCCTCGACAAGTCTCTCATCGATTTTTGATATGTGGTCTGTTCTCATTATTTTTAGGACAACTCCTTAATCACCGGTTAGAGCCGGATTGGTATATGTAGAAATAAGTTTATAGATGAAAAAATCAGTTTCTACATCTGTAAAGCTTCAAAGTTTCTATTATTATAAACTACCGTTCTGTTTGCTGATTATCATTATTTCTACATGTAGAAACCTATCTGAATTTACTCTTTTTGCGCAGTTTCTATACAAATCAGGGGCATCGCCGTACTGCTCCACCAATCTCTTTGTCCCTTTTTGCCCCGGTTTCAAATTCACCCGTGTCTTCATTAAAACCCCGGTGTTTTTGCATATTTATTGTAATTTTCTAGCATAGCTGCAGGGAATTAGAAACTGATATATTAAGAACAACGCTGCATCCTGGCTGCAAATACGAATTAACCCTTGGTCAGCTTCCCGCTTGCATCTCCACTTGCTGACGTGTAGAATTCACCACCATTTCCGTCCCCTGTTCGTCCAATAAGGATCATCATGTCACCCCTATACATCATCGGTACCGGCCCCGGCGCAATCATGCACCTGACCGCCGCAGCACGGCAAGCGCTCGCTGAATCGACCGTTATCATTGGTTTTAGCAGCTATATCGAGTTAATCAGGCCGCTCCTCACAGGCAAGGAAATCGTTTCAACCGGTATGATGCAAGAGGTGGAACGCTGCCGCGAGGCGATCCGCAGGGCAGAGGGAGGTGAGGCAGTAGCCCTGGTATCAGGGGGAGATTCCGGTATCTACGGCATGGCCGGACTGGTACTGGAGCTGCTGGAAAATGACTCTAATGCGGACAATAATGCACAAACCCTTGATATCCGCGTTATTCCCGGCATATCAGCCATCCAGGCTGCCGCCTCTGTGCTGGGCGCTCCGTTAATGCACGATTTTGCCGCTATCTCCCTCTCCGACCTGCTCACCCCGTGGGAGTTAATCAAAAACAGGCTTGAGGCTGTTGCACGGGCGGATTTTGTGGTCGTCATCTTTAATCCTCGCAGCAAAACCAGGATTACCCAGATCCAGGAAGCGCAACGCATCATCCTGGCCGCACGCCCCCCGCAAACCCCGGTCGGCATTGTCCGTAACGCCTGCCGCGAGGGTGAAGATGTCATTGTCACCACCCTGGGTGATCTGCTTACACACGAGATCGACATGTCCACCATCATCATCATAGGCAATTCCGGCAGCTTTGTGGACCGCCAGGGATGGATAGTCACCCCTCGCGGTTACGCCGACAAAATGGGGGCCGAGGTTACCACTAATCAAGTACTTGAAGGACCGCTTCCCCATGCAGGCGCCGTCATGTTCTGCGGCACTGCTTCGGATGTGGGGAAGTCGGTGATCACCGCCGGTTTCTGCCGCTACCTTGTCAAGCGTGGAATCATGGTAGCGCCATTCAAGTCTCAAAACATGTCACTCAATTCCTTTGTCACACCGGAAGGGGGAGAGATCGGCCGCGCCCAGGCCACACAGGCCCAGGCGTGTAACATCAACCCTCACACCGACATGAACCCGATACTACTCAAACCCAACTCCGATACCGGCAGCCAGATAATTGTCCAAGGCAGACCTGTAGGCAACATGAATGTGGCTGAATACGATCTCTACAAACCGCTGATTTTTAATCAGGTTAGAGAAAGCTTCGAGCGTCTTAGGG
>Ga0265294_10004829_pt1 | contig 16652 bp, 13 predicted proteins | sample MunlanPumphouse3_FD_192504 | JGI IMG/M metagenome (GOLD analysis project Ga0265294, IMG submission 192504) | Groundwater microbial communities from a municipal landfill in Southern Ontario, Canada - Pumphouse #3 | ecosystem: Environmental > Aquatic > Deep subsurface > Groundwater | place...
TTGACCGGAACCTTGTTCTGAAGGAGTCAGTTCTACAAAAAGAAACAAGCTGTCTTTTGCCGGAATATCCACATTGGCAAAAGATTTACCGGAAAGTCCGTCCACATTAATGCGAAATCCATTTATACCTTCTTTCAGACGGATGTCGGATATCCTGATCTTACGGTTGCCGGTATTGTATATTTTCAACCAGGCAGTGGTGGTGCCTACGGTCGAAAATACGGTGTCAAAAGAAAGAGTATCCGCGGAAAAGCGCAAGGCATCCATCGGATCAGAAGCAAAACCCTCATCCTGTGAACAAGCGGAAAAAAAGAATGTCATGCTTGATAAAATCAGCAGGAAAGCAGGAATAATCGACTTCATATATCTTTCTGTTTGAAAATTATAAACGTTTCAGACTCTCAGTCAACAAGATCCAGAAATTCTTCACAGCCGGAATATGCAATCTTTCATCAGGTGAATGTACACCCCTCATGGTCGGGCCAATGGAAACCATATCAAGACTGGGGTATTTTTGCAGGAACAAACCACATTCAAGTCCGGCATGGATGGCTTTTACCTTGGGGGCAGTACCAAACAGCTCTTGATAGGTACTGGCGACGATCTTCACCAATGCAGCATCAGGATTGGGATTCCAGCCCGGATATCCATCCCCATGGTTAGCGGAGATTCCAGCCAGAGAAAACAGGGCCTCCAACCGGTGACTGAGTGCAAATTTGGAAACTTCCACCGAACTTCTCTGAGAAGTTGTTATAACCCATTCTTTTTCACCACCTTGTTTGACAGAAGCCAGATTGAGGGAAGTTTCCACCAGCCCCGGAAGTTTATAGGACATGGCTATGACGCCGTTCAAACAGGCATACATGACAGAGATGAAACGGGTACTGTCAGATTTGGACAACACTTCGACCGGCATTTGGGTTGATTCCATCTCCAGATTGATTCCAGGTTCGATGTCTCCGAATTCTTCTTCCAGGTCAGCCAGATAACAATTCAGACGAGCCCTGATTTGCTCCTTCTGGCTCCAGGGTACGCCAACGATGCAGGAAGCCTCACGCGGGATGGCGTTGGAAAGGTTTCCACCTTTGAAGTCCGCCAGGCGCAAATCTGTTTCTGCATTTTCATGCCAAAGAAATCGTGCCAGTAAATGATTGGCATTACCCCTGCCCTTTTCAATATCATCACCGGAATGTCCACCCGTCAAACCTTTCAGGGCTATCTTGACATAAAAATAGTCAGAAGGTGCAGGTTCAGTCTTATAATTAAAGGAAAACTTCGAATTCATTCCACCTGCACAACCGATAAAGATTTCCCCTTCATCTTCTGAATCCAGATTGATCAGACATGTTCCGGTAAAAAAGCCAGCTTCCAAACCAAAAGCACCATACAGCCCGGTTTCTTCATCCACTGTAAACAGGCATTCCACAGGGCCATGTACCAGATCATCAGAAGCAAGTACAGCCAATTGGGCAGCCATCCCGATGCCGTTATCCGCACCAAGAGTGGTACCTTTAGCTTTCAACCACTCACCATCAATATAGGTTTCTATGGGATCCGTATCAAAATTGTGGCTGACATCCGCGTTTTTATCAGCAACCATATCCATATGGGCCTGCAAAACGACAACTGGCTTATTTTCATATCCCATAGTGGCAGATTTGGATATCAACACATTACCTACTGAATCCCGTTTACTTTCCAGACCTTTTTCCGCAGCAAATGCCAACAGCCAATCCTGTAGGGCTTGAGTTTTTCCAGATGGTCTTGGAATACGGCAGATTTTCATAAAAAAGTCCCACAACAAAGCAGGCTCAAGAGACTTAACATTTTGATTCATAATATTTTTTTAAATATTTAATTAAAACTCTAAAGAATGTGCAATCGTATAAAATAGCTATTAAAAATGGTTAAAATGACGCAAACACGACCTTTTTGTCTGACAAAAATAAGGAATTTATATCAACGAGTTTGGATAAAACAGTATATTTGCAATTCAAAATTCGGAAGAGACTTAATATCTGTCTCAAATCAAAGATAAAAGGCTTTGATAAAAAATGGTTATGAATTTTCCCAAAGAACTGAACAAAACAAAAAAACTACTCTGGACATTTTCCAGAATAATAAAAAAGAAATGAAACATACAAACACCATCGTAAACATTGTCCTGGCTATCAGTATTATCGTTTTGTACATATTGCATTTTTGCAGTAATGATAGTAGTAATTGTAAATCATCCAAAATTTCATCCAGAGCGATCTCCAGTTCAAAAGAGATGCCAATAGCTTACATCAATATAGATTCCCTGTTGCAGAACTATTCCTATTCCAAAGATCTAAACGAGGTCTTGATCCGCAAGCGAGAAAACGCACAAGCCACGCTGACACAAAAAGCCCGTCAATTGGATGCTGATATGCAAGAATTCCAACGCAAGCATGAAAACAATGCTTTCCTTTCTGAACAAAGTTTCAAGAGCCAGCAACAAGCTTTGGTAAAAAAACAGCAAAATTTGCAGCAACTGGAAGAAAATCTGACGCAAGAATTGGTCAAGGAACAGCAAAAAATGAACGAGCAACTCAGAGATTCCATCTATAAATTCCTTCGTTCCTACAACAAGGATAAGAAATATCAGATGATTATCAGTAATACCATGAATGATAATATTATGATAGCAGATCCTATCTACAACATTACAAACGATGTTGTAGATGCATTGAACAGCAAATACAAAAAGAGCGAAGATTGACTTTTTCCCATAAATAATTAAAGGCAGAAGCATGGTTTCTGCCTTTTTTGCATATATTTGGACCTTCATGTTCGAATATTACGCCAATATGTCATCACCTGCATTTTGGCATAAATATTGACATTACCTTCCAATAAATAGAACCCTATGGACATTCAAATAAAGAAACGACTTTCAGATGACGTCGAAGAAATAGACTCTGAATTCATTCCGATGATTTCCGAGAACGAAGAAGACCAACGCCTACAACAGACAGATCTTCCGGACACTTTACCCATACTACCATTGCGGAATATGGTTCTGTTTTCCGGGGTAGTCATGCCTGTCACCATCGGACGCAACAAATCACTCCGGCTTGTTCGTGAAACATATCAGAAAGAAGCCTTATTGGCTGTTTTTACTCAGATTGATGCCAATGTTGATGACCCGGGAGCCAAAGATTTGTACCCAAACGGCCTTGTAGCTCGTATCATACGGATTCTTGAAATGCCGGACAATACCACAACGGTTATTATCCAAGGTATGAAACGTTGCCTTTTGGATGAATTGGTTTCAACGGAACCCTATCTCAGAGGTCGTGTGAAAATTATCGAAGAGACCCCTTACATTAAAGAAGACCGTGAATTTGAGGCACTGATACAAGCCATCAAGGAACTTTCCATCAAGATTATCAAAAACTCCGGCAATATGCCTCAAGAGGCGACTTTTGCCATTCGAAATATTGAACAGCCATTCGCATTAGTCAACTTCATCTGTTCTAATTTTGCTTTCAAGCTTCAGGATAAACTAAGTCTTTTGAAGATGGATGATTTCAAGGACCGTTGCTATAAGTTGCTTGAAATTATGACTAAGGAATCACAGTTGCTGGAACTCAAAGTTTCCATCCAATCCAAAGCCCGTGAAGACATCAATCAGCAACAACGTGAATACTTCCTGCAACAACAGATCAAGACCATTCAGGATGAATTGGGAGGAAATACTCAGGAACAGGATGCCAAAGACATGCGTGATAAGGCTTCCAAGAAGAAATGGTCCGAGCAGACCGGTGAAATTTTCGAAAAGGAATTGGAAAAACTGGAACGCACCAGCCCACATTCTCCCGATTATTCAACCCAGCTCAATTATCTGACCTATTTGTTGGATCTACCCTGGAACGAATATTCCAAAGATAACTTTAATCTAAAACGAGCAAAAAAAGTACTCGACCGTGATCATTACGGACTGGAAAAAGTCAAGGAACGCATTCTGGAACATTTGGCAGTACTGAAGTTGAAAGGTGACATGAAATCCCCCATCATTTGTCTATACGGCCCTCCTGGAGTTGGCAAGACTTCACTTGGTAAATCCGTTGCAGAAGCCTTAAGCCGCAAATACGTCCGTATTTCTCTCGGCGGTATGCATGATGAAGCTGAAATCAGGGGACACCGTCGTACCTATATTGGAGCCATGCCTGGACGAATCATTCAAAGCATCATCAAAGCCGGGACATCAAACCCTGTTTTTATATTGGACGAAATAGACAAATTGGGAAATGACTTTCGCGGAGATCCTTCTTCAGCTTTGCTGGAAGTGCTTGACCCCGAGCAAAACAGTGCATTTCACGATAATTTCATTGATATTGATTTTGACTTGTCAAAAGTACTTTTCATAGCAACAGCCAATAATTTAAGCACCGTTTCCGCACCATTGCGTGACCGTATGGAGATTATCGATATTTCAGGATATCTCGCTGAAGAAAAGGTTGAGATTGCCAGCAGGCATTTGATACCAAAGGAGATGGACAATCACGGAATACATGCAGATAAGCTTCAGATCAACAAACCGGCCATCAAGGAAATCATCGAATCATATACCCGTGAATCAGGTGTACGTGAACTGGACAAGAAGATTGCAAAGATCATGCGAAAAGTAGCCGGCAAAGTCGCAGAAGATGATAGCTTCACAGAAACCATCACCCCGGAAAAGGTGAAAGATTATCTGGGAATGGTCGAATTCACGCGTGACCGCTACCAAGGCAATGAATACGCAGGAGTTGTAACAGGTTTGGCCTGGACATCTGTAGGCGGAGAGATCTTGTTCATTGAGTCCAGCCTAAGCAAAGGCAAAGCAGGCAAACTGACATTAACGGGAAATCTCGGGGACGTCATGAAAGAATCTGCAGTCATTGCCCTCGAATATATCAAGGCACATGCTTCACAAATAGGTATTGAGGATTCGATCTTCGAAAACTGGAATGTTCACATTCATGTTCCGGAAGGTGCCATTCCAAAGGATGGTCCGTCTGCCGGTGTGACAATGGCCACTTCTTTGGTTTCTTCTTTCACCCAACGCAAGGTTCGAAAAAACTTGGCCATGACGGGAGAAATCACCTTGCGCGGACGTGTTCTTCCTGTCGGAGGCATCAAAGAAAAGATTCTGGCAGCCAAACGTGCAGATATCAAAGAAATTATCCTTTGCGAAGAAAATCGCAAAGATATCGAGGACATCAAGGACATCTACATCAAAGGACTGACTTTCCACTTTGTGAAAGACATCAAAGAGGTATTGAAATATGCACTGCTCGATGAATTGGTCGACAACCCGGTGAACTTGAAGGTTGAAGAAAAAGAGAATTCCGAATCCTAAGACAGATAGAGTTCAAAAAGATCGCTTTTTAAAAATAATTCCAATTCCCTTATCGTTCAAATGTACACCATCATAAAAGCAGGTTTCATTACAACCGCAATTATCTGGATTATATGATCCTATTATTTCAAGGTTATTCAATACTGAAAACTTATGGATATAATCCATAGCGAATCTTGCATATTCATAATGTTTTTGTGACATCATTTTATGATAAACGATGGGATGATATGGTGCACAAAACACCCTGATTTGAACTCCGTCTTTTTTCACATCATCAATAAAAATCTGTAACTCTTTTTTATATTTATCCGATAAATTGTCATAAGAATCAAATTGTTGATAGGTCCATTTCGATGCTGCAATATTAACATCTTTCTGTTCCGGATTTCTGAATTTCTCATCATAACTTAGAGATCCATCATCATGTATTGTTTTACCCGGATTATCATAGTTATTTGTAGCAGTAAGAACTATCTGATTACCTTTCGCCGTATCTTCTATCTTATGGGTTAGCACCATTACAGAACTTTGGAAGTAAGACATTGAAAATAAGTTCTTTAATCTCATCATATTTGCCATTGAAGTTTCTTCTTTGACTTTGGATTCATTATGAATGAAAGCATTATAATAGGCTGCATTATCCTTCCATCTGGTATCCGCATTGTTTTCATTGAACAATTGAGGATCAAGACCTATAATCATATTCTTAACCTTTATTCCTGACAGTTTGGTTATGTAATACATCGATATCATATCTTCCAATGAAGCACCACTCAAACTCAAATTTAAGACATTGCCATCTTGAAGGACCTTCTCCGATATTAACATTGTCCGACTTGGACCTAAAATCAAATGATCAACATTTTTACTATATCTCTGAATCAGAAATCTTTTTAAGAAACGTTCATTCATATTTGCATCCGAATTGGTTGCATTTTTTCCGGAAATCAGAATATCAACAATTGATTTTTCATATTTACCACCATCATAAACATGTGATGGATCAACAAAATAAATGCAAAGAGGAATTGCTGACAATATCATTACAAGCAATATCAATTTAAATATAAACCTTTTCATATCTTAAAATTGAAAATAGATAAATGGAGATGGATTTGTTTGCATAAACCTACACGTTACAAAAATAATTGTAATATAGATGCACCAACGAAGTACGCCATTTTTGATACCTGTTAAATCCATTCCATGTTCCTTTTCTCTTTGGAACCATTCTACAATAAACATCATTATTGTAAAGAAAAGCACATAAGCCAGTGATCTATTTAAAATTGACAAGGAAGAGAAAATTGACGGACTGAATAAACCGACAAAATAGTCAAATGCCTGTCCCAAGCTATTTGCCCTAAAAATTACTGTCCCAAAAGCAAATAAAAAGAAAACTCCTATCATTTTAAGAAAGTCGCTAAAAAACGGCAATCCAAATTTATTTGCTTTTAATTTACTTTTTTTGTTAAAGGAGCCGGATAAAATGAGCGGAATGAACAACAGGCCATTATATAATCCGAACAATCCATAAGTCCAGTTTGCTCCGTGCCACAATCCAATAACTACCATATTGATTATAATAGCCAATATAATCCCTGCATTCCCTATATTTCTGAATTTAACATTCAACGGCATAAAAACATAATCGGTTACCCAAGATGTTAATGACATATGCCAATTACGCCAAAATTCGGCCATATTTCTTGTAAAAAAAGGATAATGGAAGTTTCTGGTTACCCGAAATCCCAAAATTTTTCCAACACCAATTGCCATATCAGAATAACCAGAGAAATCTGTATAAAATTGAATACTTAAAAAGATTGCAGCTAATAACAAGTTACTTCCGGTTTGACTATGAATATCAGACCATACATTGTTGATTATCAGCGCAAGATTATCTGCTATCACCATCTTTTTAAACATGCCCCACATTATTTGCCGACACCCGTCAACAGTCTGATCATAATTAAAAATTCTTTTCTGACGCAACTGAGGAATAAACTTATTCGGTCTATCAATGGGTCCAGCCATAATGGTCGGGAAAAAAGCGACAAATGTTGCAAAAGCGACAAAATCAGTACAAGGTTCTATCTTACGGCGAGAAACTTCTACAACATAGCTTATCAGCTTAAAAGTAAAGAAGCTTACTCCTATCGGCATAATAATATTGAATGTACTCCAATTTGTTTGCAATCCCATTGCATTAAACAATACCGAAAACGATTCGATAAAGAAATTCAAATATTTAAAATACAGCAATATACCAATGCCCAAAAGTACACCAAAAGTCGTCAGCCAAGATGACTTCTTTACACTTGATGCTTTACTTATTGCCATTCCCATACCATAAAAGGCCACTGTTGACAGCAGCAACAACGGAATCATTTTCCAGTTGGCAAAACCATAGAAGACATAACTTGTCAAAAGCAACAACCAATTTTGCGCTTTAGTCTTTTCTTTCAATATAAAATAGTAGAGACAAAATACGACAATAAAGAATGCCAGAAATTGGTATGAATTAATAATCATTACAATAAACCTATTTGAATGTGACCTCGTGCAACTATTTGGCTATCCTGATTAATAAATTTAAAACTAAACTCGACGACTCTTACACTTTCATAAATGCCATCTATCTTAGCTTCTAAATGGAGTCTATCATTCATATAAACAGGCTTTTTATATATTATATCCTGAGAATGGATGATTACATCTTGTGTGGGAAGACACTCTCCGACAAAATATGATACAAAAGTGTTTAATATATTACCATACATGACCCGCTCTCTAAAGCCTTTTTTCAGGGCAAAAGTCACATCCGTATGTAGTGGATTCATATCACCGCTACATTCTTGAAAACTCTTATATATAGATTCGGTTATAAAAAACTGATGCGTAAGAATCCTCCCCTTGTCTGTTTCAACAGATCTCTTGAATTCATTAATATCCACGACAATAATTATTTCAAAGAAATATTGTCAATCATTTCGCCTACATTTTTCCATGAAAGAATTTCACGCGAAGTGAATTTAATCTTAAAACTCTTTTCAATAGCGACAATCAATTGAATATGTGTCAAGGAATCCCACCCTTCAACATCATCAGCCATTGTTTCTGATGTCAAGACTATTGATTCGTCATCCAATAAATCTCTAAAAATATCTTGTACTCTTGTCAAGATTTCAACTTTTTCCATTTTCCTGATTTTTTTTAATAAAGTATTCTTTTGATTTATAATTATCTATATCCAACATATATCTGCAACCGATTTGTTCGAAGCCCAGTTTCAAATAATGATCAGCGACCATTCCATTTTTGGGAGTCGGTATATATTCACCAATAATTTTTTTATAGCCTGTCGTTTTGGCATAGTCAACAATGGTATCCAACGTAAATTCTTCCATTCCTCGTTTTAAGACCCTGCAACTCATTAACCATGTGTCAATAAAGAGCGTCTCATCATCAATAGTTTTCATAATGACAACAGCTATTAAGCCATTATCACCAAATTTATCTTCAAGCGTAAAGCTGAAACAATGGCTATCTTTATCTTTTTCCATACGCTCAATATCGCCTTCGGTATATCTGATGGTACGAAGGTTAAATTGGTTTGAACGTTGCGTAAGTTGGGCGACACGTGGTGTATTATATTTGGTAAAACCATCTACAGTAGAAACCATATCAAGACTTTTCAGAAATTCAGCTTCATTTGTGAATTTACTTTGAGTCAATGCTCGTTTTGCTTCCACTTGATATTGTTTTGTCCTGTCTTTGTCTCCTGTAGAATAATTGACAGTCTCAAATAGATTTAAACCATATAAAAATTCAAGATAATCGGCAGGATCCTCCGGAAGTTCAGGTACAAGCACTCCAGGGACATTCACTCTGACCATATTCCGCTCAAATGGATTATCATCAAGAAAGACCATCGTATCGAAACCGATATTCAGGATGGATTGTATTTGCCGGATATTGTCAGCTTTGTTCTCCCAATTCGCAATGAATACGGCTATATCATCAAGCCGCAATATCATTTCGGGGTGTTTTTCAAACGGTTCTTTTGCTACTGATTCTGTATTCTTACTAACTATTGCAATGATGACTCCACGCTCTTTGAGCTTTTTTATCCATTGTTGAAATTCAATAAATGATTTACCGATACCAAATCCATGGCCAAGTTGAATACCTTCTAAACCGTCATCTCCAATGACTCCACCCCATAAAGTATTGTCCAAATCAAGAATCAGACATTTTTTGAAGTTCCCTTTTGCTGCACAAATCAAATCCATTGTTCGTGAAGCAATCAATGGCAAAGCATCTATTGTCAATACCATTTCAGTACTTGTATAAATCGATGCATCAAACAAGATGTTACGACCAATTTGATTTTGAATCGAAACCAAATCGCAAATAAACAAATCAGGACAACTTTGAGCCAATTTCATCAACTCAAAATTTAACTTACGAGTTTGATATATAAATGATTCTTCTATTTGATTGGCTAAATTACCGAATACGACATCATCAATTTCAGGATAATTGTAATAAATGATTTTACCCGGAATATTTTGACAAATCGTATCTACAAATACAATTCTGTCATCTGCCAGACTATTTCTTTCTTCAGGTTTTGTTTTATTGAATTTTTCAAGAAATTTATGCGTCGATTGGAAGACAATGGTATAGTCCGCCTCAAATTGATACAATTCAGAACTGGGATCCATCACCTGTCGTTCAATCTGATTGTATTCAGCTTCAAACAGATCAAGTGTCAAGCCCCTTTCGATAGCCATGCCCTTTAAAGCAACAGCCAAAAACTGTGTAGCCGTATCACCTATTAACGAAACTTTAACGACAGGAAAACAACCTGAGTTTTTTTTGATGTTGCCTTTTAAATCCTTAAATGATTTAAAAGGAGTTATAGTATCCATATTAAAAACTATATTTTAAATTATTGAACCACCATCAACTCGTATTATTTGCCCTGTGACATACGAAGCCTCATCTGACACCAAAAATAAAATGACTTTAGCAATTTCTTCCGGAGCCGCTGAGCGTTTTAAAGCCGTCGATTGTTCCAATTTCTTCTGGACGCCTTCTTTCATATTTATAAACATATCTGTTTGCATTGGCCCTGGAGCCACAGCATTGACTCGAATATTAAAAGGAGCAAGTTCCTGAGCAATGGATACTGTATATTGATTTAATGCAGCTTTACTTGCATCATAACAGACACCTCCTGGTTGTCGGCCAAGACTTCCTATTGACGTAACATTGACTATACAAGCTTTATCTTGTCGCATCATCAAACCGGAAATATACTTTGTAATGAGAAACGGAGCAAAATAATTTACTTTAAATGCTTGTTCAACTTCCTCATATTCTGTAAGGAATTGTGGTTTTATGGTACTGATTGCAGCATTATTAATTAAAACATCGATATCAACACCATAAGAGGCAATTTCATCCATACCATTTATGATTTGTTCTTTATCCGACATCTCAAAATAAATTGGATAAATGAAAACACCTTCGGCTTGTTCGATCTGATGACAAATGTCAAGAAATTCGCTGTTTTCTTTTCTTATACACGCAAAAACATTATACTTTTTTTTGGCAAATGCTTCCAAAAGCGTAAGTCCCAACCCTCTGTTGCATCCTGTTATAACTACATTACTCATATTCGGATTTATTGCTTGTATTTATTTATAATATCCTCTGCAATCAAATCAGGCATAAGTCTGTTTTGTTTTAGCAAGTATTCATAGTCACCTGGAATAGAAAAGGCGTCTTTAACACCGAGCCTGAGCAATGGCGGATAATCGGTAAATTCAGAAATATATTCAGAAATGGATGATCCCAACCCTCCAATAAGATTATGCTCTTCAACTGACACAAATAACTTGCTGTGTTTCGAATCATTAACAATATCAACATCCATCGGTTTTATGGTATGGACATCAACAATTCTGGCCTTTATTCCCTGAGTTTCCAAAAGATCGCCAGCTATGATCACTTGATGTACCATTGAACCTGTAGCAAATATTGTGATATCGTCTCCCTCGTGAATAACGTTTGATTTTCCTATTTCATAGGAAAAGTCTTCTTTATAAACAATAGGTGCCTCCTTTAAACCTGTTAATCGGATGTAGACAGAGGCGTCAGTTCGAAGGGCTGCTTCAAAGGCCTTAACAGCTTCTCCTGCATCTGCCGGAGATAAGACGATCATGCCAGGAATGCCACGCATAAGTGAAAGATCTTCAGTTGCATAGTGGGTATTTCCAAAAAATTTCAACAAAAAACCTGCATTAAGTCCAACAAGGATAACATTGTTGTGCATATAACCTAAATACTGACGAACCATTTCAAAACTGCGCATGGAAATAAATGCAGCCTGAGCAACGGCAATACTTTTAAAACCTTCGGAAGCCAAACCGGCAGCAACGCCAATCAGATTTTGTTCAGCAATTCCGACGTTATAGAAACTATCGGGATAAAGATATCTGAACCTATCCAGACCTGCAGCAAGAGCCATATCAGAGGTAACAACCTTAATATTTGGATAAATATCAATATTATCCATCAATGATACACCAAAAATCGAGTTACTTTGACCTAAACTGGCAAAAGCGTTTACATCAAAATATGCTTCATTCTCCATCTGTACTATTCCATTTGTTTAATTCATCTATAGCCTTTTTATATTGAATGTCCGAAAGGATACCATGATGCCAATTCCTTTTGTTTTCCATAAATGAAATGCCCTTACCTTTAATTGTCCTTGCAATAATGGCATTGGGTTTTGAATCACTCCTTTTGCCGAAGGCCCCGACTAAATCTTTAATGGAATGACCATCAGTCTCAATTGTCTTAAATCCGAAAGCAGTAAACTTATCAAAAAGAGAGTCTGTATTCATTACCTCTTCTGTAAAACCATCAGCCTGGAGATGATTGAAATCTACTATTGCTGTAAAATTAGTCAAGTTGTAATTTTTTACACACATCAACGCCTCCCAAACCAGACCTTCATCACATTCACCATCTCCTAACAAAACATAAATTTGATTGTTTATCCCTTTGGCTTTGCAAGCCAAAGCAACACCGACAGCATAGGAAATGCCCAAGCCTAAACTTCCACCGGAAAATTCAAGTCCTTTCGTTATGTCTCTTTTTGCATGAGCCAAGAACTGACTCCCATTACCTTCGAAGGTATCGAGTTCTTCTTTTGAAAGGAGGCCGACAGATTCCAACACGCAATAAAGAGCCAATGCAGCATGACCTTTGCTAAGAATCACTCTGTCTCTCTCTTCAATACTGTTGGGTTTATTCTGAACAACGGAATGAAACAATGTAGCTAATATTTCAACTGAAGATAAACTCCCACCAATATGGGCACCATATTTTCTTGACTGAAAGGTAAGCTCAACAATTCTTAAACGTATCTCATGAGAAATCTTTTCGATACTATTAATTGATTGTTGGTTATTTATCATCATATCTATTTTGTTTTCAGGTACATAAATCTATAGTACGCAAAATTAAACATTATTTCTATATTTTAACTAAGGAGTATGTAATGTATCTCTTTCTGTCTCATTTACCTTCGCTTTTACTCATCTTCATTCATCAGGTGAAATCTACTGAACCCCCAGAATATCAGTGAAAGCACGACACCGACGATAGCGGCAAAAGCCATTCCCATTAACTGAACAGAGCCAATCTTGATGCTGGCACCGCTAACCCCGACAACGAAGGTAATGGCACCTAGTACCATATTCCTATTTTTGCTGAAATCAACTTTTTGCTCCACAAAAATACGCAGGCCTTGTACTGCAATCACCCCATAAAGGAGCAGCGTAATACCGCCCATGACAGGAGTCGGGATGGTGGAGATGGCAGCAGCAACCTTACCCATGCAAGAAAACATGATGGCAAGAAGAGCCGCACCACGGATAATCCATACGGAATAGACCCGGGTGATGGCCATTACACCGATATTTTCACCATAGGTTGTATTGGGAGGAGAACCAACCATACCGGAAACAACGTTGCTCAAACCATCCCCAAGTAAAGAACGGTGCAAACCCGGATCTTTCATCAAATCTTCACCTGTGACCTTGCTGGTCACAATCAGGTGGCTGATATGTTCAGCGAGAACGACGATACATGCAGGAGCAATAATCAATATGGCATTGGTGTCATAAACCGGAGCTGTAAACTGAGGCAAAGCAAACCATGGAGCATTGCTGATGGCTGCAGTATCAACCATTCCCATGCAAAGAGCCAGGATATAACCGGCAACAACAGCCATCAGGATAGGGATGACTTGCAAAAATCCTCTGAACATCACAGATCCGAAAATTCCAATGAACAAGGTAAACATGGAAACAATCAGTGTATCGGTATCTGCGACGTATGGTTGAACGACTTGTCCGACCGCTGTTGATCCGGATGCAAGGCCAGCCTGTTGCGCAGCCGTCGGTGCAAGTTCAAGGCCGATAATGGCAACCACGGCACCCATTACTGCCGGTGGCATGACGATATCAATCCATTTGATGCCCCATTTCTTTACAACATAAGAAATAAGGATAAAAAATAGTCCGAAGAAAATAAATCCGGACTGAGCATGACTAAAACCACCATAATTGGTAGAAATCAAAATTACCGGTGCAATGAAAGCAAAACTGGAACCAAGATAGGCTGGAATGCCACCTTTGGTCACCCAGGAATAGAGCAAAGTACCTATACCATTCATCAATAAAGCAATAGCCGGATTGACACCCAACAGGATTGGAACCAGAATGGTGGCTCCAAACATTGCTGTGAGGTGCTGAATACTGAGTGGCAGGCTCTCTAAAAAAGGCATTCTTTCATGAATGCCGATAGTACGTCTTGTCATTTACAGATTTCCATTTTAAATTATTTGTAATAATAGTAAATATCAGATTTTAAGGTAATAATCTTTAATTGATGTAAATGAAAAAAAGTCGCTTGCATTGCAAGAGCCTCATGACCTTATTTCGGAGCCTTCATGTACAGTCCAATCCCTATCAAGGTATAGATAACATTGGGTGCCCATACGGCCAACATGGGAGTCATGCCCCCTCCTTGGGCAAAGGTCCCGGAAATGGTATCAAGAAGAATATAGGTAAAGCTGATGCCTAACCCCAAACCAAGGTGCAGTCCCATCCCACCCCTCACCTTCCTTGACGCCAAAGAAACACCGATCAATGTCAAAATAAAGGCTGAAAATGGAAAAGAGAAACGTCTGGCATACTCAACATCATATTCTCTGATATTCGCGACACCACGCTTTTCCTGTCTGTCAAGATAAGCCTTCAACTCAGGAGTGGTCAGTTGTTCGCTCCAACCTTTGATGATAAAGAACTCTTGAGGATCCACCGGAATGATGGTATCGAGTGAACTTCCTTGGTGTATTTTTTCATAATATCCGTCAAAATCCCGAATCAGATAATCTGTCAACTGCCAATGATAAGCAGATTCTTGCCGAATTTCTCTGGCAGTAAGTCTCGATATCAATTTCTGGTCATCATATTTTTCCATAAAGAAATTGCTACCAGTTTGATTTTCAGAATTATAACGCTCAATATACATGATGACGCCCGGTTTGATCTCCATTTGCACATTTCTCACAAAATCCGTTGAGATTTTTTTGACATATTGATCCTCAAAAGCCAGACGAGTCTTATTGGCATTTGGTATCCAGAAAGAATTGAGCCCGAAAGTCAAAAGAGCAAGAAATGCTGCTGAAATCATGTATGGCCTGAGTAATCTCTTAAAACTGATTCCACTGGCAAGCATAGCAATGATTTCGGTATTGCTGGCCATTTTTGATGTGAAATATATGACCGAAATGAAGATAAACAGCGGACTGAACTTCACACCGAAATAAGGTATGAAATTCAAGTAATAATCAAAGATGATTGCCTTGTTGGGTGCATCATTCTGAACGAATTTATCCAACTTCTCATTAAAGTCAAAAACCACAATGATGGACATGATCAACATCATGCAATAGAAAAAGGTTCCAAGAAACTTTCTGATGATATAGACATCAATCCTTTTAAAGTGATCCTTCAATCCTGTTTGAAATATATCATATTTCAACTTTCTGATTCTATTCAATATAGATATTACGATTTCCACTAAAACTTTAATTATTTAAAAGTAAAATTCTGATCATAATCTCGCACTCACCTGTCGCAATACCTGAGGTTTCCAGGTTGAAAAATCACCAACCATAATATGCCGGCGAGCCTCTCCCACCAACCACAGATAGAAGGCCAGATTGTGAATGGAAGCTATTTGCAAAGCCAGCAACTCATTCGCGGCAAAAAGATGTCGCAGGTAAGCTTTGGTGTATAATCGGTCTACAGATGATGCTCCTTCCACATCGATTGGTGTAAAATCATCCGCCCACTTCTTGTTGTGCATGTTCATGATGCCGTTTCTGGTGAACAGCATCCCGTTGCGACCGTTTCTGGTGGGCATCACGCAATCAAACATATCAATACCGCGTTCAATACCTTCCAGCAAATTGGCCGGATTACCCACACCCATCAGATAACGCGGCTTATCTTTGGGCAATATTTCATTGACAATTTCAATCATTTCATACATCTTTTCAGTAGGCTCACCAACAGCAAGCCCACCGATGGCATTACCTTCCCTGTTCTTGGAAGCGATAAATTCAGCGGAACGTTTACGAAGATCCGGGTAAACACAACCTTGAACGATGGGAAAAAGGGTCTGTGAATATCCATATCGGGACTCCGTATGATCAAAACGGTCAATACAACGGTCCAGCCAACGATGAGTCAACTCCATGGACTTTTTGGCATAATCAAAATCAGCAGTCCCCGGCGTACACTCATCAAATGCCATGACAATGTCTGCCCCGATAGAACGCTGGGTATCCATTACATTTTCCGGTGTAAACAAATGTTTGGAACCGTCAATATGGGATTGAAAAGTGACGCCTTCTTCTTTCATTTTCCTGCAATGGGCCAGGGAAAAGACTTGGAAACCTCCACTATCAGTCAATATCGGACGATTCCAGGACATGAACGAATGAAGTCCGCCGGCTTTTTCCAGCAAGTCAAGTCCCGGCCGAAGATACAAATGATAAGTATTCCCTAAAATAATCTGGGCTTTTACCTGCTCTACCAGTTCTGTCTGATGAACAGCTTTCACGGAACCGATTGTACCCACCGGCATGAATATTGGTGTCTCAATCTGTCCGTGGTCTGTAGTG
>Ga0265294_10004830_pt1 | contig 16648 bp, 28 predicted proteins | sample MunlanPumphouse3_FD_192504 | JGI IMG/M metagenome (GOLD analysis project Ga0265294, IMG submission 192504) | Groundwater microbial communities from a municipal landfill in Southern Ontario, Canada - Pumphouse #3 | ecosystem: Environmental > Aquatic > Deep subsurface > Groundwater | place...
CCTCTTTGGCAGGCTTTTCTGCAGGAGCTTCCTCTTTGGCAGGCTTTTCTGCAGGAGCTTCCTCTTTGGCAGGCTTTTCTGCAGGAGCTTCCTCTTTGGCAGGCTTTTCTGCAGGAGCTTCCTCTTCGGCTGGCTTTTCTGTTGGAGCTTCCTTTTTGGCAGGAGCTTTTTTAGCAGCTGCCTCCTTAACGGGAGGTTCTTCCTTGGCAGGAGCTTCCTCTTTGGCAGGCTTTTCTGCAGGAGTTTCCTTCTTGGCCGAAGCCTTCTTGGCAGGAGCTTCCTTGGCGGGAGCAGCTTCTTCAACAGGTGCTGCTTCTTCAGCAGGTGCAGCTTCCTTTACGACAGCTGTTTCTTCTGCGGGAGCAACAGTTTTTTCAGCAGCGGCGGGAGCGGCGGCTGAGCTGCGGCGGGAGCGGCTGCGACGTGTGCCTTTCTTCTCTTCTTTCTTGGTTGTTCCGGCCAATGCGGCTTCGTTGAAATCAACCAATTCAATGATGGCCATGTCAGCACCGTCTCCAAGACGGTATCCTGTTTTCAGAATACGTGTGTAACCACCCGGACGATCAGCTACTTTTGGAGCTACAACGCGGAAGAGTTCACTTACTGCTTCCTTGTCTTTCAAGTACGAAAACACCGTTCTGCGGGAATGCGTTGTGTCATTTTTCGACTTGGTAATCAAGGGTTCTACATATACACGCAATGCTTTGGCTTTAGCCACTGTTGTTTCTATACGTTTATGTTTAATGAGGGATGAAGCCATGTTGGCCATCATAGCCTTGCGATGTCCGGCTTTCCTTCCTAGTGAATTAACCTTCTTTCTGTGTCTCATACTTCTTTACTTTCTTTTCAATATTATACTTGGTGACGTCAATCCCAAAAGAAAGATTCATGTTTTCCATGAGTAAATCAATTTCTGACAATGACTTTTTCCCAAAGTTTCGGAATTTCATCAATTCGTGTCTTGGTACAGAAACCAAATCTGCAAACGTCTCTATATCTGCTGCTTTCAAGCAGTTGAGCGCCCTTACGGAAATCTCTACTTCTGACAATTTGGTCAACAGCAACTGACGCATACGCAAAGATTCTTCATCCAATTCTGCTCCTTTCTCTTCTTCCGGCAATTCCAGACTAATGCGCTCGTCTGAAAACAGCATAAAGTGATGGATCAATATCTTTGCTGCTTCTTTTAAGGCATCCTTCGGATGAATAGAACCGTCTGTAGTTACTTCCAGAATCAACTTCTCATAGTCGGTTTTTTGCTCTACACGGAAATACTCCATCAGGTAATTAACATTCTTTATGGGCGTATAAATGGCATCCATTGCAATCAACCCAAAAGGTGCGTTCTCTATCCTGTTTTCTTCTGCAGGTACATATCCGCGGCCCTTTCCTACGTGAAGTTCCATAGTGAGGGTAACAGAAGGTTCCATCTGACAAATCACTAAATCGGGATTCAACACCTTGAAATAGTTCAGTTGTCCGGAAATGTCTTCTGCTGTAAAGGCTTCTTTGCCTTTAACTGTTACGGTAATAGTTTCTTCCTCAAAATCTTCAATCATCCTCTTAAACCTTACCTGCTTAAGATTAAGAACAATATCCACTACATTCTCTATGACACCGGGAATGGTTGCAAATTCATGTTCAACACCATCTATCCTGACATGTGTCAGTGCATATCCTTCCAGTGAGGACAATAATATCCTACGGAGTGCATTACCAATAGTCGTGGCGTATCCGGGCTCCAGGGGACGAAACTCAAAACGACCGAACGTATCGGTAGCTTCCAGCATAATTACTTTATCGGGTTTTTGAAATGCTAAAATGGCCATTGTAAAAGTTTAAAATTATTTGGAGTACAACTCCACAATTAATTGTTCGTTGATGGGTTCAGGAATTTCTGTTCTTTCAGGATAATTCAAAAATTTTCCGGATACAGAAGCCACGTCCCACTCTATCCAAGGATACTTGCTAACGGTACGTGAAATGTTTTCCTGAATGACCTCAAGGTTTTTGGAACGTTCCCTGACAGCCACCAAAGATCCGGGACGAATCAAGGCTGAAGGGATGTTGCAAATTTTGCCATCTACCGTAATATGACGGTGTGTAACTAGCTGGCGAGCAGCTTGTCTGGAAGGAGCAATCCCCATTCTGAAAACGATATTATCCAATCGGCTTTCCAGCAAAAGCAACAAGTTTTCACCTGTACGCCCTTTCATAGAGTTTGCTTTCTTAAACAAGTTGTGGAACTGGCGTTCCAACAGTCCGTACGTATACTTGACTTTCTGTTTTTCTTTAAGCTGTATGCCGTATTCAGAAATTTTTCTACGTCTTCTAACCGTCCCGTGTTGTCCGGGAGGGTGATTTTTCCTTTCAAAGTATTTATCAGGTCCGTAAATGGGTTCACCAAATTTACGTGCAATCTTTGTCTTTGGGCCTATATATCTTGCCATCGTTTTTAATTTTAAAAGTCAACCATTATACCCTGCGACGTGCCTTGGGACGGCATCCGTTATGAGGAAGCGGGGTAACGTCAATTATCTCTGTAACTTCAATACCGGCTCCGTGAATGGTGCGAATGGCAGACTCACGTCCCGAACCCGGCCCTTTCACATACGCTTTTACTTTGCGTAATCCCATATCGTATGCCACTTTTGCACAATCGGCAGCTGCTGTTTGTGCTGCATACGGCGTGTTCTTTTTAGAACCGCGAAAACCCATTTTCCCGGCAGAAGACCAGCTGATTACTTGTCCTTCGCTGTTGGTAAGGGTAACTATCACATTGTTAAATGTAGAAGAAATATGTGCTTGGCCGTGGGTATCCACTTTGACCACTTTCTTCTTATTGGAAGTACTCGTTTTTTTTGCCATAATCTTACTCGTTATTTGGTTGCTTTCCTCTTATTGGCTACCGTTTTCTTACGTCCTTTACGGGTACGGGCATTGTTTTTAGTCGTTTGTCCACGTACAGGCAATCCAATACGATGGCGTATGCCTCTGTAGCAACCTATGTCCATCAATCGTTTGATGTTCATTTGTACAGATGAACGCAGTTCACCTTCAATTTTGTATTCTTCTGCAATTGTCGAACGGATGGCCGCAATCTGATTGTCATTCCAATCCTTTACTTTAATCTCGGGATCAACCCCGGCTTTGGTAAGAATGGAATTGGCAGAACTACGTCCTATCCCGTAGATATAGGTCAGTCCTATTTCTCCGCGCTTGTTGTTAGGTAAGTCAACTCCGGCTATTCGTGCCATAATGTATATTCCTTTTTTTTAGATGTTACGTGTTATTTTCCTTGGCGCATTTTGAACTTGGGGTTCTTCTTGCAAATAACATACAGACGCCCTTTACGTCTTACGATCTTACAATCTTCGCTGCGCTTTTTTACGGATGCTTTTACTTTCATTACTGTAATCTTTAAATAGTATTACTTATACCTAAAGGTAATGCGACCTTTGGTAAGATCATAGGGAGACATTTCTACCCGTACCCTGTCACCGGGCAGTATGCGGATGTAGTGCATCCTCATTTTCCCGGAAATGTGTGCAATAATCACATGTCCGTTATCAAGTTCCACCCGGAACATGGCATTGGATAATGCTTCAATAATGACACCTTCTTTTTCTATGGCAGGTTGTTTGGGCATGTTGTCAATCTTTAATCTTCATGTTATCAAATATCTATATCATTAGGCCTTTCTATAAAGGCAAATGTGGACAGGAGTTCTGCCTTCTCTTTACGAACCACAACTGTAAGTTCATAATGGGCTGAATTCCTGTTATCAGCCGTTCTCAGGGTCCATCCGTCGCGTTCCATATAAACGCCTCTTCCTCCTTCATTAATCATAGGTTCTATGCAAAGAACCATCCCTTCTGCCAACTGTTTTCCCTGGCCGGGTCTGCCGTAGTTGGGGACGTCAGGTTTTTCATGCAACCTGCTCCCTATTCCGTGGCCGACCATCTCTCTCACGACGGAGTATCCGTATTCCTCTACGTACCTTTGAACAGCAGCGCCGATATCGCCAACGCGGTTACCGGCAAGAGCTTTCCCAATTCCCTCAAAAAGCGATTGCCGAGTCGTCTGCATAAGACGTTCAGCCGCTTCGGACACCTGGCCTACGGCAAATGTGTACGCCGAGTCTCCAAAAAAACCCTTATACTTTGTTCCGCAATCAATGGAAACAATATCTCCTTCTTTCAACGTGTAGTCGCTCGGAATTCCGTGTACAACCACAGAATTGACAGAGATACATAAGGAATGGGGAAAACCATTATAACCAAGAAAGGCGGGTTCGGCTCCGTGGTCCCTGATGAACGTTTCCGCCAATGCGTCCAGCTCCTTTGTCGTCACACCCGGAGCTACATGGCGGCCTACTTCAGCCAGAGTTTTGGAAACCAAAATCCCGTTTTCGCGCAAAAGCGCTATTTCTTCTTCGGTTTTAATATAACTCATTAAACAAAGAACTATTCTTTTCTATCTGTTGGACCGGCCTTTCAGCCTTCCTGTCTTCATCAGCCCATCGTAATGACGCATCAGAAGATGGCTTTCAATTTGCTGCAATGTATCTAGGATAACACCCACTAAAATAAGGAGCGAAGTTCCTCCATAAAACTGTGCAAATTGCATATCTACACCCATCATACGGGCAAAGACCGGCATAATGGCTACCAGTCCCAAAAATATGGAACCGGGTAACGTAATGCGAGACATGACCGCATCTAAGTATTCGGCTGTTTTCTTACCGGGCTTTACACCGGGAATAAAACCTCCGTTCTTTTTCATATCATCGGCCATATTGGTAGGATTCACGGTTACGGCTGTATAAAAATACGTAAAAGCCACTACCAATATGAAAAATACAAAGTTGTACCAAAAGCCCTGCATGTTGCTCATGACCGCTGCAAATCCTCTTGTGGCATCAAAGCTGGCAAAAATCATGGGGAAGAGCATGAGAGCCTGAGCAAAAATAATGGGCATCACACCGGCAGCGTTAATCTTCAAAGGAATATACTGCCTTACTCCTCCATACTGTTTGTTGCCTACAATACGTTTTGCGTACTGCACCGGCACTTTGCGAACACCTTGAACAAGGGCGATGGAAGCTATAAAGATAAAAAATAATACGATCAATTCCACAACCAACATCAGCAAGCCTCCGGCAGTCTGTGACATACGAGCACCTACCTCGGCTGTAAAAGCAAAGGGCAGGCGTGCCACAATCCCCACCATAATAATCAAGGAAATACCATTCCCCAATCCACGGTCGGTGATTCTTTCTCCCAACCACATAATGAACATGGTTCCTCCAATAAGCACAATGGTGGCAAAAATGTTAAACGAAAACCCGCTCAACAAGAAAGCCGATTCGGGAAGCTGGGCGTGCAAGTTTGTAAGATAGGCAGGTCCTTGAAGTGCCAAAATAAGGATGGTCAAATAGCGCGTCCATTGGTTGATTTTACGTTGTCCGCTTTCTCCTTCCCGTTGCATCCGCTGAAAATAGGGAAGCATAATTCCCAAAAGCTGGATGACAATAGAAGCAGAAATGTAAGGCATAACACCTAAAGCAAATATAGATGCGTTTCCAAAAGCTCCTCCGGAAAACATATTCAGCAACCCCATCAGTCCGCCTGTCGTCTGCGCTTTCAAGTTGGCCAATTGCATGGGATCTATTCCCGGTAGTACCACAAAGCTGCCCAACCTGTATATCAAAAGAAGCAAAACTGTGTAAACAATACGATTACGCAGTTCTTCAATCTTGAAAATGTTTTTTATGGTTTCTATCAGTTTCTTCATTTTTCAGGCTTATTCTGGGTTATTCTACAATTTCTGCCTTCCCTTCTTTAGCCTCTATAGCTTCTTTCGCTTTCTTGGAAAAACCGTGTGCGGTTACATTCAATTTCGCTTGCAACTCTCCATTTCCCAAAATTTTAACCAAATGGTTTTTAGACACAAGGCCTTGGTCTATAAACACGTTTGGATCAAAATCGGAAATACCTGTCTTCTCGTGAAGAGCCTGTAAAGTAGAAAGATTGATGGCTTTGTACTCAACTCTGCTCCTGTTTTTAAATCCAAATTTAGGAACACGACGTTGTAAAGGCATTTGACCGCCTTCAAAGCCCGGCTTGCGGGAGTATCCGGATCTGGATTGTGCTCCTTTATGTCCACGTGTAGACTGGCCTCCGCGACCGGAGCCTTCGCCACGACCAATACGTTTTCTCTTGGCCACAGAGCCCTTTGCGGGTTTTAAATTAGATAAATTCATATTGTTTCCTCCTTTACTTTACTTCTACTTTAACCAAGTGATGTACTTTTTCCACCATCCCTTTGATTACAGGAGTAGCTTCTTTTTCAACAAAGTGATTGATCCTACGGAGTCCTAAAGCTTCCAAGGTGGCAATCTGGCGTTTTGTAGCAGAATTGCTGCTTCTTACTTGTGTGATTTTCCAAATTTCCATTGCTTTTCCTCCTATCCGTTAAATACTCTGTCCATGGCAATTCCACGTACCCCGGCTACTTCGTAAGCATCGCGCATCTCCAAGAGAGCATGCACCGTAGCTTTTACCAAGTTGTGCGGATTGGACGAACCTTGAGATTTGGCCAATACGTCGTTTATACCTACAGATTCAAACACAGCCCTCATGGCACCTCCGGCTATTACACCCGTTCCCGGGGCTGCCGGTTTCATAAAGACACGTGCTCCTCCAAATTTTCCTATGATTTCATGAGGAATGGTTTCACCAAGAAGGGAAACACGGTACAAATTCTTCTTTGCCTCTTCTATTCCTTTGGATATGGCAGATGTTACTTCACCTGCTTTACCCAGACCGTATCCTACCACTCCTTTTTCATCGCCTACCACAACAACAGCGGTAAATGTAAAATTGCGACCGCCTTTTGTTACTTTGGTGACTCGCTTGATAGCTACAAGCCGGTCTTTCAAATCAAGATCTGCAGCTTTAACTTTTTTTGCTTTTATGTTACCCATATCCTTTTAGAATTTAAGACCGCCTTCTCTGGCAGCATCTGCTAAACTTTTAACTCTTCCGTGAAAAAGATACCCTGCTCTATCAAAAGAGACAACGGAAATATTCTTTTCCAACGCCCGTTCTGCAGCCAATTTGCCTACCAAGGCAGCTGCCTCAACCGGAGTTTTTCCTTTTATATCTTCTGCCAACAACGCATCTTTTGAAGACGCTTGTGCCAGTGTTGTTCCTGTTGTATCGTCAATGAATTGCACGTATATCTGTTTGTTGCTCCTGTATACCGCCATTCTGGGACGTTCAGGAGTTCCGGATATCCGCTTGCGTATGCGGTATCTTATCCGTTGTCTTCTTGCTTGTTTTGTTAACGCCATAATACTACCTCCTACTAATTAGCACCTGCCGATTTTCCGGCTTTGCGGCGGATTTCTTCTCCTACAAACTTAATACCCTTGCCTTTATAAGGTTCAGGCTTGCGCAGCGAGCGGATTTTGGCAGCTACTGTTCCCAACAGCTGTTTGTCATAGCTCGTCAACGTGAGTATGGGGTTGGCCCCTCTACGTGCTACTTCCACAGAGGCTTTCACCTCGTCGGGAAGCATAAAGTGGATTTCATGCGAATACCCTAAGTTGAATTCCAAAAGTTGTTCTTTGACTTCCAAACGGTATCCTACGCCCACCAGTTCCTGTTTGATGGTATATCCTTCTGAAACACCAATTACCATATTGTTGATCAATGAGCGGTAGAGTCCGTGCAAAGATCTATGTCTGGGCTGATTTGTAGGACGTTCAAATGTAAGCTCGGTTCCCTCTACCTTTATTTTGATATCGGGATCCACTTTTTGCACAAGCGTTCCCAGAGGGCCTTTCACCGTAACCAAATTGTGCTCGTCAATGTCTATACTCACACCTTTTGGCAGGTTTACAGGGAGTTTTCCTATTCGTGACATATTGTTCTATTTATTAATATACGTAACACATAACCTCACCTCCTACTCTCAGCGTTTTTGCTTCTTTGTCGGTGATGATGCCTTTAGATGTGGAAATAACCGCTATTCCCAACCCGTTCAAAACACGCGGCAAGTCGTCTGCTTTTGTATAACGACGCAAGCCCGGGCGCGAAACTCTTTCCAGTTTCTTGATGGCCGGCTGTTTTGTATCGGGATGATACTTCAGAGCGATTTTAATGGTATTGAAAGGTTTTCCTTCTTCAATTTTGTAGCTGAGGATGTAACCTTTTTCATGTAAAATACGGGTGAGTTCCGTTTTTACCCTCGATGCGGGAATCTCTACGACTTTATGTCCTGCTTGCACCGCATTACGAATCCTTGTCAGATAATCTGCTATTGGATCAGTCATGATAAAAGTTTTTAAAAATTTGATTTCGACAATAAATTGCCCGATATCCAATAAAAAAATATGTATAGCCGGTCTCCCGACCGGTCCTTAATTACCAGCTTGCTTTGCGCACACCGGGTATCAAGCCGTGGCTTGCCATTTCCCTGAACTGAATCCTGGAAACGCCAAACTTGCGCATGTACCCTTTGGGTCTGCCTGTTATGGAGCAGCGGTTATGCAAACGTACGGGGCTGGAATTTCTGGGCAACTTTGCCAGACCTTCCCAATCACCTGCCTCTTTCAAGGCCTTCCTCTTCTCTGCATATTTGGCTACCATACGGGCACGCTTCACTTCGCGGGCTTTCATTGATTCCTTTGCCATCTATTGTACTTTTTTTATGTTTCTAAACGGTAATCCAAATTCCCTTAACAAAGCATACGCTTGTTTGTCGTCATTGGTGTTCGTCACAAACGTAACTTCCACACCCATGATTTTAGAGATTTTATCTATATCAATCTCGGGGAAAATAATCTGTTCCTTAATACCTAATGTATAATTTCCACGGCCGTCAAATTTCTCCGCTATGCCTTTAAAGTCCCTGATACGGGGCAAGGCTATAGCAATCAAACGGTCCAAAAATTCATACATCTTAGCACCACGCAACGTCACTTTTACGCCAATGGGCATGCCTTTACGCAATTTAAAGTTGGAAACGTCTTTGGTGGACACCGTTTGTACAGCTTTTTGTCCGGCAATCAAAGTCAGTTCCTGTTGCGCTGTTTCAATCAATCTCTTGTCTGCAACGGCAGCTCCCACACCTTCATTCAACACAATTTTATCCAATCGGGGGGCTTGCATAACAGATGTATACCCAAATTCTTTCATCAACTTGGGAACAATCTCTTCTTTGTATTTCTTTTGCAGGGACGGCACATAACCCGTAGATACTACAGGGGTTGCCTTTTCTTTTTTATCTGCTTTTGCCATTATTTAATCTCCTCTCCCGATTTTTTTGCGTAACGTACCAATTTGCCCTTGTCGTTCAAACGGCGTCCTATGCGTGTTGGACCGCCTTTTACAGGATCTACTACCTGCAAATTGGAAATATGTACAGGGGCCTCTTGTTCTATAATGCCTCCTTGGGGATGTCTTGCAGAAGGTTTGGTGTGCTTTTTAATCAAATTCACACCTTCCACAATAGCCCTTTTCTCAGCCGGACGTACTTCCAGTACCCTCCCGGTTCTTCCTTTGTCTTCCCCGGTATTGACGAATACCGTATCTCCTTTTTTAATGTGCAATTTTGTGCTCATATTACCTATTCTTATAATACCTCGGGGGCAAGTGATACAATTTTCATATAACGACTCCTGAGTTCTCGTGCTACCGGTCCAAAAATACGCGTACCGCGCAATTCACCGGTGGCGCTCAACAGAACACAAGCGTTGTCATCAAAGCGTATATACGATCCGTCCGGACGACGGATTTCTTTCTTGGTTCTTACCACCACAGCTTTGGAAATGGTTCCCTTTTTGGCTTCTCCGCCACCGGGAACCGCACTCTTGACACTAACCACAATCGTATCGCCAATTCGGGCATAGCGACGTCTTGTGCCGCCTAAAACGCGAATACAAAGGACTTCCTTTGCACCGCTGTTATCAGCCACCAATAAACGTGATTCTTGCTGTATCATGGCTATTTGACTTTTTCAATAATTTCTACTAAACGCCAGCATTTGGTTTTACTCAAAGGCCGTGTTTCCATAATGCGTACTGTATCCCCTTCACTGCAATCGTTGTTCTCATCGTGAGCAACAAACTTGGTGGTTTTGTTTACGTATTTGCCGTACATGGGGTGTTTTACTTTTCTTCTCACAGCAACTACAATAGATTTGTCCATTTTGTTGCTGACCACCAGTCCTATTCTTTCTTTTCTAAGATTTCTTTCCATTTTTTTCGGTACTTAAAATCGTTAGCATCCGTGCGATGGTGCGGCGTGCTTTCTTAATTTGTGTTAAGTCATCTATAGGAGAGATGGCGTGATTCATTTTAAGACGAAGCAAGTTGGCTTTTTCCGCCTCAATACGATCTATTAAATCTTTTTCAGATAACTCGCGTATTTCAGGTGCTTTCATTGTTGTTAAACTTTATTCTACATAATCTCTTCGTACCACAAATTTGGTAACGACAGGCAGCTTTTGGGCACCCAGTCTAAGGGCCTCTTTTGCCACCTCGTAGGGAACACCTTCTACTTCCAGCAAAAGTCTGCCGGGTGTCACGGGGCAGACAAATCCTTCCGGAGCACCTTTCCCTTTACCCATACGAACTTCAGCAGGTTTTTTAGTAAAAGGCTTATCCGGGAATACACGAATCCACAGCTGCCCCTCACGTTTCATGTAACGGGTTACTGCCTGACGTGCAGCTTCTATTTGACGTCCGGTCAGCCAGCAGGATTCCGTAGCCTTGATTCCGAATGACCCAAAGACAAGTTGGTTGCCTCTTTGAGCCATACCTTTCATGCGGCCTTTTTGTTGCCTTCTGAATTTGGTTTTTTTTGGTTGTAACATTGTTTTTCCTTAACGTTTAACGTAACGTAAATTATGTATTGTTGCTTCGGTGCATTTCTGTTAGGGACTACAAACGTAACCCCTTGATCCGCAAATTATTAAGGCACACTTCCCCTAAAATTGCGGGTTGCAAAGATAGAACTTAATTTCTGATTTACAAAAATTGTTAGAAACTTTCAGCGTATTTACGAGCCGCTTCCAGCAAGCGCAAAACATTGTCACCCCATAACTTGCCAATTTCCCGGGGTGAATATCCCTCTTCCAGCAAGGCCCGGGTGATAGCTTTCATCTTGCCCATATCTTCCACCCCAACTATGCCTCCTCCGCCGTCAAAATCGCTCCCTATTCCCACATGATCTATACCTACAAGGTCAACCACATAATTGATGTGCTCTATCAAATGGGGAATACCTACCTCTGCTCTTGGCAACGTGGACAAGAAATAACGCCCAATCGAAATCTGTATCAAGCCGTCTTTTTCAGCTATGGCTATGATTTCTTTATCGGTAAGATTCCTGGGAATGGGTTTTAAGGCATATACCCCGGAATGGCTGGCCATAATAGGTGTTTTACTCCATTCCACAGATTGCAAACAGGCCTCACGAGAAGCGTGCGACACGTCCACAATCATACCCAAACGGTTCATCTCTTCTATAACTTGCCGTCCAAACGGCGACAATCCTCCGTGCGTCCGAGTAGTATCCGTGGCGGCGTCTGCTATGCAGTTGTCGCCGTTGTGGGTAAGACCCACCATACGTACGCCCAAATTGTAATAATGCTCCACCAAGGAAATGTCTTCTCCCATACAGTACGCATTTTCTATGGACAGGAGCATGGCTGCTTTTCTTTGCGCTTTCAAAGCCATCACATCCTCAACCGAATACGCCACAGCCCCCAGATGCTCATGTTCTGCCGCATACCGGTGCAAAGACAACAACATGCTGTCAGCTAGAAATTTAGCTTGTACGTGCCCTTCTTCTGTACAAGGTCCTTGGGCTTGGTACGCCGCAAAAAAAGCCCCGTCCAACCGCCCTTCTTTCATCAATTCAAAAGAAACCTGCCCTTTAGCCACAGTCGTTTCCATGCCGGGAAAAGCATAATTCATGGCAAAGTCGTTATGGGTATCTATAGATATAATAACATCGTGCAATTGCTCTACTCTTCTATCCAAAGAGTCTGCAAAAAGAGCTTGCGTCAGCAAGCCAATCAGGAATATGAGTTTCATCTTGTAAATATATCATAATAATACCTATTTTGTTACTTTTGCTAAAAGATACCATGAAAACCCGTTGGCTGTATACAGCACTTTGCCTGTTCTTTTTCTCTGCACCTTCTCTTACGGCTCAAGAGTTGCAAGGACACCTTATGGGATATGTCATAGAAGACGGAGACACTTTGTTTGTTTCTTCCATCCCGCCGCTTCATGTTTTCTCCAGAGACAAAAGAAAAAAAGACAGGGAATGGCGCGAGTTTTATATGGTGGTCCACAATTTCTCCAAAGCCTACCCGTACGCCCTTCAATCCAGGGCGCGCTTGGACAGAGCCGACAGCATCCTGGCCTCCCGACCGTTTACCGCACGGGAAAAAGAGAAGTTCCTGGAAAAGACGGAAAGAGAATTGTTTGCCGAGTTTGAAGCGCCTCTGCGTAAATTGACCTTTTCTCAGGGACGCATGTTGCTACGTCTCATTGACCGAGAAATAGGCATGACTTCCTTTGCTGTGGTAAAAAATTACCGAGGCGGAATAACAGCCTCGTTCTGGCAAGGTGTGGCACGCATCTTTGGCGCCGATATGAAAAAACCTTACGACAAATACGGGGACGACAAGCTGTTGGAAGAATTAGTCTTGATGTACCACGACGGCCGCTTTTACTACTTGTACTTTTCCTTGTTCGGTCCCCCCAAAGATCCCAACATCTCCCCGCACGGCACCCGGGCCGCTACCCGTTGAAAGCCAATCTTCCAAAACAATCCACTCCCCGCCATCGGGCAATGCCAGGCGAACCGACGTGTGTAAATGACCGGTAATACAATAATCTATCGGCTTGTCATAAGATGCCGCATACAAATACGTGGGTTCTTCCACGCCTTTAAAAGCATATGCGGATCCGTTCTTCCTGTTGCACAAAGACCATTTTTCCGCCAAAGCAAAAGCAAGACGAGGGTGCAGCATACTAAATGTCTTTTGCAAAAAGCGGCTGTGAAACATGTTGTGCAACATCCTGCTTTTCCATGGATACGTACCCATTCTGTGACCGTGACCTAACAGAAAGTTCTTTCCATCCAAACAGATATGCAAGGGATCCCTGTGTACTTGCATACCCACTTCGTGCTCTAAATATCCGAATGTCCACAAATCATGATTCCCCGGAAAAAAATGAACGGGAATGCCCCTGTCAACCACACCGGTCAAAGCCCCCAAGACACGTGTATACCCTCTTGGAATCACGTGTTTGTATTCGTACCAAAAATCAAAGATGTCTCCCAGCAAAAACAGCCCTTTTGTGCCTTCTTCCAATCCTTCCAAGAACGCAATAAAACGCCGCTCCCTAGCTATAGAATCGCCCACCTTCAAGCCAAGGTGTACATCGGACACAAAGTAATAATCTCCCGTTTTCCTCATATTTACAGAAACAACACAGACGCCAAACCCACCAACAAGCAATATCCGGCAAACCAAGTAAGTTTCATGTTACGCACCAATGCCAACATAAAACGACAAGCCAACCACCCCGATGCAAAAGCCGTAACAAAACCTATCCCTATAGCTGTTACGGAAAGACCCGTGGCAGCCGGCGTAAATTCTCCACCCACAATGCCTAAGAACGCTTGTCCCAAAATGGGTATCAAAACCATAAGAAAAGAAAAAGGCGCCACTTTGTCTTTTTCCACGCCCAACATCAACCCGGTAGCAATGGTGGCACCGGACCTGGAAAGCCCGGGCATGACGGCACACGCCTGCGCCACGCCTATAATAAATGCATCCAAAAACCTAATGGGATGTGTCTTGCCCGTTCTCTGCCTTCTTACGGAAAGCCAATGAGCCAAACCCAACAAAACGGCAGTCAACAACAACATCCACCCCACCACGGCCGTTCCTTTGGTTGTAAAAAAGACCTCTACCCGATCCTTAAAGAAAAGCCCTACTACAAGTACCGGCAAGGCAGAAAACAACACCCGCCATGTAAGCGCAGTAGCTTCTGTCTTGCGAAAACGCACAGTATCTGCAATCATTTCCCAAATCTGCCGCCTAAACACAACTACAATGCTCAATGCCGTGGCAATGTGTACAATAATCTCAAAAGAAGCATTCTCCAACTCAATACCAAAAAGTGCTTTACCAATCACAAGGTGCCCGCTGCTGCTCACGGGCAGGAATTCCGTCAACCCCTGTACAAGACCTAAAAGAAAGGCTTCAAGTGCGCTCATTGTCTTTCTCTTTTCTTATACGCATGATGGCATAGACACCGTAGACAAAACCCCCGCATATGAGTATGGGGGCCACCACCATCCTTCTAAAACTAAAGAGCGTTTCTCCGGCAAAAACATCGGGATCCTTAGACCCGCCTCCGGCCATCAACACAAATCCCAACGCTATGACAACCATAGTACCCACCAACATCCAAGCGTTCCTTCTTGGAAGGGCGAACGACTTCTCTCTTTCTTTTTTATGTATCTGTTGTTTCTTCATAATAGCTAATAATAAAATGCAGAGGTTTCTAATTTTACTACTTTGTTGACTACGAAAAACGTAGACAACCGGCACAAAACAATTCCCATGGCCACCATACTTCCCAACACTACAAGAAACATCTCTCTGGATATAAACATAAGTATACCGGGAAATTCACGTTGCAACAAATAGAGTCCTCCCATAAGGAGCAATATGGCCAACAGAGCAGACAAGAACCCTTGTACGACGGCCTGTGCCATAAACGGTCGTCTTATGAACCGCTTGGTGGCTCCTACCAGGCGCATGGTATAAATGGTAAAACGCCTGGCGTAAACAGACAACCTGATGGTGTTGTGTATGAGAGCAAAAGAAATCACAAGCAAGACAAGCGTTATGACTCCCAAAATCCAGCCCAAATTCCGCAGATTCCTGTTGATTAAAGATATCAAAGGAGCTTGATACGTCACCTCTTCCACAAACGGCAAACGCGCCAAACTCTGCTCCAGCTTCATGATGCTGTCGTTGTGAACGTAAGAGGCACGCAGCTTCAACTCTACAGATGCCGGCAGGGGATTGTATTCAAAAACGTCTAAAAACCCCTGTCCCAACAACTCTTCCATTTCAAGCGCCCCTTTGTCCCGCGACACATAGTGTGCATCGCGTACGGCTTCTTTGGCATACGATGCCGCCAACAATTGCTTGACCAATAGCGTAGAATCGGTATCTTTTGTTTCTTGATCCAAAATAACGGTAACGCCCAAATGTTCCTTAAAATAATCAGATACCGTGCGTGCGTTGATGGCTAACAACCCGGTAATACCTATCAGAAGCAACACCAGCGCTATACTGATTACAGAAGACAGGTAAGACTGTACAAGCTGCTGATTTATAATGCTTTTATCTTGCTGTATCATGGTTGCGAATTTCAAAGATAAGGAAAAGTCTAAGATTTTAGTTATCTTTGTATGATTAAACAAGAGAAAAAAGATTATGGCCAAAAGAAAAAAAATCCTTTATGTGAGTTCAGAAATCTTCCCGTTCCTGCCACAGACGGATATGTCACACATTGGCCGTCATCTGCCGCAGGCAATTCAAGAGGCGGGTGGGGAAATACGTTTGTTCATGCCCAAATACGGTTGCATCAACGAACGTCGCAATCAGCTTCATGAAGTCATCCGGCTTTCCGGAATGAATCTTATCATAAACGAAATAGACCGTCCCTTAATTATTAAGGTAGCCTCTATCACGGCTGCCCGTATGCAAGTCTATTTTATTGACAACGAAGATTACTTCCAAAGGAAATTGCTTTACCGCAACGAAGACGACCAATTTTTTGAAGACAACGACGAACGAGGCATATTTTTTGCTCGTGGTGTACTGGAGACAGTAAAGAAGCTGCGTTGGATGCCTACTATAGTACATTGCCACGGCTGGCTCAGCCACCTGCTTCCTATGTATTTGAAAAAGGCATACCGCGACGACCCACTCTTTGCAAAAACACGAGTAGTGGTGTCGCTATACAACGACCTTACTACGGAAACTTTTAATAAATCTATGCGCGACAAAGCCATGGCACCGGGATTGAAAACAAAAGATATGGAATGGTTGGAAGATCCTACGGCATTGCACCTAGCCAAAACGGCTGTTCAATATGCAGACGGAATCGTCATGGCCGCACCACAAATAGATTCAAAACTGGAAACATACGTCAAAGAAAGGAAAGTCCCAATCTTGCCCTATGTGGACCCGCAAGTACCGGACAGCACATACCTTTCAGATTACAATAACTTTTACGACCAAATATCAGGTATCAAATGAAGTTAAGACCCCGCAGCCTATTTTTGGCTGCTTTTTTCTTAGTACATACCAGCTCCTGCATCACGGTAGACAACCGTATGGGATCGGACTTGGTGCCCGCCAATCAAATCATCCACATTTATACAGCAGACTTTGAAGCGCCCATGTATACGGCCACAGCAGACAGCCTGAATATGTCTTCCCCTCCGTACATAGAATTTGGATCGCTGAACACTCCGCTTTTTGGAAAAACCTCAAGCAGTTCCGTTATTCAAATAGCTCCCTACGCTTACCA
>Ga0265294_10004831_pt1 | contig 16645 bp, 21 predicted proteins | sample MunlanPumphouse3_FD_192504 | JGI IMG/M metagenome (GOLD analysis project Ga0265294, IMG submission 192504) | Groundwater microbial communities from a municipal landfill in Southern Ontario, Canada - Pumphouse #3 | ecosystem: Environmental > Aquatic > Deep subsurface > Groundwater | place...
ATTGGTTTCAACCACTGCATCAAAAAACTCTTCTAAATAGGTATTTACGCCTAGATTAAAAACTTCAAAACCTCTTGCTTGCAACGATAAATCAATCAGTCGATTTGCGACTACGTGAATGTCATTGCCTACGACTCCTGTGACTACTTTCATATTCATACCTACGTTAATAAATTATTCTCATAAAAGTGGATATTCTAGCTTATTTTGAGTAAAGTTTAGTTAAAATCACCTACTTTTTATACTTAAGGGGAGATTATGAGTTTTCATACGGCTGATTTGTGCGATGATTTTTTTGAAAAAGTGAGAGTGTTAAACCCTGTGTTTAAATCTTACGGAGGAAAAGATAGAATTTCTGGAAATATTGTAACGGTAAAACTTGATAAAAATAATCATGATTTAGCAATGATGTTAAAAAATGAAGATGGTGAAAATAAAATAGTTGTTGTCGATGTGGCTCAAGAATATTATGCTGTTATAGGAGAAAATCTTATGCGTTTAGCATTTGATAATAATTGGTTAGGCATTATTGTAAATGGATATGTAAGAGATATTGAAAAAACTCAAAACTTTCCTGTAGGTCTTTTTGCATTAGGAACTTGTCCTAGAAAATATATTCCACAAACCAAAGCTGAAATAGGCGTTGATTTGAGTTTTGAAGGAGTTGTTTTTAAAAATGGCGATTTCGTTTATGCAGATAAAGATGGCATTATTTTAAGCAATGAAAAGTTGAATTAAAAATAACTGTTTTTTAATAATAAATCTATAAAAGTTTTTAAAAAGTAATTTTTACTTAAAATTTGCTATTATTCATTAAAGGGTATTAATGAATAATTCAAATATTAAACTTTTTTACGGGGTTAAAGAGAGAGTATATTTCTTTTTAACCCTTTTTTTTATTCTTTCAATTAATTTACTGTTTTATTATTATCAGTTTTACCAATTTAAGAAAAATGAAATAGTGCCACTTGAAGCTACGGTAAGAAATATCTATATAAAAGAAGAGTTTATTGTTTTAAAGCTTGAAACTCCTTCTTTCGAGCTTTTTACTTCAGCTTCATTAGATGAATCAATCGAACAATTTGACAAAGTTAATGTTTCAGTAATAACAACAAAAATAACCTTTATTGAGTATTTAAAAGGTTTTTACGCTCCTAGTATAAATCTTTACAAAATTGGTCACGAAGAGAGTGTTAAAACACAATTTGCTACTTTTATATCTTCTCAACACGAAAACAAACTTTTTCAAGAGCTCTACAATGCTCTTTTTTTTGCTATTCCTATCTCTAAAGAGTTACGGATAATTTGTGCAAATTTTGGAATTTCTCACCTTATAGCAATTTCGGGGTTTCATTTAGGGGTAATCTCTTTTGTAATGTATTGGATTCTTTATTTTCCTTATACCTATTGGCACAAACGCTATTTTGCGTATCGCAATAAAAAGTATGATATTTTATGCATAACCGCAGTTGTGCTGTTGTTGTATCTTCTTTTTACTTCCATGGTTCCCTCTTTTTTACGAGCGTTTGTTATGTTTATTTTAGGATTAACTCTTTTGCGAAATAACATTAAACTCTTCTCCTTTGAAACATTGCTTATAGTAACGCTTTTAATTCTATCCTTTTTCCCTAAATATATATTTTCAGTCTCATTGTGGTTCTCTATTGCAGGCGTTTTTTACATTTTTCTTTTTTTTGAGTACTTTAAAAATATGCCTAAAGTAGGGAAGTTCTTTCTCTTTAACGCATGGATATATTTAGCCATGAATCCAATTACAAATTATGTTTTTGGTACGACTTCTTATTTACAGCTATTTTCATCATTTCTTACGCTGTTATTTACGCTTTTTTACCCAATTATTGCCATTTTACATTTAATAGGTTTGGGAGATTTGTTTGATGAGTATCTGCTTAAGATGTTTTCTTTAAATGCATACAGTTCAGAAGTATTAACCCCACTTTGGTTTTTTTGTCTTTATGTGCTTTTCTCACTGCTTTCAATTAAGAAAAAAGCTTTCTTTATTGTTTTAAACCTAATGATTGTGGGGTTTACTGTTTATATTTTTTATATTAATAGTACTCATTACTAGAGGTATTTAAAAGTTTATCTAAGGTGTATTTCATATCTTCATCTAAATCCATATTTTGACGCATCCATGTTAAGTAACTGGCATCTGTTTTGGCAACTTCTATTGTGGTTTTGCCTTTATATTTTCCAAATTTAAAGGTCTCTATAAATACAGGCGTACGAGTGAGTTCTACAAGTTTTTCCATGGGATTATAATCTGGGTAAACTTCTCTGCATTTAGCTACGAGTTTAGACAAAAAAAGTTTCATTACCAATACATCGCCAATGGCGTCGTGTGCTTTAATAACAATATTGTTTTTTTTTGCTTCCTCTTCTTCTGTTTTATATAATTCTAGTGCATAACGAATGTATTGAAGCCTATGGTATGGTAACTCTTTAAACAAATGTTTGGCACAACGCAAAGTGTCTATTAGTTGAAGCTTTGGTTGAAACCCTTCTTTTTTAATCATGCCTAAATCAAACGAAATATTATGAGCAATAAGATAATTATCGGGGGTGTTTATCTCTTCTAAGCGTTTAAAAAAATTAGTTTGAGCAGCAGTTGGTTTGTTTTGTAACATAACAGGAGTAATATTATGTATTTCCATGGCTTCAATTTTAATAGCAACTTCACTTGAACACAATTCATTGTAAATTTCTAAAGGAGCTTTAGCGTCAACAATCATTGCTCCAAATTGGATAATTCTGTCCTCTTCTTGAGTTCCTGTAGTTTCTGTGTCAAACAATATATATTTTGGCATACAATCTCCTTTTATTTTTTATAATATTAACATACCATCGCCGTATGAATAAAAACGGTAGTTGTTTTTAATAGCAATATTGTACAGTTCTAATGTTTTTTCAACTCCAATAAATGAAGCAATGAGCATAATCAGTGTGGATTTGGGTAAATGAAAGTTTGTTAACAAATGATTTACCCTAAGAGGCTTATTTAAGGGGTTTAAGAACAAATCACACTCTCCTTGTTCTTTGTTTGTTCTAACGAAGTACTCGATTGTTCTAGTAACAGTTGTTCCAACTGCGAGTAGGGGTTTGCTACTTTTTATAAGCTTTTTGGCATTGGAAGATACTTCATAAAATTCACTGTGCATAGGATGGTTTAAAATTTCTTGGGCATCAACTGGTTTAAATGTTCCAGCTCCTACATGCAAGGTTAAATAGTCTAATGTGTGTTTGGCTTTGAGTTCTTCAAATAAACAAGGGGTAAAATGCAGCGATGCAGTTGGAGCTGCAACTGCTCCATAATTTTTAGCAAATAAAGTTTGGTAATTGATTTCATCGCTTTTTTCATCGCTTCTATTCATATAAGGAGGTAAGGGTAAATGACCAATGTTGTTTAAAATTTCAATTAAGGCTAAAAAATCTAACTCTTGATTATGCTGATAAAATTTTACTTCTCTTGTGCCATCGTCGTTGAGTTTTAAAACGGTAGCTTCTAAGTTATTTTCAAACTGTAAATGAGTTCCTACTTTTACTTTTCCCCCAATTAAACATAAAAATTCATTGTTTTGTAAAGGTTTATTAAAAAGCAATTCAACTTTGCCACCACTAAGTTTTTGCCCAAAAATACGAGCTTTTATTACTTTGGTGTCATTTAATAAAATATTTAAAGTAGGCGGTAAAAAGTCTAAAAGATGTTTAAATGTGGTGTGTGTAATGGTGTTTTTTATTCTGTCATAAACTAACAGTTTTGCTTCATCAGCTGGTTGTATTGGGTGAGTAGCTATGAGCTCTTTGGGTAAAGAGTAGTCATAGCTTGAGGTTTTTAACGGGTCTAAAATGTTACTCATCTTCTTCAGGTGGTGCTGGATTAAAGACTTTGGCAATATAAATAGAAACACCATAAAGAAGTGTTAAAGGACCTGCCATTAAAAATTGTGTTAATACATCTGGAGGGGTTAAAAGGGCTGATGCAATAAAAATAAGAACAATCGCGTATCTGAAAAACCCTTTGAGCATTTTGTCATCTACTAAACCAATTTTTGCTAAGAAAAAAGTAATAACTGGAAGTTCAAACGCAATTCCAAAACCAAAAAGAATTTTAGTAAAAAAACCAACATACATTCCAAGACTAGGAAGTACCGTTACCACAGTACTACCAAAGTTGATTAAAAATTCAAATCCAAAGGGTACTACTACATAATACGAGAAAGATGCTCCTATTAAGAACATCAGTGTTGCAAAAAAAACAAAAGGAAGTGCCAATTTTTTCTCGTGGTCATATAACCCAGGAGCTAAGAAAAGCCATAGTTGCCAAAAAATAATAGGCAAGGAAAGAATAAATCCTGAAAAGAAAGCTACTTTAAGTGCTGTAAAAAAAGTCTCTTGTACTTCAATGGCAACCATAGAAGAACCAGGAGGTAAAATAGCTTTTGCAGGCACCATCATCCACTCTAATATGGGTTCATAAAAACCAAAACAGACAAAAAACATTGCAAAAAGGGTAAGCCCTGAAATAACTAATCGTTTTCTTAAATCAGCAATATGAGGTTTTAAATCTTCAAACATTAAGCGTTGTCTCCCTCTTTTTTATTTTTTTCGACTTTGAATTTTTCACCATTTTCACTCTTTGTTGCAGACTCTTTTTTCTTAAAAGAAACTTTTTCTTGAGCAGGTGCTTCCTCTTTTTTAGGAGTTGTTTTAGGCTCTTCATTTAAAATGTCATTGACACCTAAATCAAGATTTTCAAGTTTAATAGAAGATTTCACATTATCTATTTGCGCTTTAAACTTACCGGCTTCCTCTTTCATATCTGAAAGTTGCAGCTCATTATCTAAAGTTGATTTCGCTTCATCTAGTCCACTTTTAAATTTCTTAAAAAATCGAGCAACTTCAACCATTGCCGTTGGCAATTTATCTGGTCCTAAGGCTATTATCGCGATTACAGCAATAAGTAGAATTTCAAAAAAACCCATTCCAAACATATGTGACTCCATCTTTTTAATTAAAGGAAAGATTTTACCTTATTTTTGATAAAATCTCTCTATAAAATTTATGGGAGAGCATATGAAACTGATTGTACTTTTAGTTATTGGGTTGATTCTATACTATATTGCACGAAATTATAAAACAGAAAAGTACCAAAATATTCAATTAAATATTAAAGAGAAATTCGATGGCGATTTAATGAACCACGAAGCGGGATTACTCGTTGCCCTAATGGCTAAAGTAGCCAAAGCCGATGGACAAGTGTGTGAGCTTGAAGCTGAGCTTTTAAAACATACAATAAATGATATTTCGAGACATTTTCAAAATGAGAATCAAGTTCGAGAAGGCTTAAAAACTATCTATAATGATGAAAAATTAAGTTTTGATAATACTATTGAAATTTGTGAAAAAATGTTAAAACTCACTAAATTTGATTATGCAAAACGAATAAAAGTAATTGAATATCTTCTGAATTTAGCGTTTATTGATAAAACTCTTTCCCAAACTGAGTATATGATTTGTGAAGATATTGCCAATACTTTAAAAATTAAGCGTACAGATTTTGAAAGTATGATTGCTAAATTTAAAAGTTTTTATAAAAATCAAGCTCAAAGTGCTAAACTTACTCTTGAACAAGCGTACGCTACATTAAGTGCAAATTCTCAAGAAGATATGGCAACTGTAAAGAAAAAATATCGAAACTTAGTTAAGCAACACCACCCCGATATTATTACAGGGCAAGGAGCTTCTAAAGATATTATAGATGAAGCCACAAGAAAACTTCAAGAAATTAACGAAGCGTATGAAATTATTAAAAAAGACAAAGGGCAATAATGTCAAGAAAATTTGAACAAACTTATGAAGTGTGTTCTTGTAGTCATGTCTCTTTGGGTGAAATTATTTACTCAATTGAAAAGAAAAATGCTAATACTCTAACAAGAATTCAAGAGTTTACGGATGTAGGAAAATATTGCAAGTGTTGTATTTGTCAAGAAAATGATTTTGGTAGAGTAAAAAAAGAGTTGTATTGCCAAGAGATTTTAGAAAAAATAATGCACAAGCAAAAAAGTTAATAAGAAAATATTAATAAAATAAAGATAAACAAATGGAACACAGATGACAAAAGAAGAACAAGAACGATTAATATACGATATAAAAGTGCTGATTAATACAACCGATGAACCTTTAGTGGAAATCAACCCGAAATTTTTAGAGTATTTCACACAAGAAGAGTTAATTGCTTTAAAAGAGGATTTACTGTTTAAGAAAAAGAATTTTTTTAAAAATAATTCTGAATGGTTGAATGAAATTTATGAGAAAACAAAAAAAGATGAGCTATAATAACTTAGAATTTAATTAAAGGAAAAAATTAATGAATTGGCAAAGCATTAAAGAGCAACTCCTTAAATTTTTAAAAGACGAAGTTGAAAAAACGGGGTTAAAAAAAGTCATTGTAGGGTTAAGTGGTGGCTTAGATTCAGCTGTTGTAGCTGTGTTATGCAAAGAAGCGTTTGGCAAAAACTTAACCTGTGTGATGCTTCCTTCTTCTTATTCAAGTAAAAGTAGCATTGACGATGCCAAAGAATTATGTGAGGCATTTGATATAGGTTATGAAATTGTTAGTATAGCTCCGTTATTAGATGCTTATTTGTCCAATATGCAAGAGAATAACTTACGAATTGGAAATTTCTGTGCAAGGCTTAGAATGTCTATTTTGTATGATTTAAGTGCAAGAGAAGGCGCTTTAGTAATAGGAACATCTAATAAAAGTGAATTGCTTTTAGGATATGGAACTATTTTTGGAGATATGGCGTGTGCGATGGAGCCTTTAGGGGAAATGTATAAAACAGATGAGTTTGAGTTTGCTCGGTTTTTAAATGTTCCTTTATCTATTGTAAATAAAAAACCCAGTGCAGATTTATGGGAAGACCAAAGCGATGAAGAAGAACTGGGATTTACCTATAAACAATTAGATGAAGTTATGAAACTTTTAGTCGATGAAGAAAAAACAAAAGAGGAGCTGCTTCAAATGGGATTTGATGAATCTATTCTTAATGCGATTGAAACTCGTATGAAAGCCAATGCCTTTAAAAGACAATTGCCAAAAATTGCAAAAATAAACTGGAGTTAACAATGAAAGAGATACCTTTTTACAAACCATCAATCGATGAAAATGAATTAGAACATATTAAACAAGTCTTAGATGTTAAAAAAGAGAGTTCAAAAGTTTTAGAGTTTGAAGAGAGCATTGCCAATTTTGTAGGTGCAAAAGAAGCCATAGCAACCTGTAATTCAACCGCTGCAATTCATTTGGCATTAAGTGCAATTGAACTTAAGCGTGGCGATAAAATTTTAATGTCTGTTAACTCGTTTGTTAATATTCCAGAAGTAGTGCGTCATTTTGATGCAGAGCCTATTTTCATAGATATTAATATGGATGATATGAATATAGATTTGGTTAAATTTGAAAAAGCGTTAGCCGAAAACAAAACCAAAAAGCTTCGTGGAGCAATTATTAGCTTTGTAGCAGGACAAACACCTGATTTAAACAAACTGTATGCCATTGCTAAGAAGTATGAGATTATCTTAATTGAAGATGCCACAGCAGCTCTTGGCGTTACTTACAATGATGACACAGTAGGTTCTTTACAAGCAGATATGACTATTTTCTCAACCAATCCTTCAAACTCTAAATATGCCGTGAGCAGAAGTGGTGTAATTGTTACCAACAACGAAGAACTAGCGGCTAAAGCTAGACTTTTAAGAACACACGCAATTACCACCACCTATGATGATTATGGAAACTTAGATTACATTTACGATGTAGTAGATATTGGACACAAGTACGATATGAGTGAGCTTGATGCTGCTTTTTCTCTTTCACAACTTAAAAAAACCAATAAATTTATTAAACGAAGAAAAGAGATTGCAAAAATATATGAAGACAGGCTTGCAGGTGTAAAACATATTATTACACCACCTCATAAAAAAGAGCATATTTTCACACATTATATTATTAAAATTAATAGAAACCGAGATGCTTTTGCAAGAGTATTAAAAGAAAGAGGTATTTCAACAGGGTTGCACTATATTCCTTTACACTTATTAAGTTATTATAAACAAAAATATAACTTGAAAATTACTGCATTTGGAACGGCCTTGTCTTCATATCAACAAATATTGTCGTTGCCTATGTATCCAGCACTAAGCGATGATGAAGTAAATTATATTTGCGACCAAATTGTAGACATAGCTCAAACTTGGATCTAATTTGAAGCAAAAACTCATTTTTTGGGTAGAAGAGTATCTCTTCTTCCCTAACTTCTTTCAAAAACTTCTCTCTCTTTGTTTATTGCCATTAACACTTATATATACGCTTATTGTCATTATTAAACGAACAGCTGCAAAACCCATTTATTTTGGAGTTCCTATTATTTCTATTGGCAATTTAGTAGTTGGAGGAAGTGGAAAAACACCTATGACTATTTTTTTAGCCAAAGATAAAAAAAATGCGTGTGTTATTTTGCGAGGGTATGGAAGAGCTTCAAAAGGTTTGTTTGTGGTGAGTTTAAAAGGTAAAATTTTAGAAACCATTGAAAACAGTGGCGATGAAGCAATGCTTATAGCACAAAAGCTACCAACTGCCACTGTAATTGTGAGTGAAGATAGAGCTAAAGCAATTATAAAAGCCAAAGAATTAGGCTGTGAAATTATCTTTTTAGACGATGGCTTTAGCAAATATAATATTGCAAAATTTGATATTTTACTGCGACCAAAAATAGAACCCACAAATTTGTTTTGTTTACCAAGCGGAGGATACCGAGAGCCTAAAATGATGTATGCAACTGCTAATTTAGTGATGCAAGAAGGCATTGATTTTAAAAGATTAGTTACGTACAAATACAAAGGAGACAGCGTTAGTGTATTGCCCGACAAATTGATACTATTAACTGCTATTTCAAAACCACAACGCCTTTTAGAGTTTTTGCCGCATAATGTAAAGCTTATTGCTTTTGAAGATCATCATACTTTTACACAAGAAGAGATTACCTCTATTTTAAAAGAGCATAAAGAGTACGCAATTATTACTACGCCAAAAGACAGAGTAAAGCTAGAACAGTTCAATCTTGAAGAGCTGTATGTTATGGATTTAGAGTTAAGTTTGAGTGAAAATGTAGATTTAAGTTTACTTAATAATTATTTAGCGTTAAGTTCTAAGCACTAAGCACTAAGCACTAAGCACTAAGCGTTAAGATTTTTAAACTTAAAGCTAAACGCTTAACACTATTCTACAATGTGTCCTACAAATTTAGAGTAGTTATCTAAAATTTTTCCACCTCTTCTAAATCCTAAACCACATGCTTCATAGGCATAAAAAACACCGGCTTGGTAGTAATTGCCTTGCTCATCTTGTGGAAACTCTACGAACTCTTGGAAAATAGATTTATGGTTTTCATACTCTCCCTCTTTTTTAATATCAATTGAACCATCTGCATTAATAATAGTAGTGTTTGCACCTTCTCGTCCAAAACACTTCTTTTCAACTTGTTTTTTGTTTTCCAATGGTTCAAATGAAGTTTCAAGTAAAAGAGGGTGATTTGGGTATAAATCCCATAAAATTTTCATAAACCCTTTGCTTTGAAACATAAGTGTGTAAGCAGGGTTAAAAATAATTGCTTTTTGTTGGTTTAAAATATCGGTTAAAAGTAATGCTAATTCGCTCTCTTCAATGCCAATATTTTCCCAAGGTATGAGTTTAAACCAAAACTCAAAATTTTCTTCTTCTTTAAAAATACCGTCATCGCTAAAATTAACACTGTTCATATACTCAAAGTCGGTGTGGAATCCCGCTTCAGAAGCAATATGTTGCAATAATTTAGTGGTATTTTCATCTTCATTATTTCCTGACATACTTGAAAAAAGTATTTTCCAACCCAATTTACTGTAATGCTCTTCAAAATTTTCAATATCAGAGTTAAGCGTAATGATACGCTTAAAATTGTTTTTTAACTCTTCATATAAGCTGTTAAATTGACTGGCTTCATTGAGGTTATTGTATTTAAGCATTGCCCATTGCACAATGGCTGTTTCAAACAATGAAGTAGGGGTATCTGCATTAAATTCAATAAGTTTAATAGGCTTCCCATCTATTCCACCTGCAAGGTCAAAACGGCTATAAATATGCCAATGAACATCATCTTCCCATGATTTTTTAACGAGTTCTACTAAATTAAAAGGAATATTTAGTTCATGAAACAAGTTATTTTCAATAACATAATCCCCCGTTTGTGCAAACATATCATACAGTTCATTGGCAGCATCGTAATAATTTTGTGCTTCCTCTTCACTTATTTGTACAATTTCATCGGCAATATAAGAGGTGTTGTCTTGGTCTGTGTGCCAAGTAAAACCAATATTTTCTAAATATTCGTTGTTTAAGGGTTTTATTTTTTGTAATTTCATAATTTAGCTTCCAAAACTTGAAGATGAACCAGAAGGAGATCCTGCTTTACTTCCAAAAAATCCACTTTTTTTAGAAGAGCTGCCACTAGAGCTTGTAGATTTTGCACTGTTCATAGTATTAACACTTCTTGAGTATGCTTGAGGTGATTTATAGTTGGTTTTTCGTTGGTTTTGAAAGTTTTGGTTGTTAAAAAGTTTGTTCCCAATCCACGAGCCAATCATAGCTCCTGCAATAGAAGAAAGAAGTACTCCACCTAACCCCATGCCTCCACTTGAGATTTCAGGATTAGTTAAAGAAGATGTGCCATTGTCAATTTTAACCTCTTCTGCTTTTACGAGTTTATCAATCTCTTGTTGTTCTAAAATACGTTCTGAGCCATCGAGTTCTCGTAAAACAATTCGTGTAGTACTGCTTGGATATTCATCTACTATGGCGTAACCACCGTTTGGTAAAGCTTCAACAATAACAAATGCCCCTTGCTTATCATTGGCATTAGTAAAGGCACTTTGTTGCCCTTGTTGTTGGTTATTATTTGTCCCATCGCTGCATCCTACTAGGCCTGTTACTAAAATAGCTCCAAGTCCACCCACCATGGCATAGTCTGATATTTTTTTAATATGATTTCGTTTTTTCAATACAAAGTCCTTTTTGTCCAATATTATTATGGTATGAATTAAGTAAAATAGGGCAGATTATAACATAGAGTTGTTAATAAAAAGTGAACGACAATAGTTAAGTTACAAAATCTCTTGCTTGTTGTTAAATGCATTTTTAATTTTCTTATCAGTGTTATATTGACTAAGTGAATAAACAGACCATAAAGCAGCTGGTAACCAACCTATAAGTGTGAGTTGTAAAATAAGACAAATTATTCCTGAAATTGGTTTTCCAATAGTAAAAAAGTTAAGCCAAGGCAGTAAAATAGCAAGAATGAGTCGCATTAGAGGGTTTCCTTTTATTTTTTTAGATTAGATATTTTTTTGATATTATATTATAGCAAATAGATTTTTAAGTTTAGTTTTCAAGAAAAATATTATGTACTAAAAAGCAATTGCATCTTCTTTTTAAGTTTTTAGCTAAAATTACTATGAAAATCTATAAAAATTAGGAGTTTAAATTAAATGAAAACCCTATACATTATCTCATGAGCAAATGGAAGTGGTAAAACCACTTTTGCTAAAGAGTTCTCTAAAATAAACGACCTATATTTTATTAATGCCGATGAAATAGCCAAAGAACTTGACAGTAAAAATATCACCAAATATAAGATAAAAGCTGGAAAGATGTTTTTTAGTGAATTTCATAATAGACTTACCCTTGATAAATCATTTGTAATAGAAACTACACTTTCTGGTAAATACCTTGTAGCGTATATAAACAAAGCCAAAGAGTTGGGTTTTCAAGTTTCACTGATATACCTCTTTTTAGAAAATCCTCAAACCAATATAAGTAGGGTTAAGAATAGAGTCTTAAATGGTGGACACCATATTCCTAAAGATGATATAATACGAAGATATTACCGAAGTAAAAATATGTTTTGGAATATTTATAAAGACTTATGTGATAGTTGGAGTATATATTATAACTCCAATGAAGTATTTGAAAAAATATCAAGTAACAATAAAATACTTGATATGCAAAAATATGAGATATTTTTAAAGGATATAAAATGCAATTAAATAATAATTTAAGTGAAGATGAAATGATACAAGCAATAGGAAATAACGCAGTACGAGAAGCACAAAAAAGAAGCCTTGAAAATGGTGTACCCAATGTTTATAGTAAAAATAATGTTTTATACTATCAACTTCCCGATGGAACTATTACAATGGAAGACCCTTTTTTAACAGGAACATTAAAAGAAAAACTTGATTTATTAACAAAATCACAAGGGTGAAAATAAAAGAAGAATACTATTCTCCTTTTAACCCTTTTCTCATACTCTCAACCAATTTTTTATCTGCACTTGTATTGGTAAAATATTCAAACGCTAAAACCCCTTGAAACAGCAACATATCTTCGCCATCTTTTATTTCTAGCCCTTTGGTTTTTGCCAATGCTAAAAATGGAGTAATCTTCCCATAAATACAATCAAATGCAAAAGAAGCTTGGCTTAGCACGGAATCTAAAATTTCAGTTGGGCAAGGTAAAAGTTCATCTTTTAGTCCAGCACTTGTTGAATTAATGATTAGGTCATATTTTTTGGGTTTGAAAGATTCCCATGAATAGTTTGGAATATTGTGTTGTTTGAAGAACTCTAATTTATTTTCACTTCGGTTAAGAACTGTAACTTCTATATTTTTTTCTTTTAAGGCTAGGGCAATGGCTTTGGCAGTTCCACCGGCTCCTAAAAGTAGGGCTGTTTTAATTGTTCCGAAGCTCTTTATTGCTTTTATGAAACCGGGGGCATCTGTGTTGTAGGCTATTACTTTGTTATTTTCTAGAACATAGGTGTTTACTGCTTCTATTTTTTTAGCTATTCCTCTTACTTCATCGGCATTTTTAAAGGCATGTTCTTTGTGTGGCACTGTAATATTTGCACCATGGTAGTGATTGCTTAAAAAGGTTTGTTTTATGGTAGTTCCATCTTCTAATTGGTGTTTTATGTATTGTGCTTCTATGTTTAAGTGCTTAAAACCAGCATTATGCATTTGAGGTGATTTTGAGTGTTCTACGGGGTTTCCAAATATTGCAAATGTTTTCAAGTTCTTTTCCTTTGTTTTTTAGGTTCTCTTTTTAGGTGGTTTCTTTTATTGTAGTTGCCCAATGCTTAAGAAAATAGGGAAGTTTCCATTTTCACGCTCTAATGTACAAATATCATCTAAAAAAAGTAAATTAAAGCCATTTTTTGCATAAAATTGCTTGATTTCCTCTTTTGAAAAGCCAAAATGATTAACACCATCGTTTTTATGTTTAGCATGAAAAGTTCCATCTTCTTTATCTAAGTCTGAAATACACAAGTAACCATTTGGTTTTAAAGCTTCTTTGCATTTTTTAATAAATGAATCGGGGTTTTCTATATGGTGCAAGGTCATACTTGTAACGATTACATCAAATGCTAGTACAGGCAGATCTTGGGTTTCAATATCGTGTTGAACTGCTTTTATATTTTCAAAACCAAAATCACTTGCTTTTTGGTTAAATACTTCAACCATTCCAAAACTGCTGTCCATTCCTACTACTAATTTGGCTTCATCTGATAGGCTAAAAGCCAATAACCCCGTGCCACAGCCATAGTCTAAAATCTCTTTATTATCTAAAGAGATAAACTCTCGTATGGTTTGTGAAGTTGCTTTGGCTACAAGTTGGCTTGTTGGTTTGGTGTCCCACTCTTTAGCAGCTTTGTCAAATCGGTTCATTGGTTTACCTTTTCTTTTTTAAAACGGATTATACAACAAATTTATTTTCATTTGATATAATTGCCGCATGAAAATCAAACAATACTTTACTACAAAAGACGATGGCAACATTGCTTACCATGTAACTTCAAATATAAAAGAGGTTGATGCAAATAGAGTTGCTTTGGGAAAGAAACATGCCTTTAACAGCAAAACTATGCGTTATATGGAACAAACTCATGGAAACAATGTGCATGTTGTTACGCAAGACTCATCATTGTGTACAGACGATTGTGATGCCTTAATTACCAATGTTGCAAATATTCCTCTTATGGTAATGGTGGCAGATTGTATTCCTATTTTACTTTACGATGAGAAAAAGGGCGTAATTGCCGCTATTCATGCGGGTAGAAACTCAACTTTTCTAAAAATAACTTCCAAAACAACTTTAAAAATGTGTGAAACTTTTGGGTGCAATCCTGATGATATTAACGCTATTTTAGGACCTTCCATACAGAAATGTTGTTATGAAGTAAGCGTTGAGTTGGCAAATATTGTTAAAGAGTCATTTGGAAATGCCTTTGTAAAAGGAAGAAATATTGATTTACAAGGCATTAATAGAAAACTGCTAGAAGAATTGGGTATTACCCATATTAAACAATCATCCGTGTGTACAAAATGTTCTAATGACAACTACTACTCATATCGACTGAATAAAGAGTGCGGACGCTTTGCGGGGATTATTGTTTTAGAAGAATAAATTTTAAAACATACTTTTTTAAACTAATAATCTATATCTAATCATAAAACTATACAAAATATTAATTTTATAGTAAATGAAATAGTATTATAGGGCTATTTGTCTTTATAAATACAATAATTAAAGCTTCAAAAGAAGTTTATTAATTAATTTATATTTCTTTAATAGAGCTTTAAATAGTATACATAAAACTATTTTTTACTTATAACCTCTATTTTACATATACAAAAAATGCATCAATATTTAAGAATAATAAAACATATAAATATACATAAAATAAGTATAATTCAAAACATACTAATGACAATTAAAGCTAGAAATATTGAATTTTAACTCTAAAATGTCAATATTATGTTGAAGTTATGTAAGAAAAGTGTAGTTTCAAAAAAAGAGATAAATTTTACAGAAAATTAAATTTAATTAAGCTAATATTGTGGAAAATTTTCAAAAAGGAGATATTTTGAGTATTATTGTAACAAAAGAAGAGAGTTTGGCATATCACGAATTACCAACTCCGGGTAAATTGTGTGTAGAGGCAACAGTACCTTTTATGACACAAAGAGATTTAGCATTGGCGTATACACCAGGGGTTGCGTACCCTTGTATGGAAATTGCAGAAAATCCTGAAAATGCTTTTAAATATACTTCAAAAAGTAATCTTGTTGCTGTTATTTCAAATGGAACGGCAGTTTTAGGATTAGGCAATATTGGTGCGTTGGCTTCAAAACCTGTAATGGAAGGGAAAGCAATTTTATTTAAACGTTTTTCAGCCATTGATTCCTTTGATATTGAAGTAGATGAAACAGATGTAGATAAGTTTTGCGCTATTGTTAAAGCCATTTCTCCTACTTTTGGAGGAATTAACTTAGAAGATATCTCTGCACCTGCTTGTTTTGAAATTGAAAGACGACTAGTAGAAGAGCTGGATATTCCTGTTATGCACGACGACCAACACGGAACTGCAATTATTAGTAGTGCAGCTTTAATTAATGCGTGTGAATTAATGAACAAAAAGCTTGAAGATATTAAGGTTGTAGTTGTAGGGGCAGGTGCTGCTGCAATTTCATGTTCACGAATGTATAAAAACTTAGGGGTTAAAAATATTATTATGATTGACTCTAAAGGTGTTTGCCACGATGAAAGAGATGATTTAAATGAGTATAAAAAAGAGTTTAGTATTAAAAATGCTATGACCATAGAAGAGGCATTTTCAGATGCAGATATGCTTTTAGGACTTTCTAAACCAGGTACATTTACTAAAGAGCATATTGCTTTAATGTGCGATGAACCTATTGTATTTGTACTTGCAAACCCAAATCCTGAGCTTTATCCTAATGAAATTAAAGAAGTAAAGCCCAATGCCATAATAGGAACAGGACGAAGTGATTTTACCAACCAAATCAACAATGTTTTAGGCTTTCCTTTTATTTTCAGAGGTGCCTTAGACGTTCGAGCAACGTCTATTAATATGGAGATGAAAAAAGCAGCAGCTTATGCTATTGCAAATTTAGCAAAAAAAGAGGTAACTGCTGAAGTTAAAGCTCTTTTTGGTGAAAATATTGAGTTTGGTAGAGAGTATATTATTCCAAAACCATTTGACAAACGACTTATGGTAGATGTTTCAAGTGCGGTTGCATTTGCAGCCATTGAAACAGGAGTTGCCAAAATTACTAACTTGAATTTAGAAGCGTATAAACTGCACCTCTCACAAATGGTATAAATTTTTAAGATTAAACTATTTAATGGTATCATTGCACAAAAATTTAGCAATGATGCCATTATTAGGATGAGAATGAAAGAATATATACTGTTAATTGATACAACCGATGCAAAAGGGTTGGTTTACAACGTCTCTAAAATCCTTTTTGCCAATAACTTAAATATTGAACAAAACTCCGAATTTGTTGATGAAGAGACGAAAAAATTCTTTATGAGAACAGTAATTTCTGGCGTTGTAAACAGAGATTTACTTCATAAAGAACTCACAGAAGCTCTGCCTAAAGACTCTACGATTAAATTAACCACCAAACAAAAAAAAGATATAGTACTTTTAGCTACGAAAGAGTC
>Ga0265294_10004832_pt1 | contig 16644 bp, 11 predicted proteins | sample MunlanPumphouse3_FD_192504 | JGI IMG/M metagenome (GOLD analysis project Ga0265294, IMG submission 192504) | Groundwater microbial communities from a municipal landfill in Southern Ontario, Canada - Pumphouse #3 | ecosystem: Environmental > Aquatic > Deep subsurface > Groundwater | place...
ATAACCAACATAAGTCCTGGTTCGGTTAGGCTTTTTGTATCGATGGAGTTAAACCCGGCAGTTCTTGATGTAGTACTTTGGAAAAAAGCACTTAAAAAGGAAATGTTTCCTTCTGTTAAATATATTCCAATTGTCCCAAAAATTAGTAGAAAACAAGTCATAAAAAGTACAATTTTAGTGTGATTCTTGAATTTTCTCCAGTGACGAGATTTTAATATATCGGTTATTACAAAAAAGCCCAAACCTCCAAGGATTATTAAAAGAGCAGTAGTTAAAAGCATTAGATTATTTGTTGAATAAGAAGTCAAGCTTGAAAAGTTACCAAATAAATCAAAACCAGCATTGTTAAAGGCTGAAATGCTTTGAAAGATACTAATTCCGATTGCATCGACAGTATTATAATCTTTATTAATGGCAATATAAGTTAAAATGGTTCCAATTGTTTCAATTATAAAAGCAAAGGTTAAAACAGTTTTTACAAGTGTAACCAATCCGCTATGACTGTTAGAATTGAGTGAAGTTCTTATAAGTGTTCTATCTTGTTGGCTGATTTGTTTTCCAAGTATTAATAAAAAGAAAATTGCAAAACTAGCAAAACCCAAACCACCCATCTGAATTAATATAGCTAGAATGATTTTCCCAAAGATAGAAAGTGAAAGACTAATATCCATTGGAGTTAAGCCCGTAACACAAACGGCTGAACACGACACAAAAAGATAATCCACATATCCAAAGACCTTGGTCGAATTATGAGAAATTGGAAGATTCAAAATAATTGAACCAATGAGAATTAATAATGCAAACCCAATAATCAATCTAAGACCAGGGGCTATTATTTTATGTTTCACGGATTGAGTGTATCATTTGATTTTAATTTTGGCAATATTAGTTTATGCACGGAAAATTCTGTTGATTTTTTTGAATTTTAGTGTTTTCTTTAATGTCGGGGGTTACTTATGGTTTTGACATTAATTTGTATTGTTGTAGTGGTTCTTTTTCTAATCAGTATCATTTTCATTCCTCGTAAAATGGGGGAGAAATTGGCTCATCCAGGTAAACGTGATCCAGAGATCTGTTTTCAAGAGAAAGTTAATCAAGGAGTAATAGATGCGCAACAATATGAAAAAGCCCAAAAAGAAGATTTTGTTTACACTTCAGTTAATGGTTATGAATTAAAAGGGACTTATATTTTAAGAAAGAAAGAATTTGAGAAACTTGAAAATCATAAAGTAATAATATTAGTTCATGGTTTTACTTCAAATCATTTTGACATGTTACCCTATTACGATATGTTTTATAGAAATGGATTTGACTGTGTTGTTTATGATCATAGAAATCATGGTTATAGCGAAAAAAATTTTACAACAATGGGATTGGAAGAAGCTAAAGATTTAGAAGGTATTTACCAAATGGTTAAATCAAGATTTGGTGAAGCTTCACAAATTGGTCTTTTAGGTGAATCAATGGGAGCTGCTACAGTTATGTTAGTTTCAAGCCATTTGAAGGATTTGTCATTTGCAATAGAAGATTGTGGTTACACTTCAGCTTGGGATGAAATGCTATTTGTGGGAATGCATAGCTATCATTTATTTAGATTTCCTTATGGCAATCTTACTAGAAAGTATTTGTTAAAACATTATGGGTATGATTTAAAGAAAATTCTTCCTGTAAAATCGCTGTCAGAATGTCCTAAAGACCTTCCATTTTTGTTCATTCATGGAGATTCAGACTTTTTTGTCCCCAGTAAGATGTTAAAAATTAACTATGATGCAAAACCGGGAAACAAAGAAATGAAGTATTTTGTTGGTAGTGCTCATGCAAGAAGTTATCGAGAACATGTAAAAGAGTACGAAAAACTGGTTTTGAATTTCTTAATAAAAAATAAAATAATAAAAAATTAACTTTTTATCTTGGATTAGTTATTGCTAAATTATTCATTTTGCAATAATACTTATGCCATCTGTTAATCGAAATTGTATTGGTTTTATATAGTAATTATGGTATAAGTCTATATAATAAAAGGAATTGACAGGTGTTAAAACTCGTGCTAGAGTCTTAATTAAGAAATACAAGGGGGCGACTATGGACTCAGAAGAAAGAGATAATATTAAAAATTTGTTTATAGAACATAATATTTCTTTTGATCTTTATGAAGATATTGAGAAATTGGTTATTAGCAGTTGTAAAGAATGTTCAGTTGATTTTACCAGTAATCAAGCAGTTTTCAGTGTCTATGGTGGTTTTGCTTATGTTTGGATTTCTGAAGTTCAAGAAGATGGAAGTTTCAAAATAGTGTTGAGCCTTTGCTTTAATAAAAAAGTTGAAAGTTCACTATTCTACAGCTTTGAGCAATGTTCAGATTCAAACTTTATGTATCATTGCCTAGTTTGTGGAGAAGAAGACTTAAATGATGAACTAAAATCTTACATTAAAAAAGCTGCAGAAATTTCACGAGTTGAATATTTTAAACAAATTGTTTAATTCTCAAGAGAATATGAATTAACTCCACGATTAGGCCAAATTGGAAGATTATAAGCGATTGACGCCAGCATTTGAATAAATTCTTTTTGTTGGTTCTCGTCTTTTAATGAAGCCCCGGAATTTTTCATTTCTTGAATGAAAGATTTAAGGGTATAATCTTCAAGGCCAAAAATCATTAGAAAATAATAATAGGAAGTTGTTGAGGTTAAGAATTTAACTTTATTGTATTGAACATTTCCCGTAAGGTTTAAATAAGTTTTTTCAATGACTGTACTGAAATAAAGTGCAGTTGGGAATTCGTATTCAAAAAGTTCTTCATTTTTAACAATGGTTAAATTTTTTTGTTTCCAAGTATTATGGAGTTTATTAATCTCATTGGTTAAAGCATTTTCTTCTTCTTTGTTTTCTGGCAAATTCTTGAAATTCAAAGTTTTGAGATAGATAAAATTATGAACAATAAAGTTTTTATGAATTGCAAAGTATAATACTTCGTTCTTATTTTCTGTTTTTTGGCCCTTCTCATCAATAAATTCTGTAAAGATAAAAAGTTGCTTTTGATCAATTTGAGATAGTATTTCATTTTTTAGGTGGAGAAGAAATAAGCTTTCAAGAAATTCTAATATTTCAGTTTTTTCCAAATTACTTTCTTTATAATTATGTTTAAATATCTTATAGAATTCATTTTTTGTTAGAATCCCATATACGTTGACTGCACAATTGGTAAATTTTATCAGTTCTTTTCTTTGTTCTAAAGTCATTTTATTTTCCTTTTAAATTTCATTTGTCGTGAATTCAAATTTTGTGACATCAAATAAGCCTAAATCGGTTATTTTCAATTGTGGAATTACTGGAAGTGCCATAAAACTTAAAGTCATAAATGGATCAATACTAGGATTAATTTGAAGTTTTTCTTTGGCTATTCTATGCATTTTTTGTAGTTTCGCTTCAAATTCTTCTCCACTGATATCTGTCATAATGCCTGCTATTGGGTGGGCAAGAGAAGATAGGATTTTATTATCTTGTGCAATTGAAATTCCACCACCAATTTTAATCAGTTCTTGAACTGCTAAATACATATCTCTATCATTGTCACCAGCAACAATAATATTATGAGAGTCATGGGCAATTGTAGTAGCTACTGCTCCGTTTTTTAAACCATAACCACTTAAAAGTGAAAAAGCTTTGTTTCCGGTTTTATGATGACGTTCAATTACCCCAATTTTAACTATATCTTGGTTTTTAATGTTTTGATAATATCCATTTTCATCAAGTTTAATTTCAGCTTTTTTTTCGTTTGTGACTACACTTCCAGGTATTATTGAAATAGTTCTCACTTTGCTTGATTTAAGCTTAAGAGCAAAACTATCAATCGTTAAAGGGGCAACCTGCATTCTTCCTGAGACTTTCTCAGGTTTTATTTTTTTAACGGGAATAAGGTATTCACCTTTTTCAGCAACACATTTTCCTGAAGTGAAAACCTTTTCAATTTCAAATTCATTAAGATTGTTTACAATCATAAAATCAGCTCTTCGTCCGGGTGCAATAGCTCCTCTATCTTTTAAATTATAGCATTCGGCAGCATTAATTGTCGCCATTGAAATAGCTATAATTGGATCTAATCCCTCTGCTATGGCTATTTTAACATTGTTGTTTATATGTCCTTCTTCTAGAATGCTTTTAGGTTGTCTGTCATCGGTGCAGAAAACACAACGTTGTGAGTTTAATGGAGTAACACCTTTTAAAAGGTTTAAAACATTTTTACAGGCACTTCCTTGTCTGAGCATTACATACATACCTCTTCTTAAACGTTCTACTAGTTCCTTGGGAGTGTCGCATTCATGGTCAGTATGAATTCCAGCAGAGGTGTAGGCATCTAGAGTGGTTCCAGTTATTCCAGGGCTGTGACCGTCTGTAATCTTTTTATATTCTTCGCATAGAAGAATTTTCTTTAGAACCTCTTCATCATTTAGAACAACTCCTACGTAATTCATCATTTCCCCTAAACCAAGCACACGAGGATTGTCCATTCTTTTTGCAATATCTTCTGATTTTAAAATTGCACCTGAATTTTCAAAGGAGGTAGCAGGAACACAAGAAGGTATCATAAAAAAAACGTTTAAGGGAAGGTTCTCAGAGGCTTTCAACATATAATCTAATCCATCGAGTCCACATACATTACATATTTCATGTGGGTCTGCGATTATTGTAGTAGTTCCACAGGGAACTATAAGTCTAGAAAATTCTTCAGGACTAACATGACTTGATTCAATATGAACATGACTATCTATGAAACCTGGAACAATATATTTTCCTTCTGCATTTATAGTTTTTGAAGCTTCTGGTGTATTTTGGTCGGCAAATCCGGCAAACTGTCCATTAAATATGAGTAAATCACTACTAAATATATTTTTATTGAAAACATCAACAACTTTACAATTGGTAATTCTTAAATCAGCTGCTCTTCGACCCATGGCACAATCAATAAGATTTTTTTTATTTATATATTTATTATTATCCATTGGATTCTCCTCTTGATATTTAGATAATTTTATCATTGTAAATTGAGATAAACAAGAGAAAATAGAAATAAAATTTAAGTATTGCAACAAAATGCAACAAATATAAAATATTTCTGTACTTTTAAAATAAAGTGAGTTAGAATGTTACTATAAAAATTAGGAGGAGATTTTGTTATGAAAAATTTAGACAAAATGTTCAAGCTTACAGAGAGAAAGACAAATGTAAGAACAGAGATTATTGCTGGTGTAACTACTTTCTTGGCAATGGCTTATATTCTTGCTGTTAATCCATATTTTCTGTCACAGGCAAAAATGGATTATGGTGCAGTATTTACAGCTACAGCTTTAGCAAGTGCTATTGCCACTCTGGTAATGGCGTTTGTAGCTAACTTGCCTTTTGCTTTGGCACCAGGCATGGGTCTTAATGCTTTCTTTGCATTTGTTGTTTGTGGTGCAATGGGGCATACTTGGCAATTTGCTTTGACTGCAATTCTTGTTGAAGGAATTATTTTTATTATTTTAACTTTTGCTAATATTCGTGAAGCAATAGTAAACAGTATTCCAAAAAATTTGAAAAATGCAATCAGTGTTGGTATTGGGCTTTTCATTGCTTTTATAGGAATGAAAAACGGTGGTGTTATTGTTTCAAATCCTGATACTTTTGTAGGACTTGGAGATGTAACTTCTGGCATGGCTCTTGTTACCGTAATTGGTCTTGTAATAACAGCTGTTCTTTTGGCTTATAAAGTAAAGGGTGCTCTTTTGTTTGGCATTATTATTACAACTCTTATTGCAGCTGTAGGTGGACTTGCTCCATATAATCCTAATAACTTAACTTATGCTCCTCAGTCATTAGCTCCAACCTTTTTTAAATTTGAATTTACAGAAGTGTTTACTCTTGATTTCTTAATTGTTGTTTTTACTTTCTTATTTGTGGATATGTTTGATACAGTTGGAACATTAATTGGTTGTGCAACTAAGGCTAACATGGTTCAAGAAGATGGTTCAATTCCTAATTGTAAAGAGGCTCTTTTAGCTGATTCAATTGGTACTACAGTTGGTGCTATTTTAGGTACTTCAACAGTAACTACTTATGTTGAGTCTTCTGCAGGAGTTACAGAAGGTGGAAGAACAGGATTAACAGCTTTAACAGTTGCAGTTCTATTCCTTGTTTCACTTTTTCTTGCTCCTTTATTCTCTTCAATTCCAACCTGTGGAACAGCTCCAGCTTTGATTCTTGTTGGATTCATGATGATTACTCCAATAAAGAATATTGATTTTGAAGATCCTACAGAAGGAATTCCAGCTTTCTTATGTCTTATTACCATGGTTCTTTCATATTCCATTTCTGATGGTATTATGTTTGGTATCGTTTCTTGGGTTCTATTAAAACTTTTCTCAAATAAAGTAAAAGAAATAAAATTAGTAACTTGGATTATTGCAATTCTATTTCTTATTAAATTTATAGTGGGCTAGTAAATATTTGCTAATAATAAAGGTGGATTTCTTTTTAAGAAGTCTACCTTTTTTTGTTCTTTTTTCTTGTTTTATATTATATAATTAATTATATTATCCCTGTATGTCTAAAACTAATAAAAATAAAAAAGAAAAAAAAGAGAAGAAAATAATAAACTTTAAAGCCTTCAAAGGTAGTATTGATGGTTATAAAAAAGATTCTATATTAACTTCTTCCTTTGTAATAATTGAAGTGCTTATGGAAGTTTTGATTCCTCTTTATATGGCTCAACTTATAGATTTTGGGTTCTCTGCAGGAAGCATGTCTGTTATTTGGAAGATTGGCTTGTACCTTGTTTTGATGAGTTTGGTAGCTTTAGTATCTGGAATCCTTAATGGAATTTTTGCAGCTCGTGCTTCAAGTGGAGTGGCCAAGAATATTAGAAAAAAGATGTATAATAATATTCAGGAATTTTCATTTGAGAACCTAGATTCGTTTTCAACAAGTTCTTTAATTACAAGATTGACTACTGATATTACATCAATCCAGAATTCTTATCAAATGTTGATTCGAATGGCTGTTAGGGCGCCTTTGACTTTAATTTTCTCTTTTTTGATGGCATACAGATTAAATGCTGAACTTTCATTAGTTTTTATTTATGTAATTCCACTTATGATTTTGATAATATTCATTTTAGTGAAGTTTGCTATGCCTTTATTTCGTCTTATGTATAAAACTTTTGATAAGTTAAATAAAGTTGTTCAAGAAAACTTGCGAGGAATTAGAGTCGTAAAGGCTTATGTAAGAGAAGATTTTGAAACAGACAAGTTTAAATCAGCCTCTAGTGAAGTTCAAAAAGTATCATGGAAAGCTGGAAAGATAATGGCTTTTGCTTCTCCTTTGATTGAAATATTAATTTATGGATGTGTATTAGCCATTTCTTGGATTGGGGCAAAATTAGTAATAAGTTCAAATCTTACAACGGGTTCTTTGGCAACTATGATTACTTATACAATGCAAATATTAATAAGTTTTCTTATGCTTACAATGACTTTTGTAATGATTGTAATGGCTCGTCCATCTATGGAAAGAGTAAGTGAAGTTTTAAGTTGCGACTCTAAGATTAAGAATAAAAATAAAGCTATAAAAGAAATAACTTCAGGTGATATTGAATTTAAAGATGTTAGTTTTAAATATAAAGAAGACAGTGATAATTATAGTTTAAAGCATGTGAATCTTAAAATTCCATCTGGGGCAACGGTGGGAATACTTGGAGAAACTGGAAGTTCTAAGACTACTTTGGTTCAACTTATTCCTAGACTTTATGAGGCGACTGATGGTGAAGTCTTAGTTGGTGGGCACAATGTTAAAGATTATGATTTAACAGTTCTAAGAGACAGTGTTTCAATGGTTCTACAAAAGAATGTTTTGTTTTCAGGCACTTTAAATGAAAATTTAAGATGGGGAAATAGTAAGGCTACACAAGAAGAAATAATTCATTGTTGTGCTTTAGCTCAAGCAGATGATTTTATTCAAGAAATGGAAAAGGGTTATGAAACTTTTATCCAACAAGATGGAATGAATGTAAGTGGAGGGCAAAAACAAAGAATTTGTATTGCCAGAGCCCTTTTAAAGAATCCGAAAATTCTTATTCTAGATGACTCTACTAGTGCTGTTGATACAGCTACTGAAGCCAGATTAAGAGAGAGTTTTAAAAATGATATTGCTAATGTTACCAAGTTAATTATCTCACAAAGAATTTCCAGTGTTAAAGATGCCGATATGATTATTGTACTTTCAGATGGAAAAATTGATGGAGTTGGTTCTCATGAAGAACTAATAGTGTCCAACAAAATTTATCAAGAAATCAACAAATCTCAAATCAGAAATGGTGAAGATGATAAAGGAAAACGTTAATGGCAGAAGATAAATACTCAAAATATATAAAAACTTCCTCAAATGGAGAAATGAATATAGGTAAGGGTCCTGGTCGTGGAAGACATAATATGGGAAGCGTTTCCCTAAAGAACCTTGATATGAAAACCTTTGGAAGGTTACTCGCTTATTATAAACCTTATATTGCTCTTGTAATATTGATGGTTATATGTACTATTGTTTCTGCTGCAGCGATTGTTTACGGAGCAACTTATCTTCAAGTTTTGATTGATGATTTCATTGTACCACTAGCAAAAGTGAAAAATCCTGATTTTAGTGGTCTTTTAAATTTGATGTTGAAAATGGCTGCCATATTTTCTTTGGGTATAGCTACCGGGTTTGTAGTTAATCTTTTGGCTCCCTACACTTCACAGAAGATAATGGAAACTGTAAGAAATGATACTTTCTCTCATATGCAACATCTTCCAATTAAATTCTTTGATACCCATTCCCATGGAGATTTGATGAGTAGATATACAAATGATATAAATACATTACGTCAAATGTTAGATCAAAGTCTTCCTCAATTAGTAAGTTCGGCAATTACTATATTAAGTATATTAGTTGCTATGCTGCGTTTAAGTTGGGTTTTAACTTTAGTTGTCCTTTCTTGTGTTTTTGTACTCGTTAAGATTATTAAAGCAATTTCAGTTAGAAGTGCAAAATATTACAAACAAATGCAAAAAGATATTGGAATTCTAAATGGTTATAGCGAGGAGCTAATAAACGGTCAAAAAGTTGTTAAGGTTTTTTGTCATGAAACTGTTTGTAAAGAAGAATTTGATGAAATTAATGAAAATCTTTTTAATTCTTCCACCAAGGCCAACCGACTTGGAAATATTATGATGCCTTTGATGAAAAACATTGGAAACCTCCAATATGTTCTTGTTGCTATTGTTGGAGGCGCGTTAGCCATTAATACTGGAATGGGTATTACAATTGGAATTATTGTTACTTTCCTTCAACTTACAAAAAATTTTAATAGGCCTATTAGCCAAATTTCTCAACAATTGAATTTTGTAATAAATGCCGTTAGTGCTTCTACTAGAGTTTTTGAAATACAAGATCAAAAAGTTGAAACGGATGAAGGCTATGTAACGTTAGTAAAATTAGATAAAAATGGTAAAGAAACTGATGTTAATACAGGTTCTTGGGCGTGGAAGTATCCACACCAAGATGGTGAAGTAAATTTAATTCCTCTCCAAGGTAAAATAGAGTTTAATTCTGTGGATTTCTCTTATATAGAAGGTAAAAAAGTTTTACAAGATGTTTCTCTTTACGCTGAAACCAGTCAACATTTGGCTTTTGTAGGTTCTACAGGTGCTGGGAAAACAACAATTACTAATTTAATTAATCGATTTTACGATATTGAAGATGGAAAGATCCGTTATGATGGAATAAATATAAACAAAATAAAGAAATCTGATTTAAGACATAGCCTTGGAATGGTTTTACAGGATACTAATCTTTTTGAAGGAACAGTAATGGAAAATATTCGTTATGGAAAATTGAATGCAAATGATCAAGAAGTAAAAGATGCAGCAATTCTTGCAAACGCTAATTCCTTTATTGAAAGACTTCCTGATGGGTTCAATACTTTTCTTACTGAAAATGGTTCCTGTTTATCTCAAGGTCAAAAACAACTGATTTCAATTGCAAGAGCAGCTATAGCAAATCCACCTGTAATGGTACTTGATGAAGCTACAAGTAGTATTGATACCAGAACAGAAAAGATTGTCCAATCTGGAATGAATTCTCTTATGAAGGGGCGAACAGTGTTTATTATCGCTCATAGACTTTCTACTGTTAGAGATTCTGATGTAATTATGGTTTTAGAGAATGGAAGAATAATTGAAAGGGGTTCTCATAATCATTTGTTAGAATTAGGTGGAGAATATGCAAAACTTTATAATGGGGTGGATGTTTTAAAATAGTTTAAATTCCTAATTTAATTGTTAATTATGAAATTTTTGGGCTTTTACTACAATTATTTTTCCAGAATTTCTTGAACTCTACCCACTTGACCATCGCTAAGACGAACTTTGATTCCATGGGGATGAAAGCCCGAATTAGTTAAAATATCGGCAACTACGCCTTTTGTCAATTTTCCTGATCGCTGATCTTGCTTTAATACTATGGCTACGTTGAGTCCTGGTTTGATATCACTTCTATTTTGTCCATTCATGTGTATAAGTCTATAGGGAAAGACAAAATTTGTCAGTATTTATTAGAAAGAATAATATAATAAAAAAACCAATTATTATTTAATTAACAATTTGGTATTTGTAGATAATCCAAAAATTTATTGAATGTATTTAAAAGAAGAATCTTCTAAACCTTTAAAATACTTACAATTAATTTATATTATGATTTTGTTTAGTTTTATTTTAGAATATCAATATTAATAAAGGTCAATTCTAAATTCACAGATTTTGTATATTTAGGAGTAGAGGATATTTTTTCCAAAATATTCTTCAACTAAAACATTTAGTTGATTGGCAATTGTTTGAAAATCACAATTCAAGTCTAATGTTTTTACACTTATCTTGTTGTTACTCATACTATATGATGCATCAGGTTGAATTAATTCATCTGTACGAGCATATAAAAGAATTCCTGCTACTTCATGAGAATTGTCTTTATAACTTGCATTTTTGTTTTTAACATATGTGAAAATTTGGTAAAGATTGCTAGAATGGATAGTATGTATATTATATTCTCCTCTGGTTTGAGTATTATGAGACCAAAATTTAGCATCAATTATAAGAGATTTATTTCCATAAGATAAAGTAACATCACTTTGCATTATAGGAAGCATTGTTCTTTTATCATCATCAAGTGCCCAAGGAATTTGAGATGCGTTTACTTTCAATGAGGGGTATTCTTTGTAGTAATATTCCAATATAAATTTCTCATATAATCGGTGCAGGTGTTGTTCATCTACAAAAGAAGCTAGTTTGTATGTTCCTTTATCTGTTGTTAAAAGCATTCCCTCCAAGATTAGCTGACAAATATTAATAAGCATACGATAAGAATTATAATTGCGTTGGAACTCGATACTAGACCATTTAATTGTATTTGGTTCAATTAAATCAACATTTGAAAAGAATAACATTTTTTTTCTTAAATCATTTTTATACATAGGATCAACATTTGCATGATGAAGTAAAATCATAACTGTCGTTTTTAAAATTTGATTTAGTTGGTTGTTTTCAGATAACTCATCAAATTCGCAAGTCAAAATCTGTTTATGCATAATTTTATTTTGTATAGTTCCTGACATTTCTATTTTACCACGCATTGATACAAGATTTTCATTCCGATTAAGGTATTTCCTGTATAGGCCACGTTTTAACTGTTGCCCAATTCCTTTTGCTAAGATGGAAGCAAATAGGTTATGAATATTATGAAAATCTTCCTTAGAGATATCTTCAAAGTCTTCTTGTTTTAGGTTGGTAAATGCATAAGAGAGCATATAATAAATATTTTGTATTAGTATACTTTTCTTTTTAATCATTGAAATAAACCAAGTAATAAATTTTCCCAACGTTGTAATTGGCTAGAATCATCAAACCAATATTCACTAAGCATGGGAAGAATATCAAATTTTATAATTGATTGAAGCCATTCATCAGTACATTCAGTTTGCTCACAGAAGTAACTATGACCAATACAGAAACCCTTACCCAATGATTTATCTGAGGTAATTTCATTATTTAAGTCTTTTACTAGTGATATTAGTTCATTGAAAGTTTCATTGTTTAAAGTCTTTTGATATGCAACAAAGCCTTCTGAATCAAATCCTGGTTCAAGTTCAAAGAAACTAAAGCGACGGCGAAGGGCATAGTCAATTATTGCAAGGCTGCGGTCAGCCGTATTCATCATACCAATGATATACAGATTTTCTGGGACGGAAAACGGAATATTGTTATATGCTAGGGATATCTTTGTACCTCTATAGCCTTTTTCAATTAACATGAGTAATTCCCCAAAAATCTTGCTTAAATTCCCCCTGTTTATTTCATCAATAATAAAGAAAAAAGATTTTCTAGGATCATTTTCTGCCTTTTTGCAAAATCTATAAAAAATTCCATATTGTAATTCAAAACCGTTACTGACAGGTTTATACCCCATCATGAAATCCTCATACGAATAGTTTTGGTGGAATTGCACGAATTCAATTAAATTCTTATTTTTTTCGCCAATAATTGAATGTGCAAGGCGTTTTGCAGCAAATGTTTTACCCACGCCTGGAGGTCCTTGTAAAATAATGTTTTTCTTATTTTTAAGAACAGAAACCAACATATCATACTTGTTTTCGGGTAGATAAACTTCATTAAGAAAATCCTCTTTGGTATATTTTTCATTTTTTTCTTCTTTGATAATAGGGTTTTCTTCTCGAATCAAATCAAATATAAAATCAAATTCATCTTTTGTAAGCTTAAACAAACTCCCCTGAGCGTTGGTAAAATACTGCATTTTTTCAAGTTCTGGGCATTCTTTCAATGTTTGGTAATTTATTGGAGAAGCAAGTCCTTCTACTTTTTCAAAATAAAATTCTTTACCATCTTGTTCAGCACTTATTTTGCCAATAGCAACAATTTGCTTAACTGGGCTAGACTCATATCCAATAAGCATATCTCCTGTTTTTGCATCTAAGAAATTTTGGAAAATTCTACGTTTATTCCCATTTTCATTATAAAGCGTATAAGACTGACTTTCTCCAACTTTAATATCTGAAAAACTCCATATTTTGGGATTTGCATTTAGCCACCAGTAACCTCTATTATTTTCACTTGAAGATAATGTTGCATATAGTTTAACTTGACTCAAATCAAATTTATCAAGTGCTTCAACTAGTTCATCTCGAAGTTTCCAGATAAAACTACCAAATTCATCTTTTTCAGCATTTTTCCCAACATATAAAATAGGCCACCATTGAAAATTTTCTTTTATCCCTCCCATAAAGGTTGGACAATCAGTTTTGTTTGCTATTCGTTTTGCAAGAGATGAAGAACCGATGTTATAGAAGTTTTTAGTTTCTCCATATTTTTCAGCAAGTTGAGTACAAGAAGCGCTTCCTCCATAATCCTTAATTCTTTTCATGATTTCTAGACTTCTAACTGTAAAGACTTCTTTATCGTTTAAAAGATTTGTCCATTCTTCTACTGAGAGATTTGGAGAATAATTTTTTGGTAGCCACTCGTTAGTTTTTGAATCTATTTTCTTAGAAAAAGTATTAGCTATATAAAATCCAACGTCTATTGCTAAGGTCCTTAATTCAGGGTCGGGGTATAAACTTTCCGTTAATTGTTTTTTTAAAATATTTAAAAGCTCTTTATTTAATTTCAATTCATCACAAATTTCATTATATAGTAGAATGCTATTTCTAATATTATCTGCATAAGCACCTTTTTTAATTTGATAACTGCTTTTTAGTTCGTTGGCAACACCCCTCACTTCACTATATTTGTAAATATAGTATTTATCTGGAAATCTAAGCCAAAGATATGTTGTAATTGCATTTTCAGCTTGATAATGGTTTTTTGCATCTTCTCTATATTTACCAAGTAATATTTCTGATTGTCTTTTAAAAGCTTCTATTCTACTTACAACTTCCTTATTTTCGTCAAACAATCCTATAAACATTGCTCGCACTTCCTCGGGAGCTTTTTTTGAAAACTCTTGAATCATTTTACCAGGATAATACATATTTGATGCAAGCAAGTTTTCCGTTTTAGCCAGAGAAGCAGTTAGCATAGCCGAAAAATCATTAGCATTTACATCCCAATTATTTTGAAAGCATTTTATAGCTTCCCATTTATATTTTTCTTCAGGCCATATATTAGTAATAAAATTTTCTTTGTATTCTTTTAAAACTGCTTTCAATCGAGATTTATCAAACATTTTTTTCTCCTATTTAATCATTGATAGAACCATAATTTGAATGAATTATAACACATAATATTGAACAATGAAATTTTGCATTATAAAAATTCAATGTTATTTAAGTCATGAAAATTGATGCACGGTTTTAATAAATTCGTTGTTATCTCTAGTCCTGATAGTAACCAAGAAAGAAAAGGTTAGAATTAAAAATAAATATTAAAGTGCTAATGTTACGGAAGAAACATTCAAATAATTTATTAAAAATTACTTAAAAACCTTCAAATTCAAGAGTTATTTGTTTGTTTGTATAGAAAATATTTTGTTTATTCTTTTTCAAGTGTTATGAATAAATATTTTTCATAACCAGTAAAATAGCCTTCAATATCATCCATTGCATCAGGTTCCCCAAATTCGTCAATTAAATTCGTTAAGTTTATTTCAAATTTATTTGAATCTTTGAAAATACCAAAGTTAACTAGATTTCCACTTTCATTCAATATAAATAAATTGTTGTTCTGAAGATAAAACCCTAATTTACCAGAAGAAGGGGTAACTCTATCTAAAACAAAATCCTCTTCTGAATCACTTGATTTATATCCGAGTTTCAATTGATTTTCATTAATTTGTAGATATATATTTAATTCAGCTATCTCCATCAAATCCTCAGAGGAATAAAGACCCAAACCAATATTTGAAATCATAATATATTCCAACCATTCATCCGTACCAGGATAAATCTTCTGTGAAATTAACATTATTTTCAAGAAATCTTTTAATCCATCTTCTTTAATTATATATGTTCCTAATAATTGTGAATCAGTAGTTTTTTTAATCAAATTCTCATCATTCATAATCCAAGAATGATCATCATACAATGAATATTTATTTCCTTGTTGATCATAGATTATTGTAATCAAGTTTTGTCCAAAAATAGTTGAACAGCTAATAATAATCATTAAACATAAAAGCCCAATAATTTTTTTTCTCATAAGCACTTCCTTTTTTTCTTTCTTTAAAATGCTACATCCAAAGTTTTAGGGAGTCAAGAAAAGAAAGGAGAATTTATTTTGTATCCGAGGAAACCAAGATAAAAATCAATAAAAGAAATAACCTACTATTAAATAAGTAAAAAGAGACTTAAATAGAAATTTATTAAATAGTAAACTTTAGAAAATTGAATAAGAAGTTTTTGGAGGTGATCGGGATCGAACCGACTACCTATTGAATGCCATTCAATCGCTCTACCATCTGAGCTACACCCCCGCAAAAACTACTTAAACATACTACAATGTTTTAAAATTATTTTCAATAAAGTTAATAATGATTTTTTAACTGAAGGGTGTCTTTTTACAAATTTTAACATTTCTGGAGGCAATCTAATGAAAAAAACTATTAAAAGTTCGAAATATGATGGACATTTAACCTTGCAGGAAACCAACCTAGTATACAAAATAAATTATTATTGACATGGTAAATAAACCATGTTAATACTATTAATAGTGTATTATTAATTTTCAATAATTTTTATGTTAAGAACAAGGAAGTGTATAGAATTTAAGATTTATAAGATATTCTTTTAAGGTATTTTTGTTCATGTTTTACGGGGGTGAATTGCATGAAGGCTTGGAAATACACACATGAATTGACTCAAGAGGCTATACCTGTTTTGCTCAGTGAAGAAGAACAAACTTGGACTTCGGCTGATGAAAGCGAAAAAAGTATAGATTTTCTTCTAAAACTAAAGTGGTCTAGTAACGTTCCCGGATCTTTTGCTCCTGAAAGTGTTATAATTGGGGCCATACAATCAATGGAATCAATGGGTTATGATGTTAGTGAAGTTGAAAAACTAATTAAACCTGGACTTAATGCTCTTAAAGAAAAAGACTTTGGGGAACTACAAGTAATTACTTCCAAAATTTATCATCTTTTATTTACATGCAATAAAATTGAAGGACATCCATATTTTAAATATAAGATTTATAATTCATACGAAGAATATGTAAAAAAAGTAAATCTCCCACAAAAAGTTGAAATTGATTTTGATACAAAAGATTTTAAAGAAAAGATGGAAGCTGGATGGTATTCTAGAATAATTGGTGGGGCTTTAGGTACCGAAATTGAAGGCTATACTACAGAAAAACTGAAAGAAAAATTTGGCGAAATAAAATATTATTTAAGGCCACCTAATACTTATAATGATGACATTACCTATGAAATTGCCTTTTTAGATGCTTGTAGTAGGTCAAAATCAATTCCTTCTAGCATAGAAATTGCCAATAGCTGGATACGCTTAATTCCAACAGGGTGGTCAGCAGAACAAGTGGCTTTAGACAATATTTCTAGAGGTATTTTTCCTCCTGAAAG
>Ga0265294_10004833_pt1 | contig 16639 bp, 11 predicted proteins | sample MunlanPumphouse3_FD_192504 | JGI IMG/M metagenome (GOLD analysis project Ga0265294, IMG submission 192504) | Groundwater microbial communities from a municipal landfill in Southern Ontario, Canada - Pumphouse #3 | ecosystem: Environmental > Aquatic > Deep subsurface > Groundwater | place...
GCACGCCAGCTTGTACACCAGGTCGATCTGCTTGGCTTGCTTCCGGCTGGATTCTGCCAGGGGGGCTAGACGGTCCACTGCTTTTTTCAGCTCGCCGTTGTTTGTTTCCTGGGAGCTCCACGCTTGCTGTTCGGCCAGGATGGTCTCCGTGAATGGATCTGTTTCTTCGGTGAAGTCCGAAAACGCGGTCTCAAATTCTTCAAGAGATGTCTGGCAGTCGGCGTTCCCTTTCTGAGTTTCCAAAAATGGACCCATGACCCCAATCAGGGCGTTCAGAGAGATGATGACCGTTGTCAGGGGTTGGATGCTGTCACCTTTGGCATCTTGCATGAGGAGACAGCTAATCGCTTCTTTGAGTGTGCGACGGCAATACCCAGCCACCAGCTCCAGATATTTTTCAACCTCTCCCCGGTACAGCCAGACAATGGCCAGAATATTCTGTTCCTGCTCGGGGCTGAAGTCGTAGATCTTGCGCGTAACTTTGCGGTAAACGTTCCGCGCGTCGATCATGAGCACTTTGTTTTTGAGCTCTTCCGGCTTGGCGCGGTTTAAGAACCACAGCTCGCAAGGGACCGTGCGGGTATAAAAAAAATTCGAACGGATGGAGACCATGACCTCCACATCGCCCGTTTCCACCAGCTTCTGACGTACCTTGGCCTCGTCACGACCAGCTGAAGAGGCCTGGGAGGACATGACGAATCCGGCGCGTCCGGTCTCGTTCAGATAGCTGTAGAAATAGCTGATCCAGATGTAGTTGCCGTTGGAGACCTTGCCCTTTTTGTTCACGCCCGGCAGACCGAAGGGTAGACGGGGATCATTTTTGACTTTTTCCGCGTCGATTTCGTCCACGTTAAAGGGCGGATTGGCCATGACATATTCGGCCTTGCCAACCAACTCGTGGGGGTCTTCATAATAGGAGATGGCTTTTTGGATATCGCCTTCCAGGCCATGTACTGCTAGGTTCATCTTGGCCAGCCGGATGGTGGTGGCGTTTTTTTCCAGCCCCCGGAAGGTTAGTTTTTCGTTGGGGTTCTGATGACGGCGTTCCACGACCCGGGCGCTCTGCACGAACATTCCGCCGGAACCGCAGGCTGGGTCCAGCACCGTTCCGTGGTTTGGTTCCAAGATGTTGGCAATGAGGGAGACAAGGGAAACGGGGGTAAAAAACTCACCTCCGTCGTGGGCTTTTTTATCGGCAAATTGGGTCAGAAAATATTCGTAGATACGGCCGAAGACATCACCGGATATGCGTTTAAGCTCATCCGGGTCCAGAGTTCGGAGCAATTGTCCCAGGACGTCGTTGTCCAGTTCCTGATATTCGCTTTTGGGGAGGACGCCGCGCAGGCTTTCGTAGTCGGACTCGATGGACTCCATGGCCAGGATAATGGACTTTGCCCGGTCATCACTGTCTGCAAGGGCCACAAGGGTGTCGAATTGGGCAATGGGTTGTAGGAAGATGGAGCTTTTCTGGGAGAAGTCTTCCTTGCAGAGCGGCCTGGTCGTACCACCACGAGTTGGAAGATGGGCTTCGATCTCGTTTTTTACCGTCAGGAAACGGCTGTAGGCGTGACGAAGAAAAATAAGGCCCATAACGGGCAGAAAATATTCGTTGCTGGCATAGTTCGAATTGGCCCGCATGGTGTCTGCTGCGGTCCATAGTCGTTTTTCAATGGCCTCTATATGTTCCAATTGTGCCATGGGTCTGTTGTGTCTCCATACATTATATGTTTGGACGAAAATACCTGCAGGTGTTTTCGCGGTTGTTGGTGGGTATTACATGCCCTTTTTGGGAAAAATCGTCAGGCGCAGATCCGGGGCTGACGTATGACAAGGGAACGATGATGCTGATTGCTCCAGATTACCTATCCTTGCCCCATGAATCCCGTCAATAATTGTTCCGACGTAATTATAGAAGGTTTTTTTCGGCATTACATCTATGCTTTTTATATCTTCACCATCCCTCAATGACGTTGCAGGTAGAACGCCATAAAAGGATCAACCAGCTGGAGATAGCCGTTTTTTTCTTCAATAAGATCCATCTTTTCCAATTGCTTGCGAGTGTACGCGGCCGAGGAGGCGGATACCGCAAGTTTGGAAAGGAACGGGGCGGAGAGGAGTTGTTTTGTCGGTTGTCTGGCCAGGGCCTTAATCAGTTTCAAGGAGGTCGTGGATAAGGACTCGATGTTGGCCTGGTAATAGAACGCTTCGGATTCAAGGATAAGATCAAAGGCTTGAGCGATGATTACATCCGTAATTTCGGATGAGGAACATTCAAAGCAGAAATAGCCGAGGAGTTGGAGATAGTATGCGTATCCTTGGCTGATATCGGCTATTTTTGTTGCGCAGGCTGCGGAGCAATCCCGCCCATGTTCATGCATCACGGTTTGCAGATAGGTGATCATGTCCTGTTGGGGCAATGCGGGTAGAGGATAGTTGAACGCGCTTTGGAAAAAAGGACGTTTGCTCTGGTTGAACATCTGGAGCAGCATGGACCGCCGGCTGCCGATAAAACAATAGGACGCCTGGTGGGTTTGGATGTAACTACGCATGATTTCTTCTGTTTTTGCTTTGATTCTGGATATTTCCTGAAATTCATCCAAGGCAATATGGACCGGGGTTTGTTTTTTGATAATCAGGTTGCCGATATCTTCCATCACCTGTTCCAAAAGAGCCTTGCCTGTAAAATGGCTGGAATTGGTAACGGAAAGTTCAAGGCCGGTTTCCGTTGGCTGGATGACAGGACGAAAGGATTTCAGGGCGGAGATCCAGCGTTTTCCTTTGTCCAGCAGGGATTCCTGGGCATGGATAGCCTTGTATACAGCCTTGGCTAGAATGGCTGCCAGGTCGTCAAGGCTGTCGACACTGAAAAGGTCGGCGTAGATGGTCAAAAAATTCTGCGCTCTAAGTTCGTGCTGGGCCCTTAAGACAAGTGACGTCTTGCCATAACGGCGGGGAGAAAAGAGGACCATATTTTGCTGGTTCTCGGCATATCTGATAACATCTTTAAGTTCCTGTTGCCGATCACAGATCAGTGCCTTGGGAGGCAGAATTTTTTTCGAAAAAGGGTTCATTATGCGCTCCTTACAGATTACTTGTTACAAAAAAATTGTAACAGTATGTTTGCAAAGAGGCAATGGGGTGTTTTTAAAGAGATTCACCGGTCGCCCCTACTAAAAAATGTGAGGTTGGATAGTTACGTTCCAGCTTTTTTTTCGGGATTATGCGGTTTTTGGGGACGTGGTCTCTGAGGTATAACCATCTGTACATGCGTTGTTTTTTTGACGTCATGTAATGTCGTTCAGACAGTAGGGATTGCTGGAAGTCAATCTGTTTTTCTGCACCTCCCGGGGCGCAGAAAAACGGGCAATTATTGAATTGCCCCTACGATTTTCTCATGCTTAACATGTTGCAACTATTCAGCATTGAGATAGCCATTAGAAATGCAATCTGTATTTCCTGGGAACGCCGACCGTCGGGTCGGCTTTGTATGTTCAGAATCCGTAGGGTGAACGTGTCATCCGAAAAGGGTACCCGCAAGGGGCACCCCTACGGGTACGGCGGTGAGAATCAACCTTTTGCAATAATGACCTAAAATCTGAACAGTTACCCAACATTAAACACCTTGAAATCATTTTACGCGAATGGCACATAGTTATACATCCTGAATTCAGTCATCCTCATTGACTGGTCATATATCTTTAACAAAGTGTTGTGGCTTGTTTATACGATATTCTATTCATAACAGGATACTCGATTCGTGGACGTGTGCAAAGGACGTGGATGCGTATATGAAAGAACTGAGGTGCATACCATGAGCAAAGAGCGGATGTTAACGCCAACAGACCAAACAACGGAATTTTTGCTGTACACAGTACCGGGCGGCAAGGTGGCCGTGGAGGTGTTCTTCCACAACGAGACCATCTGGCTTCCCCAGAAACGGATCGCCGAACTCTTTGGGGTGGGGGTTCCGGCTATATCCAAGCATCTGGCCAGTATTTTTGATAGCTGTGAGTTGGCCGAGGATGCAGTTGTTTCCATTTTGGAACATACTGCCGCAGACGGCAAAAGGTATAAGATCAAAAACGCCGGCAGAGTTTTACCATGGAAGCCTTTGCCGAGAGCGTGAACAAGTTTTTGGAATTTAATGAATATAAGGTGCTGGAAGGGTATGGGGCGGTGTCCAGAAAACAGGCTGAGAGTAAAGCATTTGCCGAGTATGAGGAGTTTAACAGGAGGCAGAAGATTGAGTCGGATTTTGATCGGGTGGTGAAGGGGATAGAGGAAAAAGAAAATAATTCCTAAAGGCTGACCTGGTGGTGTTTGCCGGCCATATTTCCTTCGTTTCGTGTTGTAGCATAGAAAAAGGGCCTTAGATTATGCATCTAAGGCCCTTATCATTTACTGGTAGCGGGGACAGGATTTGAACCTATGACCTTCGGGTTATGAGCCCGACGAGCTACCATGCTGCTCCACCCCGCAACAAGAGAAACAGGTACTAGGGTTTTGATTCGTGCTTGGCAAGCTTTATTTTATAAAAGTTTTATTTTCCTTGGAGCAGTGGTGGTCCGATAACTTTGGAAGGACCAGCGGGTATGGGTATCATCTTTTTTATGCGTTTGTGCGTGAGTCGGTTATTCCCCTTTGATTGTAAGAAATTCGTTCAGATCCGAATGGAGCAGAGCCTTGAACTCGCTCAGATCATCTTCGGGAACCTCGGCAAAGAGGAAGGCGAAGACGGGATATTCATGAACATCGATGCGTCGGAGTTCCAGAGGTTTGGTGAACCGGGCTGTAAAAGCTTCATAATCCACCCTTGTGATGGTTGAGCAATCCACGTTTGCCGCCACATCGGCCACGACCACGCCGACTACTTTGCCTTCCCGTTTTTTGAGAATGGTTTCCCAGTCGGGCTTTTGGCCGTCCAGATAATAGGAATAAGGATTGAATCCGTAGGCATAAAAGGTCAGGTCGGCCACGCACCAGCCTGCAAAGCGCATGGGGTTGACCTCAATGGCTATGATGTGCCCGTTCTCATCCACGCGCAGTTCCACATGGGCGGGGAAATTGGTCAGTCCGGCCCGGGTGCCAATTTCGTCCAAATAGCTGGTGAACCGGTCCAGCCAGGTGCGGATGATGGTGGCCGAAGTCAGATAGACCCGGTCGCTGACGTCATGGGCCGATGCAAAGAGGTGACCCAGAATGTTCAGGATAACAGGGCGGCCGTCGTTGCCGAAATAGACGTCCACGGCAAATTCTTTCCCTTCAATGCATTTTTCCATGATGAACCGGTCTAGGCTCAGCACCTGATCCGGGTACTGGCTCTGGATGCGGGAGACTTCGTTCTTGATGGCAGCCAGGGTCCCCGGCCAGTCTGCGTTAGTATCCACCTTGTGCACGCCCAGACTGAAAAAGCCTACAGCAGGCTTGATGATGAAGGGCTTGGGAATGTCGCTGGGATCGATGCTATCCAGCTCTTCAAAAGGAACCCCGCGAAAAAAATAATCCGGGTCCATATCCCGGATGAGTTCGCGGAAGCGGATCTTGTCCTTAAACAAGGCGATTTTTTCCGGAAGGCCGGTTTGTTGGAGGTTGGTTCCGATCCAGTCGATGGCATTTTCCGAATTGGAATAGATGCGCAGGTTATCGCCGGTGCCGGCTTTACGGACAAAAGTTTCGGTCGGGCAGAGTCCGGGGGTATCACAACCCAGGTGTTTGATGGCCATGGCGTTGGCCAGCACCGGAGCCTGGCGTTCGAGGATGGTTTGTTTCAGAAAATTGGAGACATAGGGAGCCTCAAGAATGAACATGGAAAATCCTTAGTCAGGGATGGAGGGGGAAAGGTGAGTGTTGGATGACGATGAAATAGTATGGAATCATTGGTAATGTCTGGATCGACCGTAGGAGCACGGCGTGCTGTGCCCCTACGAATCGCTAATTATTTAAGATTATTATGTTGTTCCACCATCGTTTCGGCCACGGCTTCGGCGACGCGGATGCCGTCTACGGCCGATGACGTGATGCCGCCCGCATAGCCCGCGCCTTCTCCTGCGGGAAAGACTCCCCGTGTGGATATAGATTCGAGGTGGTTATCACGCAGGATGCGCACAGGGGAAGAACTGCGCGTTTCCACACCGGTGAGCAGGGCATCGGGCAGAGCAAAGCCTTTCAGCTTTTTGTCCAAGGCGGTTATGGCCTCGCACATGGATTCTCGGGCATAGGCAGGCAGGCAGGGTGACAGGTCGCACAGGGTGACACCGGGGGTGTAGGTGGGTTCCACCGTGCCCAGGGCTGTGGACGGTATGCCTTGCAGGAAATCTCCCACCAGCTGGGCCGGGGCATGAAAATTTTCTCCCCCCAGGACAAAGGCCTGTCGTTCCCATTGCCGCTGGAAGGCGACACCGGCCAGGGGATCATCTCCCTGAAGATCGGACGTCTGGATACCCACCAGCAGGGCTGCGTTGGCGTTGGTACCCGCCCGGGCCCGCAGACTCATGCCGTTGGTGACCACGAGGCCTGGTTCGCTGGCTGCGGCAATGACCTCGCCGCCGGGACACATGCAGAAGGTGTACACCGAACGGCCGTTCTTGCAATGATGTACCAGATTGTAGGGGGCAGGACCAAGTTTGGGATGGTCGGCATGGACGCCGTATAGGGCCTGATCTACGAGCTTTTGCGGATGTTCGATACGGCAGCCGATGGAAAAGGGCTTCTGTTCCATGGCCACGCCGCTGCCTTTAAGCAGGGCAAAGGTGTCTCGGGCAGAGTGGCCGATGGCAACAATGGCGTAACGGGTTTCGATTTCTTCGCCGTCATTAATAATCAGGCCCCGCAACATGTTCTTTTCAATGTGTATCCCGGTCACTTTGCTCTGGAAACGGACCTCGCCGCCCAGGGCGATGATGGATTTTCTGATCTTCTGGACGATGGAAACCAGCAGATCCGTGCCCATGTGGGGGTGGCTGTCGTACAGGATATCTTCGGGGGCACCGGCGGCCACGAATTCTTCGAGTACCTTGCGGCAACGGTTCCCGTGGTCTTTGATGCCCGTGTTCAGTTTGCCGTCGGAAAAGGTTCCGGCGCCGCCTTCTCCAAATTGGACATTGCTTTCCGGGTCCAGGATGCCGGTTTTCCAGAAATAATCGACGTTTGTGCTCCGCTCCTGTGCCTCCCGGCCGCGATCCAGAAGCAGGGGGCGGTAGCCGCTCTGGGCCAGGATGAGGGCGGCAAAGAGTCCGCACGGCCCGGCACCGATAATGACCGGCCGTGGAGTGTCCCCTCTGGGGGCAGGCGATGGCGGAGTATAGTGCATATCGGGAGCTGTCCTGTACCGACTTGCATCCAGGATGGCCGTTTCCGGGGCCAGTTCCAGATCAAGGGTATAGACAAAAAAAAGAGCACTGCGTTTGCGGGCGTCGATGGATTGCCTGCGCACATGCACGGCCATGATCTTTGTCTGGTCAATGCCCAGGTGTTCGGCGGCCGCCTGGTGTAAATCCCGTGTTGTGTGATCAATGGGTACTTTTATCTGGGTGATACGTATCATGGTCATGGCGTACTGTCCTGGCGAGTATTCGCTGCAAGAGGAAATCTGTTTTATATCCCGGACCGGAGATGTCCTGTCGGCTTAAAGAAGGAAAAACAGGTAATGTATAAATGGGTGGCCGAACTTTTTTCCAAGGTCAAGTATATTTCCCTGTTATTGGGAGTCGAGAAGGAGATACTGCTGGATATATCGTTGTTTTTGTGCCATGGGTGAAGGTGTCGGAGACTCTTGTACCGTTGACGGCTGCTGAATGTCCGTCGGAACACGTGACGGAACAACGGGGTACTGCCGGAGATCTCTCTGTAGCTTCAGGAATGACGATCTTCGTATAAAATCAGACGCGCATCTGCAAGGAAAAGGAGGTATCGTTATGAAGGACAGCGATCGTAAACCCACGACCAATGACGCGGGAATCCCCGTATCCAGTGACGAGTTTTCCCTGACCGTCGGACCCGACGGCCCCATTCTGCTTCAGGATCACTATCTTGTCGAGCAGATGGCCAACTTCAATAGGGAGATGATTCCTGACCGTCAGCCCCATGCCAAGGGTTCAGGAGCCTTCGGACATTTCGAGGTGACCAGTGACGTCAGCAGGTACACCAGGGCGGCCGTCTTCCAACCCGCCACCAAGACCGATGTGCTGGCCCGGTTTTCCACGGTGGCCGGAGAGAGCGGCAGTCCGGACACCTGGCGGGACGTACGCGGATTTGCTCTCAAATTTTACACCACCGAAGGGAATTACGACATGGTGGGGAACAACACCCCGGTGTTTTTCATCCGTGATCCCATGAAATTTCAGGATTTTATTCATTCCCAGAAACGTCGTGCGGACAGCGGGCTGCGTGACAACGACATGCAGTGGGACTTCTGGACCCTGTGTCCTGAGTCCGCCCATCAGGTGACCATTCTGATGGGGGATCGCGGCATCCCCAAAAGCTATCGACATATGAACGGCTATACGAGCCATGCCTATATGTGGATCAACGCACAAGGGAAACGTTTCTGGGTCAAGTACCATTTCAAGACCGACCAGGGTATCAAATTCCTTACCCAGGAAGAGGGCGATCGCATCGCCGGCACGGACGCCGATTACCACCGCCGTGATCTTGCTGCTGCCATAGGCCGTGGTGAATATCCGAGTTGGACGCTCAAAGTTCAGGTTATGCCGTATGACGAAGCCGCAACCTATCGTTACAATCCCTTTGACCTGACCAAGATCTGGCCGCACTCGGACTACCCGCTCCACGAAGTGGGACGGTTGACGCTCACCCGCAACCCCGAAGATTTCCACACCGAAATCGAGCAGGCCGCCTTTGAGCCGAATAATCTCGTACCGGGCATCGGTCCCAGTCCGGACAGAATGCTCCTGGCCCGGCTTATTTCCTATTCCGATGCCCACCGGGCGCGTCTGGGCGTCAATTACAAACAGATCCCGGTCAATCGGCCCAAATCTTCCGTGCACAGTTACAGCAAGGGAGGGGCCATGCGCATGGTGAACGTCTCTGATCCGGTGTACAAGCCGAATTCCAAGGGAGGCCCCAAAGCCGATGCCGTGCGGTATCCCGAACAGGCGGTATGGAGTGCCGACGGCAAATTCATGCGTACCGCGTACACCCTGCACCGGGATGATGACGATTTCGGCCAGGCCGGGACCCTGGTGCGTGAAGTGATGGATGACGGTCAACGTGACCGGCTGGTGTCCAATGTGGTCGGGCATCTTAAGGGAGGCGTGACCGAACCTGTCCTTGCTCGGGCCATCGAATACTGGCGCAGTATTGATAAAGAGATCGGGGATCGTATAGCCGAGGGCGTGAAAGGATCATAATCACCTCCTTATCAATGAACGGGATGCCCCTACGTGCCTTTTTCTGCCACTTGACCCGAGTTCTGATTTACCATAAACAACGTTCTAGCGACTCCAAAACCACTTGATTGAAACAAAGGGTTATCAGGAAAAACTGATAACCTTTTTTTGTGGGAGCATTCATCTGTCATTGACCGGCGTCGCAATCGTTACAATCCATCTATCCCACGATGCATCGATCCCCGTAATCTCCTCTTGGTATTGATCTTTTTCGTCCAGTCACACCCCTTTCCCGGGCAAGCGGAATCTCTGGTTTATCAGGACAGTGTACTTTAGGAGATGTCTCCCTTCAGGGACATGACATCCATATTTTCTTTTCCCCACCGGCAGGCAGGAAAATGGAACAACTCGCCGGAAAGGATATTATATACATATGTTTACCCAACAAAAAACCGCAGCACACAGTTTTCGTCCCACTTCCCGTACCACTACCCTGCACCCCGTAAAATCTCGGCCTGTGCATGCCTCTGTTGCGTCTCCGGCGGTACAGCTTGAAGGCGTGTTCAATGCGCTTATCCCGGAATTGCAGCGTGCCGTGGCCGACGAAGGATACCGTTCCCCCACCCCTATTCAGGAACAGTCTATTCCCTTCCTGCTCCAGGGCCGGGATATGATTGGCTGTGCCCAGACAGGTACGGGCAAGACCGCAGCCTTTGGTCTTCCTATTCTGCAGCATCTTTTTCAGAATCAAAAAAATCTGGCTCCAGGTAAACCCCGGGTACTCGTGCTGGCACCTACCAGAGAGCTTGCCGCGCAGATTGATGAAAGTATTGCCAGCTATAGCAAATATATGCGGATCAATCACACGGTCATTTTTGGCGGTGTGGGTCAGAACCCCCAGGTCAATGCCTTGCGGCGGGGACTGGATATTCTGGTGGCCACGCCGGGACGTCTTTTGGATCTCATGAACCAGAGGCACGTTTCCCTGGACCGTGTTGAAATTTTTGTTCTGGATGAGGCAGACCGCATGCTTGATATGGGTTTTTTGCCGGATATCCGTAAGGTTATTGCCAAGCTGCCTGCCCGTAAGCAGACCCTGTTTTTTTCCGCAACTATGGAAAAAGCGATCATGGGTCTGGCCGGTTCTCTGGTCAACGACCCCGTGCATGTGGCCATTGCTCCGGAAAAACCGGCTGTAGAACGTATTGTTCAAAAACTGTATTTTGTGGATAAAAATTCCAAACCTGCACTCCTGAAGATGCTCATGAGCGACCAAAATCTGAAGAAGGTTATTGTTTTTACCCAGATGAAGCATGTGGCCAATAGAGTTGTGGAATATCTGGCCGCATCCGGGGTGAGTGCTGCAGCCATCCACGGCAATAAGAGTCAGAATGCCAGGACCCAGGCCTTGAATGCTTATAAAAAAGGCAAGGTGCGCGTGCTGGTAGCCACGGATATTGCGGCCCGGGGTATTGATGTCGACGGAGTGACCCACGTGATCAATTACGATCTTCCCACTGAGGCCGAGACCTATGTGCATCGTATTGGACGTACGGCCCGAGCCGGTGCCGAAGGTATAGCTCTTTCTTTTTGTAGTGCACCTGAGCGTGACTATCTGCGCAGTATCGAGAAACTGTTACGTACATCGGTCCCTGTAGATATGGATCAGCCCTACCATTCCGAGGAAGCCCGCAATGCAACCGGAGCTGCTGCACGTCCTTTGCCTAAAATGCGTCAGGGACAACAACGGCGTTCCAGTGCCCCCAAGGGCGGCGGAAGATTTGCGCGTTCATCCTCCTCTTCCACCTATTCCAGAGAAGGAAATCGTTCGGCAGGGCGGGGTCGACGGGCCTAACCGCTTTAGCGATGATCTCAGCATAAAAAAAGGCTGTCGGAGGAATTCCGGCAGCCTTTCTCTTTTTGCAGAACAAACGCGTGGTTGGGGCAAATTGATTGGAAAGTCTCTTAGTCCTCAGACTCCTGTATCCCGATGTCTGTAAAGCTGAATGTGCGTACATCAAATAGACCTTCGTCGGTCAGTTTGAGTTCGGGAATAACGGGCAGGGCCAGAAAACTGAGGGTCATGAAGGGGTGGATGTCTCTGCTCACGTGCAAATGTTCATGGGCCCTGGTCAGCAGGGTTTCAAGGCCCTTGGCAACTTCTTCCACGGGACGGTCGCTCATGAGTCCGGCAATGGGCAGGGGCAGGTCACCGATAATTTTGCCGTGATGAACCATAGCGATGCCGCCTGCGATGGTTTGCAGGTGGCGGATGGCCATGAGCATGTCCGGGTCATTATCGCCAGCCACGACTACATTATGGGAATCGTGGGCCACTGTGGTGGCAATGGCGCCTCCCGTGATACCGTATCCTTCGAGAATACCCACGCTTATGCTGCCGGTGCCGTGATGCCGTTCGATGACCGCAAGCTTGGACAGGCCGGGATTAGCCGTGGGATGAAAGCACCCTGCATCATCCAGAATTAGAGTGCGTTCCAATGCCTTGGTCACAATATTGTGGGGATTGAGTCCAATGACACGGGCCTTTTGAACGTCCAGACGAAGAGCCAGACTCTCATTGGTCAAAGGGGCGATATGGACGGTGTGGCCCACGGATTGGGTGGAGATCTCGGGTAGGGACGTGATGAGATGTCCTGTTTTAGCAATTTCTTTTCCGCCCACAAAGACCTGATGCACATTGAAACCCGTAAGATCATCCACCAGGAGAAAATCAGCACGGTATCCTGGTGCAATGGCCCCTTTGTCCTTCATTCCGTAACATTGGGCAGGATTCAGGGTGGCCATGGTCACGGCAATGATGGGGTCAAGACCTGCCTGCACCGCCAAACGCAGATTATGGTCCATATGCCCTTTGGCAAGAAGGTCCGAGGGGTCCCGGTCGTCACTGCACATGGCACAGCGATGCATGTTTTTTGGTGTGACGCCCGGGATCAGGGTGCGCAAATTTCGGGAGGCCGATCCTTCTCGGATAAACACGTACATGCCGTTTGCAATACGCTCAAACATCTCTTTAAGGGTGGAACACTCATGATCCGTCGTAATGCCGGCAGCAGCGTATGCCTGCAGATCATGGCCCATAACTCCCGGACAGTGACCATCGGTGATATAGCCATGATTTCTGGCCAGAAGAAGTTTATCCAGAACGTCGGAATCGGCGGACGTAACACCAGGATAGTTCATGACTTCACCCAGGCCAAAGACACCTTGAAGGTCCATGAGCGGAGTCAAATCCTTGGCCGACAGCGTAGCCCCTGAATGTTCAAAGGCAGTGGCCGGAACACAGGAAGGGAGCATGACGCGCACATCCAAGGGGATATCCCGGGTGGCATCCAGAATATATTCGATTCCTTGAGTCCCAAGGACGTTGGCTATTTCATGAGGGTCAGCGATAACTGTGGTGGTCCCATGGGGTAGAATGGCTGCAGCAAAATGTTCCGGGGTCAGCATGGATGATTCGATGTGGACATGGGCATCGATGAGGCCGGGGATCATAAAGCGTCCTCCACCGTCCATACGCACGGATGTGGGGCGATCCCCCAGGGCGACGATGGCACCATCTCCCACGGCCACGCAGGTATCCATAATGGAACCTGAAAAAACATTCACCACGCGGACGTTTTCAACGACTAGGTCAGCGGGTTCACGGCCCATGGCCATGTGGATGCGACGGGCAAGGCGGGATTTTGGGAACATGGGTTTACCTTTGTTGAGGGAAAAGAGGACGTATCCGTATAAAAAATGATATCGATTGGGCATTGCGTAGGGGCGACCGGTTGGTCGCCCAAATACGGCACCATTGTTGTCATTTCCATTATGCTGAGGGACGATTTTTGCGTTGGAGATCCTGCCAAGATAACGCCCGATATCTGACGATCCGACAGAGGGCGACCAACCGGTCGCCCCTACCAAATCTGAGGCTGAATAGTTACCTCAAACAAAATAACGTTCGCTTTGGGAAATGGACGTGATCAGGGTAGTAATGCCCCCATCGCCAGGCCCATGGTCTGGTCCAGCCCGAACATGATATTGGCATTGGCCAGGGCTTGTCCCGATGCGCCGCGACAGAGGTTGTCGATGGCGGTGACAATGATCAGTCGATGAGTGCGGGGATCTAGGGCCAGGCCGATGTCGCAGAACATGGTCCCTCGGACCCATTTGATCTGGGGCAATGTGCCCTGGGGCAGGACCCGGACCCAGGGTTTGTCGGCATAGAACCTGGAGAACAGGTCGTGTATGGCCGAAAGGGTGGCTGGTTGTATCAGCCGGGTATAGATGGTGGAGAGGATGCCGCGGTCAATGGGCAGTAAATGGGTATTGAAGGACAGAATGATGGGCGTTCCCGCTGCAACAGAGGCTTCCTGTTCGATTTCCGGAGTGTGCCGGTGTTTGCCCAGATTGTAGGCCCTGAAATTTTCGTTCACTTCACAGAATAGGGAGGGGACACTCGCCTTGCGGCCCGCTCCCGTTGCTCCGGATTTGCTGTCCACCACAATGCCGTCGGTCTCGATGAGCCCATGTTCCAGGGCAGGATACAGTCCCAGAATGGCCGATGTGGGATAGCAGCCAGGATTGGCTATCAGATCGGCGTGGGCAATATCCTCGGCGTAGAGTTCTGGCAGGCCATAGACAGCCTGGGGCAGAAGCTGGGATTGGGTATGGGTGACGTTGTACCACTGTTCATAGATTCCGACATCACGCAGACGAAAATCGGCACTCAGGTCGATCACCCGGACCTTGCGGGCCAGGAGTTCAGCGGCAATATTCATGGCCGTTCCATGGGGCACGGCCAGAAAAACAAGGTTGCATTCTTTGGCCAGCCTATCGGGGTCAGGCTGGGAAATGGGCGTATCCGCCAGGGGGGTGCCTTGCAGATGGGGATAGATGTCCACCAGAGACTTGCCTGCCTCTGTGCGCGACGTAGCCTGAACCAGCTTGAATACGGGATGGCCGATGAGCAGCCGGGCCAGTTCCATGCCCGTGTATCCAGTGACGCCCACCAGACCGGTGTTTATTGTTTTTTGCATAAGTTTTTTGTTTTAGGTTTTAAGGGTTAGGTTTTAGGGGAGTGGACTACGTGGACAGGGAGACAGAAAAAAGGAGACTGGAGACAGATTATAGGTGTTAGGTAGAGGCTATGAATCATTTAGAATCGTGTCGAGTTCTAGAAAAAGTTGTCACATTTTTAAGATTTTTCGTTGTTACCTAAAACCTAAATCTTAAAACCTAAAACCGTCTTTTCCCGCCTCCCTTCTCCTGTCTCCTCTGTTTTTATTTTCTATCCTGATACCAGTTCCGCATGAAGGTCCGGTATTCGCCGGACTGTACTTCCTTCAACCATTTTTTGTTTTTCGAGTACCACTCGATAGTTTCTTTGATACCGGTTGCAAAATCGTGGTCAGGGGTCCAGCCCAGTTCTTTGGTGGCCAGAGAAAAATCCATGGCGTAGCGTTTGTCATGGCCGGGGCGATCAGCCACAAAATGGATCAGGGATTCGGGTTTGCCCAGCTGGCCTAAAATGGTCTTGACGATGTCAATATTGGCCATCTCGGCATTGCCGCCGAAATTATATACCTGTCCGGGGATGCCGTTTTCCAGGGCCATGGCCACGCCTTTGCAATGGTCGCGCACATAGATCCAGTCGCGTACATTGAGACCGTCGCCGTATACCGGGATGGCCTGATCACTGCTGGCATTGGAAAACAGCAGGGGAATCAATTTTTCAGGGAACTGGTAGGGTCCGTAATTGTTGGAACAGCGGGTGATGATAATGGGTATGCCATAGGTCTTGAAATAGGCCCGGGCCAGGAGATCGGCCGAGGCCTTGGATGCGGAATACGGGCTGTTGGGTGCCAGGGGCGTGGTTTCGGAGAAACGGCCATCTGGTCCGAGGGAGCCATAGACCTCATCCGTGGAAACCTGCAGAAAACGGGCGACTCCCCGCTGCCTGGCTGCCTCCAGCAGGGTCTGGGTGCCGTTGATGTTGGTGGTGATGAATGGCGAGGGGTCATTAATGGACCGGTCCACATGGGATTCGGCCGCGAAATTGACCACCCTATCTATCTCATGAACATTGAGAATTCCGGCCACCAGCTCAGGATCGTTGATATCTCCGTGGACAAAGATGTACCGTTCGCCAGCATGTTTTTTTTCAATGTCAGTGAGATTTTTTCGATTCCCCGCATAGGTCAGCTTATCCAGGTTGATGATGTTCACATCATCGCGGGTCTCAAAAAGATAATGGATGAAATTGGAGCCGATGAAGCCGCATCCGCCGGTGACGAGAATATTCATGGAGTAAACCCTGGTTGGAAGTGAACGTGGTATGAACGTATGTGTAAAAGAAGCTGTGATCAGGGTGCAGCGATCGGCGACAGGGCCTTGGTGTTCCTCTGATCCGGTTTACGAAAAAAGACTTGCTTTGCTATTCCTTTTTTCTTAAAAGGTCTCCCTGTTTGGGCGATTAACTCAGCGGTGAGAGTGCCACCTTCACACGGTGGAAGTCCGGAGTTCGAATCTCCGATCGCCCACCATCAGCATCTCCGGGCCCTGGTTTTTCTCCAGGGCCTTTTTTGTGCCGTAACGGCACTATGTGTTGCGTCCGGTGATGATTCTGTACCCAAAAAAAGAATATAAAGTTTGGAACCAAAGAGCAAGCCCCATGCAAATAGCCTTGTACGAACCAGAGATTCCGCCCAACACCGGGACTATTGCCCGGCTCTGTGCGGCTGTGACCACTCCTCTTAATCTCATCGAACCCCTGGGGTTCAGTCTGGAAGACCGCTATCTCAAACGGGCGGGCCTGGACTACTGGCCCTATGTGGATGTCCGGGTCTGGAAGAACTGGGAAGCATTCAAGGCATCTCTGGCTTCTGAGCAGCGGCTGATCATGACCAGTGCCCGACGCGGGCAGGCCTACCATTCCTTTGCCTTCAGGTCCGAAGATATCATTGTCCTTGGACCAGAAACCCGAGGCCTTCCGGCGGAGGTAATCGACGCTGCCCATCACCTAGTGCGCATTCCCATCTGGGGACAGGTGCGCTCCATTAACCTGGCCAATTGCGCCTCCGTGCTGCTGTATGAGGGCTTGCGCCAGACGGGAGCGTTGGATGAGCTCGACAGCCACGAATAAGGGCGGGATGTTTAGGTTGCATTGAAAATAGTTGAAATTTTCCAGCAATACAAAGCCGGGCAGAAAAACAGTGAATGTTTTTCTGCCCGGCTTTTTTGGTGGGGAATCATGGCAACAATCGGGTGGTGTTGGGCACCCAACC
>Ga0265294_10004834_pt1 | contig 16639 bp, 15 predicted proteins | sample MunlanPumphouse3_FD_192504 | JGI IMG/M metagenome (GOLD analysis project Ga0265294, IMG submission 192504) | Groundwater microbial communities from a municipal landfill in Southern Ontario, Canada - Pumphouse #3 | ecosystem: Environmental > Aquatic > Deep subsurface > Groundwater | place...
TAAATATGACTGATCTATATTGCTTTTTCAATTTCTTGCCCTGTTTTATCAATAAAACGCCAGACAAACAGGAGCACCTACTTCCATCCGTTTTCCGGTATCTGATAGTAATCCGGTTTTTCCATCCCGTTTAAAGATGACGATATTGTTAGAGTATTGATGAGCGACCAACAAATATTTCCCGTCGGGTGTTATGGCAAAATTACGTGGACCATCGCCTGCGGTCGAAATTTGTTGTTTGATTTTCAGTTTACCATCTTTGGCCACCAAAAAGCAGTTGATTTCGTTTGCCGGGCTTCTGTTGGTGGCATACAGATATTTACCGTCGGATGAAAGATGGATGTCTGCGGGAAATCCTTTATGGCCGTCTTTTACTACTGAAGTTTCCTGAATCAAACTTAATTTCCCTTTTTCCATCGATAAGACAGAAAGCGTTCCGTCAATTTCATGTAAGACATACAGCCTTTTTCCATTCTTGCTGAAGGTCGCATGACGTGGGCCGCTGCCGGGTTTTGAGGAAAGTGAATCCCAGGGAGTCAGGATTTCCGTTGTCGATTTGGGGTTGTATTTGTAGACAGTCACTTTGTCTGTTCCCAAATCGTTGACGCTGACAAATTTCTGATTTGGTGCCATGATTACCTGATGAACATGCGAAACAATCTTATGCTGGGGGTTGGTGCTGTTTCCTGAATGTTGGATCTTTTGCAATAATTTTGTCAAAGAGCCATCGGCATTTCGCCCGAAGACGGAAAGGCTCCCACCTTTATAGTTTGCTGTAAAGACATGTTTGTCGCTGACTGATATGAAACAAGGACCCGGACTGTTCGTAACCGATTGGTTGATAAAAGTGAGTTTGGCGGTGTTCTTATCGAAAGCGTAGGCATTGGCGGCACCGTTTTCTGACGTCTCGTTTACGGAATAGACAAACTTCTTGTCGGGTGTCAGAACCAGAAAACTTGGATTAGAGATACCTGTAGTCACGGATTTCTGCGTAAATACAGCCTTTCCCATATCAATATCATAGGCGTAGATGCCCTGACTTTTGCCGGTATTGGTGTAGGTGCCGATCAATAAATGGTAGACCTCTTTTTGGGCATAGGCAAATTGAGCTAAAAGAATGATTGTCAAAAGAAATGTAATACGTTTCATAGGATAATATTTTTTTGTATAAGGTCATATGGAACTCGCCAAATAATTGTTCGTTTATTCTAAACAGTCGTTTTGCGTGACTCAGCATAACCAAAAACAAGTTTTGTTTCTGCTTTCGCTACTTAAAACGTTCACTTGTGTGAGCGATAGATCATGGGCTCGTTTCATAGGTTTTTTTGCGAAAAATTTGTTTCCAAAGTAAGCAAATATTTTTTGTGGTGGCAAATCATTGGATAGAACGTTTTTGCTCAAATTGAAATCAGATTGTATCTTTGTGAAGGACCAAAGATTTAATAAGATGGAAATACAAGACTTAAATAAACTCAAAGCCCAATTTGTAACCAGACAAGTTGGAAACGAACTGGTATTGGTGCCTTTGTCAAATAATGTCTCAAACATGAAAGAACTGTTTACCATGAATGAAACAGGCCGCTTCATCTGGGAAAACCTGACTGAGAAAATGACCGTGGATAAACTTGCTGAAAAGATGATGCAGGAATTTGAAGTTGATGAAGAAACTGCGATAAAAGACATCAATCTTTTTTTGGAAAAGGTTTCACAAATGAAAAAATAGTGTTTATGAACTTGAAAATTGCAGACTTCACAATCAAACTTTTTTCTGAAAAGCCGTTTCAGCTGGAAGAAGGTTATCTGCCCTTTGTGGATGGAGATGAAGCCTGTGTGCCGGATGTTTCGGTCGAATGTGTGTCAGGCATTCCGGACAACCTGCTGGATGGCTGCAAATCTTTGTTTGAAGCCAGGAGCGAAGACCAATGGTTCTATTCCGTCTATGAATACCATGCAGGACTGGCATTCCGGATTTTCAATCAACAAACCAGAAACAGTGTTCAACAGATTGCCATTTTAAACGAGACTTTGAATGACTGGAAAATATATACTGTACCTGGACCGGAAAATGATTTATTACCTCTTAAATATCCGATGGGACCTATCCTCCTGTATTATCTGACTGTCAATCATGAAGCCATCATAATCCATGCTTCCGGTGTTTTTGACGGTGAAAAAGGAAGATTGTTCACCGGCTTTTCCGGTTTTGGAAAAACGACCATCTCGAATCTTTGGAAGGAAAGCGGTGCCAAGCTTATCAATGACGACAGATTGATCATACGGAAGCGTGGCAATAGATTTTTCATGTTCAATACCCCTATGTATTATCCTGCTTTACCGGAAGAAGCACCCTTGGACACGATACATCTGATCAGACATGCTCCGGAAAATACGACCAAAAAAATATCGGGAGCCCTGGCGGTTTCAAAAGTTTTAGCTTTTTGTATTCAAAATAATTTCGACAAACGATTCATTGAAAATCATCTGGATTTTGTCAATGAGTTGTGTTCCGTCACCAGCGTTTACGAAACAGGATTTTTGCCCGATGCGGGCATCGTTCAATATGTGAAGGATCATGAGTGATAAGACGCAAAATCAGTCTAAAGACGAGGGTGAGCTTTATCATGATAAACAAGCCGTCATGTTGCGGATGCACGGAAATAGCATGTATCCGACCCTTCAGGAAGGCGACATCGGCATTGTCTGTAAGTGCAGACCTGAAGACCTTGAAGTCGGCGACATCGTGGTGTTCAAGTCAAGGGGAAAAATCGTAGCTCACCGGCTGGTGAAGATTCAGGATCAGCCGTCGATGGTGGGATACATGACGCAAGGTGACAAAAACCTGCACCCGGATATTCCTTTTACTGCTGAGGTTATTGAAGGTAAAATCACAACTTTCCAAAGGAAGAATGCCATTAAGACTGTCAATGACTGGAGTGTACGTCGGCTGGCCTTTATTGCGACCCATTTCAGACGATTGATTATTCCTTTTTATGATTTTGCCTTACGTGTCCGGTACTACAATAAAAAGCTAAAAGACAGCTTTTTGTCATTGAATAAAAATATGAAGATTGTTGGAAAGGGCACGCAAAGACAGTTTCTTAAAAATGCTTTCGTTGCCGTGATACAAGGTGTATTGCCTTTCCTGCTGATCATTTTCATGAAACTGCTCATTGATGCACTGACCAATCCAACGATTCCAAATGTTTCTATATGGAACGATCAAATGTTTTTGTTGGCAATGACGGCACTTATGTTTTTACTCAATGCCCTAATCACGGTTATCAAGAGTTATTACATGGAGCGGTTGTCCTATTCTGTCAAGTGCCGTTCTTATGAGTTGCTTCAACAAAAGCATTCCGAATTGGATCTTTCCATGTACGAAGACGCCGGACAGCAGGATCAGATGCATCGGGCTGACCAGGAAGCGGGTTTCCGCCCCGTCAAAATTATGAGCGAGTTGATGATGTTGATCAAATCATTGACCTCCCTTTTGGTGATGTTGGCATTGTTTGCTTCCATCCAATGGTATCTGGTTCTACTTTTGGTCATCGCCATCGTGCCTTCCGTTGTGGTTCAATGGCAGTATTCGGGGAAACGCTACTTGCTCAGTAAAAATCAAAGCCCTGTTGAACGGGAAATGGGCTATTACAACCGCATCCTTACAGGATTTCCTTTTGCCAAGGAACTCCGGCTTTTCGGATATTCAGGCATCTTTCATAATCGTTTTCTATCCATAGAAGAAAAACTTGAAAAAGATAAAAAGTCCCTGCAACAATCGGAACTAAAGGCGAACGTGTTCGCCCAGTTATTTACGGTCTTTCTGATTTTCGCTTCACTGGCCTATTTGGTCTATCTGAAGATGACAGGGGCGATTACCATCGGTAGTGTCGTCCTGTTTTTCTTTGTTTTTCAACGTGGTTTTTCTGTCTTCATGGATTTGTTCCAGTCCCTTGCAAAATTGGTGGAAGACAATACTTTCCTGAACGATTTCATGGATTTTCTGAATAATCCGGTAAAGACCGGCGGTATCGGTGAAAAAAAACCACCAAGCCCACTTAAAAAAGGCATTAAGGTGGAGAATCTCCGTTTCCGTTATGAGATGAGCAAGCGCGATGCACTTACATCCGTCAGTCTGGACATTCCGGCTGGAAAAACCGTCGCCTTTGTCGGGGCCAACGGATCAGGAAAGACCACGATGATCAAATTGCTCTGTGGGTTCTACCTACCTCTGGAAGGCAGCATCCGATACGATGATGTAGAGTTGAAGGACTTGAACAAAGAGGCACTAAGGGAACAGATAACTGCCGTTTTTCAGGATTTTGCCTTATATAATGTTTCTGCGAATGAAAACATTTGTTTGGGTGACGTGAAGAAACCTTTCAATCCTGATCAAGCGAAAAAGGCAGCCGAATTTGCCGGAATTGCAGAAGTTCTTGAAAGACTGCCTGACGGATATCAGACACTTCTTGGAAACTTGTTTAAGAATGGTGAGGAACTCAGTATCGGACAATGGCAAAAAGTGGCTATAGCCAGGGCTTTTTACCGCGATTCTCCAATCGTATTCATGGATGAACCGTCCAGTGCGCTTGATATCGATTCGGAAAAGCAATTGCTTGGAAGTTTGAAAAAACTTGGCGAGAACAAGACCGTTGTGATTGTAAGCCATCGGATGTCCACGGTACAATGGGCAGATATCATTTATTTTTTTGAAAATGGACGAATCCTTGAATCTGGTTCACATCAGGAACTGATGGACAAAGAAGGTGCTTATTTTTGCATGGTCCAGAGTACACGCGAAAAAGTTTTATAATTTCCGAAAGAGGCCGAGAAAAGCTCTAACACCCCAACCAATGCCAACAAATATCCTGTAGGGATAGTATATCAGCAATTGTGGCTTACTTTTCAAATGATATCGTTGCATCATGAATAATTTTGGAGGAAAAATCATTTGTTGCATATAAATGATTTTATCCTTCCAATCTTTTATCCTTCCAATCTTTTTCACAATGGATAATGAATAAACATTTTGAGAGCCACCGGAAACCAGATATTTCAAAAGTAAATCCTCGTCAATTTTTTGAAGGGTTGGACCATATAAGCTAATCAGTTCATCGGATAACTTGGCACCAAAGTATTTGTTGCACAAAATTAAATATTTATAGGTATGGTCTATTGCCTTGAATCTTTTGCAAATATCGGAAAAAGCATCCCAGTCAAAATCTTCTGAATACTGGTTCAACAGGTTTGTGATATCGTATAGACAAGTGAATTGAATTTTACCTGCTTTGAAATGTTTGTCAAGATGCAGACACAAATGGAGCAGTAAATAGGTGTCGCTTAAAGTCATTGCCTGAACTCCGTGAATCATTACAGGAACAGCGTTTTTCCACAGTTCATTGATATCTGTTTCGTAATCCTCAAACTCATTGTGAATTCTCGTATGAATTTCAATGGATACTCCATTTTGTAACATTGGCGGAAAATGTGCAGCAGCAACAAAAACCTTCATGGATTCAGGTATTATGATTCCAGATTCGGATGGTTTATAACCCAGTTCTCTGAGTGTGTCCAACGCCTTTTCCCCATCTTCTTTCTTTACCAGCAAATCAATGTCGCTGAACTGTCTTAAACCGATTTCTTGATATAACCACTCTGAAAGATAAATGCCCTTCAATGCGATGACCTGGATATTTTCAGTTTGAAATGCCAGTACAATTTTCTTGAAATGGTCTATCAATACCATACTTCGGCTTAAGGTTTTCAACCATGCTTGTTTTAGTTGAACTTTCACATTTTCAGGGATGTCCTTACTATTGGAAAGCATTGGCAGCTTTTTATATAGTATTGCACCCATTTGTCGTTTAATGGCAAGATTCGTGAAATAGTCCCAGTCCTTTATCTGCAAGATAAGCTGGTTCATCCGTTCCAGTTCCTCTGCTTGAGGTTTAATATTTGCGGCGGAAAGTATAAAGAGTTCTTCTGGTTTTAGTTGCATATAGGTGTCTCTAATTGGAAATTTGCTATGGATAAACAATCTTTTCTTTTAGATGATTAAATCAATTGCAAAAATAATCCAAAAATGATACAGGCATTGATTTTATTGCTGGTTTTTTGCATGTTCCCGTTTAACCAAAACAAAGCGCAGAATGTTGATTACCTATAAAGGAGGCCGGAGGTTTTAACCCTGGCCGAAATTTTATACTGACGGTGAGAATTCCTTTTAATCTGTAAATAAGATGGCTATAAGAATGGCTAAAACATGTTAAAGAGCATGCTTTTTATGTCGAAAAATTTGCTTGATAACCCCAAGCCCCTTACATTTGCATCATGTTTTTCATGGTATTAATTTAAGGTTAAAAAAGATAGGTTGTCGTGAGATAACCTTCTTTTGTTTTATGCATACATTAAATCTTCATTGCTGAACGCATATTTCCATAAAATTTATTCAATGCCGAAAGATTGTCGTTGAGTTCAGTCATCTGTTTGTGGTATTGTTGGGATTCAGTTACGGATTCTGTCAAATTTTTCAGATAATCGTCTGCTTCTTTTTTCTGAAGTTTATATACCGTATTCAGGGCAGAGATGTTTTTATTAAGTGATTCCATTTGTTGATGATAAGATCTGGACTCTTCCTCAATAATTGCTAGTGAGTTAGCGATATTTTTATACTTGAATGCAGTTTTGCATGTTACTTTTGATATCGTGGTTTCATATATTTTAGAAAGTTTCTCAAGCGATTCATCTGCTGTCTTTATTGTTTTCATATATTTTGTTGAGGCAGCAGAAACATCACCCATCGAATTTATATTTGCGGTAGTTTCGCCAAGTTTCTTCATTCCGACACCAAGTTGCAGGAACAAATCAGGCGTGATTTCAGCGTTTTCAAGCATTTCATCAAATTTTGCAAGGGCTAAAGAACCTTCACCATCACCAATGACATCATGACTCTTTCTGTTATATAATGAACGTCCTTCAGCTTCATCTTCAGAATCCTCTACAATTACAGGATAGACCGGAATCGGGTCATCATCAGTTTCGAATGCATAAAAGAAGAAGATGATTGCTTCGGTAATAAGACCTGTAGAAAGCATAAAACCCGCTCCTGGCCAGTGCTGTATTTTAAAAAGTGCACCCAGAACAACAATGGAAGCACCATAAGAATATATTTTAGCCAATATACTTTTAAAGCCTTTGCTTTGGATTATTTCATTTAAGTTCATATACTTGATTTTTTTAAGGGATTATCATAAATTCAGCCTAAGGGTTGAGTAAAAGTTTTTCAATCAGTTAATGGTAATGAATAGTGGTGAAAGGATTCGTTTTGAGCCATCGGGATCACGAGCAACAATTTCTTCAAAAATAATACCCTGACCTCGGTTCGTATTTCTTATCTGTGTAATCATTTCATCTGTCAGCTTGTTGCTTTGGGATTCATAATGATAAACATTAAAGCCCCTTTGCATGGTCATCTTGAATGAAATAATCTGAAAGGAGTAGTCAAATTCAAAATCATCCGGCATCTTGGCTATTATTTTCCCAGCTTCAATCAAGGTGTTCCTACTGACAAAACCTTCTTTTTTACTGGCAATATATGAATCCGGATCGGGGAGTTTTTTCACTCTGAAGTTTTCCGTTCCCATCTGTTTCATTCCCTTGTTTATTTTGACTGAAACCGATATTGTTGTTTGTTTGCAACCCGCCGGGACTGTAACCAACCATCCGTTACCTTTATTTTTCCTCAACGTGCCGGTCGAAATAGTTGGGTAAATGTTTTCACTGGGAATCCCAGAAACAGAGATGGACAACGGATTGCTCACTCCAATATAAAGCACATTCATGTTGGTAGCTGAAACAGTGAGTGATGGTTGAGCTACAAAGTATTCGTTTTTGAAATGGTATGTATTTTCTTTACCGGAATTGTCATATACACTCACAAATCCAGCATATTTCTGTAGCCCTGGTGTAGTAACTGGAAATTTGAAATTTATCCGACCATTCTGGCTGGAGATAAGCGTTGCCTGATCCTTACGTGAAACCGACAGTGAATCTACCCCTCGCATCATGTAAACGTTTGGACTCCGGCTGGTATCGTAAGCTGCAACAATCACTTCTGCTTCATATTGGTCGCCGGTAAACAAGTAATTGGTTTTTGGTAAAACCTTGGCTTCTATCCGGTCATACTTGAAATCGTCAGCACTGACTTCATGAAGCAGGCCATTGACCACTTCAAGTTCGGCATTATTTACCTCAGTGATAAATTTGTTCAGGATTGGAATGTCAGCGGCCAATGGAATGTCATAAAAATAATGAAGTTCCCAACTTTGCTTTTTTCCCCAGGCATCGTAATATTTATCATCTGTTTCCAAACCGAGTGCTATTTGATCCCGATATTTCGGATCTATCAGATTAAGCATTTTTTTACGGTATTCTATGATTTTTTTCTTTAACGCCCTGGCTTTTCCGTTTGATCCGTCCTCTGAACTTCCTATCAGGATTCGGGTTGGTTCCGTGTAATTATCCTTTTTTCTTAGCATCTTAAGAGGTATTCTTCGGGCAGAATCCAGAGGAATCTTTTCGGTTTTTGAGATTAATTCATCACGCAGGCTTTCAATATATTTAACCATTTCAGCTGATATTTTCATAGCCTTTTTTGACTTCTCCAAAAAAGGCCCGACTTCATTCTTGTTCAGAGCGTATTCTTTCTCAAAGTTTGCATAGGCTCCCTTGCGTTTTTGCGCAAAATCGTCATTGGTCATCTGTACGTTGTCATTTACTACGGTAAACCCGTCAAGTACTTCTTTTGAAACGTTCAAAGCCAACATCGCAGTCAGTACCAGGTACATCATGCCAATCATCTTTTGCCTCGGAGTTTCCTTATGTGAAGCCATTTTATAAAATATTTAAAATTGTGCTGAAAGTGTATATTGAATAGTCAGGGGATAGTTGCCGGGGTGCAGCAGGGCAAAATCGGCAATTCCAATTGACAAGATAATATTATGGCCACATGCTTGTCCAAGGCCAGTCACTCCTTCCCCCATATTATTGACCAAAACAGTGGGCACACTGCTAATCAGTTTCGGCCCCGTTGACTGACCGCCCTGACCTGTTCCGTAAAACGGGCCTAATTCCACATGAATCTCTATTCCCGGAGGAATGGTGCAGGAAGAGGTCGAAGCCTGGATGGTGTATAATGTTCCGGAATTATCCCGAATGGTATAGTTGAGCCATTGTGTATTGTTAACAATCGTAGCCGTATGCCCCCCCGCTACTGTTATCGCTGACAGATCAAATGATGTTGAACTACGGGTAGTCAGAGATATCGTATTTATTTTCTGTGCCCAACATGCCAGTGGCAGAAACGCGAAAACAATGAATATCAATATATACTTTTTTGTGTTCATAGTTAAGATATCTAAGCGTTCAGAACTTGCCCTGGAATTTAATCTGGCGAATTTTCTTTTGTATGATTACATCGAGTTTCTCTTCTTGACCAGGCAGAAGATTCAGCTTGAATTGATCGTTGACCAGCAGATAGCCTTGTGGGATGCCATTCGTATAGACTTTTACTTGCCAGTTTCCAGGCCTGAGGTCTTCAAAACGGAACGAACCGTCTCTTCCCGACAAAACCCGGTAGGTTTCCTTGCTATTGGAGGCTTCAATGATCAGTTTGTCAATCTCTTCCTTGATGGGATAAAAACCTTTCTGGCCGGATCGTTCGTCTTCCTGAATAACCAATTTACCCTCGATGCTTGCCGACTTGGTCATGGCTAATTCAAGATGAGTTTCCTTACCGGGGTTGATAGTCACCCAATATGGCCCTTGAATCTCCGTGATGGCATTTAAACCAAAGCTCGATTCATCTGTTGTCAGCATATAGGTTCCTACTTTAACCATCGGAAATTTGAAATTCCCTTCTTTGTCAGTTATCGTAATGATACCGTTCAGATTCAGTCGAATACCCCCTACTTTCTCAACGCCATGATTGATAATTTTACCCGTTAGGCTACCGATGTCTTTCTTTTTTGAAATCGGAATGTTAAGCATGTATGTGTATCGTAACTGCAGGCTAAATTCTTTGGTGTTCAGGGTATTTTTGACCAGATTGTAGTTTGTGTCAAAACTAATTTCGTGTCGGGGATTGAACTGACTTTGCACCTGCAAAGACAAAAGGCTCCTGTCCGTGGAATAATCTTTCAGTTCGTAGTTGCTGTTGTAATGAAGTGAAACAGAAAATTTCTCTTTTACATGAGCCACAACAGAAGTTCCGTAATAAAACCGATCGAATCCTGTAATTTTGTATTGTTGACCACCTTGGTAATTGACAAATCCACTGGCTGATATGTTTTTGTTTAACAGGTAGTTCATAGACATGGATCCATTATAGAAACTTGTCAAGTCCCCGTTTTCATTTCCAAGAAAGTTTTCAATTTTACCGAGTTCACCCTGAAGGTTCAATGTTGTCGGGCCGAATCTGTTCTGAAGAGCAATTCGGCCATTGTACTTATTATAGTTGAACAGGGGAGACGGAGCTCTGTCCTTCAAGCTGGTTGAATAAACACCCAAAGAGATTGAGTTATTTGGACTTATCCTGATGCCTGTTGAAAAACTCAGGTTCTTACTCAAGGGAGCATTGGAATAGAGGGTGTCCAATGCCAGATTGGAGTTATTGATATCGTAGTTCAGATATAGATTAAAATTCTTAAAATTGGCGGTGATGCCGGAAGATAACCTCATGGTGTTTGATACAAAACCGGGAAAATTCACGTCAGCATGTGTATAACTGAGATGGGTAGAAAGTGGAGAATAAAGCAGATGGATGGATCCCTTGTAAGCCTTGGACAGAAGACTCTGCTTTTGACCAAGTGCCAGTTCAAAATCCGTGTTCATCCACGAAAAAAAACTGTTTGAACCACTGAATGTCAATAGTTTAACGTTGTTGTTTGTGGTGTCGGTCTTAGAAAGGTATCCAGCTGATAAACTGTTTTTGGGGTTGAACTCATAGTTTGAATAAAAGGAATAAACCTGTTTAATTGTCGGATAATACCTGGGGCTGTTATAGTACGAACCAACAGACCATTTTTTAAGAGTGTACTGTAATTTAATTCCCCGTCCATTTCTGGAGGATTCCGTTAGATCACTTAAACTGTAATTGTTGTCTCCAAGCATAACCTCAACTTTGGGAGAGCGAAAAGTCAGGTAATACTCATCATTCAATCCAAACAGAGGATTTCCGCTGCGATTGGGCCCTCTAAGGTGAAAGTTCAGACTTTGTTTTTTTATTTCATTGATGAACCCTTTACCATAAATGTCGTACATGGTGCTGTAAGCACTTTCTCCCAAGCGATTGCCGGAAGCAATGATGCTTGAAACTCTCACTGGAAATCGGTTGAAGCCATCAAAATTGACCTGTTTGGAGGGGAAAACGTCATACAAATAATAGATGGACTTTTCTGTTTCCGGTTTATCCGTAATGGCAGCAGACAAAATGACCGATTGCTGCGTGTAATTAGTTATATCTTTTGATATGGATATCGGAACGTTTGCCAAAAGACTGGAATCCTTAGGAATGCTTTGATGACTGATCTTTGATTCTTGACCGTTAATAGCGGTGATGTTAACAGGAATGTCCAGGTTTGATAAATTCCGGATTAAAAAACGAGCACCAAGGGTATCGCCGGCAAATAAATATTGAGGTGTTTTTAACTTCTCAATTTGTAGTTCATATCGAGGTCTGATATAGATTGGGATATAAACCTTGCCAAACGATTGATGTCCGGGATTTTCGAAAGCTTCCAGCTCAACAGAAAAATCACCGGCACTAAAGTTATTCGGGATTTGTATTCCGACGACTTTGTTCGTATTGGAGTTTTTTTCGATTTGTATCGATGAATAATCTGCGATCAGTTTCCAGTTGTCACCCAAGGTGTTGATTTTGATTTGAAACTCTTTATCCGTGTTTGAATGATTGCTAAACATAATCAGGACATTCATATTTAATCCTGCATCCACTTCCCTTTTTTTTTCATTCAGCAATCTAAGCTCCAGATTGCTACCATCAGATAGTACTGATTGGCAGAAAAGGACAAAGAAAAGAAACGCAGTTAAAGTTCTCAATTTTCATGAGCGTTTATCGATTTTGAGTATAGTTTTAAAAATAAAGCGTATACTCCAATCCAAAGACATCGTTACCTGCACCGGCAGCAACAATCATAGCTTTGTACGTTTTTTTGGATGGCAGACCTTCCAGATCCAACATGAACCGGGTTGAAGTGGTAGGATAAATTCCTTTTTTGGGGGCTGTAATTGTTTTAACTGAAGCTCCGGTTTCATCAAACAATTCAATGGAAACCTCAGGAGAAATGTAATGGTCGCCCTCGTTAATCAGGTCAATGGCCAAAAATAAATTTTTATCATTTTTTCTGATGAGGGTCGGTTCCATAAATTTCAAGGACCCATTGCCTTTATCTTTCATTTCGGTAACAATCTGCACCGCATATCGAGTTACGGTTCGTATGTTCAGGTCACTTTTCTGAGTGGGATCGATGGGAGTTACTCCTTCAATCATAATAACACTCCAGTAAGTACCTTTTAAAGAATCAGCCTGGGGCACCGTGATTTCATATTCAATGTTCCTGACTTCTTTACCTTTGAGGATGACTGTTTTCGGGCTGAATTGAATCCAGGGGGCATTGGAACGTTTATTCCCGCCAGGCTCGTCGTAAAACGTTTTTTCCTGAAAGTTATACAAGAGATCCGTTTGATAGATTCTTACCTCCTGGTCGGTCGAATCATTGTTTTGAATCTTGATTTCGCCCTTTATTACCTCGCCGGGGTTGGCGCTTTGCACATATCTCAAGCTCCCTACAACTTCAACAGAAGCATAGGCACTCAGAGGAATAAGTAGGAGAAAAGAGAGGAAAATTCTGAAAGTTTTCATTATGATTAGTTTTAAGTGCCTAATAACACCTGGCTTAAACTATAGGTGCTATGTGAATTTGTTTGATGTCTATGTTTTTTATTGTGCTGCGGTTAGAGTTAAAGTTACAACAATTTGTACCCCTGAAGTTGCACGGAGGGAACTATAGGATTCTGGGGAAAGATCAAGGGCATAGGTGAATTTCAAGGGAAAACCATCATCGGTACCGGTATTTGAATAACAGGTTCCAATACCAGTAACCAGAGGTCTGTCTGTTTCATCAAGTGTAACTTGTGAGCCAATCGTTCCGGAAGTTCCTACAAAATTGGCATTTGGCTGTATTGCAACCAAAGCAAGATGTGTTCCGGCAGGTACATTTCCAGAGGTTATTTTCGCACTCAAAGTTCGTGTAGCTGATGTTATTACCGATGAAATCAGAAGTCTTGCCGTAGAATCCGATTTGCTGGTCTCCACAGACATCCCTGCATCCTGATGTGTCAATGTGAGATTTATCACTCCGGCACTGGCCTTCAATAGGGCAACTTCAGAAACCCCCAAGGTCAGCGTGGTGCTTGCGATATTGGTGTCTGCTCCCCTAACGTAATCACTCATCAGAGTGAACGTCAAGATTAAACACAAAAGTATTTTGTTTTTTGCAGACATCGATTCTCAAAAATATGTATTTGGACACTCCAATCACCACCGGAAAGAGTTATAACATCGAATTAGACAGGGTGTACGTTACAGTGATAGCGCCTGGACTTGAGAATGTTGTTGCAAGAGCTTTTCGCCGGAAGGTGTAAAAGATGCGATAACCATCATCAGCTCCGGTGCCAGACCAACAAGTCTTAATACCTGTAACGACTGGTGCATCCGTTCCTGAAAGCACGATAGGGTCAGGGGCTAATGTTCCCATATTACCAGGATTACTAAAATTTGCATTCGGATCTCCAAGACGAACCAAAAGCTCTGTATTTGAAGCTGTCATGGCAGTCATACCCGTACTAATGCTGGCACTTATCGTGCGGGTGGAATCCAAAGATGTCAAAGATGAAATCCTGAGCCTTGCAGTTGAATCTGCGGATGCTTCCTGGATTGGAGCTCCAGCTTCTGCTGCGCCCCCTAACGAAAGGGCTACGGTGGAACCGGTTGTAATGCCCAATAGTGCAGTGCCATTTATCCCAAGTGTTACATTACTCATTGCAGTTTGCCCAATCGCATTAAAAGGCATCAATAAGCCAACGAACATAATCATGTACAATGTAAGTGAATTCTTTTTCATAGTATTCGGTTATTAAGATTTTCAATTCAGATGATTTTTATTTCTATTTAATAGGATGAAACATTATAAATATAAACTGTCTTCATGTCTTTTTTTAGAAAAGACATTTTAATTTACAAACATAAATTAACCACAACGAATAAATGTCGGTAATATTCGAAAATAGATGTCGGTAATATCCTGAATTTATATTCAAAGAAACCGGCATGGCATGTAGTCATTCTACTTACAAATGATTCAAAAATGCTTAGAAAAAGCATTCTAATATGAAAGCAGATTCACAACTGATCAGTTATTTGATGCGATTGTGAATGTTACGGTCACAGCTGTGGCAACGGGTGTGGCATTGATCAAATAATAATTTGTTTGATCTGGCTGCCATGTAAAAGTCAAATGATATCCATCGGTCGTTGAAAGTCCCGTGTAGCAGCTGCCAATGCCATCAACAATAGTCTGGTCTGATGTTTTGAGAAGAGTGATGGGTGTAGAAACAACGGAACCTAACGCTCCTTGACTATTAATGCTGGTACAAGGAGCCGATATGAGATTCAAAATAGTCCCTGCCGGAACAGTACCATTGGATATGATAGCCGTTATCTTACGCGTTGAGCCAGTCGGAACAATAGAAGTTACCTTGATATACATGTTGGAATTTGAAACAGGAGATACTGCAGATCCGGCTACTGAGGTGGATAATGTCATGCTGACCGGTGTCGGTGAAGTGTTGGTGCTGAGCATGCATTTATCATTGACCACTATCGTGAATTGGTCATAGGCACTGACTTGGGCAATCATTTCACCAGAAAACATGACCGATAACAGCAGAAAAAACAAAAAAGCCGATGGCATATTCATCTTATAATGATTTTTGTAAATTATTTACCGGCAGTGAGCGTATAAATTACTGAGACCTCGATGTTATCAATCGATGGATGATTAACATCATAAGTGGACGGCCATTTCCATGAATAGGTTAACGGATGACCCTTTTTAGTACCCTGACCTGTATAGCAACTGCCGATATCGGTGATGATGGCCTGAGGATATTCACTCAGTGTGATTTGCCCGGTGGATTTTCCCATTGTCCCGGCACCGGCACCAACATCCTCACCGACATTCAATTTCACTACCACCTCGGCAGGCAAATTACCGGAGTTGATATTGACGGAGATGACGTTGGCTGATTTTTCATCGACAATGGAGGAATAATTGAGCCAAGTCGTATCTCGGATAGAAGGGGTGATAATCTGTTCCGCTCCTTTACCTGCAATGTTGGTGAGATGTGCATCAGATCCGGCAAAGCCAACAAGGGAAACAGACGGAATCGAAACTTTGACAGGTGTCTCAACAACATTATCTTTTTGAGCAGTGACCAAACCTCCGGGTGAAGAAATAATCACTAATAGAAGAAGGCTACAATAAGATAACTTCATAATGTTTGTTCATAAGGAAATAATGCCATTCTTAATAGCAAATTTTATAAGCTGCGCCATATTTTCAAAATTCATTTTTTCAAAAATATTTTGTTTATGTGTACCAACAGTTTTGATGCTGATAAGAAACATTTCAGAGATTTCCCGGATAGATTTCCCCTCAGCCAACGACTTCAAGATCTCGGATTCTCTATCCGTAAGCTTCATCTTTCCCTTGGATTCTTGTTCTAAATAATCCTCTATAAGGAATTCTTTAACATCAGAACTGAGATATTTTTTTCCGTCATGAACTTGCGTGATGGCATCCACCAATTGGTCATACGTACAACTCTTCAAAAGATAGCCCCATGCATTGGCTTCGAGCATGCCCTTGATGTTGATCCTATCGTTATGTGCGGTTAAAGCAATTATTTTAATATCCGGAAAATTCTTCCGTAATGCCATGGTGATATCAATACAATTTAGATGAGGCATTCCTATGTCCATCAATATGATATCAGGTTTGGAAAGCTTGGTCTTTTGCAATACTTCCGAACTTGTATCAGCTTGTGCCACAACTTCGATATCAGATGTCTCTGCGAAACGTTTAGCTAATAATTCTCCAAATAACTGATTGTCATCAGCAATCAGAACTTTTATTGTCATAATTATAGTAAAAGGTTTAGGCGGTTAAACTGCCTAATATAGAGGTCGACAGGACAAAGATATTGCTGGCGATTTCTTTTCATGGATACTGCCTGATTAAAGACCCTGAAGATACCGCCTTGGTTAGGATTGGTTTGTAGGGGATTTGGATGACCTGCACATCAGAAAAATGTATTTCTTTGTAGGGATAATCCTTACAGGAATTAATAACATGCAGTTCTTCTATGAAGAATATTTAGTGGTTCACATAAATACAGGTTATAAGTCCTGTAGCTTTAACAGTTCCCATTATAATCTACATCAAATTACATTTGAAAAGAAGGTTAAACTGCTTGCTGTTTTATCTCTTGCACAAACTGGTTA
>Ga0265294_10004835_pt1 | contig 16639 bp, 16 predicted proteins | sample MunlanPumphouse3_FD_192504 | JGI IMG/M metagenome (GOLD analysis project Ga0265294, IMG submission 192504) | Groundwater microbial communities from a municipal landfill in Southern Ontario, Canada - Pumphouse #3 | ecosystem: Environmental > Aquatic > Deep subsurface > Groundwater | place...
ATCACCTGTGCATGGATTATTTACGAAGCAATTAACAGATTATTAACAGGTAATGTGCATATTGAAGTTACTTTTTGGAGTTATGCTGTTGTTATATTGTCAATTATTGTAGATTTTTCTAGATCTCATGCTCTTATGAAAGTAGCAAAGAAATATCAAAGTCAGGCTCTGGAAGCTGATGCTTTGCATTTTTCTACGGATATTTTCAGTTCTATGGTTGTCCTGCTTGGACTTATTTGTGCTCAAATTGGATGGCACATGGCAGATTCAATCGCTGCGCTTGCAGTTGCTTTTATAGTAATAGGGATTTCATATAGATTAGGCAAAAGAGCTGTTGATGCCCTTTTGGATAAAGCTCCAAATGCAATGATTCCCGTAATAGAAAATATTTTAAGAGAATTTCCGGAAGTGTTGTCTTATCACAGCATAAAAGTCAGACAGTCAGGAGCAGATATATTTGTTGAACTTTCTGTGCATTTTGCGCCAAATCTTCATATAAGTAAAGTTCATTCCATTACAGAAAATATAGAATCTCGTATTTGTTGCAATATAAAAAGATGTTCTATACATATTCATCAGGAACCTGAAGATTTTGGACATAAATAAAAAATTTATATGGTTTTAAAATTAGAAATAAAGGAGACTGCAATGTCTTATAAAATTAAATGTTTTACGGCGTTGTTATTTGTCTTTTTATTTTTTTCACAAATATCTTATTCTGAAGGTGTTAAGGAAGGATGGCAACTAGAACTTAAAAAAATTGCACTTAATTTTACTACAACAGAAGTTACAAATGCAGAAACATATAAAAACCAAGATGTTTCAAATGCAAGATTGACATCAGATTCACAAACTTTAATTCAAGGAATATTCAATTTTGCAGCAGATTTATATGCACCAAAATCATTTTGGTCTAATACATTATTAATGGAATACGGTAAAACATATATTCGTCCAGTTGGAAAAGATGAAATTACTAATGAAAATGCTGATAAAATATTACTTACTACAGATTATACGAGAAGACTTTGGAATATAAAAAATTTCCTTGGTGGTTTTGAAGCAGGTCCTTTTGTAAATATTGGCTATGAAACTGAATTTGATGCTCAAGAAAATTCTTCAATTAAAAAAATAATTCGTAGTATGTTAGGTGCAAAATTATTTGAAGGTAAGTATCTGAAAAATTTATACATAGCAGGTGTTGGTGAAGTAGATTACACTTACGAGCCAGAATCTACTAAATTTGCATGGGAAGCAGGTTTTAAAGCAGAGAACCCAATAAGAGAAGGATTAAAAGTTGTTTATTTTGGATATTACAGAGATTATATTAGTGAAAGTAAAGAAAGAAGTACGGATCTAGATTATGAACTAGAACTAGATGTTAGATTAGATGTAATGCTATATAAAAATCTTTCACTTGCACCATTTATAAATTACTATACGGCACAAGCAAAGCATTTTTCAGGTATAGGCGAAAACCTATATGCAGGTATATCTTTGTCATATAGTACATTTTTTAAAAAAGCTATAGAAGTAGAATAAAAAATAAAAATATTTATCAAAAAGACTGGATAATTCAGCCAGGCTTTTTGATAGTATTTTATATAGGCATTTGATATAATTAATTATTAAATTTAATAAAGAGGTTTGTTATGAAAAATATGCCACAATTTAACAAAGTTTCAAAAGAATTATTACAGGTTATGCCATATGAATATCCTAGTAAAAATATCAATGTTTGCATAGAAACAGAAGAATTTACTTGCTTGTGCCCTTGGACTGGTCTTCCTGATTATGCTTATTTGATAATTAATTATGTTCCAAATAAAGTTGTTGTTGAATTAAAATCATTTAAAATGTATTTGCAGTCATATAGAATGGTTGGAATGGTTCATGAAAGTGTAGTTAACAGTATTATGAAAGATTTATCCGATATTTTAAAACCAAAAGATATATCTATTGAATTGGAATTTAAAATTCGTGGTGGAATTACAACAACAGTTTCTGCAAACACATCTAAAAAAGGGACATGTAAATGCAGAAGCTAATTGCTTTTGTCGGTAATCCAAATGTTGGGAAATCAGTTATATTTAATAAAACAACTGGTCAATATGCTGTTGTATCAAATTATGCAGGGACAACTGTTGATGTAACAAGAGGAACTGTTAATATTGCAGGAGAACAATACCAAGTTGTTGATACACCCGGTATATATTCTTTAATGCCTTTATCCGAAGATGAACAAGTTACAAGAGATTTGATAATCAGAGAAAAACCAAATATCATTGTACAAGTTTGTGATATGAAAAATATAGAAAGATCATTACATCTGTTTTTTGAACTTTCTTTATTTAATATTCCTATGATTTTTGTATTAAATATGTATGATGAAGCTGTACAATCAGGAATTAAAATAAATATCTCTAAACTTGAAGCAATTTTGCAGGTTCCAATAGTTGTATGCACAGCAACAACCGGCGACGGTGTTAAAGATATAATAAAAAATATTCCGTCAGCAAAAATAAGTAATATTAATATCAAATACAAATACCAAAATGATATCGATTGTGTTAATAATAGTTTGAAAGAAAAATTAAATTTTTCAAAAGCAATATCTATATATTTATTATCAGGTGATAAAGATATATATAAATATATACCCGAGAATATGAAATCTTTTGTTTTGGATTTTTGTGCAAAAACTGTAAAAAATGAATTCAAAATGTTTGCTGCACAAATTTTTAATGATAATAATAATGCTATTATAAAAATTATTCAAGAAGTAAAAAGTGTTAAACATATAGCACAAAAAGGTTTCTTAGAGTTTTTGGGGAATCTTTGTGTTAACCCTTTTGTCGGTTTTTTTATAATGATTGCAGTAATATTTGTAATGTATGAATTCATTGGTGTTTTTGTTGCAGGTACAGTTGTAGATTATATCCAAACAAAAGTATTTGCCGAAACGATAAATCCTATTATTGCAAGTATTTTTGATTATTATAATGTTAGCCTTTTAATTAAAGATTTTTTTGTTGGGAAATATGGGTTTTTTACTATGGCAATTCCATATGCTTTTGCAATTATTTTTCCAATAGTAATAGCTTTCTTTTTGTTTTTTGGAATATTGGAAGATTCAGGATATTTACCTAGACTTTCAGTCATACTTAACAGAGTTTTTTCTTTAGTCGGTTTAAATGGCAAAGCTGTTTTGCCTATGGTATTAGGGCTTGGGTGTGGAACCATGGCAGTTTTAAGCAGCAGGATACTTGAAACAAAAAAAGAAAGAATGATAGTTTTAGTATTACTTTCTCTTGCAATTCCTTGTTCTGCCCAGCTTGGTATCATTCTTGCAATGTTATCTTCCGTGTCGTATAAAGTAACAATAATTTGGTTACTATGTATAATTTTTTCTGTTCTTTTAGTCGGTAAAATATTAGAATTTTATATTAAAGGTGAATCGACTCCTTTTATTATAGAAATTCCAAAAATGAGACTTCCGTCAATAATAAATATTTTGTCAAAAGTTAAAATGAGATTAGTATGGTACATGAAAGAAGTTGTGCCATTATTTATTTTGGCAACAGCAGGTCTTTTTTTTATTGATAAAATACATTTGTTAGGACATTTAGAAAAACTATTTGCTCCAATTGTTGTTAAATTTTTGGGATTGCCAATAGAAACAACAAGTACATTTATTATGGGTTTTTTAAGAAGAGATTATGGAGCTTCAGGAATATATGATCTTGCTCAACATGGAATGCTTTCTACAACCCAGATTCTTGTTAGTTCCGTAGTAATAACATTATTTGTTCCTTGTCTTGCACAAAGCTTAATGGTTGTTAAAGAACACGGAGCAAAAAATGCTACATTGATTTTTTGTTCCATTACGGCATATGCTATTTTATTTGGCGGGGCATTAAGATTAATAGTTTCAAAAATTGTAAGTTTTTAGAGGTATAAAATGAAAACAAAAGAAAAAATTGATGTGGAAGAAGCATTGGGAGTAATATGGACATCAATTCAAAGAGGGAATGATAATTTCGATAAAGTATTATCTGTTATTAAAGAAGGTGTAAATGAAAATATTATGGATGAATTAATAAAAGATAATTATGTAATAAAAGAGGGTTTAAAAATAAGGCTTACAGAAAAAGGTGGATATTTAGGCAAAGAACTTACAAGAAGACACAGATTAACAGAAAGATTACTCGCTGATGTTTTAGAATTTAATAGAGAAGAAATAGAAAAAATAGCATGTGATTTAGAACATAATATATCAACGGATTTAGCTGATTCAATATGTACATTGCTAGGACATCCAAAAGAATGTCCTCACGGAGCACCAATTCCTGAAGGGGAATGTTGTAAAAAATCAGAAGATAAAATTGAATCAATAGTTGTTCCGTTGTCTCACTTAGATATTGCGGAAGAAGTGAAACTTTCATATATTGTTACGACAAATCATGATTATTTACATAAGTTATTGTCACTTGGAATGGTACCTGGTGCAAAATTAATTTTACATCAAAAATTTCCGACATATATAGTAAAAGTGAATGAAACTCAGATAGCAATAGATAGTGAAGTTGCAAATTTAATATATGTTAGAAAATAAATGTTAGAAAGAGGGAAATAGTGTTTAATAAAGAGCAGAAAATACATTTTGTCGGTATTGGTGGTTCCGGAATGTCAGGCATTGCAGAAGTGTTACTTAATTTAGGACATAAAGTTTCCGGCTCAGATATAAAAAAGACGGAGATTACACAACATTTAAAGGATTTAGGTGCAAAAATATATATTGGTCATAGTGCAGACAATATAAAGAATATTGATGTTGTTGTTACATCAACAGCGATATCAAAAGATAATCCGGAAGTTATACAAGCATCAAAAAATAAAATACCAATAATTCCCAGAATAGAAATGTTGGCAGAACTTGCAAGATTAAAATATGCAATTACTGTTGCAGGAACTCATGGTAAAACAACCACAACATCTCTTACATCAATGGTTTTAGATGCAGGAGGGCTTGATCCGACTATAGTTATTGGTGGTAAATTAAAAAATTTAAAAAGCAGTGCACGACTTGGCAAAGGTGAATATATAGTTGCTGAAGCTGATGAATCGGACGGCTCATTTTTAAAACTATCTCCGGTTATTACTGTTGTTACAAATATAGATAATGATCATTTAGACTATTATGGTGATATGATAAATTTGAAAGAAGCATTTATTAAACATATAAATAGTGTACCGTTTTATGGGTGTGCAATAGTTTGCACAGATAATCCTTTAATAAAAGAGATTTTACCGAAAATTACTAGAAAATATATAACTTATGGATTTACAGGCAATCCTGATATTACAGCAATTGATATTTCTGTGACTGACGGAAGTATAGAATTTCAAGTTGTTTATAAGGGTAAGAAACTTGGCAGAATCAGTTTGAAAGTTTTAGGTAAACATAATATTCTAAATGCTTTAGCTGCTATTGGTGTTGGACTGCAATTTAATATTGCTTTTAAAAGTATAAAAAATGCTTTGAATAATTATGCCGGAGTTGGCAGAAGAATGGAAATAAAAGGTGAAAAAAACGGTATTACTGTAATTGATGATTATGGACATCATCCTACCGAAATAAATGCTACTTTATCTGCTATAAAATATAATTGGCCAAAAAGAAAATTAGTTGCAATTTTTCAACCGCACAGATATACAAGAACAAAAAATTTATATAAAGATTTTGGTGCAGCATTAAAAAAAGCAGATGTTGTTTATGTAATGGACATCTATAGTGCCGGGGAAAAATCGATTGATGGTGTAACATCAGATTTGATTGTGAAAAGTGCAATTGGAAATAAATGCGAAGTTTGTAAGTTTGATAATATAGAAAACATCGTAAAAACTTTAAAAACCGGTGATATTTTGCTAACAATAGGTGCAGGTAATGTATGGCAGCAGGGAGAAGAATTATTAAAATTGATATAGGTCAAAAATTATCATCTATATTTAATGACTTTAAAGAAAAAGAACTTATGTCAAAACATACCACATTATGTTTAGGTGGTCCGGCTGATTATTTTATTGAAGTAAAAAATGATGAAGAATTAATATTGTTATTAAAAATTATAAATGAATATGAAATACCTTTTTATATCATAGGCAGTGGTTCAAATTTGTTATTTTGTGATGAAGGTTTTAAAGGAATAATAATTAAATTGGTTGATGAATTTGAAAAAGTTGAAGTAATAGATACAACGTTGGTTTGTGGAGCAGGTTCAAATTTAACTTCTGTAGTCAAACAATCAGTAGAGCATTCTTTAAGTGGTTTAGAGCATTTTATAGCTATTCCTGGAACTGTTGGCGGTGCAGTATGTGGTAATGCCGGTTTAAAAGATATTTGGATAGATTCTGTAATAGATACTATAGAAATATTCAGTTATCAAGGTAAAAAGAAAATTTTAGTCAAAAAAGAAATGGATTTTGAATACAGAAATAGTAACTTAAAAAATTGTATTATAACTAAAGTTAAATTCGTATTGAAAAAAGCAGATAAAAATGGTATTTTAAACACAGTGTCACAAGAGATAGAAAAAAGAAAATATTCTCAACCACTTGGCACTAAAAATGCAGGATGTATATTTAAAAATCCACAAAGTAGTGCAGCTGGTAGTTTAATAGATTCTTTGGGATTAAAAAATTATAGTATTGGTAATATACAAATATCAGATGTTCATGCAAATTTTTTTATAAATAAAGGTTTTGGCTCATCAAATGATATGTTGTTGTTGATAAATTTTGTTAAGGAAAAAATAAAAGATAAGTTTAATATAGAACTTAAAACGGAAATAAAAATAATAAAATGAAAAATCTAAAAAACAAAAAAATTGGTGTATTGTGTGGTGGTACATCTTCAGAAAGGGAGATATCATTAAAATCTGGAAAAGCTGTTTATAATGCTTTAAAAAAATTAGGGTTAAAAGCTGTTTTGGTGGATGTTAATAAAAATGTTGCATTAAAACTTTTAAAAGAAAAAATAGATGTTGCTTATATAACTTTACATGGACCAATGGGAGAAGACGGGACAATTCAGGGGATGCTTGAGATAATGGGTATTCCTTATACCGGGTGTGGAGTTTTTTCAAGTTCGGCTAGTATGGATAAGATAATTTCAAAGAAAATTTTTGAATATTCAAAAATACCTACTCCACAATGGGTTGTCATTGAAAAATTTAAATCAGTTGATGAAATAAAATATCCTGTTGTTGTAAAACCTGCGACACAAGGTTCTGCTATAGGAATTTCAATAGTCAAAAATAAAAAAGAATTTCCGAAAGCTGTAAAGAATGCTTTTTCTTATGATAATAAAGTTTTAGTTGAAAAATATATTAAAGGAACAGAGATTACAGCAGGTGTTTTAAATGGTAACTCTCTGCCTGTAATAGAAATAGTTCCGGATGGTAAATTTTATGATTTTAAGTCAAAATATACAGTTGGTAAATCAAAACATATTATTCCTCCAAGATTACCACAAAAAGTTATATCAAATATACAAGAAATAGCAATTAAAGTTTATAAAGCATTTCAATGCAAAAGTATGTGTAGAGTTGATATGATAGTAGATAAAAATAACGATATATGGGTATTAGAAATAAATACCCTTCCGGGAATGACAGAAACTTCTTTATTTCCGGATGCTGCAAGAGCTCAGGGAATGAGTTTTGAGAATTTGGTGTTAGAAATTTTAAAGTCGTCTGTAAGGTAGATAATGTTAAAATTAAATAAATCTAAATTATCAAAACATCGTAGATATGTTAGATATACTAACCTAGACAGAAAATCAAAATCATCATTTTTAAGTTCATTCAAAACTTTCATAAAGATTTTTTTGTTTACATGTTTATTGATTGCAATTGTTTATGGCTATAAATTTACGGTTTCATATATATATGCTTCTGATAATTTTTTAATTGAAGATATAGATGTTTCAGGTTGCAATAATGTAACCAAAACAGAAATAAGAGAACTTATCCCATTTAAAACTGGTGATAATTTGTTCAAAGTTGATTTGTCAAAAGCTGAAAAAGAAATGCAAAAATGTAAACCTGAGTTAAAAGATATATCTATGTCAAGAAATTTGATGTCAAAAAAGATTACAATTACTCTTAAAGAAAGAAATCCGGAAGTTTTTATTTTAAGAGATAATGAAATAGTTGGGCTTGATTTTGATAATATGCCGTTTGCTTTACGAGGTAATATGTTTGATATGAAAGTTCCAATTTTAAAATATTCTTCCGAAAAAGAGAGATTGGATTTGCTGAATTTTGTTAAAATTTTCAAACCATATATAAAAGATTTAATACCTAGGATAACAGAAATAAAATATGGAGAAGTAGAGGATATTATTTTTGTGCTTGATAATAAAACTTTAATTTTTTGGGGATCTCCAAAAGAAAAAGATATCAAAGATAAAGTTAAAAAACTTAAAATAGTTTGTGAAGACTCTTTTAAAAGATATAATTCAGTTGATTATATAGATTTAACATTTTTAGATGAAAATAAAAACAAAATTATTATAAAACCTACATTACAAGTAGCTTAAAAAATAGGAGTATATATGGCAAAAGAAGAATTAGTAATAAGTTTGGATATAGGAAGCAATTCAGTACATGGCGTTATTGCAAAATATAATGAGGATAACAATAAAATAGAAGTTTTGGCTGGAGATACATTATTCTCAGATGGGATAAAAGATGGTGCTGTAATTGCTATTCAAGAAGCATATAAAACAATTGGACAAATACTTGCTAAACTTGAAAAAAACCAAGAAGGTGAAATTACCAAAAAAGTTATAGGAATAAGAGGTTTATTAATAGAGGTATCTAGTGAAAGTGCAGGGGTTAGAATATCGGAAAATGATACAGAAGTTAGAGATGATACAATACAAGAATTAGTTGATAAAATAGAAGATGTAAAAAGAATTAGTGACAAACAGGAAATAATACAAATTATTCCAAAAGAATATGTTTTGGACGAACAATGTGTGCAAGATCCTATAGGTATGGAAGGGGAATATTTAGAGTTGGATGCACTTGTCGTAGTCGCAACAAAAACGAATATGACAAATATTAGAAAGGCAATTGATGACGAAAGCCCACTATTATATTACGGATATAATTCTGTAGGTGATGTTTTAGTATCAAAAGAAGATAAGGAACTTGGTTGTGTGTTGATAGATTTAGGAGGGATGACAACAGGTTTAGTAGTTTATATTGACGGGAAAATTAAGCATGTTTTTGAGTTGCCAATGGGTGCAGATCTCATTACAAGAGATATAATTAAAAAATTAAGAGTAAGTCAAAAAGAAGCAAAAAGTATCAAAGAAAAATATGGTTCTGTATTAGAAGAATTAATAGAACAGGATAGTGAATTTGAATATACTGTTGCAGGCACAAGGCAGCAAAAATATACTAGAAAACAATTAGTAGATATTATAAAGCCTCAAGTAGATTTGCAAATAGACTATATATTGAATAGTTTAAAGAAAAAAAATATAGATATAGATGTATTAGCCGGTGGGATTATTTTGACAGGTGCAGGTGCGCTGTTAGAAGGTATGGCTGAAGCATTTGAAAAAGCTTTAAATTGTGTAACTAAAATTGTAAATTTCACTGAAGATGATATTATCGCAGATAAAAAATTAGTATCATCACAATTATATACAACTGCAATTGCAACATTATGTAGTGAATATAAAAATCAAATTTTAATACATAATAATGATAATTCAAAATCATCATCTATTTTATCTGGTTTTAAAAAATTGTTGAATATAGTTAGGTAGGAGTAAAAATGGCAGTAAATATAATATTACCAAATAATAATATAGAACAACCGGCAGTTATAAAAATTATAGGTGTTGGCGGCGGCGGAACAAATGCAGTTAATAGAATGATTGCTGCAAATGTTTCAAATGTTGAATTTTATGTTGTAAATACAGACTTACCAACTTTGAGAAGATCCAGCGCAGATAATAAAATCCAAATCGGTAAAGATGGTCTTGGTGTTGGTGGTGACCCATTAAGAGGTGAAGAGTCTGCTATTGAAAGTGAAGAAAAGTTAAAAGATATGTTAAAAGGTGCAGATATGGTGTTCATCACGACAGGAATGGGTGGTGGAACGGGAACAGGTGCAGCACCGGTTATTGCAAAATTTGCTAAAGAAAATGGGATATTAACAGTTGGAGTTGTGACAAAACCATTTACTGTAGAAGGTAAGATAAGAATAGATTATGCAAATATTGGTATAGATAATATAAAAAAATATACAGATGCATTGGTTGTTATACCTAATGATAGAATATTTTCAATTGTTGACGAAAAGACTCCATATGAAGATGGTTATAAAATAATAGACGATGTTCTGCGAAGAGCAATAGAATCTATTACTGATACAATTACTAAAATAGGGACTGTAAATATAGATTTTGCTGATGTAAAAAGAGTCCTGCAAAATTCTGACACTGCCATTATAGGATTAGGCGGGGGAGAAACATTGGAAGAAGCATTCCAAAAAGCATTAACTAATGTTTTTGTAGAAGGTCCGGATATTAAAGATGCTAATAATATTTTGATAAATATTTCATGTTCTAAAAATAATCCTTTTACTATTGGAGATAGAAGTTGGCTGGATGATTTTATAAAAAAAGAATTTAAACATTTTCAATTTTTGAAACCAGGCAATATGGTAGAAGATACTTTAGATACTAAAGTAAAGGTATCAATAATAGCTTCTTTTAATAAAAAAGAAAGTATTAGACAAGATTTGTTTGAAGATATTCAACAGCAAGATATACCAATTACTGTCGATAATAAAAAAAACACTGAGGATATGGATCCTTTTTCCAGGCCAGCTTATGAATATTGGAAAATAAAAAGATTAAAATAGTTTATGATAACAGAATTTAATAAACAGCTGCTTATTTCTGAAAAAGAATTTAATACTTTTCATCTGACAACAACAAAATATTGTGGTAATATGAAAGATGTTAATGAAAGAAATGTTTTTTGTAGTAATCATTCAATTGATTATCAAAAAATAGTTTTTGCTAACCAAGTACATGGAACAGTAGTTTCAAAAGTTTCTTCCAAAGATTGCGGGAATTTTATTGAATCTTGTGATGGACTTATAACTAATGATAAAAATGTAATTTTATGTATTTTTACAGCTGATTGTATGCCTATATTTATGGCATCAAGAGATTATTCTGTAGTTGCACTTATTCATGCGGGTTGGAGAGGTCTTGCTTGTGGAATAATAGAAAGTGTCTTAATTAGGTTTAAAGAAGATTTTGGAATAATAGAGCAAGATGTTTTTACATATATAGGTCCGCATATAGCTCAATGTTGTTATGAAGTTGGCAAAGATGTAAAAGTAACTTTTAATTTGTCTCAGAGTGATAAAAATTTATCTCTTTTAAAAGAAGCTGTAACACAATTGAAAGATTTTGGTATAAAAAGGATTTATTCAAGTAACCATTGTACATGCCATGAAACTGAAATGTTTTATTCTTATAGAAGAGAACCGACACAGAATAGAATGATGTCTCTGATTTCAATATTATAATTATTATTTGATAAAAAATATCACTTCTTGTATAATTAATAAGATAAAATTTATAAATAAGGTTGGTTTGTAAAATAGCAATGAACAATATAAGAAATTTCTGTATAATAGCACATATTGACCACGGTAAAAGCACATTGGCAGATAGATTACTAGAATTTACAGGGACTATTTCAAAAAGAGAAATGAAAGAACAAATTCTTGATGGAATGGAACTTGAAAGAGAAAGAGGTATTACCATAAAGGCCAAGGCTATCAAAATGCTTTATAAACATAAAGATGGCAAAGAATATATTCTAAATTTAGTTGATACTCCAGGTCATGTAGATTTTACTTATGAAGTTTCAAGAGCTTTGGAAGCTTGTGAAGGTGCTTTATTAATTATAGATGCTTCTCAAGGTGTGGAAGCACAAACTCTTGCAAATACTATGCTTGCAAAAAAAGCAAATCTTAAAATTATTCCGGTTATAAACAAAATAGATTTACCGACAGCAGATGTAGATTCAGCCTATGAACAAATGAAAGAGGGTTTAGCAGTTGACGGAGAACCTATTCTTGCAAGTGCAAAAGAAGGTATAGGCATGCAAGAAATTATAGATTCTGTCATTGATAATATCCCTGCACCTGTCGGTTCTAATGAAGCACCTTTATCAGCTTTAATTTTTGATTCTTTTTATGATTCTTACAGAGGAGTAATCGTTATTGTAAGAGTTTTTGACGGCAGAATTAAAAAAGGGATGAAGGTAACATTTATAGCTTCTGATGCTGAATATGAAGTCATAGAAGTCGGGTACATGAAATTAAAGATGATAGAAGCTGATTCTATTTCAGTTGGTGAAGTAGGTTATGTTGTTGCAGGTATAAAAACAATTCAAGATGTAAAAATTGGTGATACAATTACAGAAACCGCAAGACCAACTACACATCCTCATGCAGGGTACAAAGAAATAAATCCTTTTGTGTTTGCAGGTCTTTATCCTTATAGTTCTTCAGATTATGACAGCTTAAAAATAGCATTAGAAAAATTGCAACTTTCTGATTCTTCATTGATATATACTCCGGAAACATCAGTTGCTTTGGGCTTTGGATACAGATGTGGATTTTTAGGACATCTTCATTTAGATATTGTCAGAGAAAGATTAGAAAGAGAATTTGGATTAAATTTGCTTGTTACAGCACCTAATGTTGTTTACAAAATTAAAGTTAAAAATCAAATGTTAGTTATAGATAATCCTGCAAAATTTCCAAATAATGCAGAAATACAAGAAATTTGGGAACCTTATGTTATGGCAACAGTAATTTGTCCGGATGAATATCTTGGTGCAATTATGGATTTATGCCAGAAAAGAAGGGGAAAACAACTTGATATGAAGTATCTTGATATGAAAATAATTATTTTAAAATATGATATCCCTTTAGCAGAAATAATAGTTGGTTTTTACGATGCTTTAAAATCAGTTTCAAAAGGATATGCTTCTTTTGATTATGAGCATATTGCTCCAAGAATTGGCGAATTAGTAAAACTAGAAATTTTAGTTAATTCAGATGTTGTAGATGCTTTTTCAGTTATTACGCACAAAGATAAAGCTCAAACAACAGCACATTTTCTAACAGAAAAATTAAGAGGTATTATACCCAGACATATGTTTGAAATACCTATTCAAGCCAGAGTAAATAATAAAATAATTGCCAGAGAAACTATATCTGCAATGAGAAAAGATGTTTTAGCAAAATGTTATGGCGGAGATATAACAAGAAAGAGAAAACTTCTTGAGAAGCAGAAAGAAGGTAAAAAGAAGATGAGGCAGTTTGGTAGAGTAGAACTTCCGCCAGAAGCGTTTGTTGCAGTATTGCAAATAGATGACTAGTAAAGAGGAAAGTAAATGGAAATAAAATTATTTATCATAGGTTGTATTTTATTAGGTTTAGCTATTATTATGCAACTTACAAAAAAGAAATTCATTAAAACACCTAAAGCTCAAAAAGTTTATGAAAATGTATATTCTTGGGTAGATACAGGGTGGTCAGCACTTATTATTGCATCAATAATAATGTACTTTATAATACAAGCATTTAAAATACCAACCGGTAGCATGAGAATGACTTTGTTAGAAGGTGACCATCTTTTTGCAACAAAATTTATATACGGTTTAAGAGTTCCTTTTTCTGATGGGAAAAGAATTTTGCCTATTAAAAATGTAAAAAAAGGAAATATCGTTATTTTCCAATGTCCTCCGGAAGCTTTAAATTTATTTGAAAAATCCGAAGGAATAAAAAAAGATTATATTAAAAGATGTATTGCCTTGGCTGGTGATAAAGTTCAAATAAAGAACAAAGTTCTTTTCGTTAATGATATGCAAATAAATGAACCTTATGCTCAGTTTATAGATTCAGAAAATTATGAAACTTTTAATTTATTTGAAACACAGGAAGAGTATCAAAAATCTTGGCAAGAAGGTAAATTTGCGACATTACCACCTGCATTTGTTAGAGATAATTTTGGGCCTGTAATAGTGCCTGAGGGGCATTATATGGTTCTTGGGGATAATAGAGATTATTCATTTGATTCAAGATATTGGGGACCTTTACCAGATAAATATTTAAAAGGTCAAGCACTTATTGTTTATTGGCCTATAAAAAGGATAAAATACATATCTTAGGAGAAAAAATATGCTTTGGTATTTTTGGTTATTTGCTTTTTTGGCGTTTTTAGGTATTGAAATTATTACAACCGGTGTGTTTTTCTTTTTATGTTTTTCATTGGGTTCATTATTTGCAATGATGGTTTCTTTATTAGGTGCATCAGATTATATTTCCATAGTAGTTTTTTGTGCAATTTCATTAGTATCAGTATTATTTATAAGACCTATTATGAAAAGATATATCAGTAAAAAGAAAATAGAAACGAATGTTGATTCATTAATAGGAGCACCAGCTGTTGTCACTGAAATTATTAAATCTAACAAAATTGGGAAAGTTAAAGTTGCCGGTGAAATTTGGCTGGCTGTAAGCGAAGAAGAAATTAATACTGGTGAAACAGTTGTAATTATTTCTGTTAATGGTACAAAACTTATAGTTAAAAAAAATATTTGACAGAGGAGATAAATATGTTTTTATGGATTTTAGCAATAATTATTGTGATTATTTTTGTTGCAAATACGGTAAGAATTGTTCAACAATATGAAAAGGGTTTAGTAGAAACTTTGGGAAAATATTCAGCAACTGTTGATGCAGGTGTCAATATTATTGTACCAATGTTTCAAAATTTAAGAAAAATTGATATGAGAGAGCAAGTAATGGACGTTGCTCCTCAAAATGTTATTACAAAAGATAATGTTACAGTTACAGTTGATGCTATTATCTATTTTCAGATAACAGATCCTGTAAGAGTTGTGTATAATGTTGCAAATTTTGCTATGGCAGCATTAAAACTTGCTCAGACAAATTTAAGAAATGTTATTGGTGATATGGAACTTGATACTACTCTTACTTCAAGAGAAAAAATAAATACACAACTTAGAACAGTAATGGATGAAGCAACAGATAAATGGGGTGTAAAAATTACAAGAGTTGAAATCCAAAAAATTGATCCTCCAAAAGATATTACAGATTCAATGTCGAAACAGATGAAAGCAGAAAGAGAAAAAAGAGCAAATATATTAGATGCAGAAGGTTTCAGACAAGCAGCTATTTTAAAAGCAGAAGGTGCAAGACAAGCAGTTATTTTGGAAGCAGAAGCTAAAAGACAGCAGTCTATTCTTGAGGCAGAAGGTCAGGCAGAAGCAATAAAAAGAGTTGCAGATGCTCAAAAATATGAAATTGATACAATATATAATGCTATTCATGCAGGTAAGCCAACTAATGATCTTTTAGCAATAAAATATATGGAAGCATTAGGGAAAATAGCTGACGGGCAAGCAACAAAAATATTTTTACCATTGGAAACATCTGGTGTTACAGCATCTTTAGCCGGTATTGCAGAATTATTTAAAGATAAAAAAAATGATTCGATTAAAAAATGATTTTAAGTACTAAAATATACTGTTTTAGCTATATTTTGTAAAAAAATTGTGAAAAAATAGAAAAATCTTGACTTATGTATTTTATTTTTATAGCCTGTACAAAGTTAAGTATAGCTAAAATGTTTTAAGGAGTTTTTAGTATGAAGAAAACAGTATCCCTATTACTATTTTTCGGGTTTGTGTTTTTACTAAGCAGTTCTCTTTTTGCTGCTTCAACATTGATAACAAAAACAGCAGAAGTTAGTTTTACAGGTGGCGAAGTATCATTTAGTGCAGATCTTTTTTATACAACAGCAACAGCGACATCGGCTTCAAAAATAAGTTGGGATGCATCCACGATAACGTTAGATTCTCCTAATGTTGATTGGCAAATTGCTAATGTTTATGCAGTTTTACATTCTACTATAACAACTGTAGTTGGAAATGCGAAAGTTTATATGTATCAAGATAATAAAAATGCAGTTGGCAATTATGTGGCAACATCATCAAGAACTGAAGGAACAGAGTCACTTCCAATAGCAAAGTACAATGGACTTGTAAAAAGTGGTTCCGGTGGTGGAGAAAATGGGTATCTTGCTATGAGTTACAGAATTTCTACTACAACATTAGATGTTTCTACTTATATTATTGATCCTGAAACGACAGTAGAAGAAATTCAATATAAAAATCGTTATATTACTGATAAAAGTGATGGCAATTATGAAGTAGGTGCATATAGCCTTGTTTCTGATTACAATGGCTTTGTTGTAAATGTAAGTTCTGCAGTTCCACCTACACCTAATTATATATTACCAAAAAATACAAATAATACTGCATATATGTATTTTGGTGCAGGATTTAAGAATATATATGCAGGTACAAGTTATGGAACAGATAAGTTAATATTTGAGTTAGTTACGGAATAAACTTGTTCTTATTAAATAAATGTAAAAAGTGTATAGTGATAAGTTATGATTTTTATCACTGTAAGCTATAAAAAAAGGTTTATAAAA
>Ga0265294_10004836_pt1 | contig 16637 bp, 23 predicted proteins | sample MunlanPumphouse3_FD_192504 | JGI IMG/M metagenome (GOLD analysis project Ga0265294, IMG submission 192504) | Groundwater microbial communities from a municipal landfill in Southern Ontario, Canada - Pumphouse #3 | ecosystem: Environmental > Aquatic > Deep subsurface > Groundwater | place...
AAAAAAAGCTTGCACAATTAAAATAGTTTTATTATGCTTAATTTATGAAAGTTTTAATTGTAGATAAAAAGAAACCTAAGGAACTTTTTGAAAATGCTAAAAAAGTAGCTTTGGAATTTAAGGAAATTGAAGTTGCTTTTGTAGAAGATGAAAGTGGCTTTTATGAACTTCCTCTGGTTGTTATAAATAATGTTATTGTTTCCTCAGGAGAAAGTTTAAGCAAAGAGGAATTAAGAAAAGTTTTTAAAGATTTTAGAGAGGGGTGTTCGGGGATTTGTAGTGGGTGTAATAAGTGTGATTAATGGAAAAGAAACTATCAAATAAAGAAGTAGGGGTTATGTTAACAGACACTATTTATGGAATAGTGGGTTTAGCTTTAGACGAAAATGTTGTTCAGAGAATATATGAGATTAAAGAAAGAGATTTGAAAAAACCAATGGTTGTTTTAATTTCTTCAATGGAAGACCTTGAGAACATTTTTGGAATTAAGCTTAATTTAAAATGTGTTAACATTTTAAAGGAGTTGTGGTCTTCTGAACAAAGTACAAGCATTGTGCTTCCTTGTCTGAAGTTTGAATTTTTGCATAGAGGATTGAATTCTTTGGCTTTTAGAATTCCTAAAAAAAAGGAGTTAGTGGATTTAATAAAAAGAACGGGTCCTTTGATAGCGACTTCTGCTAATAAGGAAGGTCAAAGACCAGCCTTAAATATGAAAGAAGCAAAAGAGTATTTTGCTGACAAAATAGATTTTTATATTGACGAAGGAGAGTCTAAAAAAGAACCTTCAATTTTGGTGAAGTTAAAGAATGAAAATGAATTAGAAGTATTAAGGGGAAGAATATGTTTAAAAAAATAATTATTTTTGTTTTGTTTTTCTCTCTTGTTTTTTTTACGATAAGTGAAGACTTTTTTATTAAAGAAAAATTGGATTATTCTTCTTTTGTTTTTTCTGAAGAGGTTCCAGATTTAAGTACTGATTATTTAAACATTTTATTAATTCAAGGCGAGGAAGATTTTGTTGTGCATAATAGAAATGATTTTAAAGGAGCTTTTTTTGAAGAAGATTTAAGTTCTCTAAGGACATCAAACACAACGCCAGTTATTATTAATAATAGCAAAGAAGACTTGGAGAATTTTTTAGATGGACTAGATTGTGAAAAACATATTGTTTTAACACAATATGATTTTTTGGAACATAATTTTTTTAATGAACAGATTGTATTAAAAGAAGAACCATTGAATTTGTATGGTGCTTATTATTTTGCAAAAAAATGTGGAAAAGAGAAGTTTGAATTCTTGGATTCTAGTTTGTATTTTAAAGAAGAAGGAAAAGAGGCAAGTAGTAAAATTTTGTTTGTTGGAGATATGATGTTTGATAGAGGTGTGAATCTTTTAATGAAGAATAAGAATGATTATAATTATCCGTTTGAAAAGATAGGGGATTATTTAAAAAATGTGGATACATTGGTTGGGAATTTAGAGGGTCCTATTGTTCAAAATATGACTTTTATTTCTGACCATTCAATGTCATTTAATTTTGACAAAAGAATGGCAAAAGTTTTAAAGGATAATAATTTTCAAATTCTTTCTTTGGCAAATAATCATACAACAAATAGGGGGTATAGTGGTTTAAAAGAAACTAGAAATTTTTTAAAGGAAAATGATATAGATTATGTGGGAGAGCCAGATGGTTGTTCTATTAACGATGTGCTTGTTAAAGATGATATTATTTATTATGCAATAAATAAGACATTTCCTTTTAATTGTTCTTCTGAGGAGATTGTAGAAAATATTAAGAAATTAGAGAAAGAGAAGTTTTTAATTGTTTTAATACATTGGGGAGATGAGTATGTTCATAATGCCTCTTCTTTTCAAACAAACCTCGCTCATAAAATGATTGATGCTGGTGCAGATTTAATAATAGGAGGACATGCGCATGTTGTTCAAAATATTGAGAAGTATAAGAATAAGTTGATTTTTTATTCATTAGGTAATTTTATATTTGATCAGTATTTTTCAAAAGAAACTCAGCAAGGGTTAATGGTTTCCCTTGAGTTTAAAGAGAATAAACAAGTTTATCATATTTTTTTGACAGAGTCAGAAAAAGCACAGCCAAAGTTCATTAAAGATTCAAGTGAGTTTTTAGAGTGGCTTGCAGGTATTTCGTCTGACGATTTAAAGGAGGAAATTAAGAAAGGGGAGATCACTATTTATCAGCAAGATCAATAAAATATTTAAAGTTTTCTGCTATTTTTTGAATGGTTTTTTCTTTGTTGAGGAGTTTTTTAGAATATTCTTTAATGGGCTCTAAAAAAATTGTTCTTCCAATGGCAAAGCCAATGATGTTCTTAATATTTTTTGATTCTATTAACCATTCTTTAACTTTTTCTTTTTCTGCCCCTCTTCCTAAGAAAACTATTTTGGAGTTTATGAGTTTTGTAATTTCTTTCCATTCGTTTTTTTTAAATCCCTCTAGTTTCCAAAGATCTACTTTGATGTGATCTTTGATTTCAATGATGGCTTGTTTAGTTTTTTGAAACCTCAAGTCTTCATCGTAGTTTTTTGTTAACAAAAGGTCTTCTTTTTCAGGCGGAACTAATAGTTCTAAAAGTATTTTAAAATTATTTTTTAAGCAAAAATCATTTATTTTTTTTAAAACAGAGATTTGTTTTTTATTAGCCTCAATGTTTAAAGGATTATAGCGGATAAGTATTTTAACGTAGTCTGGATTTATTTTTTTAATTTCATTTAAATCTTTATACTCTAATTCAAGAATATTTTTTCCGCTTTTTTCAATGGGTAAGCATATTTTAATATTGTTTTGTTTGGCCTCCTTAATTACTTTTTCTCCATATTCTTCATCAATTAAAAGAGCGAGGTTTTCTTTGTGTTTGTATTCATTGAAAACTTTTAAAAAAGAAGAAAAAATGATTTGCTTTGCTTTTTTAATTTCATTCTTGTTTTTAAAGAGACTTGAAAACGATGACCTATGATCAAATGCTAATATGTATAATTTCATAGATTCAATATAGCTTTTAATTGAATTTTCTTCAAGGTTGACTTGAATTTAATTTAAAATGGAGTATACTTTTAAAATATGATAGTAAATAAAAAAGATCCAGATATTATTCTTTTTGTGAATGGAATACCAGATGACATTGAAGTCCTTAAAAGAGATCTTGCTAATTATGGCAAAAAAATTAAAAAGGATTTTAGGCTAGCAATTATACATGATACAAGAAGAGCGATGAAGGAACAGAAAAAATATCCAGACGATATTATTTATTTGTCTTGTGATTTTAGCAGTCCTACTAAAATCCAAAAAGCGTTACTTCCCTACAGAAATGAACTTTTGGCAGTAACATGTAGAAGTGAGATAAACATTGATTCTTTTTCAAAGTTAGTTCCAAATGTTCCTTACTTGAAAACACCAACTTCTGAATCGCTTGATTGGGCTATTCAAAAAACAATGATGAGAAGAAGGTTTGGTACTCATGATAAAAAAATAACACCAAAATTTTTTGTAGTTAAGGATTACTCTAAGGAGACAATACAAAAAGTAAAAGAAAAAGTAGGGTTCCCTCTTGTTGTAAAGCCATCGGGATTGGCCTCAAGTCTTTTAATTAGTACTTGTTATTATGAGGAGGAATTAGAACAAACCCTTAAAGATGCTTTTAAGAAGATTGAGAAGATTTATAAGGAGAATGATAGAAAGAAAAAGCCAGAACTCTTAACAGAGCAATTTATGGAAGGTGAGATGTTTTCTATAGATGGATATGTGACATCTAAGGGACGAGTTTACTTTTGTCCCCTTGTTAAAGTTAAGACAGGAAAGCAAATTGGATTTGATGATTTTTTTGGTTATCAAAGAATGTTACCTGCTAAGATAGCAAAAGGCTCTCAAGAAGAAGCGGAAAAAGTTTCAGAAAAGGGAGTGCATGCCCTAGGGCTTCGTAGTGTAACTGTGCATATAGAACTTATGAGACTAGAAGATGGGTGGAAGATAATTGAAATTGGACCTAGGATGGGTGGTTACAGACATAAAATGTATAGTTTGTCATATGGTATAAATCATGCTTTAAATGATATTTTAATAAGATTACCTAAAAAGCCTATTATTCCTAAAAAAGTTAAAGGGCATACTGCGGTTTTTCTTTTTTATGCTAAAAAAGAAGGAAGATTAAAAGCAATAAAGGGCCTTAAAAAGGTTCAAGAGTTGGAATCATTTCATGAAATTAAGGTAAATAGGAAAATTGGACAAGTGTGTAAGTTTGCAAAGAACGGAGGGAAATTTGTATGTAATCTTGTTTTATTTAATAAAGAAAGATCTAGGCTTTTAGCAGATATTAGAAGAATGGAAAAAACTTTTAAGATAATAACATGAAGAAGGGAATAATTTTAATAATTTTTTTAATATTATTAGGAGCAATTATTTGTTTAAATGTTTCTGATAAAAAAGAGATTCAGGAAAGTGATTCTGTTTTTACTTTTTTTGATATAATTGAGCAAGAAAAAGGTGTTGAATTTTTAAATTATGAAAATGCTTTACTTGAATGGAAGGTGGTTGATGAGAATGACGAAATACAGATTGCAAGAAAAGATGGAAAATGTGCTTTTTTTAATACAAGTGATCTTCAAAATATAGACAGTTTTTTTGAAGAAAATGGTTTTGAGTTAGATATTTATAATTTAGCAGATAGTCCTCATGGAAGTATGAAGGGCTATAAAAAAGATAGAATGTATTGTATAATCAAAGAAGATCAAATTGTATGCGCAATAATGAAATAAAAATTTTAAAAAATATTGAAATAAATTTACCTGAAGGGGAGTTTTTAAAAAAACTTAAAAGTGGAAAGATTTTGAATGTAAAAATGGGATTTGACCCAACTTCTCCTGATCTTCATTTAGGGCATGCTATTGCCATTAAAAAGTTAAGAGAGCTTCAGGATTTAGGTCATAAAATTATTATTATTATTGGAGATTTTACAGCAAGGATAGGAGACCCTTCGGAGACAGATAAAACAAGACCTATTTTATCAAATGAAGAGATTGATAAAAATTCAAGAACTTATATAAAACAGATTGAAAAGATTTTAGATGTTTCTAAAATTGAAATTAGAAGAAACTCTGAGTGGTTTTCTGATTTTAAGTTAGATGAATTTATCCCTCTTCTTTCTAAATATACGGTTCAGCAGATAATGGAAAGAAATGATTTTAAGAAAAGACTTGAAAAAGGTAACCCCATATCAATGCATGAGATCATATATCCTTTAATTCAAGGATATGATTCAATTCAAATAAATGCGGACATTGAGCTTGGAGGACAAGACCAATTATTTAATTTACTTGTAGGAAGATATTTACAGGAAAAATATGAGAAAGAGCCTCAAACTATTTTGTGCACACCACTTTTAAGGGGATTAGATGGGAGAAATAAGATGAGTAAATCCTTGGGAAATTATATTGGCTTAACAGATTCTCCGAATGATATGTATGGAAAGACAATGTCTATTCCAGATGATTTAATTGATGAATATTTGAATTTAACAACTGATTTTAGCAAAGATGAGATACTGAGCACTAAAAAAGAAAGTCCAATAAATATTAAAAAGAAAATAGCTTTTAATATTGTTCAAACTTATCATTCAAAAGAAGACGCAGAGAAAGCACAGACTGACTTTGAGAATAAATTTCAAAAAAGAAAATTAGAAGATATTGATTTAATAGAGGTTAAGACTTTAGGGAATGAAACTTTGCTTGAATTAATACATAGAGTTTTAGATAAATCAAAAACTGAGATCAGGGAGTTATTTAAAAGTGGTGCTATTTCGATAAATGGAGAAAAAGTATTTGAAATTAGTTTAAAAGCTGATAAAATAGAAAAAGAATCAATTTTAAAGGTTGGTAAATTAAATTATTATAAGATTAAATAAAATGAAAAAATTTCGTATAACTTTACTGGCTTTACTTCTTTTGCCCTTGTTTAAAGTAGGTGCGTTTTCATTGCTGTATAGTGAGGATTACAACAACGATGAGTTAAAGGTAAGAGTTGCGATTAATAAAGAAACATCTTTAGAGACAATTGAAAGTTTGATTAATTTTAATACAGATGTCTTTGAGTTAATAAAAATTGATGAGAATAAAGATGTTCAATGGCTAAACCCTCCATATTTAAATGAAAATGGTCAAGTTAGTTTTACGGGTAATTTTAATTCAAATAATAGTTTTTTATTTGATTTATATTTTCAAAGAAAAACAGAAGGTGAAATTGATTTAAAAATTGCATCAGGAGTTGTGCAGAGAAATAAAAGGGTTAGAAGTTCAACTCATCCAAAGCAAGATATTTGGTATGCAAATAATGATTTGAAGCTTGAGTGGGATCTTCCAGAAGATGCACAAATTGTTAAGATTTTAATAGATAAAAAAGAGGATTCTTATCCAGCAATTGAGTATAGTGATCCGATTATATTTGAAAAGGAAATTGATTTAGACGAGGGTGTTTGGTATTTTCATTTTAGATATTTTGGAGATGAGGGTTGGAGCTTAACAGAACATAGAAAAATAATGATTGATACAAAGGTACCTGAGTTTTTAGATGTTGTCGTAGGAAAGGATAGAATTGAGTTTTTTGCAGAAGATGAATTATCAGGAATTGATTATTATGAAATAAGTATTCCTCAGTTAGGTGAAAAATATATTACAGAAGAAACAAGTTTTGAGATTCCTAAAATTAGAGAGGGAACGTATGAATTTACTATTAGAGCATATGACAAGGCCTCTAATTTTTTAGAAAAAAAAGATATTTTTAAAGTAGAAAATACATTTTTTCCAGAATTTTCTGCGGTTACTTTAGAAAATAGAAAAGTGACAATATCAGGATTTGTTAATGATATCTATTCGAGAATTTTTGCATTTATTGAGGGAGAGGATATGAGTGAAGTTAAAATAGTTAACGTTTTTTCTGATTCAAGCTTTGAGTATGTTTTTGAAGACTTGAAACCTGGGGTTTATAGTTTTCGTTTAGCAAATGAGGACTTAAATGAAAGTGATAGAATCATTTTGATTGTTAAAGAGAGTGAAAAAAGTTTTTTTGCTTATTTTTTAATATTATGTGTATTTATTATTTTAAGTTTAGTTTTAATATATAATAAGTTTTTAAAAAAGAAAAAAGTATGAATTTTAACGAATATCAAAAGAAAGCAAGAGAGACTGCTATTTATCCTAATAAAGATAATAATTTCATATATCCAACATTAGGGCTTGTTGGGGAAGCAGGAGAAGTTGCAGAAAAGATCAAAAAGGTTATTAGAGATGACAATGGTGTGATTACTCCTTTAAAAAGAGAGGAAATTAAAAAAGAGTTAGGAGATGTGCTTTGGTATATTTCTAGTTTAGCTTGTGAACTTAATATTGAGCTTGAAGAAATTGCAGAAAAGAATATTGAAAAATTATATTCAAGACTTGAAAGGAATAAAGTTCATGGGGATGGAGATAATCGGTAAGTAAATAAATTATGGCACTTCAGATAGGTATTGTTGGACTTCCTAACGTTGGAAAGTCTACATTATTTAAAGCAATTACAAGAAAGCAGGTTGATTGTGCTAATTATCCTTTTTGCACAATTGATCCCAATTTTGGTATGGTCACTGTTCCTGATAAGCGAGTGGATTTACTTGCGAATCTTATGAATTCTAAAAAAAAGGTCTATACAACAATTGAATTTGTTGATATTGCAGGCCTTGTTGAAGGAGCAAATAAAGGTGAGGGATTGGGAAATCAGTTTTTAGCGAGCATAAGAGAAGTAGATGCTATTCTTTATGTTTTAAGATGTTTTAAAGATGAAGATATTGCTAACATAAGGTCTGAAATCAATCCTTTAAAAGATAAGGAAATTTTAGATATTGAAATGGCTTTAAAAGATCTAGCAACTATTTCAAAAAGAATTGAAATGCTCCAGAAAAAAAGAGAGAAGAAAAGTGAAAAAGAGTTAAGGGCCTTAATTGAAGCACGAGATTTATTAGAACAAGGTAAGGTTTTAAGTGAGGTGGATTTTTTAGATGTTGAAAGTTTGAAATCTTATCAGTTGTTAACTTTGAAAAAAAGGCTTTATCTTTTAAATGGAGATGTTCAAAATGAGTTTGGAAGCTTGTTTGAGAAAAAGAATTTAAATTATATTTCACTTAATATTAAAGAAGAATTAGACGCACAAGATTTAAGTGATGAAGAAAGAGAAGAGCTTGGAGTTTCTAAGTCTAAGTTAGATGGTTTAATAGAAAAATGTTATGATGTACTTGATCTAATTACATTTTTAACAACAGGGAATGATGAAACAAGGGCATGGACTTTAAAAAAAGGAGAGACAGCAAGATCTGCAGGAGGAGTGATACATACTGATTTTAAGGAAAAGTTTATTAAAGCAGAGGTTATAAACTGGAAAACTTTATACGATTCTAAAACATTTTTAGAGGCAAGAGCCAAAGGGCTTTTAAGAACTGAAGGAAAGGACTATATTGTTCAAGATGGAGATGTAATTGAAATTAAAAGCAATGCCTAAATATGATTTATGTATTATAGGTGGAGGTCCAGCAGGGCTAATGGCAGGATTATCTGCAGGCTTAAAAGGTAAAAAGGTTATTTTAGTTGAGAGAAAAAAAGAGCTTGGTTTTAAGATACTTTTAACAGGAGGAGGGAGGTGTAATTTAACTCAGATGGGGTTGACTAAGAAGGAGTTTGTTTTGAATTTTGGGAAACAGGGAGATTTTTTGTTGTCTGCTTTGTCTAAATTTGGACCTAAAGAAACTTTTGATTTTTTTACGGAAAAAGGACTTCCTTTAAAAATTGAGAATAATGGAAGAGTTTACCCTAAGTCAGAAAAAGCAAAAGATGTTTTAGGGTTTTTTAAAAAAGAATTAAAAAGGAATAAAGTAAAGGTTTTATTAAATGCTGAAGTTTTGAATTTGATTTTTAAAGATGGGAAAATAGAAAAAATAGTTTTGAAAAACAAAGAAATATTTGCAAATAATTTTTTACTTGCCGTAGGGGGGAAAAGTTATTTTTCTAATCAGAATGGTTATGATTTTGCAAAAAGAGCAGGGCATACAATAGAAAAGCTAAGGCCTGCACTAGCTCCTATTGAAACAAAAGAAAAATGGGTGAGAGCTTTAAAAGGATTAAGTTTAGAAAAAGTTGGAGTTTCTTTAAATGATAGAAAGCCTTTGATTGGCGATGTTTTATTTACCCATTTTGGACTAAGTGGACCTTCTATACTTAATTTAAGTGAAGATGTAGAGTCTAAAGATAAAATTTATATTGATCTTTTTCCTTTAAAGACAGTTTTTGAATTGGAAGGCTTTTTATTAGATTTATTTAATCAAAATTTGAAGAAAACTGTTTTAAATACACTGAGTGATTTTGTTCCTCTTAGATTGTTGAGTGTTCTTTTGAATTATTCAGGAATTGAAAAGACTGACATTTGTAGAAATGTTTCAAAGGAGAAAAGAAAAAAACTAGTTAAGGTTTTAAAGAATATAGAATTTAATGTTTTATCTGTTTTAGGATTTGAAAAAGCAATGGTAACTAAGGGGGGAGTTTCTTTAAAGGAAATTGATTCAAAAAAAATGAGATCTAAATTTATTGAAAATTTGTATTTTGCAGGAGAGATTATGGATTTAAATGGAAAGACAGGTGGCTTTAATTTACAGATGTGTTTTACAACAGGCTTTGTTGCAGGTGAAAGCATTCTTTGATATAATTTAATTATTAATGAGGAAAAATAGTAGGAAAAAACTGGGATTGGCTTTGGGCTCTGGGGGCGCTAAAGGTTATGCACATTTAGGTGTTTTAAAGGTTTTTGAAGAGCATAATATTAAAGTAGATTATCTTTCAGGTTCTTCTTTTGGAGCAATTGTTTCTTCTCTTTATTCTTTATATGAAGATGTTCAAAAGGTGGAAACGATATTAACTGATTTTAATAAGTTAAGGTCTTTATTTGATATTTCTTTTAAGGGAGGCATTTTAAAAGGAAGAAAAGTAGTTCAGTTTTTTGATGAAATTTTTCAAGGAAAGAACTTTGAAGATTTAAGGATACCTGTTTGTGTAATTGCAACAGATTATGAAACTGGAAAAGAGATAAGAATTAGAAAAGGGAATATTGCACAGGCTGTAAGAGCGAGTATTGCTGTTCCTTACATTTTTGAGTTAGTGAGTTTTAAGGAAAAAGAGCTTGCTGATGGAGGGTTGTCATCTCCTGTTCCTGTTAGAGCATTAAAACAAATGGGAGCGGACATTATAGTTGCGGTGAGGGTGCAGAATAAGTTGAGCTCGATTAAGAAAAAGAATATTTATTCTATGGCAGAGAAATCTTTTTCTATAGTTGAGTATAATCTTTCTGAATACGAAATAAAAGAGGCTGATGTTTTACTTGATCCCATACTTGAGGGTTATGGATTCTTGGGAATTCATAAAGTGATTCAAGGAAAGATAAATGAAGTTATAAAAGAAGGAGAAAGGGTTGCCAATAAGGAGATTAAAAATATTAATAATTTATTAAAAAAAGAAATTTCAGGAATTTACAAATTATGAGAAAAAAAGTTATATTAGCTATAATATTGGTAGGGATAGTGTTTCTTTGTTTTAATTATGAAAAAAGGGGTTACTATATAGAGCAAGGATATTCTTTTAAAGAACCAAAGGGTTGGGAAAAAAATTATGACTTGGGGACACTGGCATTTTTTAATGAAGAAAATTATATTTTTTTTATAAGAGATGAGCTTAAAGGAAGGTCTTATAACCAATACTATGATTATGTTAAAACACAAATTAAAGAATCATCGTCTGAGATGAGAGTTTTAGAGGAGAAGGATGAGAAATCTTTTCATATAATAATTGTTGAGACAAAACAAGAGAATGAAGTTTATATTATAAAATCGGCTTTTAAAAAAGGGAGAAATGGTGTTTGTTTTATGATTAGTTTAAAAGCACCTGAAAAAACATTTGAAAATGTAGAACCTGTTTTTGATAGCATTTATAAGAGCTTTAAGTTAAGATAACTTGAAAAAAATTAAAAAAACAATATAATAGAATTATGAATATTTCATTTGAAGATTTTAAAAAAATAGACTTAAGAGTGGCAAGAATTTTAGAAGTAGAGAAAATAGAAGATTCTGAAAAACTTTTTAAAGTTAAGATTGATGTTGGAGGAGAAGAAAGAATTCTTGTTTCTGGTGTTTCTAATTATTATAAACCAGAAGATTTAATTCAAAAACAAGTGATAGTGATTTTAAACCTAGAGCCAAAAATTATTTTTGGAGTTGAAAGTCATGGAATGATCCTTTTTGCACGAGATAAGGGGAAGCCAATTGTATTAAGTCCTGAGGAGGAGGTTGCTGATGGAGCAATAATAAGTTAAGAATATAAATATGAATGAAATCAATTTAAATAGTCCAGGAAAGGAACCTGCTGTTAAAAAGGTTCCTGAAAAAAAAGAGAATAATCAAAATGATATTTTTAAATTATCTTTTATAATTTTACTTATCCTTATTTGTATTTTGCTTTTTTTAAATATAAATAAGCAAAACAATACGATTACTATGGCTAGAAATGTAAGTAGTAATATTGCTTTTGATAGAGCAGAAATTAGATTTGGATTTGAGAGTGTGTTTTCTAGTGCGAGCGAAGCTTTGTTTGAGAATGAGAGACGAGTAAATAATTTTATTAATTATTTGCAGGGCGAGGGAGTTTTATTAGAAAATATAAAAGTATTAAATGATGTAAAGGAGCCACAATATCAAAAAATAGGAAATGTAGTTTCAGTTTCTTTTTACAAAGTTAAAAAAGATGTTTTAGTTAAAGTAGATTTAGAGAAAATAGAAAGAATTATTGAAATAGCATTAAGCATGAAGGCTGATGAAATAGGTGCTATTAATTTTGGAAAAGAGGACATTGAGGAAGAATTGCTTTTTCTAAAAAAGGAAGCAATTACTCTTGCAGAAAAAGATGCAGAGAACATAGCAAAGGAAATGAATGTTAAGCTGGGGAATGTTTTGAACTATTCTGATAATTATATTTTAAATAAAGAAAATAATGAATTATTAGTAAACGTTAATATTACATATTTAGTAAAATGAAAAAAAATGTTTTTTTAAAGATAACAGTTTTTATAATTTTAATGATCTTTGTTGTTCAGGTTTTTAATAAAGAAGAGCAAAGCATTGAACAAGTAGAGGATATGCAAAAAATAGATATAGAGACTTTAAAAGAGGGAGAAGGTGATTTTTCTAAGATAGGAGATACACTTGTTGTTCACTATACGGGGACTTTTGAAAACGGAGAAGTGTTTGATTCGAGCTTAGAGAGAGGAGAACCTTTTGAGTTTGTATTGGGAGCACATTCTGTAATTGAAGGATGGGAGCGAGGAATGCTTGAAATGCAAAAAGGAGAAAAAAGAAAGCTTTTTGTTCCCTATAGTTTTGCTTATGGTGAGTATGGAGCACCTCCTGTTATTCCAGGAAAAGCGAATTTAATCTTTGAAGTAGAGCTTTTAGAAATCAAATGATTAAAAAATTACTATTAGTAATACTAGGACTTTTTGCTTGTTTTAATTTTGCAAATGCACAAATTGAGATTGAGTTTTTTTATGCAAAAACTTGTTCTCATTGTAGCTTGGCAGAACAATTCTTAAATGAAATATCTTTAAGAAATACGGATATTGAGATTCAGAAATATGATGCAGGAGATTCAGCTTCTATTAATCTTCTTTCAAAATATTATGATTTATACGATGTAGAAGAGGCTTACAGGGGGGCGGTACCCATTATTTTTATAGAAGATAAGTATTTTGTTGGATTTTCAAAAGGGAAGACGGATATTGAAATAGAGAATTTAATTATTCAAGGAGAGGGAGAAAACTATAATTCAAATGAGAATTTTACTCAGATTAAAAAAGAGGTTGATCTACCTTTTTTTGGAACGGTTAAATTAGATAATGTTTCTCCTTTGTTTTTTTCTGTAATCCTTGGAGTACTTGATGGGTTTAATCCTTGTGCAATGGCTGCACTTACTTTTTTGCTAGCTGTTTTAATAGGCACAAAGAGTAGAAAAAAACTAATTTTGCTTGGAGGTATTTTCATTTTAGTTTCAGGAATAGTATATTATTTATTTATGGCTGCATGGCTTAACGTTTTTCTAGTATTGCCTGCTTTAAATATGATTACATATGGGGTTTCTATAGTGATGATTCTTTTGGGAATTTTTGTTTTAAAAGAATACTTTGATGGAATTATTTGTAAGTTGTGCGAGATTGATTCTAAAAAAAGTAGTTGGTTTACTAGAAATGAAAAGAAATTAATGTTAAAGGCACGAGAAATAATTCATTCTGAAAAGTCAATATTTCTTGTGATCGGAGGAGTTATTTTTGTAGCTGCTGGTATAAACACAATAGAGCTTGTTTGTTCCATAGGGTTCCCACTTGCTTTTGCAAAAATTTTAACTTCTTATAATTTGTCATCTACTGCTCACTATTTTTATCTTCTTATTTATGATATATTTTATATGTTAGATGATATTATTATTTTTTTAATCGCTGTATTTACATTTAACTTGACTAAGGGATCTGAAAAGTTTGTGAAAGTAGCAAAACTTATTTCAGGTATTTTATTAATACTACTTGGTATTATTATCATGTTTTTTCCAGAAGTTTTAGGACAATTATGAAAATTTTAAAAAAAACTACGCTATATATGCTTTTAATAATATTTACGATAATTGCAATTGTTTTGTTTATGAGGGTTGCTTTAAAATGAATAAATTATTAGAAGAAATTAAAAATTGTAAAAAATGTAGTTTGCATAAAACACGAAACTTACCTACAATCTATTGTGGGAATTTTGAGAGTAAAATTATGTTTATAGGGGAAGCGCCTGGAAAGAATGAGGATGAAACAGGAAAGCCATTTTGTGGAAGAGCAGGAAAGATACTAGAAGAGCTTTTAGAAAGTATTAATTTGAAAAGGGAGGAAGTTTATATCACAAATATTGTTAAGTGTAGGCCTTTAAAAAATAGAGATCCTAAAGAAGAGGAGATTCAAAAGTGTGAGTATTTTTTAGAAAAAGAAATTGAGATTTTAAAGCCGAAAATAATTTGTCCATTAGGAAGATATTCAAGTAAGTTAATACTTAAAAAATATTTGAACAAAAATTTAGAAATAGGAGATGCACATGGAAAGATTTTTAAAGCAAAGGAAATGTTAATTATTCCTATGTATCATCCAGCAGCTGCTATATATGATTACAAAAAAATAAAGGTCTTGAAAAAAGATTTTAAAAATATAATAAACATATGGACGAAATTACAGGTTTCTTTATAATAATAGGTGTTCTTTCTTTAATTGAATTAGTTTTAAAAGGGTTTGCTCTTTATAAATCTGCTCAGAAAGGAGAAAAGGCTTGGTTTGTTTCTATACTAGTTATAAATACTTTAGGTATTCTTCCTGCCTTGTATCTTCTTTTCTTTTCTAAAAATAATGTTAATAAAAGTTAAATGCTTTCCAGAATCAAAAAAAGAGAAGATTGTTAAAAAAGATGAGAATACTTTTGAGATTCATTTAAAAGAAAAAAGAGAAAGAGGCGAAGCAAATAAAAGAATTTTTGAAATGCTAGCAGACTATTTTAATATTTCAATTAAAAAAGTAAGATTGATTAAGGGTTCACGAAGTCAAAATAAGATTTTTGAAATTTATGATAAATGATATTTTAAATAATAAAGCAATTATAGCTCCTTTTATAGCATGGTTTATTGCACAAACGATTAAAGTTGTAATAGGAACAGTAAAAGAGAAAAGGTTTGATTTTTCATTGTATTTTATACCTGGAGGATTTCCCTCTTCACACAGTGCATCGGTTGCAGCACTTACTGTCGTGGTTTTGTTTTTAGCGGGAGTAGATTCATTATTTTTTGCAATAACTTTAGCTTTTGCTGTTTTTGTGCTCTATGATGCATCGGTTCTAAGACGGGCTGCACAAAGGCAGGCACAATCTTTAAATGATTTAATTGAGCTTATAAACATTAAAGAAATGGAGCCATTAAGAGAGGTTTTAGGACATAGTTTTTTTGAAGTTTTGACGGGATCAATTATTGGGATTATAACAGGAGTTTTAATAATGCTTTAATGGATTTTTTAGGAACAAAAATTGATTTATCTTTAAATCCTCTTGTTCCAAGAGAGGAGACAGAATATTGGGTAGCTTTGATTTTAAAGGAAATAAAAGAAGGGAGCAAATGTTTAGATTTGTTTTCGGGTTCTGGATGTATAGGTGTATCTATTTTGAAAAATGTAAAAGATGTTTGTGTTCACTTTGGAGAAATTGAAGAGAGATTTATTCAACAAATTAAAATTAATTTAAAAGGATTTAGTAATTATAAGGTGATTAAAACGGATGTGTTTTCAAACATTAAAGGAACTTATGACTATATATTAGCAAATCCTCCTTATGTGGCAGAAGAGAGAATCAATGAAGTTGCTTTAGATGTTTTAGAGAACGAGCCACACATTGCATTGTTTTCAGGAAAAAAAGGATTGGACGCTATTTCTAAATTAATTAATTCTGCTGTTGATTATTTAAACAAAGATGGCTTGCTTGTGATTGAGCATGATGAGCTTCAAAAAGAAGAAATCAAGAATTTAATTTTAAAAAATAATTACTCAAGATTTTCTTTTTTAAAAGATCAATTTGGTAAATATAGGTTTGTTAAAATTTATAAATAATATGTGGGATTATATTTTATTAGGTATACTTCAAGGTGTTTTTGAATGGCTTCCGATTTCATCAGAAGGAATTGTGGCGCTTTTTTCTAAATTTTTAATAGAGGATTTTCATCCAGTTGACTTGGCTATTTTTTTACATTTAGGAACATTCTTTGTAGTTTTAATTTATTTTTGGAAAGACTGGGTGGAGCTTTTATCATTTAAGAATAAAGAGTTTTTAAAGTTTTTTGTAATTACAACGATTGTTTCTGCTTGTTTAGGTTTTTTAACTTATAAATTAGCAAGGGGAGTCACATTAAAAGGGTATTTACTTTTTTTAATGGGAATAGGTCTTTTTATGACTTCCTATTTTCAAAGAAAGCAAGTTAATCTTAAGCTGAATAAAAAGTTTTCTCCCTATGTTGTAGGAATCCTTCAAGGATTATCTCCAATTCCAGGAGTTTCAAGGTCTGGGTCAACTATTTTTGGATTGTCACTTTTTGAAAAGAATCCTTTCAATATTTTAAAAGTATCTTATCTTTTGTCAGCACCTGTTGTTTTAGGTTCGTCTTTTTACCTTTTTTTAAAGAATCCTGAAATGATTACTTTTGAGATTTCTGTTGCAATGCTTTTTGCTTTTGTTTTTGGATTTATTTCTTTAAAACTTTTGTTGAAAATATCTCAGAAAATTGATTTTTCAAAATTCACTTTGGTGTTTGGGGTAATATGTATCTTAGGGGGGTTAATTGAGTTTGTTGTTTAGTAAAAATGCAGTATTTTCTAATCCAACAAATGGCATGAAACGAAAGTTGTAAATGTGAGCATTTCTTGAGGTACGTGCTTAAAGTTTTTAAATAATTCTCCCTTTGCTTTTTGCATTTCTTCTGCAAAATCGTTG
>Ga0265294_10004839_pt1 | contig 16632 bp, 17 predicted proteins | sample MunlanPumphouse3_FD_192504 | JGI IMG/M metagenome (GOLD analysis project Ga0265294, IMG submission 192504) | Groundwater microbial communities from a municipal landfill in Southern Ontario, Canada - Pumphouse #3 | ecosystem: Environmental > Aquatic > Deep subsurface > Groundwater | place...
AATAACAATTACGAGAATAGTAAATTCAAACATTTAATCCCTCAATTCCAAACAAAAATGACCAGGCTCATGGTAACCTTTTATATTTTACCTTGTTCAATATCCCTTACTTTAGCCTGCATATCACCTTGCAATAAACTCTCGGCATGTTTTTGGGTAATAGCATGAACGACAAACTCTTGTTGGTTAGCAACTATAGTAACGGTTCCGGGAGTAAGGGTAATGGAGTTGGCAAGAATTACTACTCCCATGTCCGTTTGCAAATCGGGATTGAAACGTATTACTGCAGGCTCAATTAAATCTTTAGGATTAAGCGTTAAATAAACAACGTTCAAGTTTGCCAGTACAATCTGCCATAGCAACCAGGGTATGAACTTGGCCAGGCTCAAATATCTTCTCAGGGTGATGCCAAAATCAGGTTCGCCAATTAAAAGGTCATGAGACCAATAGGCCACTAACAAACTACAAATAGCCCCTATGATTAAGGAAAAGGGTTCAAAGTTCCAGGATAACATCAACCAAAAAATAAACATTATTATGGTGGTTAAAACAAAACTTTTTATTTTCTTAGGTTCAGGCTGTTTTTCTTTATTGTCGTCAGACATTTGATTACACCTTTTCTATTAGTTGTTAACCCCTACTGCGCACCTGGAAAAATCAAAATGGTGATTGAAAAAATGCATCCGCGTTTTAAAATGTAAGTTTCAAAACAAAACATTCCAAACGGAAAGGATGCACAAGTTTATACTATAATGGTTCCAGCGTTCACCTTTTACTTTCCTAACAGCAATTTATCTTAACTTACCATGATATTATATTATTTTAGTATTGGTGAAACAAGGAAAACCTATCCTTACAGGGCGGCAACAGATTTCAAATTCCGGGTTCTAACTTAATTGTGGCAATCCATCGTACAGTTCGACAGGCTAGTTACCATTGTTGTTCGAGTAATCATACAGGGACGATACTTGACAGCTATAAATTTTGTGGTGAAAATGGATTATTCTTTAACATAGCCTGGCATCTCGTCAAATAGATAGTAAAGTGCCATAATATAAAAGAGGTGAGGTTAGATGAGTAATTTCCGGCAGGTGCTGGGGGGAATAGTCTTTGCTATTCTGTTTTTCTTGACTCCCTTAGTTAACATATTACTATGGGTTTTACTGCTGATTATTGGTAGTATATATTTTATAAGTATTCATCTTCGTGAACAGGAAGCTAACCCGGGACCATGGATAATGCATTGGGATATGTTTATGCAGCATATGTTGGTAGGGTTCCTAATTCTGCTTCCCTTCACACTGTATTTATTCAGGGATCTTACCATACTCCCATTATTAATAGTAGGCTTGTTTATTATGGTGACTCTGTATGCTGTTTTAATGGGACTAAAAAAGGAAGATAAATCGAATTATAGTACCTGATTTGATATGGAGGTATTAAAAAATGATTAACGTTGGATTGCTGGGATGCGGAACGGTTGGCTCCGGAGTAGTGGAAGTGCTTCAGAAAAACATAGATATCATTGCCCAAAGAACCGGAGATAAGATTGCCATTAAAAAGGTACTGGAAAAGGACCGGGATAAATGCCGTGCTCTGGGGATTGCGGAAGACATGAGGGCTACTGATTTTAACGACATAATAAATGATCCGGATATAAATATTGTGGTTGAGTTGATTGGGGGTATTGAGCCCGCTTTCACATTCATCATAGAAGCCATGCGTGCGGGTAAACATGTTGTTACCGCCAACAAAGATTTAATTGCGGTAAAAGGCAAAGAGCTATTTGAGACCGCAGAGGAAAACCGGATTGATTTTTATTTTGAAGCCAGTGTAGCCGGTGGTATTCCTATCGTTTATCCCCTGAAGCAATCTCTGGCAGGTAACCGCATTCAGGAAGTTATAGGCATATTAAACGGTACCACCAATTATATATTAACTAAAATGAGCCTGGAAGGGTTGGAATTTAGTCAGGTTTTAGCGGAGGCTCAGCAACTGGGTTATGCCGAATCCGACCCTACCGCTGATGTAGAGGGCCTGGATGCAGCCCGTAAAATCGCCATCCTTTCTTCTATCGCCTTTAACAGCCGCACCACCCTGGACGATGTCTATGTAGAAGGGATTACCTCCATTACCCCGGCTGATATTAAGTATGCCCGGGAACTGGGATATGTCATCAAGCTTCTGGCCATTGCCAAAGAAGATGAAGAAGGTCGCATACAGGCCCGGGTACATCCGGCCTTTTTACCGCTTAATCATCCATTGGCAGCAGTAAACGATGTGTTTAATGCAGTATTTGTTCGTGGTGATGCTGTGGGTGAGATTATGCACTATGGGCGGGGGGCAGGAAAGATGCCTACTGCCAGTGCGGTAGTAGGTGATATCATAGAGATTGGGCGTAACCTGCTAAACCAGTCTAATGCTCGTATTGGCTGTACCTGTTACCAAAATAAAACTATCCTGGGGATTCAGGAACTGCAGGCCAAATATTATGTGCGTATGACCGTAAAAGACTGTTCCGGGGTACTGGCGGGTATAGCCGGTGTTTTTGGAAACAACCATGTCAGCATAGCCAGTGTATTACAAAAAACCAGTGAGGCCGGTATGGCGGAACTGATAATGATAACCCATAAAGTTCGGGAACAGGATTTGCGGGATTCCTTAACGGTTCTAAAGGGTATGAGCATAGTAGGAGCAATAGAAAATGTAATCAGGTTGGAGGGCAGTGAAGCAGAATAGGAGTGAACAGACTTGGGACTAATTGTTTGTAAATTTGGTGGTAGTTCGGTAGCCAGTATCGATAAAATGAATAAAGTAGCTCTGCGAGTTAAAAACTTGCAAGCTGAAGGATATGGTGTAGTAGTAGTAGTTTCAGCCATGGGGGATACCACTGATGAATTACTGGAACTGGCAGCTGGTATTGGCAGTAACCTTAACCTGCGGGAAATGGATGCCCTGCTGTCTACTGGAGAACAGCAGTCAGCCGCCCTGCTGGCGCTGGCCCTGGATAAAATGGGTTGTAAAGCTATTTCTTTGACTGGATGGCAGGCGGGAATTAAGAGTGATTGCAATCACAGTAAGGCTAAAATTAGCGGCATGGATGAAGGGCGTTTGGAAAAAGAACTGGCCGCAGGCAAAATAGTTGTCGTGGCTGGATTCCAGGGTTTATCAACCGATGGTGATATTACCACCCTGGGCCGAGGGGGATCGGATACCAGTGCCGTTGCTATAGCGGCCAGCCTGGGAGCGGAGCGGTGTATGATATTTACCGATGTAGATGGAGTATATACGACAGATCCTCGGATAGTAAAGGAGGCGCAAAAACTACCCTCCATTGCCTACGAAGAAATGCTGGAAATGGCTAGTCTGGGCGCAGTAGTAATGCAGCCCCGGGCAGTTGAGTTCGCCATGCTTTACGGTGTAGATATTGAGGTTTTAAGCAGCTTTAGCCAGGAACCAGGAACCATAATAACGGAGGTTAACAACATGGAACAGCATAGAATTGTTACCGGAATTGCTCACGATTGTAAATGTGCCAAAATCGGTGTGTTTGATGTACCGGACCAACCTGGTGTGGCCAGTCTTATTTTCAGTGCTTTGGCCCGGGCGGGAGTAAACGTTGATATGGTTATTCAGAGTGCTATGCGGGAAGAGCGCAATGACATAGCCTTTACCATTTGCAGTGATGATTTGCCCCTGGCCCTGCCGGTGGTAGAAAAGATAGTAAAGGAAATAGGCGCCTCGGGAATGTCCCACGGTGATAACGTGGCCAAGGTTTCCGTCGTCGGTGCAGGAATGCAAAGCAACCCGGGAGTTGCTGCTGCCATGTTTGAAGCCCTGGCAGCTGAAAAAATTAACATACAGATGATAAGCACTTCCGAAATAAAGGTTTCCTGCATTATTGATGAAGATAAGATAGAAACTGCGGTAAAAGCCTTGCACCGGAAGTTTGAACTGGAGCAGCTAAACTGCTAGCACTGATAACAAAGTTATCTTGTTAAATAACTCTGGATTTAGAACTTCATTAATGTATCTAAAGTGGGGAGTCGGGTGTAAGGATTGTTGGGGCAGACGTATGTGTCTGCCCTGCTGACCACCGAACGAATTCTACTTGTTTAGCATAGGTCTTGACGGGTTATAATTGGTGGTGTAAAATATTCTTTGCGTCGGGGTGTAGCTCAGTTTGGTATGAGCGCTACGTTGGGGACGTAGAGGCCGCTGGTTCAAGTCCAGTCACTCCGACCATTTAAAAACTTAATCTTTGATACAATAGGAAGCCCAGCATTGCTGGGCTTTTTGGCGTTTATGGGGCTTCATCATACTGTTTTTTGCGGCGTTTTGAAGCCCTTTTTGCGTAAATGTACACTCCTGGGGCGCATTTCTTTAAAGGGTGTACACCTTTACGCGAAATATGTAGATGCCTATATTTGGGGACTCACTTACCAATATCTGCTTCTTGCAAGGCCATGATTGTATTTTGTCAACCGCTGTTCTGATTTTCCTAAATCCGGTCGAACATCCTTATGGGAAATATTAATATAAATCACTATGGGTTCCGGTTCGGGTCAAAGATAAGGTTAAGATATTCTTTTCAACTTTATAAATGAGCAGCCAATCCGGTGTAATGTGGCACTCGCGATGCCCGCGATAGTTACCTGCAAGTGGATGGTCAAGGTATTTAGGCGGAAGAGGTTTTTCTTCCACCAAAAGATACAACACTTCTTCAAACAGCTTTGCATAATAGCCGCGTTTAATAATGCTTTTAAAGTCCTTTTTAAACTGGCTGGAGTACCTTATTTTAAGCATTCAGATCCTCCATCAAAGCACTGACGCTTTCGAATGTTTTGCTCATATTTAGATTGTTATTGACATCATCAATCGCAGCCAGAGTTTCAGCGTTTGGTTTTTCAATGCGGAGTTCAAAAGGAATGCCGCCATAGCGCACGCAATAACGTAGAAAAATATTCATTGCCGATGACATATTTAGCCCGAGCTCGGCAAATATGGCTTCAGCCCTGCGTTTTAATTCCTCGTCGACACGAATGTTTAAGTTGGTTGTGTTAGCCATTGTATCAACTCCTTCCAACCTTAATTATAAAGCATTATATGCAATCAATAAATAGAAAATACTTATTTGCTTTACGGCGTCATTACGTATTAAAGTTAATGACTTGTTCGCAATATAACTTCTATTTCTTCGAACCAGAGCGAATACACCTCTACCGGAACTAGCATGGTTTCAGAATTAAAAAAGGAAATCAGGACCTGTGACCGAATAGAACTGTTAGTCTCATTTATTAAATGGAGCGATTGCGGCTGATATTGAGTGAACTCCAGGAATTCACCTCCCATGGCGGAAGCTTACGGGTTATTACCACCTCTTATATGGGTGCTACCGATTTCAAAGCCATTGAAAAGCTCTCCAGCTTGCCTAATACAGAAATTCGTATTTCCTATGATACCGAAAGAAACGGTTTACGGCAAAGGGCTGGATGATTTGGACAATACCTTTTCAAATATAGAAGATGCCATCTACAATGCCATAAAAAACGATCTGGTCTATAACGAGTTAATAGGCTTACTGCAGTACCAGTATGAACGGATAGAATTCGTGGATAAACCGTTGGATTTAGATTTTGCATGCCCTCTGGACTTGTATTGCAGCTATACCCTGGACCAGATTCTGGTTGCATTAGGTCGACATACGGAAAGGAAACGGAAACCTTTCCAGAAAGGGGTACTATATCTGCCAGATAAGTGGTTGGATGTGTTTTTCGTTACCCTGAATAAATCCGATAAAGACTACTCGCCATCGACTATATATCGGGATTATGCCATCAATGAAGATAAATTCCACTGGCAATCACAGAGCATAACCAGTGTAGAATCAACCACCGGGCAAAGATACATTAATCAACAAAATAACGGTAACCGAGTGCTTATTTTTGTGAGGGATTATAAAAAGGACGGACAGGCAGCGGTTCCTTATACTTGTATTGGTTTAGCCGATTATATAAGCCATTACGGCTCTGCCCCTATAAGCATTGTTTGAAAAATGCACGATCCCATGCCGGGGTTTGTGCTGAAAGAGGCAGTGACGGTGTAAGTCCGACAATATTTAAGCTAAATGCTGAAAATTGGAATTACATGCAGGAATAGAAGGATTTGACATAGAAGTCATGTAAAAACAGGGGATGAGTGCCACATCATATCAGGAAAAGTAAACGGACCAAGATATGATGCTGCTTATCCAACGGAAAAAATAGATTCTTATGAAAATCTTATATTACTTTGTAAGGTCCACCATAAAATGGTAGATGACCAATACGAAACTTATTCAAGAGAATTACTAAGTCAAATAAAGCATAATTATGAAGAATGGGTATCGGAAAAACTTCGAGATGATAAAAAGGAAATCAAACCTCTTCGAATAGTAAGAAATGTGACCAATATTCCTGAATACTTAACCAGAATTTCAAATGGCACTGAATTTATGACCATAATTGATGATGCGTGTGGGTTCTATTTCAGTTATGATGAGCTCGATAACGAACAAGAAGTTGACTTGGTCAGTAATTTTATTCAGACAATACAAGATTATACCGATATTAACTCTTTTTTTGAAGCTGGTGACAAAGTTAAAGCGGCATATGCATTAAATAGATTACTTACCGAAATGGACGATGCTGGTTTTTTGGTTTTTGCCCAAAAAGAAAACCAAACACTTGAAGGTGGAATAGGTAGTTCAACAGATTTTCCGGTATTTCGTATGCTAATTACTAAAAAAACAAACGAGAACATCATTATTTAAAGTTAACAGTAGCTTTAGATATTATGATAAGGGATTGCCGGAGATAGTTTAGCTTCAAAATCACAAAAAATTGTTATATGAATAGGACACACTGGACAATAAAGAATGTCGATTTGGAAGAGATACGTCCTTATTTTAGCAGCAATATGGCACATAAACCTACGGTTTTTATCTCGTATAGTTGGACACCGATAGAAAATCAAAAATACGTTTTTGACTTAGTGTCAAAACTTACTTGCGATGGAATCAAAGTTATTTATGATAAGAACGATTTACTTCCGGGACAAGATAAAAACTACTTTATGGAAAATGCCTTAATAACGAATGAAATAGACAATGTATTGGTGATTTGTAATGAGGATTACGCAACAAAGGCGGATGAACGACGCGGCGGTGTTGGTTATGAATTGGAAATTATTCTAACGCAACTTCAATCGCAACCATTGCAAAGAAAAGTAATCCCTGTTGTGATAGAAACCAACGAAAAGGGTGAAGCTTATCTTCCAACTTTTCTAAAGTCAAGATTATATATAGATTTAATACAAGAGAGCGGCTATAATGATTTGCTTTCTTCAATAAACAAAGTAAAGGATTGAGAATGATAAGTATCATTTCTAAAAATAATTCCTCAAAAATCACCTGGCAGGGGGAAATTGTATCAATTCAACCCCGGACGAGAGTTTGGAGATATCTCACAGATAATCGAACGCATTATCATATAGGATACAATTTATTTATTGAGGGACATAGTAGCGAATTCAAAAATAATTTTACAGTCGCAATTTCTGAAAAGCAGCAGTTAAAAGGTTTATTTCGGATTGGTGATATTCTTGAAGGAACAGCATGGACAAAAATATACGAAGAAAGAGAGTTTGCAGATTATTATAGAGCTGGTTCTTTAAAGGTTTTAGGTAGGGCGAGGGAAAATCTTGAAATAATACCGCCTCCATGGATTATGATGCCTCCATCAATGCAGACATATGAAAAAAGAGGTGCCAGACAATTAAACAAAAGTTTGTGGAAAACAAAATGTTTTAAGTGTATTTGGGCAAATATGGCTAATGTTGAAATTCAATGGGATTTTGATAAAGACATAAAAAAATATCGCTATGAAACTTTTTGTTATGGTCCAAAATCATGCAAATATTACAAAATGGGTAGACCTCGTTCAGTTCCTTATAAAAATAGAGGTTCGGCTGTTGATGATGGATGCTTGGATGAGCTTTGTACTGAAGGCAGAGATGAAAATGATTAAATCAGCAGCGATACTTGATTTCCCATTATCCATAAAACTAGACGCTTAACCCCTTGACATACATATCCTCACCGGAGGTGAACACATTGCAGCTAAACCAGGAACAAAAGCGAATTATTCATGCCAAACCGAATGGACATACCTTATTAAAAGGCGTGGCAGGTTCCGGGAAAACAACCATAGCTGTTACCCGCCTGCCGTTTTTATTACATAATTACTGCTTTGACGTGGATGACCGGATATTGCTGGTTACCTACAATAAGACCCTGGTCAATTATTTCAAGTATTTGTACAGTAAGGTTGAGGAAGAAAGCCAGATAGGTTTTGAAAGTCTTTTTCAAACTGACGGCGATAAGATAGATATTACCACCATGGACAGTCTGATGCATAAGTATTTTGCCAGATACAAGAAGAGAACCGGCTGCAAATATGAAATAAACAATAATAAAAAATATTATGTGATGGCTCAGTGCATAGCGGAAATGCAAAAGATATATCCGGCGGTAAATCTGATCGATCAGAAGAATAAACAGTTTTTATTGGATGAGATCGATTGGATTAAAGCCTGCAATTATATGGAACCGGAAGAATACCAAAATGCTGACCGGGTTGGGCGAATGAGAAACAATGTCCCGGAGGGGCGGCAGGCGCTGCCCAAGAATTCTCCCAAACGGGAGGCAATTTTTGCTGTTATGCAGAATTATACTGAACGCATGAAGAGGCTGGGATATATTGATTTTAAAGACATGGCCTTAATGGCTTTGGAAGAGGCCAGGATGGGTGTGGACCAGCAGTATACGCACATTCTGTTGGATGAAAGTCAGGATTTGACCAGGGTTCAGCTGGAATTCCTGAAGTTGTTGTACAATGGCAAAGACTATTCCAGTTTATTGTTTATCGCAGATACTGCCCAGAGTATTTATTCGCATTCCTGGCTGACCAGGGGAAGAAGTTTTGCCAGCATTGGTTTTGATATGACCGGCAAAAGCAATATTCTGGCCAAGAACTATCGGACAACCACTCAGATTGCCCAGGCGTCCTACAGCCTGATAGAAAATGACCTGGAGATTGTGGGAGACGAAAACTATGTAACCCCTTCCCTGATAGACAAACCGGGGGCTTATCCTGTATATAGATGCTTTGCCAATATGCAGGAAGAGGCCAGGTACTTTGTCAGTGAGATCAAAGATAATTTGTTGCGGCAATACAAATTACAGGATATTGCGGTAATTAGTAAAAACAAGAATCAGCAGGAAACCATGAAGGATGCACTTGAAGCAGCCGGAATTCCCTGTGTAAAGGTTGACCGTGATAATGCTGATTTTATGGACGAATCAATCAAACTACTCACCATGCATTCGGTCAAGGGTTTGGAATTCAAGGTGGTAATAATCATTGGCCTTAATGATGGAATTATTCCGTATGTTTCCTTCAACGCGATTGAAAATGAAAGTATACAGGAATTGACCGACAGAAAGCTGCTGTATGTTGGTATGACCAGGGCTAATGATCTATTGTATTTGAGCAGCAGTGCCAAGCCTTCCCAATTTATCAATGATGTAAATCCCCATTATCTGAGGTTGGATTCTGCCAGTGAAATAAAGAGATTTTATAATGTACATATTGATTCCTATATTTTTAAGGACCGGCTGCTGGATCAGTTTTCCAAAGAGGAGAAGGTCAGGCAATGGATTATCAGCGAACTTAAAAACACTTATAAATATCCAGCCAGCTTGCTGGAAATCGAGTATAAGGTAAACAGTTTTTCACAGACGGGATCGGTAGATTTGGCAGTATGTGTGTATAACAACAACCGTAAGTTTCCTTACATATTTGTAGAAACCAAGGCCATGGGCAAGGGCATCGAAAATTCACTTAAACAGTTGAAAAGCTATATGAGCAATGACCGCAGTTGTCAGTATGGTATCGCTACCGATGGCAACGAACTGGCCATCATTGATACCGAGTTTGAATTTATTGAGGATATTCCCTGTTTCCATCCGTCTATGCTGCCCAGCAGTGTTGAAAACTACCGTTATCTTGATATTGCCCATAACCGGGAGTTCAAGCTGTGCATGGACAGTAACAATAAAACCGATGTCAGTCTGTTGGACGGAAATGAATATGTGGAATATCCTGCGGATAATCTGGGTGGACTGCTGGCTTATGGTAAAATTGCGGCTGGAAAGCCAATCTATATGGAAGAAGAGATTGATATGTTTTACCTGCCAAGTGAATGGACCAAAGGCAGGGAAGAATGCTTCCTATTAAAAATACGCGGTGACAGCATGGAGGATGCCAATATAACCGAGGGAGATTATGTGTTAATCGAAAGATGCCAAACCGCACGTAGCAGGGATATCGTGGCGGTCGCCCTTGGGGATGAAGCTACTCTGAAAAGGCTTATGCAAATGGGGGATACCATCCTCCTGGTTCCCGAAAACGCCAAATATGAACCAATCCAGGTTAGAAGTGATCAGATTAATGTCCTGGGAAAGGTCATTGGGGTACTTAAGAAGCAATAATTAGGGCAATGCGCTGGTTGTTAAGTGATGCCGCTATGGGAAGGTGATTTTATGGATCTGGAAAAAGAGAAGATCGTGAAAGCCGGTGAAATCTTAAATAAGATGGCTAATGGCATTAATCCGGTAAATGGCCAACCGATTGATGCGGATTGTTTTTTACAGGATCCGCGGATAATCCGATGTCTGTTTTTTGTACAACAGATATTAAATGAAGCTGCTGAAAGACCGGCAAATAAAGCAGTTAGAAAGCCTGCTAAATTCATAATTACTGACGAAGAGAAAAGCAACGTCCGTTTCCCAGAAGAAAATATTGGAGTCAATCAATTTGCCAGATGTATAAACAACGCAATTGATCTGAACCGCAGCAGAAAAATTACCGGGGTAGAGATTAATAAACAATTGAAGAAAATGGGAATATTGGCGGAAGAATTGCTTACGGACGGCAAGAAAAGAACTATTGTAAATGCTAATTCCCATAAATATGGGGCTGTAACTGAAAGACGGAATTACAACGGCAATGAATATAATATGGTTTGTTTCAACGATATCGGCAAAAAGTTCCTGTTAGATGAGCTAGAGAAGATATTGGAATACGAGCCAGGTAAAGTTTAGTGTCATATGGCGCATGCGGTTGTAAATTCATTTGGAATTGGTTCGGTGGACTGATGTAAATAATTCTAGAAGATTATATAATAGGACGGTTCTCCTTAATCATTATACAAATACTCCGATTTATTAATGGTAATATTTATTTGGTTATGTGTTTGAATGCTTCTTACCAATTCCGTAACCTGTTTTGTGAGTTCAGATAATTGTACTTCCATATCGCTAATTCTATCTTCAAGGTGCTGGTTTCTAGTTCCATTGTCAAGGGAAGAAAAGAAATGGATCTCTGTATTAAGCGCTTTTGCTATTTTGCAGGCTGTGTCGACTCTAGGAATACTTCCATTTTCAATTCGTGCAATAGCAGACTGTTTCATTCCACATAATTTAGCTAATTCAGCCTGGGTTAAGTTTTTTTCCAGACGAGCATTAATAAGTTCGGACGCGAAAACTGATGAAATTTCTAAACTGTTAAATTCCTCTTCTGAATTAACCGATCTTACCATTTCTTCAAAGTCCTTTTGTGATTTCATGAGATCAGCCTCCATTCCTCTCAATAAAGTCTGTCATTAATCGTTCGGCCCGCTCAATTTCAGTTTCCGGGGTTTTATTCTGTTTCTTGGTGAAATAGTTTAAGATAACATATGTATCTTTCTTCCAAAGACAGATAAAAAATCTGTAGTAACCAGTTGTATGTTTAATCCTTATTTGCCATAGGGAGTATTTTCTTCCGGCAAAGAATTCGAAATCAGGCATACCATCCCGAGTCCCGTTGTATCTAAGCTGTCTAAACTTACGATATATGCTGTTAATAAGAACCTTACTTGTTTTATCTCCGTTAAGAGCTTTGTTTTGCAGCTGTTCCAGGAATGCAAAAGTGTTACTATAGCCATTGGCGTCTTCGTAAAAAATATAATTATATTTAGTGCGGTTCAAATCCCCACCTCAATTATATGATTAGTATTACTCTTTTGTGATAATATTATAACAAAAACGTTATAGCGATATCAAATTATTTTTAGAATAATCGTAAAACATATCCTGGTAAAACAGGGAATTTGAGAAAGTGAAAGCAGGTATAATCGAAAATCCAGATGGTAAACCTACAAAATAGACACCATCCAATAACTTCGGCAGGGTGTTTTTTGGGCTACCTATTTTTCCCCCAGTACATATTCACCAATATTACGACAGTGGTCACCGATTCTCTCCAGATTATTCAGCACATCCAGGAACACGGCTCCGTTACTGCCATTACATATACCTTCATTTAACCTTCTGATATGGGCGCGGCGATAAGTTTCCTGCAGTTCATCTATCGTTTCTTCATGAGTTAATACCTGCTCAGCCACAGATTTATCCTGCCTTTCCAGGGCTCTAAAAGCCAGCAGCAGAATATTATTGGTAACCTCAATTATGTTATCCAATTCTTGCTGGGCTTCCCCGGAAAAGCTGACATGGTCTTTAATGGCAACAGTAGCCTGCTCAATAATATTTTCACTGTGGTCGCCAATACGCTCGATATCATTTAAGGATTGGAGAATTATATAGGCATGGTTGGATTCTTCGCTGGACAATTGTTTTTGCGAAGCTAATACCACATAATCAGTTATTTCTTTTTGCAGGGTGTTGATGGCATCTTCCAGTTTCTCCCCATTCTTAACCAGAGATTCCTGCCGGGTATTAAAATACTGTATAGCATTAGTAAAAGATTCCTGGGCCAGATATCCCATTCTCAGGGTTTCCCGCATAGCCTGGGACAGGGCAAAAGAGGGATTCTGCAAAAGCCTCCGGTCAATATACAGAGGCCGGGCCAGGTTGCTAATATCTTCATCTTTATCAGGAATTAGAGTGGTGACAATAAAAGCTAAGACCGCTACCAACGGTAAATGGATAAGAGTATTACTAATATTAAAAACTGCATGGGTTTGAGCAATTTGCAGTTTAATATTCAAGCTATCCCAGTTACCGGCAAACCCGGGAATAAGTACGAACAAATAATTAGTGATTAGAATAACCATTGGTTTGAAAACACCAATCAGAAAGAGGGGAAGGAAGATTATTGTGCCAACCAGGTTAAACACAAAATGCGAAAGAGCTGTACGTCTGGCTGCTACGCTGGCACCCAGGGCAGCAAGCAAGGCAGTAATAGTGGTACCGATATTATCACCAAATAGAATAGGAACTGCCTGGTCAAAGGTAACTGCGCCCTGATAGGCCAACTGCTGCAATACACCGATGGTAGCACTGCTGCTTTGCACCAGGAAAGTAAAAAACATACCTATAGCTACCCCGATGATAGAATTATTATCGATACTGGTCATTAGATTTATAAAAACCGGAAGGTCTTTAAGCGGTTTCATACCATTACCCATGATGGTCAAACCAAAGAAAAGGACTCCGAATCCAAATAAAGCCTGTCCTATAACATGTAAACGCTTATCCTTGGCAAACAGAAATATTAAAGCCCCCAGGCCCAGAATGGGAAGAGCAAAATCCTGCAAATTGAAACCAATCAGATAGGCGGTTACGGTAGTACCTATGTTAGCCCCCATTATTACCCCAATAGCCTGACGCAAGGTAAGTAGTTGAGCGTTTACCAGACCTACCGTTATAACGGTAGTGGCACTGCTGCTTTGGATTAAAGCTGTAACCAGAGTTCCGGTCAGAACTCCTCTAAATGGATTTTTAGTTCCTTGTTCCAGGATGGTCCTCATCTTATCACCGGCTGCTGCCTGCAGGCCATCAGACATAAACCTGAGGCCAAATAGAAACAAGCCTAAACCGCCTATAAACGAAAAGAGTATCTCTGCTACAGATATATTCAATAATTTACCTCCTATAATAGGGAAGTCACTCTTTAATCTTTCCCCTAACTACCAAACATTATTGTATCAAATTTAGGTAGATAATAGGCCATTGCCGGTGTTTATCTTCACCTGTTCCATGGGGGTAGGCAATATAATTAAATATGCAACCCCGCTTTTTTTAGAGCGGTTTTAAGTTCGGAAAGGGAAGGCGGAGAGGAAGTTTTTAAACTTAGGCAGGGCAGATCTATAGCTTCACAGACTTTACGGGTAAACCGGTCAGAAAGCTGTTTTTTCTTACTTTCAGTTTCAGCTGCAAATAGCACTACTGCTGCCGGTGTTAAATTGCTAGCCTCGCATATTAATATATCGGCACTTCTTTCCTTTATCCGGCTGGCATATTCAATCCGGTTTCTGGCCTCAGGGGATACACTGATAAAATCTGCCAACCTGACCCGGGGCAGAATTACATAGCTGTCAATCGCAATCGCATCCTGCAGCAGGTTATATAATGCCAGTTCCTTTCCCGTCAGGAGATAGTCACGCTGATTATAGGGCATATCCTCCAGGTCAATCCAGGCGTTGCTCAGATCAATAACCTCGGCACCTTTCTGGGAAGGCCGGGGATCTTTCTTATTGGTTTGTTCTTTATATACATCCCATAATAGCTTGACAAAAACTATTGCAATGATTGCTAAAATAAATTGACCCAATATTTCTACCTCCTGACTATTTAATAATATAAGAAAAAAAGCGTTACGTCATCCGTTAAGGTTTACATAAATGTACTTTCGCCGGGCGACTAATAAGTATAGAATTAAATATGGAAATAGGCGCTAATAACAAAATTGTCGTGTAAATAACTATAAATTTAGAACTTTAAGTAATTATCTAGAGTGAGGTGTGTGAGGAGTGAGGAGTTATTTGTTGTTTAGTTTTTCGTTCCTAACACGCAGCGGAAGCTTCACCCTAACGGGTACACAGTAGCTTTTGCTTTCCTTAAAAATTATAATAAAATTCAGTGTAATTCATATTTATCAGTGTCTTCAGTGTCTATTTTCTTACGAGGAGGTTATCTTGTGAAATACCAAAGCAGCAGGGGAAAATACGGTGCAGTCAGCGCAGCTCAGGCTATTACCATGGGTATATCCCCGGATGGAGGGCTTTTTGTTCCTGACTGTATACCTTCTATAAATATTGAAATCTTAAAACAAATGGAGCCCTGGACTTACCAGCAAAGGGCTGCTTATATCATGCAGCTATTTCTGGAGGAGTTTTCACCCGGGGAAATCGAGGCGTGTGTTAATGGCGCCTATAACCAGCAAAAATTTGACCATCCCGAGATTGCCCCGCTGATTGAACTGAAGCCCGGACTTCATATTCAGGAACTATGGCACGGCCCCACCTGTGCCTTTAAGGATATGGCCTTACAGATACTGCCACGTCTTTTGACTACCAGTGTAAATAAAATTGGGGAAAACAGCGAAATTATCATTCTGGTGGCTACCTCCGGGGATACCGGCAAGGCGGCCCTGGAAGGATTTAAAGATGTAGCGGGTACCCAAATAATCGTATTCTTCCCCCAGCACGGGGTTAGTGAAGTACAAAAAATGCAGATGATAACTCAGGAGGGCAGCAATGTCTATGTAGCAGGGGTACTGGGTAATTTCGATGATGCCCAGAGCGGGGTAAAAAACATATTTACCAGTAACCAGGTTATAGAACAACTACAACGGCAGGGGATGAAAATGTCCTCAGCCAATTCCATAAACTGGGGGAGACTGCTGCCCCAGATAGTTTATTATATCTCAGCTTATGTGGATTTGTGCCGGAAGGGTTCTATTCAGGCTGGTGAAGCTATAAACATCGTGGTGCCTACCGGTAATTTTGGTAATATCCTGGCCGCCTATTATGCCCGGCGGATGGGTATTCCGGTAAAACGCCTGATTTGTGCCGCCAACTATAATAATGTGCTCACCGATTTCATCATGACTGGTGTATATGACCGTAACCGCAGCTTCGAAAAAACCATTTCTCCCTCTATGGACATACTGATATCCTCTAATTTGGAGAGATTGCTTTATGAATTGACCGGACATGACAGCCAGCGGGTAAACACATGGATGGATGAGCTGAAAAACCGTGGTCGTTATGAAGTGGATGAATCAACCCGCAGCCAGGTGCAGGAAATATTCTGGTCTGATTACGCTACTGACGCCGAGACCCTTAAAAGCATTACCGCGGCCTGGGATAAATACCATTACCTGCTCGACACCCATACCGCAGTGGCGCTGAATGTTTATGAAAAATACCTGCAGCAAACAGGTGATAATAGCAGCACGGTGATTGCTTCTACCGCCAGTCCCTTTAAATTTGGCAGCAGTGTTGCTCAGGCCATATTAAGCCCTGAACTGATTAAGGGTAAAAATGAGTTCGAGCTTTTGGAAACCCTGGCTGTAGAGACTGGTATGGTCATACCGGAAGGGATTAAAAATTTGGATAAACGAAAAATAATGCACCATACGGTTGCCGCTGCTGCTGAAATGGAAGAAGCGGTACTTTTCTTCCTCAATATAAAATAGAAAGATACACCAGTAGTTAGAAACCCTTTACCGGCACACTCTTTTCTGG
>Ga0265294_10004840_pt1 | contig 16630 bp, 14 predicted proteins | sample MunlanPumphouse3_FD_192504 | JGI IMG/M metagenome (GOLD analysis project Ga0265294, IMG submission 192504) | Groundwater microbial communities from a municipal landfill in Southern Ontario, Canada - Pumphouse #3 | ecosystem: Environmental > Aquatic > Deep subsurface > Groundwater | place...
AGTGCTAACGGCAGACATTTTTTTCTGTAAGTACATGTTTTTATTATTTAGTTTTATGAGTTAAATTGCTAGTTTACTTAGCTTTTATTTTTTTAGTTTTTATATACCAGTCGTTAATTTGTCCAAAACGGTCAGCTGGAGAAATAATCGCATCGCCAACAAAGCCTTTTACTTTTTTATTTTGAACATAAGTATAGCTTGGTGAATATAGAAATATGACTGGAACGTCGGTGTTTACAATATTTTGAAACGCCTTATATTTTTCAATTCTCTCTAGTTCATTTGTCGCCACTCTAGCTTCACTTAAAAGCTTATCAACCTCATCATTTTTATATTCAGAGATGTTAAAGCCTTGTGACCCAGCCTGACTAGAATGCCAAAACGCATAGACATCAGGATCACCGCCCACCAATTGTCCATATAAAATAACATCAAAATCACGTTTTTTTATCGTTTCGGCTGCTTGCTCTAATGATATTAAATCAATTTCCACGGAAACACCAACACTTTCCCAATAAGATTTTATCTGTTCTGCCACTCTGCTATTTCCATTAATATTTATTGCTGTAAGTTTTATTTTTAAATTCTTTCCTGCTAGTTTTTCCGCTGCCTCAACTTTAGAATAATTATTAATATTTTCTACTTCACTATTATAAGCAAAGCTATTTTTTAAAATTGGCCCACTTGCTACTTGATAAGCATTACCGTATACATTATTTATTAAATCATTTTTATCAATTGCCTTAGCAAGCGCTGTTCTTATTTCAACTTCTTTTAAGCCATCCTTGTTAAGATTAAAGAAGAGGCCAACAATTTGTGGTTTTATTAAATTATAAGTATTAACTGAATCACGTTTTAACAAATCGTCTTTATTTACAAAAGGCAAAGCGCTCAAACCATCAACCTGATTATTGTTAAAACTATCTATAGCTTCAATATTGTTACTAAAAAAACGAATAATTAAATTTTCAATATATACTTCCTTATAATAATCTAGATTTGCTATTAATTGATATTCTTTCAAATCACCTGACTTGCTTTTTAATAAGGTCTTAATCTTATAAGGCCCAGAACCAATTGGCTTTAAATTTGAATCATTTAAAATTATTGTATCTGCACTGACTCCTTGCCAGACGTGTTGTGGCATAATGCCAAAGGTTAGCAAATCAAGAAAGGGGGCATAAGGCTCTGGTAAAATAAACTTGATTGTTTTTTCGTTTATTTTTTCAACCTTAATACCAACTAACTCCGATCGCAAAGGAGAATTAAATTTTTCATCTTGAATTAAATTAAAAGTGAAAACAACATCATCACTAGTTAAAATCTCATTATCATGCCATTTTACTCCTTCTTTTATCACAAGCTGATACTCTTTACCCTCACTATCAATAGTAAAGCTCTCTACTAGGTCATTTTGCAAAACACCAAAACTATCATAAGAAAATAAACTGGAGTATATTAAACGACTTAAATCATTGTCAACGTCCCTACTAATTGCATAAAGCGGATTAATTAATCTTGGGTAACCCACGGTTGCTTCTATATAGGTTCCTCCAAAAACAGGGCTGTTTTTAAAATTATTCTGGAAAAAAATTACCCCCAAATAAACTATGTTCAAAAAGAGGATAACTAAACTAATCTTTAAAATCAAGCTCTCTTTCGGGCTTAAAAATTTATTTAAATATTTAAATTGTTTAGTGGTTGGAATTTTTCGAGGCGATAAGGAGTAAACTAATTTTTTATCAATATCAACTTGATCCAATCGTCCTGAAGTTTTAAAAAACAAAAAAAAGTCTAAAGAATGTTTAGTCTTTTTAAAAAAATCAAAAATTTTATTTTTTAGAGAAGACACAATAATTTAAGTGTTTATCCAAAAAGAAGCTAAGGATATAACAACAAACACAACAGCTAAAATTATAGTAAAATTAAAAAGTTTTTTCTCAAAACCTCTTTTAGTCAAATACACGCCTCCGCCACCACCGCCAAAAACACCCCCGACACCAGAGCCTCTATTTTGCATCAAAATAACAATCATTAACATGATGGCGATTATAACTTGCCCAATTTTTAACCAAAAATCCATATTATTTTACTTTATCTACAATTGCTTTAAATACGTTTGGGTTGTTTTCTGCTAAATCAGCTAGAATTTTACGATCAATAGCAACGTTATTCTTTTTTAAAGCATTTATAAAACGAGAATAAGATAAACCGTTTTCACGTACAAGTGAACTAATTTTTATTTGCCAAAGGCCACGCATTGTTCTTTTTTTCTTTCTTCTATCAACAAATGCATGAGCGCCAGCTTTAGTTCGAGCTGTTTTTGCTAATTTTATTAAATTTTTACGTCCCCACTTATAACCTTTTACGGCTTGCAACAATTTCCTTCTTTTTTTAACATGGGTAGTACCTCTCTTTACTCTAGGCATAAATAATAATATTAATTATAGGGCGTAATAGCCTTAATTGTTTTTTCTAAAGTTTTAGAAGCTAGGATATCTCTTCTTTTTTTTCTAGTAGTATTTCCTGATTCTCTAGAATTAAAGTGATCTTGTCCCGCCTTTCTTTTTGTAAGCTTATCTCCAGCCGTTTTTGTAAAACGCTTGGCAGTTGCTTTATGAGTTTTAATCTTGGGCATAAATGCAGATTAAAAAAACAGGCAATTACCTGAATTTTTTTAGTATTTACTTTTTATTTATCAATATAATATTAAATCTTCCTCCTTGTTTTGTCAAGGGCTGCTCAATTTCAGCTTGAATCGTTTCTTTTGCTTTTAATTGTTCAACAAAGTTATTCATAATTTCCGCCGCCTTCTTTGGATATTGTTTTTCTCTACCTTTTAAAATGAGCTCTACTTTAATCTTATTATCTTTCACTAAAAATTTTTCCGCTTGTGAAAGTCTCATATTTAAATCATGCTCACTAATACGAAAAGACAATCTAATGTTTTTAGTATCAATTTTTTTCTGCTGCATTTTTTGTTTATGAGCAAGCTTATCTCTTTCATATTTTAATTGTCCTAAATTAACTATCTTTACTACTGGCGGATTAGCTTTAGGATTAACTTCCACTAAATCAAGATCAGCCTCTTGAGCTTTTTCTAAAGCTTCACTTAAAGAAATTTTTCCTACTGCTTCATCATTTTCATCAATTAAAAAAACCTCATCAGCTTTTATTTGATTATTAGCTTTAAAAACTGGCTCCTCTTTTTTTCTTTCTGTGCGGTGAAATTTTATTCTCATGGTATTAAAAAATTAAAAAATTATAATATATTTTCTAATCTATTTATAACGTAAAAAGTCTTAAAAGTCAAATAAATAAACCCAATATTATTCTCTTTCTATTTAACTCTTGACAGACTTTTTTTATTAGTATAAAATGTGGTTATCGAAAATAAAAACAGAATAATGTTTAGAAAAACAAGATAATTATTTATCTCTGTTTTTTTCTGTCTTTATAAGAACCTTAAAAAATCAATAACCAAACAATCATGGTGATGGTTAATTTTGATGCTAATTGGCATCAATTCGAAACAAAAATTTTATCCGTTTTAAAAACGGAATAACAATAAATTAAATTTAAAGTTTTTACTTTAAGTTTAATAGAGTCAATCAAATTTAGAGAGTTTGATCCTGGCTCAGGATGAACGCTGGCGGCGTGTCTAAGGCATGCAAGTCGAATGTCTAGTTTACTAGGCATGGCAAACGGGAGAGTAACACATTGGTAATTTACCCCTAAGACGAGAATAACCTTGCGAAAGTGAGGATAATACTCGATGGTATTAAAAAACGTAAGTTTTTTAATTAAAGCTCCGGCGCTTAGGGAGAAGCCTATGGCCTATCAGCTTGTTGGTGAGGTAATAGCTCACCAAGGCTACGACGGGTATGGGGTGCGAGAGCATGACCCCACTCACTGGGACTGAGATACTGCCCAGACTCCTACGGGAGGCTGCAGTCAAGAATCTTCCTCAATGGGCGAAAGCCTGAAGGAGCGACGCCGCGTGCATGAAGAAGCTCTTCGGAGTGTAAAATGCTTTTATCAGTGACGAAACAATGACGGTAGCTGATGAATAAGGGGCTGCTAACCTCGTGCCAGCAGCAGCGGTAATACGAGGGCCCCAAGCGTTATCCGGATTTATTGGGCGTAAAGCGTCCGTAGGTGGTTTGTCGCATCTCCTGTTAAATCTCGGGGCTCAACCTCGAGTCAGCGGGAGAGATGGATAAACTAGAGACTGGAAGAGGCAAACGGAATTGCTGGTGTAGGGGTTAAATCCATTAATATCAGCAAGAACATCAAATGCGAAGGCAGTTTGCTAGGACAGTTCTGACACTCAGTGGACGAAAGCGTGGGGAGCGAATGGGATTAGATACCCCAGTAGTCCACGCCGTAAACATTGGATACTAAGCATTGGAAGTATCGACCCTTTCAGTGCTGTTAATTTAAGGTAACCCGTTAAGTATCCCGCCTGGGGAGTACGGCCGCAAGGCTAAAACTCAAAGGAATAGACGGGGACCCGCACAAGCGGTGGAGCATGTGGTTTAATTCGACGGTAAGCGAGGAACCTCACCAAGGCTTGACATCTAGCTGCAAGGTCTGGAAACAGATCCGCCTTCGAGGGTGCTAGACAGATGCTGCATGGTTGTCGTCAGCTCGTGTCGTGAGATGTACCGTTTAGTCGGGAAACGAGCGCAACCCTGATTCTATGTTTTATGTGTCATAGGAGACTGCCCGTTTTAAATGGGAGGAAGGTGGGATGACGTCAAATCAGCATGGTTCTTACGCCTTGGGCAACACACGTGCTACAATGGGAGGTACAGAGGGAAGCCAAACCGCGAGGTGGAGCCAATCCCTAAAAACCTTTCTCAGTTCGGATTGGAGGCTGCAATTCGCCTCCATGAAGTTGGAATCGCTAGTAATCGTGGATCAGCTATGCCACGGTGAATACGTTCTCGGGTCTTGTACTCACCGCCCGTCACGTCAAGGGAGTTGGTAGTGCCCGAAGGCTCACTTTTGTGGGACGAAGGCAAGACTGATGACAGGGACGAAGTCGTAACAAGGCATCCGTAGCGGAAGCTGTGGATGGATCACCTCCTTTCTAGGGAGTATTTCTTCTCTTCCATGTGAAAAGAAGAAATGGTCGCCTCCAACGTAGTGTTGGAGTGGCTATTTTCTTAAACGAAAATAGCAAAAGAATTGATGCCAATTAGACTCAAAATTATCATGATACAAAAAACTGCTTATATTTAGCAGTTTTTTGTTATCTATTTATTCCTTTTTTATTACTTAACACCAATTGCTTTTTTTATTTCATCTAATTTAGATTTAGCTATTTTCTCCGCCCTCCTTGCTCCTTCTCTTAAAACATTTTCTACTTCTTTTTCACTAATTTTATTATATTTATCTTGAAAATCATTTAAAAATTTAGCAACAACCTCGGCTAAATCTTTTTTGAAATCGCCATAGCCCTTACCTTTATAATCTTTAACTAATCTTGGTATTTCCCTATTCCCAAGTTGTGCATAAATAGTTAATAAATTAGCGATTGCCGGCTTTTCTTCTTTATCATAAACAATTTCTGTGCCCGAATCTGTTACCGCCTTCATTATTTTCTTTTTTGCCAAATCAATATTATCGAGCAAGGCAATAGAGTTATTTTGATTAGGATCGCTTTTGCTCATTTTATTATCTGGATTTAGTAAAGACATAATCCTAGCACCCTCTTCTTTAATAACTGCCTGCGGAACAACAAACAAATCGCCAAATTGATTGTTTATTCTTTTAGCAATATCACGCGCTAACTCAACGTGCTGCTTTTGATCTTCACCAACTGGAACTAAATCTGTACTATAAAGCAAGATGTCAGCCGCCATTAATACTGGGTAATCAAATAAGCCAACACTAGCTGATTCTTGATTTGCCCCCACCTTATCCTTAAATTGAGTCATTTTATTTAAATCCGCCATTCTCGCTCCACAACAATTTAAAATCCACGCTAATTCCGTATGCGCGCTGACAGATGATTGTTGAAAAATTATCGATTTATTAGGATCTATCCCGGCTGCTAAATAAATTTTAACCATTTCTTTAATTTGTTGGCGCAATGTTTGTGGATCTTGTTTTACGGTAATGGCATGATAATCAACAATTGAAAAAACACACCTATATTTTTCCTGCATTTTAACCCATTGTGAAATGGCGCCAATATAACCAGCAATATTAAAGCTACCGCTGGGCTGAACCCCTGAAAATAATATCTTTTTGTTATCCATATAAATTATATTACTTATTAATATCTTATGTGAAAAAAAGAGAAAAAGCAATTATTAAAATTATAGATAATAAGCAATTATTTAAAAATTATTCTAAGTGTCAAAAAATTAACAAACTATACTAATATTTAATAATAAAAATAGCCTATTTTTTACCTTGAATTATATTAACTTTCTATGATAAGATAGAATAAAGTTCTCAGGGGCGATGAACTCTTTTTGTTGTTACGGGCTGTAGTATAATGGTAGTACGCATGCATGGGGTGCATGTAGCCCCGGTTCGATTCCGGGCAGCCCGACTTAATAACGGGCTTGTAGCTCAGCTGGTAGAGCGCCGCCTTCGCATGGCGGAGGTAAGGGGTTCAAGTCCCCTCAAGTCCACCAAGCCTAAAAAGCTAAAGCTAGTCAATATTTTATAAGCTTTAAATGTGTGTGGCTCCGATTTATTTCGGAATTTAAATATTAATATGATAGATTTTAAGAAAAAAATGGAAGAGATAGAAAAACAAGAAGGCCAGGAAAATCTTACTAATGAAGTTTTCACTGACCAAACAAAGAATAAGAAAAAGAATAAAATTACTTTTTACGTAATAATCTTTTTAGTATTAGGTTTAGTATTTTCAGGAAAGGTTATTATGTCTAGCCAAAGCACAACTGATTGGTTATCAAGTAAGAATGTTTTTAACTCCCTAAAACATTTAGTTCCTAGCGGCGATAAGGATTTGGAAGGAGAAAACGATGATCAAATTAATATTCTTCTTCTTGGCATGGGCGGTGAGGGTCATGATGGCGCCTATCTTACCGACACTATAATGTTAGCTAGCCTTAAGCCATCAACACGTGAAATCGCTTTAGTTTCCATACCTCGCGATTTAACGGTACCTATTGAAGGTAGCGGCTGGCGTAAAATAAATAGCATCAATGCCATTGCTCAAGCAAGCGGTAAAAATGGCGGAGAAGAAACCATTAAAACTCTAAGCCAAGTATTTCAAATTCCAATTCATTATTATGTTCGAGTTGATTTTAAAGGGTTCACTAACATTATTGATGAAATTGGGGGAATTGAAATCGATGTTGAAAACACTTTAGATGATTATAAATATCCAATATTTGGACAGGAAGATAATCCGAACTATTATGCGCGCTATGAACACTTAGTTATTGAAAAGGGCTTAACCAAAATGAACGGCGACTTAGCTTTAAAATATGCCCGTTCTCGTCATGCTTATGGAGTAGAGGGCTCAGACTTTGCTCGCGCACGAAGACAACAACTAGTTATAGAGGCCACTAAAAACAAGCTCTTATCTAAGCAGACCTTATTAAATCCTGTGACCATAGGTCATTTAATTAATGAGTTAAATACACATTTAGCAACCGACCTTGAAGCTTGGGAGTTAATCAGATTGTGGGATTTATTTAAAAACGTTAATCGTAACCAAATTAAAAATGTAGTCTTAAGCGATGCTCCTGGTAATTATTTAAAACCAGCTACTGGTGGTGATGGTGCTTATATTCTAACACCTGTTTCTGGAAATTTTACCGATATTAGAAATTTGTTTAACAATTTATTTGAGACAAACAATAAAAATATAGATGAAAAAGAAGATGTCGCAGAGATTATCCAGGTGAGAGAAGATGCGGATGTTGTTGTTAAAAATGGAACCTTTATTAATGGTTTAGCTGGGCGCGTAGCAGCTGATTTAGAAAGCCTAGGTTTAACAGTTGTTGATATTAGTAACGCCCCAGAAAGAGATCAAGTTGAATCTTTAATTTTTGACTTTACATATGGTGATAAAAATGAAGTTTTAAATGCGTTAAAAAGTAAAACAAAAGCAAAGCAAAGCTTCTCTTTTCCTGCTTGGATAAATACTTATCAAAATGAAAATCCTGAAATTGATTTTCTCATACTCTTAGGCAACGATACACAAAATTAAAATATGAAAAAAATTGAAACAAATAAATTGCCGCTGGTTGTAATCTGTGGTCGGACTAATGTGGGCAAATCAACGCTTTTTAATTGCTTGATTGAAAATAAACAAGCTCTAGTTTCTGATATTTCTGGTACCACCCGAGACAGTAATTTAGGAATTGTTGAGTGGGCAAAAAGTGCTTTCCAATTAGTTGACACTGCTGGTTTATTAGACGCTGTGTATTTAACAAGAAAAAAAATAGTTTTAGATGATGATGATATCGATTCTAAAACACAAAGACAGGCTAAAAAATATTTAGATGAAGCTGAGGTCTTAATTTTTTTAGTGGACACTAAAGCTGGCTTAATGCCTGAAGATATCATTCTTGCTAAAACTATCAATAAGGTAGAAAAATATCGAAAAAAAACAATCCTAGTCGCCAATAAGGTTGACAGCTTTCATCTCTCTCCTGAAACCGCTCAATTTAACAAACTTAATCTCGGCGAACCTATTCCTGTTTCTGCGGCCAGTGGTTCGCAAACTGGTGATTTGCTAGATAAAATTATTAGCATTCTTAAAAAAAGCAAAAAGGAGATAAGGCCTTATGCTGCCCCAGAAGAAAACGAAAGTTTAATTAATGTTTGTTTAATTGGTAAGCCCAATGTGGGTAAATCATCTTTTTTAAATTCTATTCTCGGTTATGAGAGAGTTATTGTTAGCCCTATCGCTCACACAACAAGAGAGCCTCAACACACTGATATTATTTATCAAGATAACAAAATTAGATTAATTGATACCGCTGGCATTTCAAAAAAGGGGCAAAAAACAAAAGGCTTGGAAAAACCAGGAATTATAAAATCTTTAAAGTCATTAGATAAGGCCGACATTGCCTTATTGGTTGTTGACATTAGCGAGCCCATCACTCATCAAGACTTAAAATTAGTTGAAGAAATTATAGAAAGACAAATAAGTTTCATTATTATTGCTAACAAATGGGACGCTGTAGAAGATAGGGACACAAAGAAATGGTCCGAATATTTATATGATAAAATGCCCTTTGCTACTTGGGCGCCACTTCAATTTATATCCGCTAAAACCGGAGAAAAGGTGCAAAAAGTTATGGATATAATTTTAAATGTTTATGCTGGCAGATCAATGCAGATTAGTGATTCACAAGCAGAAAAATTCATGAAAAGAGTAATAAAAATACACAAACCAGCTAAAGGCAAAGGTTTAAAAGCGCCACGCATTTATGAGTTTAGGCAAACAAAAAATAATCCTCCGACTTTTATAATAAGAATTGGGCCAGATGACAATTTACATTTCTCCTACGTTCGTTTTATGGAAAATAGACTTAGGGAAAGATTTGGATTTTTAGGCACACCCATAAAAATGGTAGTTACTAAAAATAAGAAATCACATACCACTTATTCTAATTAAATTGTATGAAAATTATAGTTGCCTTAGGTAATCCAGGAAATAAATATGAAAAAAGTCGCCATAATGCTGGCTGGTTTTTTTTAGACAACTTGTTAAAAAATGCCACTTGGCAAGAAGAAAAAAAATTTAAAGCTCTAATCTATAAAGACGCTAATACTTTTTATGTTAAACCATTAACATATATGAATCTTTCCGGAGAAAGTGTTAGAAAAATTCTAGATTTCTATGGTCTTATTCCAAAAAGATTAGGCTTATTTACCAAAAAAGAGCAGGACCTTTCAGAGATATTAACAGTTGTTCATGATGATTTGGATTTAGATTTTGGTAAAATTAAAGTAATAAAAAATTCGAGAAGCGCTGGACACCATGGCATTGATTCAATCATTAAACATCTAAAAACCAAAAATTTCACCAGAATAAAAATTGGTATAAAAAATGAATTCTTGAAAAAACACATTCCTCCAGAAAAATTTGTTTTACAAAATTTTTCACAACAAGAACAAGAGATGTTAAAAGATTTATTTTCCAAATTCCAAACAAAAAACCCTCTAATTTAGTGGGTTTTATTGTAACTAGCTTGACAGCAAAAGTATAAATAGTACACTTTATAATATTAAACTATCGAAATTAATTATAAGTTTATGGATTTAATAATTGTTGAGTCGCCCACAAAAGCAAAAACAATTAGCAAGTTTTTACCAAAAGATTACAAAGTGGAATCTTCTTTTGGTCATATTAGAGATTTACCCGTTAAAGAATTAGGCGTTGATATTGAAAATAATTTTGAACCTCACTACGTTATTCCTGCTAAAGCAAAAAAAACGATTGCCAATTTAAAATCTTTAACCAAAAAAGCAAATAAAGTAATTTTAGCTTCCGATGAAGATCGCGAAGGAGAGGCAATTGCCTGGCATCTTAGCCAAGCCCTATCTTTGAAAAATAAAAGCAATCGAATTGTTTTTCATGAAATTACTAAAGATGCTATTTTAGAAGCATTGAGTAATCCGCGTGATATTAACTCAAACATGGTTGACGCTCAACAGGCAAGACGTGTTCTTGATAGGTTAGTTGGCTATAAACTGTCTCCATTTTTATGGAAAAAGGTGACTAAAGGGTTGTCAGCTGGCAGAGTTCAAAGCGTCGCTATTAGAATTATTGTTGAAAGAGAGCGAGAAATCCAAAAATTTATAAGTGAAGAATATTGGACAATTTCAGCTGATTTAAAAACTTTAAACGGGGACATTTTTATATCAAATTTGATAAAGAAAAATGATAAAACCTTAGGTAAACTAGAATTAAAAGAGTCTACCGCAAAACAAATAGAAAAAGATTTAAAATCAGCTTCATTTAAAATCATAAAAATAGAACAGAAGGAAAGTAAAAAAAATCCTCTTCCTCCCTTTATAACCTCAACTCTACAACAAACCGCTAATCGCTATTTAGGTTATAGCGCAAAACAAACCATGACCCTTGCACAAAAATTATACGAGAAAGGTTATATTACCTACATGAGGACCGATTCATTAAATCTCTCTTCTAAATTTACCAACGCCGCTAACTACTGGATTACAAACAACTTAGGAAAAGAATACAATGGTAACAAAAATAGCTTTATTAACAAAAATAAGAATGCTCAAGAAGCGCATGAGGCTATCAGACCGACTGAAGTAGAAAAAACTCCAGAAATAATCGGAGAAAAACTAGAAAGTGGCGAAAGCAGGTTATATAAATTAATTTGGCAAAGAGCGCTCGCTAGTCAAATGGCGTCAGCTAAAATAAATAGCACCACAATTGATACAATTGCTCAAGGAAAAGATAATTATCTTTTCAGAGCAAATGGACAAGTAATTGTCTTTCCTGGTTATCTTAAGATTTGGCCAGAGAAAACTAAAGAACAAAACTTACCTGTAGTGCAGCGCGATGAGAAGCTAGAGCTTATAAAAATAACTACCGATAAACACGAAACTGTTCCCCCGGCTCGCTACTCTGATGCTGGATTAATCAAACAAATGGAAAAACACGGAATTGGAAGACCTTCAACTTATGCCCCTACTATCAACACCGTTATTACCAGAAACTATGTAGAAAGAGATGACTCTAAACGTCTAAAGCCAACAGAAATAGCTTTTGTTGTTAACGATTTGTTGGTACTACATTTCCCTCAAATAGTTGATTACCACTTTACCGCAGAAATGGAAACCGGGTTAGATATGGTCGCTAGTGGCAATAAAAAATGGCAACCTTTAATTTCTGAATTCTACCAAGATTTCGCTGACAATTTAGAAAATAAATATAAAGAAATAAAAAAAGAAGAAATTATGCCCATTGAAGAATCAAACGAAAAATGCGATAAATGCGGAGCGCCAATGATAATTAAAACTGGCAGATATGGAAAATTCCTTGCCTGCAGCGCCTACCCTAAATGCAAAAATATAAAAAGTCTTAACAAGAAAGAAGAAGCACAAAAAGAGGTAAGCCCACAAATAAAAGCTTTGGAAGAAAAATATAATGATCAAGTTTGTGATAAATGTGGTGCTTTAATGAAAGTTAAAGTGGGTAAATATGGCCCCTTCCTTGCCTGCAGCGCCTACCCTAAATGCAAAAATATAAAAAACATTTCTGATAACAATGTTGAGCCAGTAACTTGCCCTATTTGCCAACAAGGCAAAATAGTAAAAAAAATAAGTCGTCGTGGTGTTTTTTACGCTTGCGATAATTATCCGCAATGTAAAAATGCTTATCAAGGCGAACCAAGTGGAAAAACTTGTAAAAAATGTGGCGCCCTGATGATATTTACAAAAGCAGGCAAAGAAAAATGTAGCAATAAAGATTGTAAATAAAAAAATAGCGGTTTTATCCGCTATTTTTTTATACTTTGTCTATTTTAGCTTTTCTTTTGCTTCTTCTCTTTCTTTTTTGTTCTATAGAGCCATTCGTTATCTTTCGCAATTTTTATTACTTGCTTGGCGGCTTCGGTAAATAACATCACATAAGCTGAGCCACTTTTTACCTTATCTCTTACAAGTGTGAGTAGTTCCTCTGCCTTACTCACTCCTGATTCAATTCTATCAATTAACCGAAATGCCTTACGCACACCTGACACAACATAATATAAAGCCATTACTAAGAAAACGGTTAACACGGTTATGCAAACCGCCAACACTAAATTTAAAATGTCGCCAGATGTTGAAAACATATATTTTTAAATTAAATTAAAAGTCTCTTAATTGTGCTCCAAATTTTTCAACAATTTTTTCAACTAATTCTTTTTGAATTTTATCGACCTCGTTTGAAGTTAACGTTTTTTCCTCTGATTGATAAACTAAATGGAATGCTAAACTTTTTTTATCAGATGGCAGCTTGTTGCCCTTATAGGTATCAAATAATTCAACTGACTTAATTAAAGGATGAAAAGATATTAGAACATCTTTAATATCATTATATAATATTTTATCAGGAAGCACAAAGCTAAGGTCACGTGTAACTGGTGGATATTTTACAGCTTCTTTTATTTTAAAAGGAGCTTGTTCTAGTAACAAAGAAAACAGGCTATTACAATTGATCTCCAATACCGCTGTTTCCATCTTTAAATTAAGATTTTTTTTAACATCGCTGCTTCCTAGGCCCAACCAACCAATGCTTTTGCCCGCAACAGAGACCTGTGCCACTAATTTTTCATCCGCCCAACCTGGGTGATTATCAAAGTTTAAATAAACAACATCATTATCAAGATTAAAAAGCCAAGTTAATAAATTAGAGGTTATATTTTTTAATTGAGAAAAAACTTCTTTATTTTTCCCCGCTAAAATAACGCCCAGCCTTTTTTCTTGATAAGGTAACTTTTTTTCCCCTGAAACATTTTTAACATACTCTCCGGGTAAATTGAAAAATACATTTCCAACTTCAAAAAAACTCAAATCATCAGATTTTGACTGATTATTTTTTATATTAGAAAACAAGCCGGGCACCAATGACTGGCGCAACATACTATTTAACTCGGACAAAGGATTAGCTATTTTAAGATGATTAAAATAATCAATATTAAGTTTTTTCAGTTGTTCTTCTCCCACAAAAGAGTAGTTGTAAACCTCGGTTAAAAGAAATTGGGAATAGAGCATGTCTTTTATTTTTCTTTCAAGTAGTCTTTCTTGATTATCAATTGGTAGCGATAGCTCTTCTTTTGGCAAGCTAGATTTTATATTATCATAGCCATAAATTCTTAACACCTCTTCTACGACATCTTCTTTTTCTTTTATATCCTTGGTGGCGCGCCATGAAGGAACCACAACCTCAATCTCATCATCATCGCCCTCTTCGCAAATAAAACCTAATTCCCTTAATGATTTTAATGCTTCTTTTTTAGGTATTTCTTGGCCAATTTTAGCAGTCAACCAGGAATAATTAAGTTTTATTTTTTTCTCAACATGCTTATTGGAATAAATATCTACCCCTGTTCCGATAATCTTTGCGTCCGGACAGACCTCATTTAATAAGGCAACAAATCGCCTAAGGGCCACTTCTGTTAAATTTGGATCTAGTGATTTCTCATAACGCAAAGATGCTTCTGATCGCAAACTTAAGCGCTGTGCAGTTTTTCTAACAACTCCTGCAGAAAAATTAGCCGATTCCAGAACTAAGGCGGTTGATTTATCACTGATTTGACTCTCAGCGCTTCCCATAACACCAGCTATTGCAATAATTTTTTCACCATTTGTAATTACTAAATCATCAGAGCACAATTGTCTTTCTTTCTTGTCTATTGTTTCTACTTTTTCATTATTCAAAGCTTTTCTTACCTCTATTTTATCAACATAAGCAGCGTCAAAGGTGTGTAAAGGTTGACCTAATTCAAACATTACATAATTAGCAATATCAACAATATTATTTACTGGGCGCTGATTAATAGCTACCAATCTCTCCTTTAGCCAATCAGGTGATGGCCCTATTTTAATATTATCTATTTTTATAGCCATATACCGAGGACAAGCCTCTTTATCTAAAACTTCAACCTTGAATTTATCTTTTTCATTAAATTTTATTTCATTCTTACCATTAACAATTTTATCTAAAGGTTTTAAGGTGGCGTTTAATAACACTGACAGCTCACGAGCAATTCCATAATGATTTAAAAGATCAGGACGATTTGATAAAGACTTATTATCAATTTCCAAAATAACATCATCCATTTTTAAGTAATCTGAAAAATCTTCACCAACTTTTGCTTTTTCGTTTAAAACCATAATCCCGCTATGCTCAAAACCTAAGCCAAGTTCATCTTCAGCGCAAATCATGCCTTCAGACAACTCGCCTCTAATTTTGCTAGTTTTTATCTCAAAATCACCTGGCAAAATCGCTCCATCTAAGGCCACTGGAACCATTTGTCCACTTGCCACATTAGGAGCGCCGCAAACAATTTTTAAAATCCTCTCTTTTATATCAACTGAAACTAAGCTTAATTTATCAGCATTAGGATGTTTGCTAACTTCTAAAACTTTTCCTACAACCACTTTAGAAAAAATATCTTTTTGATTTTTTGTTGCTTCAACCTCAACTGTGTGGTATGTTAATTTATTTGCCACCTCATTATAATCATGTTTCGGTGAAAGCTTAATATAATCTTGTAACCAATTATAAGAAATATACATATAATTAAAATTGTTGAAGAAATTTCAAATCTCCACTATTAAATAATCTCGTATCATTAACTCCGTATTTTAACATCGCCAGTCTTGTCAGACCAAAGCCAAAAGCTAATCCTGAATATTTTTCTGGGTCAATTCCGCCAGCTCTTAAAACATTGGGATGAATTAGACCTGCTCCGACTATTTCTAGCCAACCAGTCTGTTTGCAAACTTTACAACCCTTGCCGTTACATAAAAAACAAGTATACTCACCATTGTTTCCCGGCTCAACAAAAGGAAAAAACTTTGGCCTCATTCTCAATTTAGTCTCTGGTCCAAATAATTTTATACCGACTATTTCTAATAAATTTTTTAAGTTAGAAAAATTTATATTCTCACCCACCATTAATCCTTCAAATTGATAAAAGGTGTGTTCATGTCTAGCGTCTGTCGCTTCATTACGGAAACATCTTCCCGGAATTATCGCTTTTAAAGGGGCGCCGTATTTTTGCATAGCCCTTATTTGCACCGGCGATGTATGAGTTCTCATAACCATGTCCAATTCTTCATTATCATCTTTTCCGTTTGTAACATAAAAAGTGTCCTGCATATCACGAGCTGGATGAAGTGGCGGCATGTTAAGGGCGGTAAAATTAAAATAATCGCTTTCTAATTCTGGCCCAGAGATAATAGAAAAACCCAAGCCAGTAAATAAATCCTCCACCTCTCTTTGAATAATAGTAATTGGATGAAGATGACCTCTTTTCATCGCCACTCCTGGTAAAGTAATGTCTAGGTTTTCACAATTTTCATCATTTGAAAAATTATTTTTTACCTTAGAAAAAACTTCTTCTAATTCTTTTTTTGTTTTATTAGCCAATACTCCAAATTCTTTACGCAACTCTAAACTTAAATCTTTTAAACTGTGCATGATTTCGCTAATTTCTCCCTTACGAGAAAAATATCTTAATTCTATTTCTTTTACATCAGCCTCCGATTTAATTTCATTAATCTTTTCTAATATTTCATCTTTTAAATTTTGCAACTTACTTTTCATATAATTAACGTTTTTTCTTGTTACTTAATAAAAATATTTCTAAAACTGAGAATGTCATAATTAAAAATATCAAATTTAACCAAGTTAATAAATTGTTTGCTTGTAAAAATAAAGAGAGAACTAAAAAAAGTGCAAACAAAAATGATTGTCGAAAAGATAGTTTTACTAAATTAAAGGCTAACCCCTTCTTTAAAATTACAAATCTAATCAAAAAACCAACTAAAGTACAGAGGCCCACCAGAGCAATAAAAAGTGAGGCATAAAAAAGTAAAAACCCCAACCAGTTTGTAGAAAAAGGATTAATAATGTCGGCTACAAAAAAGAAAATCACCC
>Ga0265294_10004841_pt1 | contig 16628 bp, 14 predicted proteins | sample MunlanPumphouse3_FD_192504 | JGI IMG/M metagenome (GOLD analysis project Ga0265294, IMG submission 192504) | Groundwater microbial communities from a municipal landfill in Southern Ontario, Canada - Pumphouse #3 | ecosystem: Environmental > Aquatic > Deep subsurface > Groundwater | place...
TTGCTCTGTTTAAAACATGATATACATATCCACCAACATTAGTTCTTTTTATTCTTGGCGCAGATATATTTTATTATAAATAGTGGCTGACCCCAATATTCCGGCATTCGCCTCGGGCATTTCCGCTATGGCTACTCGCTCCTAGGTGCCTATGTGCGGAAAAACCAAACGGCTCAAATACACAGGGAATGAGCCGTTTAGATTTTCCGCGCTTCTCGGGGAGAGGAAGTTTCCTCTCCCCGGGTCGGGCTCTGCTGGATTACCAGCAGTCCGCCCTCGCCACCCCCACTCTACGTTTTCATTATTATGCTTATCTCTACGCTCCGCTTTTCTAACTTATTCCTCTTCGTTTAACCACGGAGCTCATCTCTTTATCCATTGGACGCTCATAGCGGAAATGCCCGAGGCGGAAATACCGTGCTTTGCCCCAGCGTGTGCGTGATTTCACGCACACGCCTACCCACCCGTGCGTGCACGAAATCACTCCCTTATTTTTAAATTTTTACCTGCCTTATAGTTAGCGAGCTTTGTTCACTCCGGGAAATAAAATAGTGATTTAATTATTAAGATTATTTTTCACTCTATCTAATGCCTCCAAACTATCTTCATCAATTATATTAGACATAGGAGTTCCTTTTGTATTTGGTTTATAGTTTAAAACCAACTCTGCGGCAATTTCTTCTTCTGTGCGAGTATCCTCTTCTTCATAATAATTATCATTTTCATCCCAATAATTATTGTCTTCATAATCATTGTTTTGATAATTATTATTTTCTTGAACATTATTTTGTCGATTAATATCAAAATTTTTGTTTTCTAATCTAACAGAATAAAAATCTTCTCCTCCTAAATATTCTGGCAAAAGTTCATTTTTTGTCATTACAAACCCTTTTGATTCCATCCATTGTTTAATACGAGGATTCAAAAGAAGAGCATATGATGTACTTTTACGAGCTTCCATTTCAATAGCTGGCACATTATAAGCTCGAGTTACTTCAAACATTCGCTCCATCATTTTTCTTGCAATTTTTCCATCTTGATATTTTGGTAAAATAGCCATATCATAAATATGTGCTACTTTCTCTCCTGATATAAGGGTTGATTCTTCTGGTAGCACTAAAAGATACCCAACATTTTCTTTTCCTTGTTTTACCATAAAACTCGAAGCAGCTCCAGGAACTTCTAATTCTCTTTGTTTTTTAATAATTTCTAAAACCTCTGCTTTTCCTTGCTGTTGATCTTCTGGATAAATTTCAGATTCAAGCTTACTTATTATTTCAGCATCTCGCTCTGTAAGATTTGCAAAAGAAACAATTTTATTTAAAGATTCAATAGATAATTCTTTTGAGAGATTATATATATTAGAGCCCGTAGCATCAGAATATTCTAGTTGATGGGTTGGTCTATATTTATTTTCCTCAATTGTGGCACCAGGAGGAATTAAATCGAGATATCCTTCTCCTATTTTAACAGGTTTATCTGTATATTCTGACCAAAATCTTTTATAAATATCAGCGAGTAATGGGGCTTGTTCTTTATAATTATTTGCTACTTCTATATTATCTAATATAATAACTGGATCATTATTACTAATATCTATAGCATTAACAACAACAGATTGGGCAACAATGCGATCATTGTATTTAATAGTAAAATACTGGGTTGCGGGATTAAACATATAATCATCATTTTTTGAATCACCAAAAGGCATACAGCAATCGGTATAATTTCCACATACCCATCCTTGTGGATCAGATTTTGCATGAACATTTGCCTCCATTTTTGGCCCAAGATTTACTCCTTGATTTAATAACATTTCAGAAATAGTTTGCTCAAGCTCTGGAGGTATTTCTCTAAGTAAATCTTGGGGTTGCAAATTTTTACCTCCAATAGGTTTCTGCTGAAGTAATATTTTTAAATCGTGAAATAGTTTTTTATCGTCTTTTGCTGTTCCTCTAATTTTTTCCCGGAAAGATCCTAATCCTTCTTTAAGAGATTCATTTAATGGTCTTCCGTATGAAACTCTCTTATGTGGTGTAAATGGTTGAGTTATATCTAATCTTTTTTCTATTAAATCATTAAATATTTTCCGTTCACTCATTCTTGCTAGAGCTGATAAGTTGAAACCCGGGGCTGAAATAATATCACAAACTTCAGGAGGAAATTTTGAAAGATCTATATTTGATTCAATAGCTGTAACTCTTTTTTTGAGTTCACGTAAACTTTTTATTGGTCCTTCTTTTTCTGCAAGTTTATCTTTAGTTTTATCATATCTGCTAATAAAATCTTTCAACTCTGTAGATTCATCAACAGATTGAATAGCAGATAAGACAGACCTAGCTTCGTTTGTATCTAATCGTTTTAAGCTTGGAGTCCAGTATAACATATCATGTAAATCAAGATATTTTCCTTGACCAACTCGTGTTTGATTAAATCTTGTAAAATAGGACATCATTATATCTGAACCTATATGTTCTACCGCCTCTAAATACCATCCTCTAACTTCAGGCGTCTGTAAGAAGATACATATAGCAAAAGAGCTATCTGCTTTTTTCTCAATTAAAGTTTGGTATAACTTTAAATATTCTGGGTTTGTATTAATTTTTAATTTAAGAACAAGTTCATCTACTTTATCTTGATATTGAGGAAAGGCTTCTACTAATTCACCTAGTGTTTTTAAATTCAATTTATCACCATTTCCTCCATAATAATCTTCAACGATCTTTTCAATTTCTTCATCCTTAGTTTCTTGTAAAAATATATTTTTTATCTCGGATGCAGTTTTTATTTTATCACTTGATAAACAATTTATTATCTCATTTTTAGCACTTAATTTAATAAATTCATCAGATACATTAAAATTATCTTTAATTTTTAAAGTCAAATCAAATTTTTTATTAGATAGGTTTTTTACAATTGCGCTTTTACAAGCAGACTGAGATAGTTCCTCCGATAAACCATAGAGCTCTTTAATTTGAATGGCATTATTAATATCATTTCCTTGTAGATATGTAATCATTTTTTCTAGAGCAATAACTTGAATAGATTCTTCAGATAAATAAAATTCATTTTTAAGTACCATAATATCATTAAAGTTTTTTGCGGTTAAACTCTTTACAGCTAATTCTTTAATACATAATTCAAATTCAGTTGTTTTTAAAATATCTTCTGATAAGTTAAAAAATTTTTTTCTTTCCAATGCATAACTGACATTGTCAATAGAAAACAAAGAATAAATTATTTTTTCTCTGGCGAGTAGCTTCACAGATTGTTCTGATAAATCAAAAAACTCTTTTATTTCTAAAACTTTCTCATTTGTCCAAGAAATTGAATCAATATTGGTCTTTAATTTATTTAATACTATAGATTTAATTTCTTCTGATTTTATAAATTCATCCGATAAATTAAAAGATTTAGCAATTTCCATTGTTAAGTCAATAAAATAAATTGATTTTTCTTTTAATATTTCTATCACAGTTTCTTTTCCAAGAAGTTGTATGTCATCAGTATTTTCTGGTAATTTAAAATGGTTTTTAAAACGAATACCTGAATCAAGATAAAGATGATTGTCTTTAGATATAAGATTAATAAAGTAACTTTTAAATATAGGTGCAATAGATTCTAGTGAGATATTAAATTTTTCTATTATTTTAGAAATAAAAATAAAAAGTCTTTTTTCACTTTCAAGAGTTATTGATTTTTCTATTCTTTTTAGATTATCTTCTATAGAAGATAAAATTATTTTTTCTGATATATTAAATCCACGTTTTATTTCTAAAGCAGCCTGAATATTACCTTTAAATAATAAATATTTAGCCATTTGTTCATTTGCGAGAGATGTAACTTCTTCTGATTTAATAAAATCTTCTGATATATTAAATCCATATCTTAGCTGAATAGCTGTATCCATGTCTCCAGATTTTATTTTATTTATTATTTCACTTTCGATAATAGGTTGAATTAATTCTTCTGGCAAATTAAATTCATTTTTAATTTCAACAGCAGTTGAAACATTATAATCTTCGTGGATTAGAGATTGAATTTTTTCTAAAACAACAGTTTGGATTGAGTCTATTGATAAATTATATTCTTTCATGATTTCTGCAGCATGTTCATGATGTCCATTTTTAAAAAAAAGAATCATCTCATCTACCTTTTGAATTTTTTGTTCTTGAGTCAATACAATTTCCTCATTATTAATTATTTTGTCTACTGATATTTCTTTTTTTTGAGTTATATTTTCCATATAATATATAATTATTTTAATAATTCATCCACCGAAACTCCAAGGGCTTTCGCAATTTTAGTAAGGGTATCAATAGTAGGGTTAGTATTAGAACCAGATTCAATTTTAATGATTGTATTATAAGTAACATCTGCAAGCTTAGATAATCTGTCTTGTGATACATTCATTTTATTCCTGTATTTCTTTATATTTTCGGATATTTTACTTGCATTCATTGTAATATATTACTATAATTATATTAATAGCTCCTTAATCTTTATATTGTATTATTATATTAACATTATTTAAGAAGTTATGAAATACCACCCAAAAATTCCGCCCGCATTCCTCCCCAAACCCCTCCTGCGGGCTAAATCCGAAATCTCGCCAAAAACCAAAGTCGAGGAAAATGGAAATCCATATCCCCAAAATTTTGTTTCCATTTTCCGAGTCCGCGTTTTGAGTCCATTTTAGAATTAATATATTAGTAGAGCGTAGTTTTAATATTAGAGTAAATACGAAAGTCGAGCGTAAGATTAGATTTCGTTTAAATTAGATTGGAAATAAATTCGGATTTTGTTGTATAGAGGGAGCCAAATAGAAAACCCTCTTTCGAGGGGTTTTCTATTTGGCTCCCCGGGTAGGGGTGTGAGTACACTTATCTCCATCGACTCAGAATTTTTCCGTCGAAAAATTTTGGTCTAGGCACCGACTCGCTCATTTTGTTTGCTAACAAAATGATGCTCCGTCGTCCGATCCTCATCGAGCCTGAGCTCTCAGAGCCGAAGGCCTACACGAAAGAGAAGAAGTTCTCTTTCTCCGGGGAGCAAAAAGAAAAACCCTTTTGGGTTTTAATCTTTTTGCTCCAAACTTGGGATGATGTTCGAAAGAGTATAATAGAAAAATATAATTAATTATTCCTTGATATGAATAAATAGTCTGTGCCAATGATCTTTATCAGTTTTGTCAGTATGATAGATGTCACATTTTTTACCATCTAATATCACATCAGATAGAGATGGGTCTCCGAAGTTTGCTTCTGGTACTGGAGGTCTTTTTTCTGTGACAACGTCATTAAAAAAACGTAATTTATCTTTTAAACCTGCTTTTGTAATTTCATCACTCCAAAATTGTGAACCCTTCCACACTTCATGTTTTTCTAAATTCATAATTTTATTATACTATAGGTTCGAACTTCTACAAATCTCCAAAAAATAACCATTATAAAATATGGTTTAAAATTTTACTCGTTTGGAATGATACACTACGAACTATTAAGTGGGAGGAGATGTTTCCTAGCCCGAGTGTTTCAGTGAGAGAGATTAAAAAAATTACTAGTTTTAGTTTAAATAATTAAAAAGATTATAAATTTTCCAACTCTTCTTCTTTATATCTTTTTATTAAGTCTACAGCCCTTTCTTGTGCCTTCTCAAAACCTAGTTCTGGATTATCTTTTAAGATTTTATAAGCAAGAGCATCAACCTCAAAAAATGCATTATCAATTGGTTGTGTTTCTAACTCCTCATTATACTTAAGTTCTTTTAAATTATTATTTTGTGGAAATGTTTCTTTCATATAAATATTATATCACTTAATTCGTAACCTATCTAGGGTACGAAAAATAACCATTATAAAATATGGTTTAAAATTTTGCTCGCTGTCCTGAGATGGGGACTTTTAGTTTATTGCCCCGTAAGGCTTTTTCGACTAGTTTTATATTAACATATCAACGCGTCCTGAGCACGTCAAAAAGTTACAAAAGTGACACAGGATCAATAAAAGGTTACACCCTTAAATTTAAAGATGGCTTTAAATTTTAATCTTCAAAGAATTTCCAAAGTTCATCATCACTGACTTGAACATTGGGGGACTTGAAGTATAGAGCTGAAATATTATCTACTAATTCCCAATCATTATTTTCAATGGCTTTCTTTCCTAATCTTATCGCGTCAATCATACTTCCGGCACTATTAGGACTATCCTCTACTGAAAGTTTCAAATCTATCGTCATTTTTTGCCCTCCAAATAACTTACCTTCAAGGTAAATAAAAGCAATTTTGTTATCATTCAAAAATGGAATATAATCACTCGGTCCAATATGAACATTATCTAAACTCATGTCATGTTCTATTTGAGAAGTAACGCTTTGAGTTTTGGAAATTTTTTTACTTTCTAGTCTGTTTCTATTGAGCATATTAAGAAAATCAGTATTTCCTCCAACATTTAACTGATATGTATTATCAATTACAACACCCCTCTTATTTAGTAGCCTTGAAAGTGTTCGGTGTATAATTGTTGCCCCAATTTGAGATTTAATATCATCCCCAATACATATTAACCCAGCATCTTTGAAACGTGAACGCCAACTTTTATTAGAACATATAAAAACAGGTATTGCATTTATAAAATTAACACCAGCCCTTATACAACTCTCAGCAACATACTCACTCATCTTTTCAGATCCAACTGGCAGATAAGAAATTAAAAAGTCAGGAGAAAGTTCTTTTAGACGAACTGATAAATCTATGGCGATTTGAGTACCCTCAACTATTCGTTTCGCTTCTGGATAATTTTTTAAATGCTCAGATATTCCATCCATTACTTCAGTTTTTTCTACAATTACCTTGGAAGATCTATTAGGTCTGTGAAATATCTCAGTGCAATTTGGGTACTGAAATATTGCTTCATGGAGATCCTGTCCGACTTTTCTTACATCAATATCGAAAGCTCCAACAATATCAATATCAGAAACTTTGTATCCCCCCAAGACTTTTTTAACTCCAGAAAGTTGTGAAATTTTACTTAATTCAATACCTTGTACTAATGAACTACAACAATTTCCAACCCCAATAATTGCAATTTTTATTTTTTTATCACTCATAAACTATATAATACCCTTATAAATCACAATTACAAAGGTAAACCCAAAAATAACCAATACTTTTTAAATTGTTTAATTTTCTATATAATATTTTTATGAAAAAAGATACAATACGTGGCCACACTTTTATCCCTAGTTACCTCACGAATGATTCGTATATTCTTGATCTAGGCTCTCATAAAGGAGAGTTCTCCTTAGAGCTTGCGAAGAAATACGATTATAAAAAAATTATTACTATTGAAGCCAACCCTGAGCTTGTAAAAATTACAAGAAAAAATACTTCTTCAGTTAGAGACATTATAGTGATTGAAGGAATGATTTCGAGTAGCACAAACTCATCTAGCGATTTTTATATTAATTCAAATCTTCCAGAAGCAAGTTCAGCTATAAATGAAATAGCAGATGAGCAATGGTGGTTTACTGAAGAAACTAATAATATAGATTATAAACCAATTAAGAGAATCTTAGTATCAAATTATAATTTACACGACCTTATAAAGAAGTACGAAATAAATGAGATTGGACTAATTAAAATGGATGTTGAAGGCTCTGAATGGGATATATTAAATAATTTTGATGAAAATCTAGCAAAGAAAGTCAAACAAATATCTGTAGAATTTCATGACTTTTATGGAAAAAAATATCGTGAAAAAAGTGCCTCCGTGATACATCATTTAAAACAACTAGGTTATAAATTTGAACATAAACCTGGATTCTGGGGATTCGGTACTCCTTATGCTGATTGCATATTTTACAAATAGTTTATAAGCAAGATTACTTACTAATTCTAAAATACTCAACACCAAAAATATCTTGGTAATCAGATTCATCTAATCCTGCAGGGAATTGGTTAAAATGAATTTGTGATTTGTGAGCAAGTAAGGTTTGCTTTTTTGTTTCAATTTCATCTTTTTTTAATACATAACAATGAGTTATTTCTTTTGCTTGTAACCAAGGGTTATCACTCCAATATGACCGTAGAGGAATTAGCAAGGCATCAATACGTCCTTGTGCTTCTTTAATCCAATTGAAAAATAGATCTCTATTCATTGTTGATTCAATCACTAGATGATTAAGACTTATTAAAACCTTACCTATTTCATGCAATGCTTGATGGTCCACATGTCCGTAACCACCATTTCGATCATAACTAACAAATACAGGAACAGTTCCTTCTGGCAATATTTCTTTGGTGATTTTTAATATTTCATTCGCAACAAGTTTAGGATTTGATGTTGATATAGTATCTGAAGATTCAGAATGGAGATTATCGCAGTAGTTCAAAAAGACTAGTTGATTAAGACCAAGTTTATTACATGCACAGTATGCTTCTTTCTGGCGTTGAGAGGTAAGTTGAATATTCTTAACAAGACCTGCAGATGTATAGATTATATGGACATTTTTTTTAAACTTAACTAAAAATTGTATAAATCCTGCATTTAAAAAGGATTCATCATCAGGATGAGAATGTAGAAAGATAAATCCACATTTTTTTGGAAAAATTTTAAAAAAATTACTTTCTATATCTATCATAGTGATTCTTAATAATTGATTTGTATAATAGTGTATATTCTTTAGCTAATTCTACTGATGTGAGCCCTCTTGCCTCATAATGTATAGCTGATTGGCTTAATCTATAGTGATTATTACTAGCTTTTAAAATTGCTTTAGCGAATTCCTTATAGTCTTCAAATTTTACTCGAATAACAGCCTCAACATTATTATAACTCAATTGTGAAAAAGGAAGATCCCACAATATACACGGCAGACCAAATGTTAAAGCTTCATGCACGACAACTGGATTATTATCGTGGCGTGATGGATAGATGAAAACCAATGACGAATTAAACACTTCTTTTTTCAAAGCTTCATTAGCCCATCCGAGATAATTTACACGTATGAATTTATCATTCTTATAATATTCCTGCAAATCATAAAGGATACTCTCACTATGTACATCATCGGTGCGTCCGAGAATATTTAATATAATATGTTTGTTAGTGAGATTATATAAGTTATCTAAAATATCCTTAAAATAGATGACTCCCTTCCCTTCTTCAATTCGAGCCATATAAGTTAAAACCAATACATCTTGGGGAAGATTGCTATTTATAAATTTTGAGGAATTAGTCCTTTTCACATGTCCTTTAAGAGAATATGTTTTTAATTTTGGAAAATACTGTTTAATATAAAATTCTACTGAATCACTACTTGTTATTATTGCCTGTGAAGTAATTACTTTACTCATTTCAGAATAATGATTTAGTATATAGTTTCTTTTGAAGTCAGTTTCTATTTTTTCAGAATAATTAATTACGTCTTCAAAAAAGTCATGTGATGGAGAAATTGGAGACCCCAAAAAAGGTACTGCGTGTATCTCAGTTGCAAGAGCGATATTGTTTGGTAAATTCGCAGGCAATTCCCTCATAAGATCCCAAACCTCCATCTGGAGAAGAATAAGCTCAATATTGTGTTTATTGGCAAACTGACAAATTTTTTTAGTTAAGTTATGAATATTTGTAATTGACCAACCCTCAAAACTACACTGAGAAGTGTAAAATTTTATACCAGAAAACATACTTTTTACTTGATCTGAATCATGAGAATTTGATAAATTCAAGATGAAAATATTATGTGTTTTTGCCATCTCAGGTAGGGCGTTGTATAAGCGAACAAGATGACTTGACGATGGATCTAATGGTCCAAATGTTAAATATAGTAGATTCATATTTTATATCTTTCGTCTGCTATATCTAAAATTTTTTTGACCAGTAGCGTGGGATTATAAGTGCTAATCCCGTAATCTCGAATTATTTTTCGATCTAATTTTAGACACTCTTCAATAGATCTATTCAATTGGATTGATATCTGTTCATTTGTCTGCTGATTAATCTTAACAATTCTACCAAAATTATTACTTGTAATAGCTGTAGCAACAGCATCATCACCCGTCCAAGACATACCTACCACAGGGACTCCTGATGAAAGAGCTTCTCCAAAGATACCAGCACCAGCTTCTCGGAAATAATCAGCTACGGTATATAGTATACAAGCTGCCTTAGCAATAATTTCCATTTTTTCTCTACCTGACTTAAACCCAATAAATTTCACATTACTCATATCATATTCTTCCTTAAGTTTTTCTAAATATACCTGATCCTTTACAGATTTTCCCATTACAACAAGAGGCATACTTAAAAATTCACTAGTTTTAAGAGCAATATCAAAAGCCTTGTCACGATCTATACGACCAAACCAAAGTACATAACTCGATGGTTTTTCATAAAATTTGGGTTCCTCAGAAACTCCACTATGAAAAAGTAAAGCTTTTATAGGTTTTTGATCGGTATACAATCGCATCATTTCATCAGAGTAACAAAAAAGTAATTTATCTTTTCCGTTAAAACTACTTTTTTTATATTCATAAGGATGGAGTTGGTAACTTATAAGCGAACGTGCACTTTTTTTGAATGGAATAATCCATTCGTCTTTGTCAAAATATTCATGTCCCGCAAATAAATAATCAAACTGCCCAAATTTTTTAATAAACTCATCAACAGTTTCTTGATTGAGACGTTTAGGAAAATATTTTGCCAATGGAACATATTGAGGTAGCCATAGCGGTCCGGTTATCACAACCTCAATACCTGGAATTTCTGAAGCAGTTTTTGCAAAATGCCATAAACGTTTTTCTGAACTCCCCATATCAAAATTTGGAAAAGTGTATTTATTTGGATTATCGTAGTCGCAAACAATTAATCTTTTCTTATTCATATTTAATTTCGTTCGTTATTTTTTCTTTAATTCCATTCCTATATAGATATACAGGGTCACCAAACACTTTCATTAGATTTTGATTAAAAGCTAACCCACTTGTTTCAGGGATAGCAATAACCGGACCTAGAGTACTACTCAATTCGTAAAAGAAATCATCCGACGTATCACTATAGTGACAACGAACAGACCATTCGCCAAGTAAGCCATATCCGCTATGATCTGTAGAACTTATGTCATTTTCTTCCATTACCGTTCCAATACTTTTTCCAAAAATAATAGCGCCCGCACTCCCACCATAAACAATACCTCCTTTGTGTAAGTAATTAACTATCTGAGTACTTAATTCAGTCTCATTGAGAATATTTCTAAGATAGTATGTATTGCCTCCCCCTATATATATAGCATCATATTGATCAACTTGTGGCACTGGGTCTATTTCACGCCACATTTCAAAATCAATATCTTTTTCATTTTCAATTGAAGATAGTAATTTAGTAAACCAATCAGCACAGGAATCATAATTAATCACATTTTCATCCATTGCAACAGGTATATATAAAATTTGAGAGCCATCCTTAAGACAATTAAAAAACTCATAGTCAATATCCTTACTGTCAGCGATATCACCGCCACCACCTAAAAAGAGATTATATTTCATAATTTGTATTACTTAAGATATTGTTAATAATACTTTTATCAACTGAAAAGTTAATTTGTTCAAGAAATGATTGAGTGTCTTGATTAATATTAATATAAAGATTAAGTCCTGATTCTTCTTGTAAAAGGTTTAATATTAATCTATTAAAGTTTCTATCATTCTCTTGCTTGATTAAATTAATAACAGATTCAATGTTACAAATAGATTTATGTCCCCACTTGGACCATTCTTCATAAGAGGTTTTTATTAGGTTCTCTATATTAATTTTTGTAGTATGACTATGTTGTATGAACCTTTTTGAGAGTTGTCTAAGACGATACCCATGGTTTTTATTGGAGGGTTCTACATTCTCCATGGCAAGTAGAGTCATACTTCTCAATGGATCAATAATTTTTGCGACCTTATCTATATCATATTTTTGTTCAATCAAATCTAAATATAACTCACTATGTTTACCAAAATAGAAAGATGAATTACCTCTAAGTGCCCAACTAAACCGTTCAAGTCCAATTCCAATATCTATAATATTAACCGACCTCTGTTCGTTTATTGGAAAATCTGAAATATAAACACATTCCCCTACCTCAACACCCCTTACAGAGAAACTAATTACGATATTTCTAAATTTATTTTCGCCCCAGAAAGCATTATTTTCCTCAAAATTTATTGTTAAATCATTTCTACCAAGTTCAGTATGACACGCAATAAGCGAAATCATTTTTTTAGACATTGATACTACATCTCTAATTTCACTGCTAGTTTTAATGATACTTAGATTTAGAAAAGACGATGAATAACCTTCTTTAACCCCATCAATAAATTGACTTCTGAGTACTGGTTGAAATACAACCATCTCTTTATCAAGAATATTTTCAGTATTATTCAACATTGTCTCAATACGCTGAACACCACTCGTAGTAAACAAGGTGGTATCTGAGAGAGGTCGTGTGACTGGTTCGCTATCTACGCAATTAAATCCTTCAAACTTTTCCATCAGTAGTTCATATTCCAAGTCGTCACATAGCTTTGTAGGTTTTTCCATATTATCAATATCAGGAATTGTAAAGTTACCATCTTTAGACCGCTCAAGACCTAGTGCAAGAACGATACTCTCATAACTACTTTTATTTTCCTGGGTATTATTTTTTCTTGGTACAGACTCCATAGTTTCTTTGTCAAATTAAGAAATTAGATAATCCATTCTCAAAAGTTCATCTGTAATATTTGGAATAAAAGTTATCTCTTTATTAATAAAATCCTTCAGGGCTTCACTTTTACTAAAATCCTCAGGGACAGAAACAATTGCTACCCATGGATCAACGAGCAATCTCCCGCTTTGACTTACCAGATACACTTCATTTTGAATATTAAATTTCTCATGAATCATACTTGCAAGCTGATATGCTGCAATATAGTAAATTTTTCCAATATGATAGACAGGGTTTTTACCTGACGCACCTTCCATACTCATAGGCCGAGTAGGGGTAATAATTTGATTAATTCTATTTCCTCTTCCTACAACCCCCTCATCACCACTTTCAATTGAAGATCCTGTTACGGTTAAGTACAACTCATTGGTTTTGAAGTTATCTCGAGTGTTCGATTGAATCTCAATTGTGTTAATTCCATATCGTAATGCATATTCTTGAATATACTTATGTACTTTCTCAATATTCTTTTTGTAGTTTTCTACATCTGGAACATACTTTGCAATTTGAGGTATGCAAACCGTAAGGGAATATTCATTATCATTTTTTATAGCCATTAATTTGATATCAGAACCAATCCATGGATTATCCAACTTAAATTCACCCATTGATAAATCATATTCTAGATCAATAGTAAATTTTTCCAGATTTGAAGTGGGCGCAAATCCAACACCAAGAGATGTGTCATTAGAAACTAACTTTTTTAATTCCTGTAAATCATCAAGATCGCGTGGCTGAAACCAATAGTGTCTTGTCCCTTCCTCTTCCGACTTTTCAGCTGTTTTCCCAGGGCTACTTTGTGTACTAATATTGTTATGAATAACTATATCTTTTAATCTATCTAGAGATAGTTTTTCAGATAGAAAGTCACGTATCCAATTTTCAAGTAATTCATAAACAGGAATCACATCATCTCCAAATTTATCTGAAACTCTACCGTTTAAAAGAACACGTATAGGCTGTGTAATATATCCTCCTCCAAAAAAAACATGAGAAGCTCCTCCTAATAGACTAAGCTTATCAAAATTATGGTGTAAAACTGCACCATAATTTTCTTTAGTATAATTAGAATATTTTGCCGATAACAATTCAGCTAAATTATCTGCCAAAGTATCAGGATGACCCGTTCCTTTGCGTTCTACAATCTGGAAGTTATTATCAAACTTTCTTTTATTAAAAATAATTTTCATAATGTTTTTAAACAAAGATCACAACTTATAAATTGCTTTTTGTATTCGTGAGACTTGACTTAATTTCTAACATATAACATCTTAAATATATCACAAATGAAGATAAAGGGCGAGAGCTTGCAAGCATGCGACGTATTTCTTAGTCTGCATAGTCTTAGCAAAGGACTCTTTCTGTGTCATCAATAGGTGTATGGAAACACACACCAACGCACGGATTGGATCTGCACCAATTCAAGAAATTACAAAAGTTAAGTATTGTTTATATGCTAGAAAGTCTACCGAATCAGATGAGAAACAAGCTCTTTCTATTGATTCACAGGTAAAAGAAATGCTTCAAATAGCAGAACGTGACAAATTGGAAGTTATAGACATTAGAAGAGAATCTCATTCAGCGAAAGAATCAGGACAAAGACCTGTTTTTCGAGAATTACTGGAAGATATACGAAGAGACAGATTTAATGGAATACTTACATGGGCACCAGATAGACTTTCTCGTAATGCTGGGGATTTAGGATCTGTAGTGGACTTAATGGATGAACAGAAATTAGTAGAGATACGAACCTACGGACAAACATTCAAAAACTCACCAAATGAGAAATTCCTTTTAATGATTCTTTGTAGTCAAGCGAAACTTGAGAATGATAACAAGAGTATCAATGTTAAGCGAGGACTCCGAACACGAGTTGAAATGGGATTATGGCCCACTGTAGCACCTACTGGATACTTAAATGAGAAACATATAGATAAGAAAGGACATGTAAAAATAGATCCTGAACGAGGTCCAATTATTAGAAAGATGTTTGAGAAAGTAGCCTATGAAAAATGGTCTGGAAGAAAATTATATAACTGGCTTAAATTTGAGTTGAATTACAAAACGGCCACAGGAAACAAGAATTTATCGATTAGTAATGTATATCTGATATTACAAAACACCTTTTACTACGGTGTTTTTGAATATCCAAAAAATAGTGGTAATTGGTATACAGGAAGACATGAGCCACTTATTACGAAAGAATTATTTGATCAGGCTCAAGAACAAATAAAAGCAAGTTATCAAAGAGTAGAAAATAAAGAATTCGCTTTTACTAAACTCATGTTTTGTGGATTGTGCGGATCAGGAATAACAGCAGATGAGAAATTCAAGCATATGAAAAATGGAAATGTTCATAGATATGTTTACTATGGCTGTTCAAAATCTAAAGACAGGAATTGTAAGTGCGGATACCTTGAAGAAAAAGAATTAATAAAACAATTTCAAGGATTAATTGAAACGATAGATTTGAACGAAATTGAAGTTAAGGAAAAAATAAAGGAAGAGATTGAAAGATTTTCAAAAATGCAGAAATTCTTTTTAAGAATCAAAGAGGTAGTTAAGGTGCTAGATATAGATATTCGAGGATATGCGAAATATGTTTTAAGAGAAGGATCAGATTTAGAGAAAAGAGAATTACTCAATTGTTTAAAAAATAAATTGATTTTGAAAGAAAAAGAGATTTTTATAGAATCAATATAATCTAGCCTAGGTAAGATAGTCTAATTAGTCTTGTAACTTTTTTTGCCACTAATAACATATATAATAGATAATAATGGAACAAGAAACTCAGAATCAACATGTAGTACCACAAGTACACCTGAAATCTTTTTTAGGTAAAGATAAAAAGAAATTATCATGCTTGAATATAAATAAATTACGAATTGAAAAAGATCAATCACCTTCAAGGATTTGTAGTGGTAGATTTCATTATGCAGAGATACCTGGCTTATCTGATGAATACGGACAGGAAGCTGAAATAGCGTTTGGTGTTATAGAAGACTGGTACGGGAAAAATAAGGGAAAAATTGAAGAAAAACTAATCAATAAGGAAAGACTAACGGACGGAGAAAAATATGATCTATCATTTCTCATATCAAATTTTCTCTTCCGAGGTTATTCTCACAGAGAAGATACACTACACTTTTCAAAAAAGATGCTAGATGAAATTACGGACGGTTTAGATAAAGATGTAACTATAAATGGAATATCTCAAGAAGATGCATATAAGGAAGTGGAGAAAACTTCCTACGCAACAAATCAAGCTTTTCGAGATGGTCTTGCAAATGCATTAACTCACAAAAAATGGGAAGTTTTAATTAATCTTAACGAAAAATACAAATTCATAACATCTGATGAACCAGTAATTCAATACGTACCTGATTTCGCAAAAAAGTGGCCAATGTTTTCAACTAGCTATGTAGTGATGACTCAACTATTCCATCTGTCTCCTAAAGTAGCTATCGTTGCCACGTTTCAACCAAATCATGAGGGTGAATGGGATTTTATAGATGTAACAAATAAGGTTGATAAAATTTTTGAAAGCAACCTCAAATATATCAATTATTCCTATAAATACGCGTATGCAGACTCTGATCATTTTTTTCAAAAATTAATAGATTTTGAATCCAAAAAGAGGAACCAAGACACACAGTAAAAATTATTTCAATCAAACAAAAACACCTATTAAGGTGTTTTTGTTTGTCTCTAAAATTCGTCTTTCGACGCGTCTCGAGAGACCTCTCGACTTGGCTCCCCGGGTAGGGATCGAACCTACGACCTTAGAGTTAACAGCTCTCTGCTCTACCGCTGAGCTACCGGGGAATATTATTTCTGCTATTTTGTTTTTAAAACAGCAAAGATATAATACCAAAAATA
>Ga0265294_10004843_pt1 | contig 16623 bp, 23 predicted proteins | sample MunlanPumphouse3_FD_192504 | JGI IMG/M metagenome (GOLD analysis project Ga0265294, IMG submission 192504) | Groundwater microbial communities from a municipal landfill in Southern Ontario, Canada - Pumphouse #3 | ecosystem: Environmental > Aquatic > Deep subsurface > Groundwater | place...
CTTCCCATTTTTTATGTTTTGAGATAGGGGCACATTCTCTTATAACAACACTATCTCCTACTTTCAGATCCATATCTTTATTATGGGCTTTGTATTTTTTATGACTTTTGTATCTTTTTTTATACTTAGGATGTACTTTGATTGTTTCCACATTAACTACAATGGTTTTCTGCATTTTATCTGAAACAACTTTTCCTGTTAATTGTTTTTTTGACATATTATTTGGTATTTATGATCGTTAATATTCTTGCAATATCTTTTTTGGTTTCTCTTAGCTCTTTAATATCCTTTACTTTTGATGTAGCTAAAGCCATCCTTAATTCATTTGCTCTTTTTCTTTTTTCAGTTAAAGTTTGTTCAAGTTCTGCTCTTTTTAATTTACTTAATGCTTTGGTTTTCATATTTCTTTTTTAACAAATTTAACTTTAATAGGAAGTTTATCTCCACATTTTCTAAAAGCTTCTCTGGCTTCTTTTTCTGGTATTCCTTCAAGCTCAAACAAAATTCTTCCTGGTTTTACAATGGCAACATAATGATCTGGATTTCCCTTTCCTCCACCCATAGGAACTTCTGCTCCTTTTTTTGTGACGACTTTGTTTGGAAAAACTCGAACCCACATTTTACCTGTTTTTCTAATATATCTAATGATAACTCTTCTGCATGCTTCTAATTGATTTGAAGTAATCCACGCAGGTCCTTCTGCTTTTAATCCAAAAGTTCCAAAAGCAATCGTGGTTCCCTTATCACAAAACAATCTATTTCTACTTCTTCCTTTCATTTGTTTTCTATATTTTGTTCTTTTTGGTATAAACATATTCTTTATTATTTGTCAAATACTTCTCCTTTATAAAGCCAGACCTTAATTCCAATGGCTCCATATGTGCAAAATGCTGTATGTGAAACATAATCAATGTCTGCTCTTAATGTATTTCTTGGAAGCATTCCTGCGGTTGCTTTTTCTTTTCTTGCAATTTGAACTCCATCTAATCTTCCAGCAATCTCTATTTTGATTCCTTTAATTTCCTTATTTGTCATTGCTTTTTCAACGGCTTGCTTGATGGTTCTTCTAAAAGGTGTTCTTTTTTCTACTCTTTGTGCGATCCATTCTGCAATTAGCTTTGCTGAAACCCATGGATTTCTAATTTCTTTAATCTCAAGTTTTAATTTTTTTTCTAATTCTATTCTTTTCTTTTGTGTTAAATCCATTTCTCTTGAAACTACTTTTAAAAGCTCTTTTACAAGTCTTTCAACTCCTTCTCCTCCTCTTCCAATAACAAGCCCTGGTCTTGATGTATGTATAATAACATTAGTTTTGTTAGGTAATCTATTAATTTCAATCCTGTCAACAGACAAATCTTTTAATTTTTTACTTAAAAAATTTCTAATAATAAAATCCTCCTTTAAAAGTTTTTTAAAATTACGATCATAGAAACCTCTTGAAAGCCAATCTGTTGTTTCTTTAATTCTAAATATTTTTGGATGCACTTTGTGGCTCATTTTTTTTGTTTTTAACTATTTTATTTAATACAATCTCTATATGCGAAGTTCTTTTATTGATTCTATAAGCGGTACCTCTTGCCCTTGGTCTGATTCTTTTTAAGGTTGCACCTTCGTTAACAGTAACTTTTGAAATATAGAGATCTTCTGCATTGATTTCTTTTGAAATATTTTTGGCGTTAGCAACAGCTGAATCTAATAATTTCAACATTGGTTCTGCTGTTTTTTTAAATGTAAATTTTAAAAGCACTCTTGCTGATTCAACTTTTTTTCCTCTTATTAAATCTGCAACTAGTCTTGCTTTCCTTGCTGATACCCTATAATTACTTAGCTTTGCTTTATACATATTATCTCTTATCAATTTGCTTTTGCAATTTACCTCCGTGTTTAATAAACTTTGTCGTAGGAGAAAACTCACCTAATTTATGTCCTACCATGTCTTCTTCAATTTTAACAGGAATATGATCTTTTCCATTATGAACACCAAAAGTGTAACCAATCATTTCAGGTATAATGGTACAAGCTCTTGACCATGTTTTAATAACAACATTGTCTTCTGCTTTTACCTTGGACATCTTTTTCAATAATTTTTCGTCTACGTATGGACCTTTTTTAAGACTTCTTGCCATAATCTTTATTTTTTAACTCTTCTTTTAACAATTAATTTATTTGACCATTTGTTCTTTTTTCTTGTTTTCACTCCAAGAGCATGTTTACCCCATGGAGTTTTTGGATATTTAAGACCAATAGGAGCTTTTCCCTCACCTCCACCATGTGGATGATCACATGGATTCATAGCACTCCCCCTAACAGCAGGTCTTTTTCCCATTCTTCTTTTTGTACCAGCTTTTTTTATTTTCTTAAATCGATGCTCTTGATTGGAAACAATTCCAATGGAGGCATAACAATCTCCTTTAAATTTTCTAATTTCAGAAGAAGGCATTTTTAAAAGTGTAAAGCCTTCATCATGTGCCATAACAATTGCTTTGGTTCCTGCGGATCTGACACATTTTCCTTTTTCTTCTGGCTCTAAACTAATGTTATAAATCTCTGTTCCTGCAGGAATGTTTTTTAATTTCATTCTATTTCCAATACTAACTTCTGTTTTTTTGCTGGTTTCAATCTTATCTCCTACTTTTAGCCCTTTTGGTGCTAAGATATATCTTTTTTCCTTATCTTCGTATTCTACAAGTGCTATAAAAGCGGTTCTGTTTGGGTCATACTCAAGCGATTTAACCTCTGCTTTCATATCTTGTTTTCCTTGTCCAAAATCAACAAGCCGATACATTTTTCTTGCACCTCCTCCAATATGCCTTACTGAAATCTTTCCACTTGAATCTCTTCCTCCTGTTCTTTTAATTCTGACAAGTAACTTTTTTTCAGGCTTCTTATTTCTTGTTAAAATTTTTGTACCTTTTTCTTTTGCCATAACTATTTAACTGTTAAATCAATTTGTTCACCCTCTTTAATCCTGACAATTGCTTTTTTAAATCCTGACTTAAACCCTTTTATAATTCCTCTTTTTTTAGGTTTTTGAGGAGCATTGATAATCCTTACTGAGATAACATGAACATTATACTTCTTTTCTATGAAATCCTTTATCTCTATTTTGTTTGATCTTTTGTCAACTTCAAAAGTGTAAAAGTTTTTTTCTGCTAGAAATGAAGCTTTTTCAGTAATACAAGGCTTTTTAACAATGTTAAAATCTTCTGATTTTATTAACTTTTGGGTTTGTTTTTTTGCCATATTACTTTGCGTTATCTAAAAAAGTTTCACTTATTATTTCTAATCCCTTTTTTGTGATAATCAAATATTTGTAATTCAATACATCTAAACAGTTTAAGTCTTTTACTTGAATGGTTTTAAGGTGCTTAATATTTCTAGCTGATTTAATAATGTTTTCGTTTAAATCTTCAAGAGCAATTAACACTGAACCGTCAAGCTTTAAATTGTCAATCATTTTTTTGAATGCTTTTGTTTTGATTTCTTTCATTTCAAAAGAATCAACGATAATTAAATTACTATTTTTGAACTTTTCTGAAAGTACCATAAAAAGTGCTTTTCTTTTCATTTTCTTGGGAACATCTTTTTTAAAGTTTCTGTCTTTTGTTGGACCAAAGGTGACACCACCTCCTACCCATAAAGGTGATCTAATAGAACCATGTCTTGCTCTTCCCGTTCCTTTTTGTCTCCAAGGTTTTCTTCCACCGCCTGATACTTCTGCTCTTGTTTTTGTATGTGCAATCACTTGCCTTTTATTAGACATTTGAGAAGTTGCAATTTGATGAACCAAATTAGGATTTAAGGGAACCTCAAATATGCTCTTGTTTAACAATTTCTTTGTTTCTGTTTTGGTTAATGCTTTCATAGTCCTCTAATTTCAAGCAATGTGCCTCTTTTTCCCGGAATAGCACCTTTAATAGCTAAAATATTCTTTTCTTTGTCAACTTTTTTGATTTCAAGATTCTTTACTGTGATTCTCTCACTTCCCATTCTGCCAGGCATTTTTTTTCCTTTTAAAACTCTTGAATGGCTAGCATATCCAGTTGATCCTAATGTTCTTAAATCATGTTTTACGCCATGAGCTCCTGACTTACTTCTAAATCCCCATCTTTTCACTCCTCCTTGGAATCCTTTACCTTTTGATATTCCTGAAACATTGACTTTGTCTCCCTCTTTAAAAACATTAACATCAACTTTATCTCCAACCCTTTTTTTAGTATTGTTTTCTCTAAACTCTTTAAGATGTTTAAAGGGTTTGGTTTTAATAGATTTTGTGATTTTATTTTCTTTTAAATCTTCAAATCCTAATTGTACTGCTTCATACCCATCGCTTTCCTTAGTTTTCACTTGAAGTACTTGACATGGTCCAGCTAAAACCAAGGTAATGGGAATGACATTCCCTTCCTTATCAAACATTTGGGTCATTTCAATTTTTTTGGCTAAAATATATTTCATATTGTTTTCAATAAAAAATCTGAACACTAGTCCAGGAATTTTTATTAGACCAGTTCAATCAATCAATGATTCTATATCTCCTTATAATACACTTTTTATCTCTGTGTCAACACCTGCGGGAAGAGTTAATGACTTTAATGCATCAACTACCTTTTGGCTTGGGTTTAAAATGTCAATCAGTCTTTTGTGGATTCTCATTTCAAACTGTTCTCTTGCTGACTTGTGAACAAAAGTTGATCTGTTAACTGTAAATTTGCTAAATTCAATTGGCAGAGGAACAGGGCCAGAAACTTCAGCCCCGCACCTTAGTACCATATCAACAATTTGTTCGGCACTTTTATCAATCACTTTGTGATCGTATGCTCTTAATTTAATTCTTAGCTTAGGAACGGTTTCTATCTTTTCAGTTGTTTTCGCTTTTGTTGACATTTGAATCTTTACTTAATAATTTTTGTAATAACACCAGCACCTACAGTTTTACCACCCTCTCTGATGGCAAATCCTTGTTTTTCTTCTAATGCTACAGGCACAATCAAATTAACTGTGAAGGTTACTGTATCTCCTGGCATCACCATTTCAACTCCTTCTTCTAAAATGACATCTCCTGTAATATCAGCAGTTCTAATAAAGAATTGTGGCTTGTAACCTTTAAAGAATGGGGTGTGTCTTCCTCCTTCATCTTTTGTGAGTACATAAACTTGTGCTTCAAATTCTGTATGAGGGGTGATTGTAGCAGGCTTTGCTAATACTTGTCCTCTTTCAATATCTTCTTTTTTAAGACCTCGAAGTAAAACTCCAACATTATCTCCTGCACTACCTTCGTCTAAAAACTTTCTAAACATTTCAATAGAAACTGCGGTTGTTTTTTGTGTTGGTCTAATTCCTACAACTTCAATTTCTTCGTTAGGATGCAAAACTCCTCTTTCAATTCTACCAGTAGCAACTGTTCCCCTTCCTTCAATAGTAAAGACATCTTCAACTGCCATTAAGAATGGTTTTTCTACATCTCTTACAGGGTCAGGAATGTATTCGTCAACTTTATCCATTAACTCTAATACTTTTTTAACATTTTCATCATCAGCAGAAGTAGCTTCAAGTGTTTTTAAAGCAGATCCTCTGATAACAGGAACTTCATCTCCTTTAAAGTCGTACTTCTTTAAAAGCTCTCTAACTTCGTCTTCTACTAAGTCTAGCATTTCAGGGTCGTCAACCATATCGCATTTGTTTAAGAAAACAACGATTGAAGGTAATCCAACTTGCTTAGCTAGCAAAATGTGCTCTCTTGTTTGAGGCATAGGGCCATCTGGAGCGGAGACAACTAAAATAGCACCATCCATTTGAGCTGCTCCTGTAATCATGTTTTTAATGTAGTCAGCATGACCAGGACAATCAATATGAGCATAGTGCCTTTTGTCTGTTTCATACTCTAAGTGAGAAATGTTAATAGTAACTCCTCTTTGTTTTTCTTCTGGCGCGGAGTCAATTTGGTCAACTCCTCTTTCGTCAGCTGTTTTTCCAGCCAAACGTAGTGCGTGCAAAATAGCGGCACTGGTTGTGGTCTTACCATGATCAACGTGACCAATGGTACCAATATTTAAGTGTGGTTTTGTTCTTTCGAATTTTTCTGCCATAATTTTTTATAATTAATTAACAATTGTAAAACTTAATTTACAATATTGTTTAGTAATGCTAATAATTTTATTGATGATAAGCTTATTGTATCTAATTTTTTTAAAAAGTCAAGAGAGGCTGTTTTTAAAAAGGCGGATATTTGATGAGGTTTAGCGTTTTCTAAAAAACTGCCACTTACCATCATGATAATATTCGCCTCCCTTTCTAATGGCCTCTGCGCATTCTTCGCAGACGCGAAGCCCGTCCCAGATGGTTGTTTCTGCTTGTTTTTTGCAGTAGGTGCATCTCAGCCCTTGATGCTCTTCACAATAGTACTCTCCTTCAACAACAGGATCCTTGCAATGTCCCGTGTACTCTCTATAAAAAATACATCTCCCTTCTCTGATAAGCTGTTGGGCTTTTTTTGCCCTTAGCTCTTTAACAAGCCTGCTCATTGCTTCCCAGCAATCATCCTCGTAGCAGAAAATCTTGTTGCCGATAAGGGTGCAAGAGCCTTCGATTTCTTTTCCACAATGGTCGCATCTATATTTCATGTGTATGACCTTTTTTTAATATACTATAATTTCAAGGCCTTGTAAAGTCCTCATTAACAAATGTAAGTGTTCTTTCTAGCCATTCCTTAACCATGTCTGGCCTTTCTAAATGATGATCTCCTGCTTTAATGAAAATGTTGTGCTTAAAAGTGATGTTGTTGCTGCTTATAGGAACGGTTTTATCGTTAAGTCCGTGAATGTGTAAGATTTTTTCTTGATGGTGGGAGAGGAGGTCGGAATAGTCTTTGTCTTTATTTTCCATAAAGTATTTAGGTGAGATAAAGTTAGCTTTGGTCATTCTATTCTTTCTTAGACAATCCTTTAAAAACTCCTTTTCGTTTAAATGGCTTTTGTAACTATTCCAATCAATTTCTTTTTCTAAACTATCAACAAACCAATACCTTAGTAACTCTTTTTGGTTTAAGGCAGGTGCAAAAAGTATAATTCTATGAAAGCAATCAGGTATTAAAGAAATAGCACAAGCGGACAGGCTGTGGCAAACTGCAAATATCTTAGAGAAGCCTTTTTTGTTTAAAACTTCTATTGTTGATTTAATGTCTGAGACGAGGTTTTCTATGGTTAGGGTTGAAAAGTCTCCATCAGAAAGACCAATGCCAGTGTAGTCTAATCTAAAAGAAGAAATGCTTAAATTGTCTGCTAACACTTTAAATTTCTTTTTGGTTGTTGCTGGACTTTCAAAGCCTCCAATCATTAAGGCAACGCTTTCTTTATTTTTAGGAACAAAAATACCTCTTAAAAGAGATCCTTTTTTGTTGTTGAGTTCTATGAGCTTCGTTTTCATTGGCTTTAAAGGGCTATTTTCATAATCCTGTATAATTGCGACGAGTATGTTCAGTAGTTTACCTTTGACAGAGTTTGGATCAGGATCAGCTTCCATAAGCTTTTCCGTTATTTCAAGGGCCTCTTCATAGTCTTCTTGGTTTTTAATAATTTCCATGTTCATGATAAGACCATGTTATCAATCTAAATTAAGGTTGTCAAAGTGAGAATTTGTAATTGACACAGCTATGGATGTATTGTAGGGTAATCGCATGAAGAGAATGGCTCTTTTAAAAAAAAGCGTTCTAAGAGTTTTAGGATGCTTTCTTCTTACAAAGGAGGATTTGCAATCAGCGTCAAGATCTCCTGCTGGATGTGCTTCTAGCGGTTATTCCCCTAACCTAGGGCAATGTATGGAAATGGACGGACAAAAATGGTATTTCGTCAAGTCCGTAAAGAGACACAGACAAACATATTTTGCTTACAAGGTAGCGTCTTTTTTAGGAGAGAGGGTGCTTTTTGAAAGGGCGTATGACCCTTTCGGGTATTGCATGACTTCTAACTGGGTGGGGATATGGATCTCGCCCGAGGCATAATTGATTTGCCTCTTTTTTTTAATTAAAAAAAGCCTTGTTTGGGTAGTCTGTTACAAATCCATCTGCTCCAAGTTTTTTTAATTTTTGGGCAGACTCTTTTGTATTTACGGTCCAAACAAAGACTTTGAGATTGACCTTGTGCATTTGATCAACAAATTCCTTTGTGATTCCTGCAAAGGGCGGGTTAATAGAAAAAGCGTTTACTTCTTTTGCTAAGGAAATGTAATCAACTTCTTTTTCTATCTTTTCTATTAAAACCCCTAGTTTGATTTGGGGACAAAGCTTAAAAAAGTTTTTAAGCTCCTGAAAGTCAAATGACGAAACGAGGAAGTTCTCTTTTTTCCATCCTTTTCCAATATATGTTTTAATCATTTTTGAAACTGGGAATGTGGTTCCTTTTCCTTTAAGTTCAATGTTAACAATCGCTGAATTGTTAATGAGATCAAGCACTTCATTTAAGGTGGGGATTTTTTCTCCCCTTCCTGCGTCAAGAGTTTTCAATTCTTTTAAGGTTAAATTTTCCACGTATCCCTTCTTGTTTGTTGTTCTATTCACAGTCTCGTCGTGAATAACAACAAGCTCGCCTGTTTTACACACGTATACATCAAGCTCCACGGCTTGCACATACTTTAAAGCTTCTTTAAAGCTTAAAAGTGTGTTCTCTGGCTGAAGTCCTTTTGCTCCGCGATGTCCGATAATGATCATACTGGTTTTAAGATACCATTTCAGGGCTGGATTGTCAAAAAAAAGAGGGGAATTGATAAATAATATCACTCCCCCGTTGCCAGATACTTCATCCTTTTTGAGATGAAACTAATCTGACCCAACTTTTCTTCGGGAACCCATACAAGATCCCCGCTTTCGAGGAGTTTTCTGTACTCCTCGGTTTCCTCGACCTCGTCCCAGCTTACGTTGAAGCTGAACGCAAGGTCGATTTGGTCTCCCGCTTGGTAAATGGCCCAGGCGGGAGTGAGAAGAACGGGGCCTTCTTTTCTAATGAGAAGGCCTGTCTCCTCTCTCGCTTCCCTCACTGCTCCTCTAACAGGGGCGGAAGCGTATTCACCGCTGACGAAGTCAGCGATGTCAATGGCTCCGCCGGGAAGTTCAAACTTCCCGACGCCAACTCCCCCTTCTTTGGGGAGCCGAGTTTTCAAAAGGAGGCTTCCGTCCTTTTTGATAAGGACGAAGACTCCAATCCCTGTGGCAACTGCCCCAGGGTTTTCCCTTCCTAGGCGTTTTTCAACGCTGGAAAGGATTTTTGGTATTTCAATCATAATTTCTCCAATACCTTCTCCACCACTACTTTTGTGGCGAAGCCTTGTTCCCCCTCAGGAAACATGTCGTGCCCACAGTCAAGCACAATTCCCTTGTTTGTGGGAATTGATGAGTGCAAAGGCACAAGTTTGTCCTTTTTTCCCCCGATATAAATACCGGGGGGAGGGGACCCTAGCTCTTCCAGGAAACTGCTTCCTGGAAGCATTTCGAGAAGCGGGGTTACTCCTAGGATTCTCGCAAGTGGCTCAAGTTTTGCCACTTTGGGGGAGACACCCTTGTGGGGCCCTCCTGCGAAAATCATCTCCTCGAACCTGTGTCCACGGTTGTAGAGTAACCGTAGGATGAGAGCCCCCATGGAGTGCCCTACCGCAATGATAGGCGCGTCCTCGGGAATCTCTTTCAAGGTTTGCTCAACCACATCAGCGTGGTAGCTGATGTTTTTCCGAGCCCTTACCCTGCTGAATGGGCCTTTTAGCCCATGTATAGGACGAAGAACTCGGATTCCTGGAATCATCTCCAAAGTTTCTTGGAGATGAACCAGGCTCTTTTCTGGATTTCCTGACCAGCCGTGGATCAGGAAGACCACGGTTTCCATTTGCTCCTCCCTATTTTTCAATGAACACGTTAATAATACAATATATTTAGTATATTGTCAATGAAAAAGAGGGGTTTGTCCCCTCCTTTTTAAAATGGTAAGTCTTCTAGTTTTAATCCTTCTTTTTTTTCTTCAACTGGTTTTGGTTCTGGTCTAGTTTCTTCAATCGTGTATCTTGAGATGATATAGGCTTTTTTGTTTTCAAGAAGAATGACTTTTCCCTCTTTGTCAACTATTTTTTTTATGTCTTCAAAGTTCATATTATTTTCTTTTACCTTCTTTAATTTCTTCTGCAATGTTTGCAGGCACTTTTTCGTAATGACTAAATTCTAAAGAAAATGTTCCTCTTCCTTCTGTTAATGAACGAAGTCCTGTTGCATATCCGAATGTTTCAGCCAAAGGAACCTTTGCGTAAATGACTTTCATTCCTGTTCTATCTTCTGTTTGCTCAATTTGTCCTCTTCTTGAAGAAAGGTCTCCAATAACATCACCTAAGAACTGCTCAGGAATAACAACCTCTATTTTCATAATAGGTTCTAGAATATGTGGATTTGCTTTTTTGGCTGCTTCAATCAATGCTTGAGAACCTGCAATTTTAAAGGCAATTTCAGAGGAATCAACTTCATGAAATGATCCATCATAAAGTGTTGCTTTAACATCAATTAAATTATATCCTGCAACCACTCCTTTTTCTAAAGCTTCCTTGATACCTTTTTCAACAGGTGGAATAAATTCTCTTGGAATAACACCTCCTTTAATCTCATCTACAAATTCAAAACCTTTACCTCTTTCTAATGGTTCAATTTTAATTTTAACGTGACCATATTGTCCTCTTCCTCCTGATTGCTTAATATACTTATACTCAGCTTCTGCATTCGTTTCAATGGCTTCTTTGTAGGAAACTTGGGGTCTGCCAACATTTGCTTCTACTCCAAATTCTCTTTTCATTCGATCAACAAGAATGTCTAAATGAAGCTCTCCCATTCCTCCAATAATTACTTCTCCTGTTTCTTCGTCTGTCTTAACTCTAAATGTAGGGTCTTCTTCTTGAAGTTTTTTAAGAGAGGTTCCCATTTTTTCTTGATCATCTTTTGTTTTAGGTTCAATTCTAATATTGATAACTGGTTCTGGAAATGAGATTTGTTCCAAAACAATAGGGTTTTTTTCGTCAGATAAAGTATTTCCTGTTGTGGTAGATTTTAAAGCAACAGTGGCACAAATGTCTCCTGCAAAAATTTCATCTACTTCCTCTCTTTGGTTGGCATGCATTCTTAAAATTCTTCCTAATCTTTCTTTTTCACCTGTATTTGTATTTAGCAAGTAATTACCTTTTTTAAATGTTCCCGAATAGACTCTGATATAGGTTAAGGTTCCTACAAAAGGGTCTGTGGCTATTTTAAATGCAAGTGCACAAAAAGGCTCGTTATCATCTGATTTTCTTGTTAAAACCTTTTCACTATCTTTAGGGTCTAATCCTTCAACAGGAGGAACATCTATAGGAGATGGAAGATAATCAATAACAGCATCTAAAAGTAATTGTACTCCTTTGTTTTTTAAGGCGGTTCCACAAAGTACTGGCACGAGTTTGTAATCAATAGTAGCTTTTCTTAAAGCTTTTTTAATTTCATCTTCTGTGATTTCTTTTCCTTCTAAGTACTTTTCTACAAGAACTTCGTCTTCTCCTGCTATTTTTTCAAGCATGATGTCACGTGCTTTTTCTGATTGTGCTTTAAAGGCTTCAGAGATTTCATTTTCTTTAACATCATCTCCATTAGGACCTTCGAAAGTAAAAGCTTTCATTTTAATTAAATCAATCACTCCTTTCATTTCAGCTTCTTCTCCTAAGGGAATTTGAATGGCAACTGCATTTTTGGTGAGCTTTTCATAAATAGTTCCTAGTGCGTACTCAAAAGAGGCACCCATTCTGTCTAGTTTATTAATAAAGCAAACTCTAGGGACGTGATATTTGTCAGCCTGTCGCCAAACAGTTTCAGATTGAGCTTCCACTCCAGAAACTCCATCAAAAACTACAATCGCACCGTCAAGCACTCTTAAGGATCTTTGAACTTCTGCTGTAAAGTCAATGTGGCCTGGGGTATCAATTAAGTTAATTCTGTGTTCGTCTTTTTTTTCTTTTGTTAAGTAGACTTTAGGAGACCAAAAACAAGTGGTGGCAGCGGAACAAATAGTAATTCCTCTTTCTTTTTCTTGTTCCATCCAATCCATTTGAGATTCTCCTGAATGTGTTTCTCCTAGTTTATGAGAAATTCCTGTGTAATACAAAATTCGCTCTGAGACAGTTGTTTTTCCTGCATCAATATGAGCGATAATTCCAATGTTCCTATATTTTCCTATTTCGTATTTTCTTGTCATAAGCTATATTAAATTACCATGCAAAATGTGCAAACGCTCTGTTGGCTTCTGCCATTCTGTGTGTATCTTCTTTCTTTTTAACTGAGTTTCCTCTGTTTTGAGAGGCTTCAATGAGTTCCTCTTTCAAGGATTTATACATTGCTTTTCCTTTTTTAGATCTTGCTGTCTTAATAATCCAACGCATGGCTAAACTTAGCCTTCTATCTCCTTTAACTTCTACTGGGACTTGGTAGGTAGCACCTCCAACTCTTTTGGGCTTTATTTCAAGAAGTGGTGAAACATTTTCAATGGCTTTCAAAAATACATCCAGTGGATCTTGCTTTGTTTCTTCTTGAATAAGATCAAAAGAATTGTACAAAATTCTTTGTGCTGTTTTTTTCTTACCATTCCACATGAGTTGGTTTATGAACTTAGATACTGTAATGTTATTGTATCTAATATCGGGTTCTACTAATTTTTTTTCAAATTTCTTTGTCATAGTTTATTTTGGTTTTTTAGCTCCATATTTACTTCTTTTCTTTTTTCTATCTACTGCTGAACTATCTAAAACACCTCTTACAATATGGTATCTCACTCCTGGAAGGTCTTTTACTCGTCCTCCTCTTAAAAGAACAATAGAGTGTTCTTGAAGGGTGTGTCCTTCGCCTGGGATGTATGCAGTGACTTCCATTCCATTAGATAATTTTACTCTTGCAACTTTTCTTAAAGCGGAGTTTGGTTTTTTAGGTGTAGTTGTGAAGACCTTTAAACAAACTCCTTTTTTGAATGGTGAAAAGTATTCAGTTGGCCTATTTTTAACGGGATTAAAACCAGTCCGCATTGCTGGGGATGCGGTTTTCTTTTTTGTGCTTTTTCTTCCTTTTTTTAATAATTGATTAATTGTTGCCATAATAATAAAATAATCAGCAATAATTGCTTATGTTATTAAATTAACAGAACGATTGTGAAATGTCAAGAGAGGGTGCTACTGCTCATAATTATCCGATTGTCAGTCAAGGTTTTAAACTCCTTTTGAGTTGTTGCTGCCTTTCAAATCCGCCAACCATTAAAGCAACTTTTTTCTTGTCTTTATTTTTAGAAACAAAAGCTCCTCTTAAAATTTCTCTATTAATAATAATATTAAATTCTAATAATTCAATTTTTATATTTACTTTACTCTCTTCTCATGTTAGATAAAATATTCTCAGCCAAGAGAGCGTGTTCCTTGTTAAAAATAAAGGATCCATGATTACCTTTCGTTGAAACGAAATGATCTAGATTGCTTGTATTAACTCTCTTAATAACATTTTCTATTGGAAAAACTTTGTCATTAACACCGCAAACAACACTAATCCCAACACCCTTTTGCTTTAAAGCTTTTGTCATCTCTAAAATATCTGACTCGCTTATTTCTTTTATCTCTTGCTTAGATAAGCTTACATTTTTTATAAAATACTTTGAAAGATTTTTAAAATATTCATAAAAAGAATTTATATTATTAGCAATTTCTCTCATTTCCTCTATCCCCTCGTCAATCGTAAATCTTTTTATTAAGTTTAAATAAGACTCTTTTCCAGTTATTCCTGCTGGAGCAACTAGAACAATGTTTCTAAATTTTTCTGGATATAACATAGCAGCTATTACTAAGTTAAGCCCACCCTCAGAGTGTCCGATAGCGTCAACTTTTTCTAACTCGCTTTTTTCTAGGGCTTGTACAATTGCCAATGATTTTTGAAGTTCAGCTATTTGTAATCCATCATCTTCCTTATCTTTCAATATTTGTTCTCTGGTAAAATCAACTGTAACAACACTTCTTTCTTTGTCTGCGATTACTTCTAATGTCTCTTTTTGTGAGTTTGGAGAAACCCCCCATCCAGGTGAAATAAATATCGGAACACTGTCTTTAATTCTTTTTGGATCAATTTTAACTATTTCCTCTTCTTTAATAAATTCAAAATTATCCATAAAAAAATCTGCTCTTTCTCTAGCTTTTACATAGTCAACCTCTTCTTGCTTCTCTAAAATGGGCTCAAAATATTTTTCAAACATATAATTTATTAGCTTATTTTAAAAACTTATCCTTAACCTTTTGATGGTATTAACATTATCAACAATTAAAATTTATTTTATTTATTAAAATAATATCATTTATAAAAAGATACAACAAGTCTGTATACTGGCCTGTATAATTTTGTGTTCACTAAAACTTCTTTGTTTCAAAATGTTTATTAGATGTAATTGATACAAGATTGAATATCTTTTGGTAATTCTTAATAGTCGTGCAAAAAAAGACTCTGCATGTTTTTCCCTTAGAGGGCTTGTATTCATAGATTATGTCCTCTGGATCTAAAGAGTTATATAATTTCAGATACTCATTTTTTCGATCAATCCTTGTAAATTTTAATAAGGTTGTTCTTTTTTTACAATGATTTAAGTCGGTACAATTGCCAATCACTTTTAAGAACTTTAAAATGTTTTTTGAAAGTCCTTTCTCTAGGTTCTCAAGACCGCAAAACTTGTTTTTATACATTGAGAAAGAAATTAAATAGGGGGATGATTCAATACTTTCATCACTTTCAAGAAGAGATGCTTCTTTGGGAATGCGATAATTTTCTTTAAGCTTCTTTTTGGGAATGTGCATTTTTTAGAACAGAATAATAATTGAACATACTATCAATAGAGATTACTTGATCTGAAATATCATTATATTCAAGGTTTTTTCTAGCTTCTTGCCACGGCTTTTCGCTATGTGTTAATAACTCTAAATATTGAGCATCATATTGTCCGTATACTCTCCAGACTTCATTAAGAAGTTCTAGTGTTTCTTTGTCTAAATTTAGTTTACAATTTTTTAAGGCATCAGAGACAATGGGATTAAAACCAAACTCTTTGTATTTTTTATAAATACTTCTAATTGCTGGTCCATGGACCCAAGCTTCTATTGGATCATTGAATAAGATTTTTTTATTTAAAACTAAACTCCATGCTTGAGAATAATAGAGCAATTTTTGAAGTTTCTTATTAGACATTGGCCTATTTTCAGAGATTCCCTTTTTAATGAAATAGAGAGCAATGTCGTTAATGTTTAAATTGGCTTTTTTGTATTTTAAAGTCATTTTTTTTGAATTAATGTTTTTATTGACTTTATTATAATACAGAGTTTAGATTAATTCAATATTCTTAATTTGTGCATAGTTTGTTTCGTTGTATTTTCCTTGATCTTAGATTATAATAAAAACGTCTTTTGGTTATGATAATATCATTGTAACTGAAAGGGTACTACATCCTAGGGTCATCCTCCTTGCGGAGGGTGATTTTTTTGTTACTCACTTTAAGCGACCTCAACCGGATTCGAACCGGTGTTGCCAGGATGAGAACCTGGAGTCCTGAACCACTAGACGATGAGGCCTTGAAGTTATGTTTATCACATTTTCTTTTTTTTGTCACTCTTCAATATTATAGTCAAAAGGAATTTTGTAATAGTCTAAAATGAATTTAGAGATTTCTTTAAAAACTGGAGCTGCGGAATATTCTGAAGTAGAAGTATTTGGCATGTCTAGCTTAACTAAAACAACAAATTTAGGGTTGTAAGCAGGGGCATACCCGATAAAAGACTGCCAAGTTTCTTTTGAATAGCCTGCCCTATTTTCTCCTAAAGAACTATAGGGAATCTGAGATGTTCCTGATTTCCCTGCAATATAATAGCCTTGAATTTGGGCTCTTTTGTTATAGGCGCCATCAATAACACTTACAAGCATATTTGTTAGCTCAGTTGATGTTTTAAGGGAGATAACAGCTTCTTTTTCTATTTCTTTTTGAAATACTTTTTCCTCATTCTCATTTTCAATTTTATTAACTATTCTTAACTTAGGAATGTCTCCACCATTGGCAATAGCTGAAAAAGCCTTTACCATATGCAGAGGGGTTAACATGATGCCTTGTCCAAAAGAAGCATTGCCAAAGGAAACATCAATGTTGTATTTCAAGGCTTCATTTAAGTTTTTATTGGATGAATACGTGCTTGGAAAATCAATGTTAAGGCTTTTTAGAAAACCAAAATCCTCAATATATTTAAAGAATGCTTGATGTCCTAATTCTTCTTCTACAAAAATCATTCCTGTATTGATAGAGTTTTCTAATACTTGAGACATTGTAGATAAGCCATAAGCTCTTTCGGCGTAGTTACAAACGCGATAATCTTTGTATTGCTTACAACCATATTTATCATCAAAGACTGTTTCTTTTGTTATTTTATTCTCATTTAAGGCTGCGGCCATGGTAATGGGTTTAAAAATAGAGCCAGGTTCAAAAAGTAATTGGGTGGCATTGCTTTGAAAGACGGAAAAGTCTTCGCACTTATTATAGTTATTTAAATCAAACCGAGGAGATTCAGCTATGCTAATAT
>Ga0265294_10004845_pt1 | contig 16618 bp, 9 predicted proteins | sample MunlanPumphouse3_FD_192504 | JGI IMG/M metagenome (GOLD analysis project Ga0265294, IMG submission 192504) | Groundwater microbial communities from a municipal landfill in Southern Ontario, Canada - Pumphouse #3 | ecosystem: Environmental > Aquatic > Deep subsurface > Groundwater | place...
TAACGACCCACCGATTTATGGTAAAGTTTTCTTCTCAATAAAACCTTCCCACACCGAATATCTTTCTGACAATTTAAAAGCAAAGATCAAAGAAGAACTTATTAAAAAATTTAATGTAGTCACCGTTATTCCTGAAATAGTTGATCCGACATATCTTTATATTTTGTCGGATGTTAGCGTAATGTTCAATAAAGCAAAAACAGTTCTGTCTGAATCAGGAATCCAAAGCAGAGTAAGAGAAGAGATTTTAAAATATTCAAATTCTTATCTCCAAAAATTTAACTCAACGTTTTATTTTTCAAAACTTCTTGGAATCATAGATGATATTGATTCAAGTATTTCTGGTTCTTTAATGGATTTAACTCTTATGACAAAAATATTTCCAAGAACTGGAGTTGAAGAGCAATTTACAATAAATTTCTCAAATGCAATTGTACCGGGTTCCGTGTTTTCAACATATTACAACACTGGTGTTACTGGATCAACTGCAAAACAAGCAATTTATGATGATGGGAAAGGAAATCTTTTGACAAAGGATGCATTGTTAAATATGCCCGTGTTTAATAATATAGGAACGGTTGATTATACAACAGGAAAAGTTCAATTTTCTGTTCTTCCTTATTCAGTTCCATCTGATACATTTGATATAAGAATTCATGCGACTCCTGTTTCTGAAAATATTCATTCAGAAAACAATCAAATCATCATGATGGACGATTCAGCAGCAAAACAAGATTTTAATCGGAAACAAGGAATTGTTACCAATGTAACCGCGATCAATCTTGATTACAAATAATTTTTTGATCAACAAAACGAGAGACAATAAATGGATGGTATGAACGACAAAAAAATAACAGCATTAATTGAAAATTCTATCCCAAAATTTGTCACGATAGAATATCCTCGTTTTGTTGAATTTCTTAAAGTTTATTATTCTCAGCAAGAAAATCAAGGCCAGCCTTATGAATTTTTGGCGAACTTATTAAATTATGCAAATATTGACGAAACAACACTTGAGTATCTTGAAAATTTCAGTGAACAATTTTTATCCGGTCTTCCGCACGAAAGACTTGCAGCACTTGACAAAAGGAATCTGATAAAGAATATTAAACAATTTTATCAATCTGTGGGAACTGAAGCATCAGTAAAATTCTTATTCAGAATTCTTTTCAATGAAGACATTACATTATATTATCCTACTGTTGACATTCTTCGTGCCTCAGACGGAAAATGGCAGAATGATTTTGTTATTAAAGTGACAAATTCACAGCAAAACGATGAAATTAAAAGACTTGAAGGCTCAGAAATACACGGTTTCTCTTCTGGAGCTAAAGCACTGGTTGAAAAAGTCAAAACTTATATTGCTTCAAATGGATATTATGTTGCTGAATTGTTCTTAACACAATATGACTTGATGAACCCAATAACAAATTTTCAAGTAAATGAAAGTGTTATTGGCACATCTTATGATGGATATAGATTCAATGAGAAAATTTATTCAATCATCAATGATTATGAAATTCTTGTTCCCGGTTTAAATAATTTACCGGGCGACTTCATTAACATTCAAAGCAACACGGGCGTGGATGCTTTTGTTCTAGTTGATGAAGTCCAAAAAGGAAGCATAGAAAACATTGAAATTATCAATGCTGGAGAAAATTATGCAATAAATGATGAAATTGTTTTTACTTCTGAATCTGGCCTGAAAGCAAAAGCAAGAGTTTCAAACGTTGATGTTAATGGCGGAATTACAGAAATTAAAATACTTAATAATGGGTATGACTATCAAGAAATTCCTCATATTGACATTGATACTGAAAATGGAACCGGCGCCGAACTTTATCCGGTATCATCTACTATCGGAGCAATCAAGAAACTAAAATTCATTTCTTTTGGTGTTAATTATTCAGATGTTCCTTCTGAAATAAATCCTTTTCAAAATATTTTCGTTTATAATGTTATAGGAGGATTTGCTGTAAATGATGAAATTGAAGGTTCTATTTCTGGAGCAACAGGGACGATTAGACGATATTCAAATAATATAATGGGCATTGCATTAATTGATGGAACTTTTATTGAAGGAGAAACAATTACTGGTCCATCAGGATCAGGAGTAATTTATAAACAATCAATTGCAATGATAAATTTTCTTTATGGAGCTATTGGAAACTATAAAGGATATTTCAGAAATACAGATGGTTTCCTAGACTCTAATAAATATCTACAAGACTCTTATTATTATCAGGATTTCTCTTATGTTATCAATACAACAAAAGATAAATCTCTATGGATCAACCCGTTAAAGAATACAATTCATCCAGCGGGTTCTATTGTATTTGGATTGATGGAAAAAGGAAGCGAACTTTATTCTTCTTCTATTGGTGGTATTATTTCTCCATGGCTCAGCACGACAGAATTTTACAAATTCAGATTTGAGTATCAACCATTTGATGACGGATTCTTGTCAGAATTTGGAAATACTCAAATATCCTCATTTGAAGATTTTTATCTTTATGAACTTGGTTGGCTCAGTCCTAATGATTATGAAGAAGATCCTGATCATTTGACTTTAAATGCTTCAAGAAAATCTAATATTTGTCTTGGTTCTGATATAAAAATAGGAGATTTTGAAGAATCAACTGATAATGATTTAGTGAATTATTTTCTTATTGAATAAAACAAATTAAAATATAATTTAATGCTTCTAACGCATCAAATAATGCTTCTAATGCATCAACATTTACAAATTCATAAAAAATTGGATTAAAATAATATGTCAGCAACTATTTCAACGGCAACACGAATTCATTCTGCAAAAAAATTCATTGAATCATTAAGTGAATTATATTTTTTCGCTTCAAAAATTTCTCCTTGGGAAGATGAACAGTCTCCAGACGTAGCGACAAATGAAGTTGACGTTATCAACAAAACAAGACGTGGTTTGATTTTTATGAAAAAAGGAGATCCTGTCGGCGTTCTTGGATTGAAACGCTTTGAATGGGATGCTGGTATTGTCTATACTCCATGGGATTCAAAGCATGATTTGCATTTTGCAAGAAATTGGCTTGGTCCCGAACAACCTTTTTATGTTTTTGTACAAGACAACTCTTCCGGCGTGTTCCAATATAATGTTTACCTCTGCATTGACAACAATCAAGGATCTCCTTCATTAGATGTTCCTACTGGTCAATCAACAGACGTTTTTGAAACAACAGATGGTTATATATGGAAATTCATGTATAATATTCATTCTGACTACCTTGAATATGTAAATACTGCTTTGATTCCTTGCCCGATGAACGATGAACAAAAAACACAAGCACATTTGACAGTTGAACAAACAGTTACGCCTGGAACAATTAATCGTTATGAAATCGTCAATTCTGGTTCTGGATATTCAGGAGCAACCATTTCAATTGATGGTGATGGAACAGGAGCAACAGCAATTATTGATGTTGAGAACAATGAAATATCAAAAATTACTGTCACTAATCCGGGTTCTGGATATACTTTTGCGAATATTACAATTTATGGGGATGGAAAAGACGCAGAAGTAAGAGCAGTTCTTTCTCCTGCAAAAGGACACGGTAGTAATGTAGCAGCACAATTAGGTGCAACACACGCAATGACAAAACAAACTTTCATGGGAAGCGAAATGGGTCTTTTTACTGAATTAAATGCTTACAGAAAAATTGGACTTATAAAAGATGTTAAAGATTTATCTGGTGAACCTTTAACTGGAAATGCTTACTCTCTTATGGATTCCATTGAAGTGATAAACATTACTTCAGTATTTTCTTATGTTCAAAAAATATTAGGAATGTCTTCTAATGCCGAAGCAAGAATTTTTAAAATTGAACCACCCAATTCACCAACAGCAATTTTTTACATAAGCGATAGAATTGGAAATTTTGCTATGAATGAATTCATTCAGCTTGAAAATTCGCCAAGCACGATTGCACAAGTCACAGACGTTATAAATAATGTTGTAGACAAAAACAGCGGAGAAATCGTGTATCTTGAACATTTACAGGCTATTTCTCGTTCTGCTGGTCAATCCGAATCGTTCATTTTTTCAATTGAATTTTAATTGATCTCTGAAAGAAAAAATAAAATTTTATAGGATACTAAATTCAAATGGCAATAAATTTCGAGAAAAATCCGTTTTTTGATGATTATAAGGAGTCAAAGAATTTTCATAGAATTCTTTACCGTCCATCTATTGCTGTTCAAGCAAGAGAGTTGACACAACAGCAGACCATTTTACAGAATCAAATTGCCCGTTTTGGTAACCACATTTTCAAAAACGGTGCAATGGTTATTCCCGGTCAGATAACGTTTGACAACAAATACCATTATGTTAAAATAAATCAACTTTATGATTCGGAAGAAGTTGTATTAAGTGATTTCGTTGGTTCAAAAATCACTGGTTTGACTTCTGGGGTTATTGCGGAAGTCATTAATGCCGTTGATATTGAAGGAGATGATCCAAAAACACTTTATGTAAAATATATTCAATCTGGTATTTCCGGTATTCAGACATTTCAAGATGGTGAAATTCTTCAACGAACAGATAATGCTCTTTTTGAATGTCAAGTACAAGGATCTTCAGAAGTAACCTCATTTTCTTCTATTGGTATTGGTTCTGCATCGTCAATTGAAGCTGGTGTTTATTATGTTGATGGGTTTTTCGTCAATGTTTATAAACAAACACTAATTCTTTCAAAATATTCAGACACTCCGACATGTAAAGTAGGTTTAAGAAATTACGAAAGAATTATTACTCCAGAAGACGATCCTACGCTTAATGATAATGCTATTGGTTCGTATAACTATGCTGCTCCGGGTGCGTATCGTTATAAAATTGATCTATTACTTGAATATATCAACGTAAATGACGAAGTTCCTGAGGATTTTGTTGAATTACAACGAATTGAAGATGGAACAATTATTAATGAAATAAGAACTTCAGAGTACAGTGAACTTGAAAAAACATTTGCACGGCGAACTTACGATGAATCTGGAGACTATACAGTTTCTCCTTTTAATATTTCAATCAGAGAACATCTTAAAGATGAATCAATTCCTAGATTTGCAGACGGTAAGTATCTTGCAACAGACTCTCCTTCTGGTGATGAATCAAAACTTGCAATTGGAATTGAGCCGGGCAAAGCATACGTTCGTGGTTACGAACGACAGAAATTAGCGACCACTTGGATTGAGACAAACAAAGCACGATCAACAGCAGTTTATAATAATGCCGTTTTGAACTTTAATATCGGGAATTATATTTACGTCACACGGTGTTACATGATTCCTGATTGGTCCACGTTTGAAACTCTTTATCTTTGGCATTCAGATCCTCTTCCATTAGACGGCAATATTCCAGCATCAGGAACTCCTATTGGCACAGCAAGAGTCAGAGGGATTGAGTTAATTGATAACTCTGCTGGTGCCGCGCATGAAGAATACGTTTATAAACTGTATCTTTTTGATATTAACCTAAATGACGGCGAAACATGGAGTTCAGTATCATGGATCACGGATTCTAATTCTTCAGCACAATTTACTTGCACTCCTAATGTTGGTGGCGATTATGAAGATTTAGACAACATGATTATCAATCCAACAAAAAAATCAAGTATCTTTAAACTTCCACACCAATATGTAAGAACACTCAAACCAAACGATATAAACGACACTTCGTACACAGTGAATAGATATTATCCTGCTGTTCCAGTGTCTTCTGATTCCATTGAAATTGATGTTGGAACTAACTCTGTTCCTAATGCATTCACAGGAAGAAACTATATTATTATGGACCTCGCTGCTTCAACTTCAGCGGCTTCTTTTGTTCCAATAAGCGACGGTGATGTAACCATTAATGGATCAGTTGTAACCATTACAGGTTTGACTGGACTTTCTGGATCAACTGTTAGTGTTAGCTTGCCAGTAGTCAAAACAGTTTCAGCCGAAAGAACAAAATCAATTACTGAAATCACCCAAGTTATTTCATCACCTAATACAGTGCCAGGTGAATTTGACGATTTATCAAGAGCAGACGGTTATAGATTAATTTCCGTAACCGACGGAGGTGATTCTGATAGAGATATCACCGAACGATATTTATTTGATAATGGACAAAGGGATTCATTTTATGATCTTTCACGAATTCAGTTAAAATCAGGATATAGCGCACCAAAAGGAAGTCTCACAGTAACATTTTCGTTCTTTTCTCATACAACAGGCGATTTCTGTTCTGTTGATTCTTACTCTTCTTTGGGCACTTCTTTAGATGAATATTATTATGACATTCCTGCATATTATTCAGAAGATGGACAATATGATCTTGCTGATTGTATTGACTTTAGACCAGTAATCAATTCAACCGGTGATTCATTTATAGGAACTGGTTCGCGTACATGCGAAATGCCTGTTGCGCTTTCAAATATTAGAATGGATTATGAACACTACTTGAGCCGCATTGACAAACTTTATATTGATTACACTGGAAGATTTGGTATTATTGAAGGAAATCCAGCAGTGTACCCTTCTCCTCCTAAATCTCCTTCTGACGGCATGGTTCTTTATGAAATCTTCATGACTGCATACACATATTCTCCGAAAAACGCAAAACCAAAGTTTATTGACAATAAGCGTTACACAATGAGAGATATTGGCCGTCTTGAAAAGCGAATTAGTAATCTTGAATATTATACTTCGTTGTCATTGCTTGAAAAAGAAACCGCTCAAATGCAAATCAAAGATGTTTCTGGATTTGATCGGTTTAAAAATGGTTTCTTGGTTGAACCATTTAAGTCTCATGGTATTGGCGATTCTTTGAATCCTGATTATCGTTGTTCAATTGATCCAAGATTGGAACAAATGAGATCAACCTTTTCAACTGATTCGGTGAATCTTGAATTTGACGAAACAAAATCAACCACTGTTCAAAAAACAGGGCCGCTTGTCACATTGCCTTATACTTCTGTACCTTTCATTTCTCAAACTTTAGCAAGTATGACAGAGAATGTCAACCCTTTTTCTATTCGTTTGTTTGAGGGGAAAGTTAATTTTCAACCAGATTCAGATAATTGGTACGACACAAAGAAAAACGGCGATTTGATTGTAAATGATGATGCTCATTTTCAAGCACTTGAATTTATCGCAACTTACGGTGAAGGACTTAATGGAATTTCTTGGAATGATTGGGAAACAACGTGGTCAAGTTCATCAACTCAGGTTACTTCAAACAGAAGTCTTGAAATTGACAGAACAAGGGATCATGATACAGAAAAACAAGTTAGAGCAATTATTACTGCAACAGCTACAACCACAACAACCGCAAAACAAACACGTTCTGGCACAAAAACAACTTTCTCTGAGGAAACAATTAACAAATTCCTAGGAGATAGGACAGTAGGAATAAATTATATTCCTTACATGAGAAGTATTCCTGTGCTAGTTAAAGTTGAAGCAATGAAACCTTCAACTGTTGTTTATCCTTTCTTTGATGATATTAATGTTTCGGCGCACTGTACTCCTGCAATTCGCATTCCTATTACCGGCAAAACTGGTTCGTTCTTGACGGCAGTAGGCAAAGAAGAAACTATTACTACATCAGGCAACGGATCTGCAATTGTAGTTTTTGAGTCTGATACTGAATTGACTATTGTAAATTGGAACCAATCAGCATTCAACGTTGGACAAGTTGTTACAGGATCCACTTCAGGAGCAACAGCAACCCTGGCTGATAGTGCAAATATCATCGCAACTACAGCAGGAGATGAATTAAAGACTGACGAAAAAGGAAGAATTTCTCTTATTTTCAAAATTCCTAATAATGACAATCTGAAATTTAGAACTGGCGAAAGAAAGTTTATTCTTAATGATCAACAGAATAATGCAGAAGCGAACCAAACAAAAGCAGAAGGAATTTTCAAGTCTCTTGGTTCAATGCTTCAGCAAGAAGGAACAGTTCTTTCAACAAAGACTATTAGATTTAACCGCGAACCGCTTAATCAACAAAGAACTGTTAGGTCAACCACTTCAACAACCACGACAAGTGCAACCGAATGGTACGATCCTCTTGCACAAACTTTCCTTGTTCAAGAGGAAGGTGGTTGTTTTGTAACGTCATGTACTTTGTATTTCCAGAAAAAAGACGAATCTGGATTACCAATTACATTCCAAATTCGTGAAGTTGTTAACGGATACCCCGGACAAGCAATTGTTCCTTATTCAGAAGTAGTTCTTTATCCTGAATATATCAACATTGATGTTGATTATGCTCTTGAAGGAACAACTTTTGAAATGCAAGCTCCTGTTTATTTACAGCAAGGAACCGAATATTGCTTTGTTCTCTTGTCTGATTCATTTGATTATAATGTCTGGATTGCTAATATGGGTCAGCTTGACGTAACAACAAAAGAAATGATTTCAAAACAACCTTATAATGGTGTTCTATTTAAATCACAAAATGCTTCAACTTGGACAGCAAATCAAGATCAAGACATGAAGTTTATCTTGAATAAAGCAAGATTCCAAATTGAAACCGCCGAAGGTTCTGGTGATCCTTATATTGGTCAAGCATTTTTCAACAATCAGACACTTACAACTGACATTCTTGATATTAATCCAATTGAAACATTTATTGATTCAACAAAGGTTAGGGTTCACCAGTTCGCGCATGGTTTTGTTGAAAATTCAAAAGTAACACTAAGTGGATTCAGTGAGTCTTCTACTTATAATGGAATTCCAGGATCAGAATTGAATGGATCGTTTTTGATTGATAACATTGAATTTGATTCTTATCAAATTGAAGTGATTACCCCAGCAACTGATACTGGATTGACGGGTGGATTGGGAATTGAAGCGACAAGAAACATTCAAATGGATGTTCTTCGCCCGAACATTTCAGAACTTGTTTTGCCTGGGTCGTCTTCTCTTTGGGGCTCAAAGACAACAACCAAAGATTATTCAATTGTTCCTATTGGTTCGTATTCTGGATTGAGTATTGTTGAAAATAACTTCATGAAAGAATCAATGAGAATTTGTTCTTATGAGAATGAATATTTCAATTTAAGCAACGAAAAATCACTTCAATTGATAAATATCATAAACAGCACAAACAGGAACATTTCTCCTGTTGTGGATATGAATAGATGCTCTGTTATCACCGTTGCGAATAGAATTGATAATCATACAACACAAACTGCCGATTTTAATTGTTCTGTGAACGAAAATGAATCACTTTTAACCATTGTCCACCCAGAACACGGTATGGCAACTGGTGCTGCAATTTATATTGATTCGGACGCAACAATTGGTGGTGTTTCTACTTCCTCGCTGACTGGCTATTATACAATAACTCGAATTGATGATAATTCATATTTTGTTGATGTTAATGAAAATGCCGCTTCAACGGCGTCTGGTACAATCAGCGTAACATGGTGCAAAACACAATACAAATATATTCCTGAGAATTTTGCTCAAGGTGGAACTGCTATTTCAAAATATCAGACGAAAAAAGTAACAGTTGAAGAACCCGCTATTGCAGTAAAAGTCTTAGTAACTGCGGTGGTTATGAATGGATCAAACATTGAACTTTGGTATAAAAAACAAGGTCCGTATGATACTTCACGTTTTGCTGATCTTGAATGGAGCCTCTTGGGCGATCCTGATATATTTGTTCCTGTTTCTGAAAATGAAGAAGATTTCAAAGAATATGAATTCACAAGAGAATTTGAAGACGGAGAAGAATTCACTTCGTTTGCAATCAAAATTGTTTCAAAATCTTCAAGCACAACCATTGTTCCTATAATTGATGATTTGCGTATCATTTGTTTAGGAACCTGAAAATAGAGGGCATTGAATGATCCCACAAGTTTCAATAACAGATAAAGTCATTGACTTTATTGAAAAATCAAATCAAATTTCTGAAAATGTAGGAGATCCTTCTGATCTCCTAACAGACAAAAAAGATATTCTTATTTTATCTGTTAATGAAATTATTGTTTCAATGAACGAAATTGATTTTAGAATAGGAGATTTGGAATCTCTTGTCACGACAGAAAAAGGAACGTTGGTTGGTGGCATCAATGAATTAAGAGGCACTAACTACTCCACTTTTGGTGCAGTTGAATCTTATTATGATCTTGAAGTTCAACGATTTGATGGAGAAATTGATAATAATGATGATTATATAATTTATACAAATGATTTAATTGGTTCTCTTGGTTCTCTTGAAACGACAGATAAATCATCAATTGTTAATTCATTAAATGAACTTGATTTAACGTCTTCTGTTGTGTTTAAAATTGAAGATTATCCAGATTTAGGAATTGAACAGTTTATGGGATTTCTTAATGCAAGCAATTTTATAGGTCTTGATAAAGAGAATTTCTTGAAATATCCAGCAAGACCCGGTGAAGTATTATTTGGAGATTTAGATGGATCGAGATATTGGGGCGAAATCACGGGTGTTTCTGACTATGCACTGGCAGAATATGATTATAATGTAGCATTATCAGACAGGGATGAAATTTTTGCCAACATAGTTGCCCTTCAAAATGATGAATCTGATTTAAATGATAATATCAGTGCAGTTGGCGCAAGAGTTCCATATCCCATTGATACTCTTGTAGGAACTACAGTAGGAACCACCACTGTAATTGATGCATCCCTTGGGGATTCTTTTGCTGTCACATTAGATAGAAATACTACACTTTCTTATATAAATTTCAATTCTGGAAGAAGCATAACTATGTATATTGCTTATGGAGATTTATATACTCTGACATGGCCAGCGAATACATATTTTCCGAAAGGTATAATACCAACTCCGGCCAGAGCAGAACGAGTTTCAGTTCAAAAATATTCAACGGTTTATTTTACAACAAAAGACACAATATATTTTTAATTTTTATTAAAATGGATTTCAGAAAAAAGCCATCGGGTGTAGTCATAAATACAAATAAAGAAGGATTTTTGAAAGCTAGAAAAATGAAAGAATTGATTCAGAAAGACAGAAACCGTCTTTCTGATTTAGAAGAAAGAATGAATAAGCAAGAATCAATTCTCAATGAAATTTTAACAATACTCAAAGAAAACAAACATGGCTAAACCAATTGTCACAAAGAAAGATACATTTGATCAATGGCGTTTAAAAGTAAACCAAGTTTCTGAAAATATCGGTGACATTGATTTTTTGAATACCACTGACAAATCTTCTCTTGTCGCTGGAATCAACGAAAACAAGACCAATTTAGACAATTCAATTTCAAATATTGGTAATCTTGCTGATCTTGATACGACAGACAAATCCTCTGTGGTTGCAGCAATCAATGAAATCAACACCGACATAACAACAGAGTCAACCAGAATTTCTGGAGAATTTGATATTGAGGTTGCCCGGCTTGATGGCGAAATTGACGCAAACACTTCTGATATTGACGATATCAATACAACAATCGGACCACTGGCTTCATTAACAACCGATGATAAAACCTCTGTTGTCAATTCAATCAACGAAATCACACGAAGGCTTTTAGCGAATTATGATGTTTCAGAAGTTTCGTTTGATTTTCTGGTGTCTGGTGATGTTTTAGATGTTTTCCTTTATGACACTTCGCAGGACACAGATCGTGGTATTTGGCGTTTTCAAACACATACACTTAATTGGTACAATGAGCCACTGAACAGCGTTTCCCGTGGTCAAACGAAAGAATTTCCGGCTGTTGCGCTTATCGTGACAAGAAACAATGTAGATAGCGCAGTAACAATTTATGACGCAACTGATACTGATTTTCCTATGTGGATGAATTTTCCAAGAGGATCAATCTTTGCGTCTACAACAAAAATGCCAGTTTCAATGCTGAATGGTGTTTTGTGTGTAGGCAATTATGGAGAAGGATTGATCAAAATTGATTTCTTGAAAGAAATTTCAATAAAGATTATGGATGACGGATATTATAAACCAATTGATGAATTGATTGCAAATAGGTACACAACCTCATGGTCTGTTGTAAATTATGAACCAACTTATGATCTTGTAAGCAACGATATCAATGATGTTGCTTTGACTTATTTAAAAGATTCTGTTCCTGATCCTATTACTGGTCTTCACCCTGTTGTTATTGGCGTTTCAACTGATTTAGGAGTAACCATTTTTGATGGTCCTGCTGGTTCAGGAACCGCTGTTGATATTACTGGAGGAAGTTCAAATAATGTTTATTTTTCAACAGATAAACGACTTATGTTCACTGTTGCTCCTGTTTCATCACCCGATGATGTTTTTAAAATCGGAGAAATACCTTCTGTTGATATTGATCAAAATTCTTTTGGTACATTTTATACCATCAGTTCAATTGTAAAAACTTCAAATATCACTCCAGGAAACAGTGGATTCAATAATGATGTTATTTTCTTCAAAAATGATATTATAGCAGGAGCACATTATATTGATGTAAGTTATCAGAATCCTGCACTTGTTTTCATAAAAGAAGACCAAAATCCTGATTTAGGGATGAATTGTTTTATTGATTACACATATAATACTGGATGGATGGTCGGTGATATTAGAGGTTGTTATCTTGCTGATACAGTTGAAGGAATCTTGACTTCTCCCGACGTTGAAAAAGACAGAACAGTTAAAACAAACAATCTCACTGTAACAGGATCAATATCAAAAACACCAATTTATCCGGGTTCTGATTTAGTCAAATATTCAGGATTCAGTCCTACAGATTATCTTGAATTAAATGATGCAGATTTTTCGGGTGTTCTTTATGTTTATGGATGGCAATATAATGGAGTTGCATGGGAATTTAAATCAGGATTAGCCACAACGAACCCAATTGAAGGTGTTACAATCACTTCTTCAACATTAAAAATTGCCGGTTCTTATCCAAAAGCTCTTATTAGAGTGACAGCAACAGGACCACAACAAACCCAATTGCAACACATTGAATTAACCGAATCAAAATTGTTTTTGCCTGACGCAAAATGCACAATTCAAGGAACAGGCGGACATATTACTTCACTGTCTTACGACAGAATAACAGATATTCTTTCTTGCGCCACAAGTGATGGGGTAACAGAATTTCAAGACCTAGTAGCAATTAATCATCTTCATGATAATATTTCAATCAAAAAAGTTTCAACGATTAACAAAAAGAAAGCGACTCTTAAAACAAGTGGAGCGCATATTTATCTTCCTGAATCATCATTGCTTGATAAATTTAATGAAATGAGTTCAGCATTAGCAATAGAAAACACGAAAGAAGATTATTTGGGTCTTCCTTCTGCCGATGGAATGGTTCTTTCTTCGTTAGGTTCAGGAGAAAGAATGTGGATTGGTGCTCCGTCTGCAAGTGATGTTACAACATTAACCAACGCAGTTACCGCACTTCAAGGAGAAATAAGCGCAAAAGAATCTGATATTTTGGATCTTTCAAATGATATTGCAACATATTCAAGCAACATTAATACAGTCAGCGCAAGAGTTCCATATCAGATTGATAAAATACAGAGTTTTGGCGCAATTGCAAATGGTGGTAGCGTTTCAATTGATGCAACTCTTTATGACTCATTTATTTGGGATTGCCCTACTGGTTCAATGACTGTTTATATAACAAACTTTCCTGTTGGCAGAACAATAAATCTTATGTTCTCAAATGGTGGTAATTGTTCAATTACGTGGAGTGATTTGCCAATCTGGTGGCCAAGAGCAGTTATTCCTTCATGGACAGTAGCAAGTGGTTTTGACCGTGTAGTATTTTATAAACTTAATAGTACCACCATTCAAGCAGCAGTTGCAGGAATGGATTTCAGACCATCTTAATAAGGGATAAAATGCCAGTTTCAGCATTAATAAGAGCAAAAGGCGCAATTCGTGCTCCAATAGGATTAATTTGTGCAATTCCTACCGCAACCCCAATTCCTACAGGGTGGACAGCATGGTCAAGAGCGCAAGATTACTTTATTAGAGGGACCACAAGTGATTCATTGGTAAACACTACCGCCACCAGCAATTCAATATCTTTAAATTCTACAACGGACGATCTACATCTTGGATCTTTGGCAAGAGATTGCGAAGTTGGGTACACTTCCACATGCACAACCAGTTGTCATACTCCTTCAATGAATTACAATGGTTCAGGGTATCATGGCAGCCATTCCATAGGATTTTCTTACAGACCAAACGGAATAAGATTGAAGTTAATTTATGCTAGTAGTGTATATTCATATTTGTTTCCGGGTTTAATGATGTTTTCAACAGATAGTTTACCACAACATGTATCAATTACTTATCTTGATCAAGCTGGTGATAGACTTTTATTGTCTCATGCAAGCAAAACAGAATATAATAATGGTTCGGTAACACCAAACGCATCCACTGGTTCTGTGAATAATAGTCATATTCACACAACAGCGGTAAACAGACAAGTATATTACCTCAAAGTCAATGAATTTACAACTGTTGGAGCGGCCGGTGGAGCACACACGCATACTATACCAGCACCACAAACGTGGATTTATAAACCAAAATATGTAACACTTAGATCATATCATATTGCTGACATTTACAATCCCGTTGGTCTTATTGGTATGTGGTATCAATCCGGAAATATTCCTAATGGTTGGCAAGTTGTTGGAGAAGTAAATGACAGATATATTAAATTTTCTAGTGCATATTCGTCAGGAGCAGGAAATGATACAATTGAAATTAGTGGAATGACAGGAAATAATGCACATTTGCATCCTTATGGAACAAGTACAAAAATAAGCAGGGCTGTTTCTCCGTCAGGTCATTATGATAGTGTTAGTCATTTGCACTATTATAGTCATACGGCATACCCATTCAAACCATTAACTCTTTATTTAAAATTCATCAGATATGTAGGACACTAATATGAAAATTTTTCTCCTCCAAGAAGACAATTTAATTTACATGCAAAATGGCGATAAGAAATTATCGTTCATTGACATTGACGAATTCACAAAATATACAGGAGAATCTTTACCTGTATCCGATTTCATTGACTATGAGCCCAACAGCAATATATTCATTGTAGGGAAAAATGAAGGAATTCCTATTCAAGATGAAACACACAATTCATTTTTTGAACAATTGTTAAATAATATTGACATTTACATTGAACGTCATGAAAATCCTTTTTGGGGAATGGATGAATCCCAACAAACCAATCAAGCATATATAATGAAAATGGCAGAAATCATATCAAGACGACAAATTGAAAACAGCAAAGATTTTTATTATAATAATGTTCCTTATAAGTCAGATGAAACTAATATTCAAGGAGTTCGTCTTGCAACAGAACGAATGATGGATAATACCAAGATTCCAACTTTCAAAGGAACTGAAATTGAAGGAACTTGGGCAACAGCAGACGAACGTTTTATTCCTTTCACTGTTGGAGAGTTCAGAAAATTCTCTAATTATTATTTTGAATTAAGAAACAAGAATTTCACAAACTATACGTTGTTGGCTATTGCTTTGACAAAAATTTATAATAATGGAGCAACAAAAGAACAGATTTTAAACTTCAATATAGAAGATGGATGGTTATAACTGTCACTTACGGTGTGATTACGGGAATCTCTTAAATTTATGAAGTATAAATAAAAGAAAGGTTCAAAAATAATGTTGAAAAAGGAGAAAGGAATGAAAACATTTAAAGGATTAGTATTGCCGGTTGTATCATCATTTTTACTGGTTGGGTGTGCTGGTGACTACAGAGAATATGCAACTTCAATTGAACGATCAAATACCGTTAATTCGGCATTAGGTGCGTCATATTTTGAAAATCAAAGCAAGATCATGAAAGAAGTTGCAAATAATCTTAAAGGCAACGAAACAGCACTTGTTTTGTTCGCAATAATGAGCCAGCAAAATAACAATGAAATTGCAAAAACATTTAAAGCAGAACGTCCAGTTAAACCGACAACAGGAAACGATGTTCTTAATACTGTTGCTGGAACAACAGTTCCGACTCTTATTCAATGGGGAGCGGGAGCTTTTATTGGAAGCGAAATTGTTAAGGGCCTGTCTAAAACAAAAATTAAAATGGAAGGTGATGGCAACGTGCTGAATCAAGACTCTGGTAATGCTTATCAGGATGGTTCTGCTGCTCTTGACACTTCAAGAACTGATAATTCTGGGCAGACATACAATGAATATCTTGCTCCTGAAGAACCAGAAATTCCTGAAGGTGAGGTTCCTGAAGGCGAGTTTGTTCCAACTGAGCCGCCGGCGGAATTTGATGATTTACCAATAGACATTCCAGAAATTCCAGCAGAATAAACGGACAGTAACATGAAAAAACTTTTTTTACCAATATTCTTATCGCTATTTTTGGTTTTTTCTTCAGGATGTTCTCAAAAACACGTTGATTATTCTATTGATATGGCAATGATCAATGCTGATTACAATCTTTTGGTTGAAAGATATGATGTTTTGCGAGCATTTGTGATTTCTAAATGGGAGATTTTTTCTGAAGCAGACAAGATGAAACTTTCTACAATTAATGATAATGTTGAACGAATCATCAATAAAGTGGATGTATTACGATCTTCAAGAGCTTATGAACTTTCT
>Ga0265294_10004846_pt1 | contig 16618 bp, 12 predicted proteins | sample MunlanPumphouse3_FD_192504 | JGI IMG/M metagenome (GOLD analysis project Ga0265294, IMG submission 192504) | Groundwater microbial communities from a municipal landfill in Southern Ontario, Canada - Pumphouse #3 | ecosystem: Environmental > Aquatic > Deep subsurface > Groundwater | place...
TGACCGTACGCCTGATGCCTCTGGGCGGTAGACGCTCACCGCGTTGTTGCTCACACGGGTGGATCTGCCGGAGCGGTTGGCGGTGCTCTTCAGGCGCCTGATGGTGGTGGTTCTGCCGGTCTCACGCCGGTAGTCGCCGGCGCTGGGTCCGCTGTAGTAGCGGTTGTCATGATAGATGTAGGTGTTGTTGATCACCGTGGTCCGGTTGTAGATTGACGGGCTGTAACGGTTGTAATAGCGGTGCATGTTGCGGTGGTACATATACCTGTTGGGCAGGAAAGTCCAGTAATGTGCCGGTAAGTTTATATGAACACTGATGTGTACGCCGGGACCCATGGGCGCCCATCCGTAGTAGCCGCCGCCACTTCTCCAGGTTACCCAGGCAGGAGCCCATTCGGAGCCGGGGATCCATGCCCATCCGTAGTAGTCATCGTAATACCATCTGCCATAGTGGAACGGTGCCCATCCCCAGGAGTAGTCCGACACCCAGGTGTTGCCGTAGTCGGTCATCACCCAGTAGCCATTGGTGGCATAGGGATGAAAGTTGCGTTCCACATCCGGAATCCACACCCGTCCGTAAGCGCGGCTGTTCATCCACCTTCCGTAAGGTCTCAGCTCGTTGTAGAAGACGTTCAGGCTGATGCCGCCATGGGGGTAGTTGTCATCATCGTAATCGGGATAACCATAATCCTGTTCGTACTCATTGTCGTATTCTTCCTGGGCGTATGCATTGCGGGACGCATAGCAGGAGGTCAGCACCAGTGCGATGGCTGTGAGGACGAGGTGGGTTCTGATAGCTTTCATATGCGTAGTTGTTAAAGGGTGCAACATCATTTGTTTTACACTATGACCTTTTTTCAGAGAGATGGTTTAACAATTGTCAGATAATTCAGCCATCAGCCATCAGCCATCAGCTGTATGCTGTAAGAACCAAGAACTAAGAAACTCAAACCTATTAACCTGCCAACCTGGTAACCTACTTGAACACCTGGTCAATCCCGGAGAAGCCCATAAATGCCATGGCCATGATGCCGGCCGTGATCAGGGCAACCGGTATTCCCTGTAACGCTTTGGGCACTTTCGTAAGAGCGAGCTGTTCGCGGATACTGGAGAAAATGACCAGTGCCATCGCATAACCGATCGCCGTAGCCACTGCATAGACGATCGACTCCATCAGGTTGAAATCCTTCTGGATCACCAGCAGGGCCACACCCAGGATCACGCAGTTGGTGGTGATCAGCGGAAGGAACACGCCCAGTGCCTGGTACAGTGCGGGAGATATTTTTTTCAGCACGATCTCCACCATTTGCACCAGTGCGGCGATCACCAGGATAAAGGAGATGGTCTGCAGGTATTGCAGTCCGAACGGTTCCAGGATACCCTTCTGCAGCAGAAATGTCACGATGGTGGCAATGGTCAGCACGAAGGTGACGGCCAGTCCCATGCCGATGGCGGTATCTACCTTCTTGGAGACACCCAGAAAAGGGCAGATCCCGAGAAACTGCGACAATACCACGTTATTCACGAATATGGCAACGATGATGATTCCGATATATTCCATAATCTATTACTGCTTAGTTGGTTCAATAAATGTAGACTCTTTCTACCGATGGCAAAGCTCCAACAAGTGTGGCTCTGCACCTTTAGTTTGATGAAATAGTTTCTTTTTTGCGTTGAAGCTTGTTAAAAATGGCGATCAGGTATCCCAACACGATGAAAGCTCCCGGCGCCAGCACGAAGATCAGTGATCCGTATTGCTCCGGATAGACCGACAGAGAGAAGATCTTCCCCGTGCCCAGCAGCTCGCGGGAAGCACCCAGCAGGGTGAGTGCAAGGGTAAAACCGAGTCCGATACCCACTCCGTCGAACACCGAAGAGAGCAGGCCGTTTTTTGAAGCAAACGACTCGGCTCTGCCCAGCACGATACAGTTCACCACGATCAACGGGATAAAGATCCCCAGGCTCTCTGCCAGTGCCGGCACATAGGCGTTCATCACCATCTCGATGATGGTCACGAAGGTGGCGATCACCACGATAAAGGAAGGTATGCGCACCATGTCGGGGATCACGTTCTTCAGCAGTGAGATCACCGCATTGGAGCAGATCAGCACAAACATGGTGGCCAGTCCCATGCTCATCCCGTTGATGGCCGAGCTAGTGGTGGCCAGCGTGGGACACATGCCCAAAAGCAGCACGAATGTGGGATTTTCTTTGAGGATCCCGTTGAGCAGGATCTTACATTGTTTATTCATGGTTCTCTTCTCCTTCGTTTGTCGTTTTCTGTTCTTTCTTTTCTGCAGCAGCGGTGGCGCCCGACAGGGCATCCTCCCGGCTCCCGCTATAGGCCGTATAGGCTCTGTTCACTGCCTCCATAAAGGCTCTTGAGGTGATGGTCGACGCGGTGATGGCATCCACCTGGCCTCCGTCCTTGCTCACGGCGAGTGCTCCCTGTGAGAGGTTTCTTCCAATGACCGACTGTGCGGGTTTGTTTGTGTCCCTGAACCATTCTGTCATCTTCGAACCCAATCCGGGGGTCTCGCCATGCTGCAGCACTGCGTAGTTGACGATATGGTGCTCCATGTCGAAGCCTACCATGATTTGTATCTTTCCGCCGAACCCGTTGTCGGAATAGCTGTTCAGCGCAAACCCCACCAACTCCTCGCCTTTCTTTGCGGGATAGACCAGCAGCGAGTCGCCCGTGCCGTCGGGCATCCGGTAGGATGCTGCCACCGGGTCGTTGTCGAAGGCCGGTACCACCTCGCGGATGGCGTTCTGCAGCTTCATCGCCTTCGCTTCGGCGATCGGTGTCTCGGTCATCTTGTTCACTTGCGCCAGCAGCACTGCTACTGTAAGGCAGATGAGGGTGAGCGAAAGGAACATATTTCTGAATGATGATTGTAGTTTAGCCATGTTTTACTACCTCCCCGAATCGTTTAGGTTTTGTGTAATTATTGATCAGCGGTGTGAAGGCGTTCATCAGCAGGATGGCAAACGAGGTACCCTCGGGGTAAGCGCCCCAGAGACGGATCGCCACGGTGATCAAGCCGATGCCGACGCCATAGATCATCATTCCCTTTTTGGTGAAGGGCGATGTGACATAGTCGGTCGCCATAAAGACGGCACCCAGCATCAGTCCGCCCGAGAAGAGGTGTATGAGCGGGTCATACAGCGGTATGGGATCAAACAGATAGAGAATACCGGTAAAGAGCGCAACGGTCGCAAGGATCGTGACCGGGATATGCCAGGTGATCACCTTCTTCCAGAGCAAGTAGATGAGCCCCAGCAGCAGTGCTGCCGCGCTCACCTCACCCATGGAGCCGGGCTCAAACCCCAGGAACATCTCTTGTATTGCAGGCAGTGCTTCGGGTGAGTGCTTCAGCGCCCCCAATACGGTGGCCGAACTCACTGCATCGGTGGCTGCGGCAGCCGTGGCCGGCATGGGCCAGGTGGTCATCTGTGCCGGAAAAGAGATCAGCAGGAAGATACGCCCTGCAATGGCGGGGTTGAAGATGTTGTTACCCAGTCCCCCGAAAGAGAGCTTCACTACCCCGATGGCGAAGAGTGCGCCCAGTGCCAGGATCCATACCGGCAGGTTGGAGGGTACGTTGAAGGCCAGCAGCACGCCGGTGATGATGGCAGAGCCGTCCAGAACGGTCGGCTCCTTCTTCTGGATAAACCGGACAATCAGGTATTCAAATCCTACACAGAAAAGCACCGACAGCACGGTGATGAGCAGCGCATCGAGCCGGAAGGTATAGAGTGCGACCAGGAACGCCGGTATCAGGGCGATCAGGACCGCGTACATATTTTTTTGAATGGTGTCGCCGCTATGTATATGTGGCGAGGGTGAGACGATCAGTTTTTGTTCCATAATCAGGTTTTCCCTATGCGTTAATTTTTTCTGGCTCTGATGATGCCGTTCACCTTTCCTTTCCCCAGGCGGATGTAGTCGAGCAGGGGCCGGTTGGCGGGACAGGTGTAACTGCAGGAGCCACATTCGATGCAGTCGGTGATGGCGTTTTTCTCTGCTTTGTCCCACACCCCGTATTCGGTGAGGGTCATCAGCAGCGTGGGGTTCAGTCCCATAGGGCATACCTCCACACATTTGCCACAGCGGATGCAATCGTTCATCGCCTTGCGTTTCGCTTCCGGCGAGGGGACAATCAGAATGCCGGAGGTGCCTTTTGTCACGGGTACATCGACAGAGGCGAGCGCCTTGCCCATCATGGGGCCGCCGCAGATCACTTTGCCGGTGCTCTCCGGCAGTCCGCCGGCTGCCTCGATCAGGGTCGTCAGGGGAATGCCGATGCGGGCACGCAGGTTGCACGGCCGCTGTACCTCTTTGCCGGTGACGGTCACCACCCGTTCCACGAGCGGTTTGTTTTTCTGCACCGCTTCATAGATGGCGAAGATGGTGCCTACGTTCTGTACCACGGCCCCCACCGAGATGGGGAGCGCTCCGCTTGGTACCTGTCGCCGGATCAGGGCATCGATCAGCTGCTTCTCTCCCCCTTGCGGGTACTGCATCTTCAATGCCTCCACCGCAATGCCGGGATAAGCTTTTGCTTTCTGTGTGAAGAGTGCCACCGCATCTTTCTTGTTGTTTTCGATGCCGATGATGGCCCGCTGTACGTTGAGTGCCTTCATCACGAGGGTGATGCCCACCAGGATCTCATCACTCTTCTCCATCATCAGCTGATGGTCGGAGGTTAAGTAAGGTTCGCACTCCACCGCGTTGATGATCAGCACTTCCGCTTTGGTGCCGGGGGGAGGGGTTAGCTTCACATGGGTGGGGAAGGTGGCGCCTCCCATCCCTACGATGCCTGCGGCAGCAATCTTTTCCAGGATCTCCTTTGGGGTGAAAGCCGACTCGCTGACCAGACTCTCTGAGCGGTCAATGGTCTCTTCCCATTCATCCTCTTCCACCTTAATGTAGACGGCGTCACGTTTGTAGCCGCTCGCATCGAGCGCCTTGTCGATCTTCAGCACCGTGCCGGAGACCGATGAGTGGATCTGGGACGAGACAAACCCCACACTCTTGCCGATGAGGGTGCCCACCTTCACCTTGTCGCCTTTCTTCACGACCGGCTGGCAGGGAGCACCGATGTGCTGTGAGAGCGGTATGATCACCTGAGCGGGAACGGCTATGGGTTGTATGGCCCTCCCGGCGGAGAGCTTGTTCTCTTTCGGGTGGATACCGCCGATACGAAAACTCTTTAACATATGTTCTTCTTCTTATGCGGTTATAGTTGCTTCTTCCTCTTTCGGGGACTGCGGTGTCTCCTTGCGGGGGGGGAAGTTCAACTCGATGATGGCGTGGGTGGGGCAGACCGCCACACACTTGCGGCAGAGACGACACTTGTCGTCGTCGATATAGGCCAGGTTATTCTCAATGGTGATGGCATCGAAAGGACAAACCTGCTGACATTTGCCGCAACCGATGCAGGTCACATTGCAGGCTTTCCTGGCCACACCGCCCTTTTCTTTGTTGACACAGCTCACATAGATGCGGCGTGACTTGGGTCCCTGCTTGCGCAGCTCGATGATGTCTTTGGGACAGGCTTTCACGCAGGCACCGCAGGCGGTACATTTGTCCTCCACCACTTCGGGGAGCCTGGTCGCCGGATTGATATGGATGGCGTCGAACGTGCAGGCTTCCACACAATCGCCCAAGCCGAGGCAACCAAAGGAGCAGCCGGTGTCACCCCCGTACAGAGCGGCGGCGATGGAGCACTTGGAGGAGCCGTCGTAGAGGTTCAGCCGGGGTCGCTCGTCGCAGCTGCCGCTGCAGCGTACCACCGCTACCTTTTTGGCCGTTTTGGATGCGGTTTGTCCCAAGATGAAGGCCACCTTGTCCATGGTTGGCTGTCCCCCCACGGGACAGTTGAGGCCCTCCAGTGTCTCCGCCTTCACGCAGGTAGCCGCAAACGCAGCACATCCGGGAAAGCCGCAGCCGCCGCAGTTGGCGCCGGGCAAAGTGTCCAGGACATCCTGGATACGGGGATCTTCTTCGATCTTAAACTTTTGACTCACCAGATAGAGGATGCCTGCGCTCCCGGCACCAATGGCACCCAGTGTGGCTATGGCAGTAAGGATTACACTCATAATTGCTGATTAATGGTTTTTTCTAATGCTGAACTGAAAGGTATGTGCCATCCTGTTTCGATACAGGTAGAGAAGAAGATAATAGGGAGCCAGTGCGAGGAGGGCGCAGGCTGCTGCCCCCGTCTCGCTGAAGTGCCAGATGCCTGTGGTGAGTACCAACAGGGTGATCAGGAGCACCAGGGGGAGCACAAACGCCCAGAATACGGCTTTGTACCCGATCGATTCCTTCCCTTCAATGATCACCTGTTCGTGCAGGGTGAACTGCCCGGAATGATCGGAGACATCGATCCTTTTCTCTTTCGAGTCGGACGCCATGCAGGCTCCCCGGGCATGACAGCTGCTGCAGGCTGATTGCTGCAGGATGCGCACGGTGATGTGGTTTCCGTTGATCTGTTCGATGATTCCCTCGTGTGTGATCATGAAACAATGGTTTTGTCAGACACTCTTTCTTCCTTTCTTCTCTTTCCAATGAAAGCGCAAAGTTAAGGATTATTTTCGGGAAAAGATAAGAATTTTCTGAACTTAAAATGTCCGGCAATTGTGAATAGTCCTTGGTGCAGGTCTTTCCGCCCCTTTTACATTGCACTCTTTTCAACAAGCCGGTTTTACAGATGGTTGCATTCCAGTTCCTCTACCGAGTAGCTTTATCCCGTTTTTGGGAGCTGCCACACGAACATTTCCCGTTGCATATTTGTTAAAAACCTGGCACATTGATCCAAGCATCAATTGTACACGAAACATCTTTAAACCTCATCATCCGTATGATTTTCGACATTGACATGATTCGCGGGGTCTATGCGATTCTACCGGAAAGGATCAACAAAGCAAAAAAGAACCTGCAACGACCCTTCACGCTGACCGAGAAGATCCTGTTCTCTCATCTCTCACCCGGTGTGCCGGTACGCAATTATAAGCGTGCAACCGACTATGTGGATTTTGCACCCGACAGGGTGGCGATGCAGGATGCAACGGCGCAGATGGCCCTGCTGCAGCTGATGAACTCCGGGCGCACCGGCGTGGCCGTACCTTCTACGGTGCATTGCGACCATCTGATACAGGCTTACCGGAACGCTGAGAGCGACCTGGAGACGGCCAATGTCACCAACCGCGAGGTATATGCATTCCTGCGGGAGGTCTCTGACAAGTATGGCATCGGCTTTTGGAAGCCGGGTGCCGGCATCATTCATCAGGTGGTGCTTGAGAACTATGCCTTTCCGGGGGGGATGATGGTGGGTACCGACTCCCATACCCCCAATGCCGGCGGGTTGGGCATGATAGCCATTGGCGTGGGCGGTGCCGACGCCGTGGATGTCATGGCCGGCTTGCCGTGGGAGCTGAAGATGCCCAGGCTGATCGGCGTGAAGCTCACCGGCAGGCTCTCGGGATGGAGCGCCCCCAAAGATGTGATCCTCAAGGTGGCCGGGATCCTCACCGTGAAGGGTGGCACCAACGCCATCATCGAGTACTTTGGGGAGGGAGCGGCCTCTCTGTCCGCTACCGGGAAAGGGACCATTTGTAACATGGGTGCCGAGGTGGGGGCCACCACCTCCATCTTCCCCTTCGATGAGCAGACAGCTCAATATCTGGAGGTCACCGGCCGCAAAGAGGTGGCCGACGAGGCTCGGCGCATCAGGGAGCATCTGCAGCCTGACCCGGAGGTGCTGGCCGACCCGGCGCAGTACTATGATCAGCTGATCGAGATCGATCTCTCCGAGCTGGAACCCCATATCAACGGACCTTTCACGCCCGATGCGGCTTACACCATCTCGGAGTTTGCCGCTGTGGTGCGTAAACACAACTACCCCCGCAAGATGGAGGTGGGGCTGATCGGCTCCTGTACCAACTCATCGTATGAAGATCTCACCCGCGCGGCCTCCGTCGTGAAGCATGCGCGGGAGCATGGGGTGCCGGTCAAGGCGCAGTTCCTCATCAACCCCGGCTCGGAGCAGATTCGCTATACTGCCGAACGCGACGGCATCCTGGAGGAGTTTGACAAGGCCGGCGCCACCCTCATCGCCAACGCCTGCGGCCCCTGCATCGGGCAATGGAAGCGCGATGACGTGGCAGACAACCGTCCCAACTCTATCGTCACCTCCTTCAACCGCAACTTTGCTAAGCGCAACGACGGAAACCCCAACACGCATGCCTTTGTCGCCTCTCCGGAGGTCGTGGCGGCGCTCACCATCGCCGGTGACCTCTGCTTTAACCCGCTCACCGATACGCTGGTCAACAACAAGGGGGAGGCGGTGATGTTGCCCGAGCCGAAAGGCTTTGAGATGCCGCCCCGCGGTTACGAGGTGAGGGATGCCGGCTATCTGGCCCCATCGGAAGAGAGTGTGGGCGAGGTGGTCATTGATGCCCAGTCGACCCGCCTGCAGAAGCTGGAGCCGTTCCCTGCCTGGAACGGAAGGGATTACGCCGGCCTGCCGCTGCTCATTAAGGTGAAGGGCAAGTGCACCACCGACCATATCTCGATGGCAGGACCATGGCTGCGCTACCGCGGTCACCTCGACAATATCTCCGACAACATGCTGATCGGTGCGGTGAACAGCTTCAACGGGCAGACCAACGCGGTGCTCGACCCCGAGACCCTCGAATATATGGCGGTGCCGGCGCTGGCCCGCAGGTTCAAGAGTAAAGGCGTAAGCTCCGTCATAGTGGCCGAAGAGAACTACGGCGAGGGCTCCAGCCGCGAGCATGCGGCCATGGAGCCGCGTCACCTCAACGTGAAGGTGATCCTGGTGAAGTCGTTTGCACGCATCCACGAGACCAACCTGAAGAAGCAGGGGATGCTGGCACTCACCTTCGTCAACAGAGAGGATTACGACAAGGTGCAGGAGCGCGACAAGATCAGTGTGACCGGTCTCTCCGGGTTTGCACCCGGGAAGAACCTCACCGTAGAGCTGCTACATCCTGACGGGACGAGAGACCGCTTCGAGGTGTCGCATACTTACAATGAACAACAGATCGGATGGTTCAAGGCGGGCAGCGCCCTGAATGCGATGAGAAGATAGACAAAAGCGTTATCATTCCTAATCAGACAGACGGAAAAATGGATAAAGAACAATTGACAAAAGCTCTGTCAGACTCGATTACCCACACGAGCAACATCGATAAGGAGCTCTTTCCCAAGATGGGTGTGAAGCGGGGACTGCGCAACGAGGATCACTCAGGCGTGCTCGCAGGACTCACCCGCGTAGGTGATGTGGTGGGCTATGAGCGTCAGGAGGATGGCACCCTGAAACCGGTGCCGGGGAAGCTCTACTATCGAGGCATGGATGTGGAGGAGCTGGTGAAAGGGGTGCAGGCTGAGAACCGGCTCGGTTTCGAGGAGACCGCCTTCCTGCTGCTCTCCGGGCGGCTCCCCACCAGGGAGGAGCTGGTAGCGGTGAACGACCTGATCGCACACACCATGCCGCTGAACCATCTGGCGACCATGAACATCCTCTCCCTGAAAGGGAAGAATATTATGAACATCCTGGCCAGAAGTGTGCTGGAGCTCTATGCCTACGACGACAACCCCGATGACATCTCTCCCGACAACCTGATCCGTCAGTCGCTCAACCTGATCGCTAAGTTCCCCACCATCATCGCCTACGCCTATCAGGTGATGCGTCATAACCAGCTGGGGCGTTCTCTTCATATCCGTCATCCCTACGAGGACCGCTCTGTGGCGGAAAATTTTCTCTTTATGATGAAGGGACGTGACTGCTACACCGAGCTGGATGTGAAGATCCTCGACCTGGCCCTGATTCTGCATGCCGAACACGGCGGAGGAAACAATTCCACTTTCTCGGTGCGGGTGACCAGCTCCACCGAGACCGATACCTACTCGGCCATCGCGGCCGGCATCGGCTCACTGAAGGGCCCGCTCCACGGAGGTGCCAATATCAAGGTGCAGGGCATGCTGGCAGACATGAAACAGAATGTGAGCAACTGGACCAGCGTGGAACAGGTAGATGCCTACCTGACAAAGATCTTGCAGAAGGAGGCTTATGACCATACCGGACTGATCTACGGGATCGGACACGCGGTCTATACCGTGAGTGATCCGCGTGCCGGGCTGTTGAAGAAAATGGCACGGGATCTGGCACGGGAGAAGGGACGAGAAGAGGAGTTTAACTTCATGGAGCTGATCGAAGAGCGTGCCATTGAGGTCTTCCTGGGCTTCAAGAAGCAGACCGCCAAGGCACGCACCTGTATCAATGTGGACTTCTACTCCGGCTTTGTTTATGATGCCATCGGCCTGCCAGCAGAGGTGTTCACCCCGCTGTTTGCCATGGCCCGCATCGTGGGCTGGTCGGCACACCGTATCGAGGAGATGAACTTCGCCAGCAAGCGACTGATCCGTCCTGCCTACAAGAACGTAGGGGAGAAACAACCCTTTGTGCCCATTCATGAAAGATAAATAAACCACATGCAGAAAATCAAAGTAACGAACCCGGTTGTAGAACTGGACGGTGATGAAATGACCAGAATGATCTGGTCCTTTATCAAAGAGGAGCTGATCCTGCCCTATCTCGAGCTCGACATCAAATATTACGACCTGAGCATCCAACACCGTGATGCTACCGACGATCAGGTGACGGTGGATGCGGCCGAGGCGATCAAAAAATATCACGTGGGCATCAAGTGCGCTACCATCACGCCCGATGAGGCACGCGTGAAGGAGTTCGGACTGAAACAGATGTGGCGGTCGCCCAACGGCACCATCCGTAACATCGTGGGGGGCACCGTCTTCCGCGAGCCAATCATCTGCCGTAACATCCCCCGTTATGTGCAGGGATGGACCCGGCCGATCATTATCGGCCGTCATGCTTTCGGCGACCAGTACCGTGCCACGGACAAGGTGATTCAAGGAAAAGGAAAGCTTACGCTGACCTTTACCGGTGAGGATGGGAAGCAGACCAGCTGGGAGGTGTATGACTTCAAAGGCGATGGTGTGGCGATGGCGATGTACAACACCGACGAGTCGATCCTCGGCTTTGCCCGTTCCTCGTTTCAGATGGCGCTGACGAAGAGATATCCGCTCTACCTGTCAACGAAGAACACCATCCTGAAGGCCTACGACGGCCGCTTCAAAGAGATCTTCCAGAAGGTGTATGAGGACGAGTTCAAGGAGGCCTTCGAAAAAGCCGGTATCACTTACGAGCACCGGCTGATCGACGACATGGTGGCCTCCGCCATGAAGTGGAGCGGTGGCTTCGTATGGGCCTGCAAGAACTACGACGGCGATGTCCAGTCCGACACGGTAGCCCAGGGCTTCGGCTCGCTGGGGATGATGTCGTCCGTACTGGTGACCCCTGACGGAAAAACGGTGGAAGCCGAGGCGGCCCACGGCACCGTCACACGCCACTACCGCCAGCATCAGCAGGGAAAAGAAACCAGCACCAACCCCATCGCCTCCATCTTTGCCTGGACACGGGGACTGGCACACCGCGGCAAGCTGGATCAGAACCAGCCGCTGATTGATTTCTGTGAAAAGCTGGAACAGGTGTGCATCGAGACCGTGGAGGGGGGGGAGATGACCAAGGACCTGGCCTTGCTGGTACAGGGCAGCGATGCGCCGCGCGGCAGCTGGCTCAACACGCAGCAGTTCCTGCAGGCGCTGAAAAGAAACTTGGAGAAAAAATTTTAGCGTTCAGCGTTCAGCTATCAGCGATCAGCTGATTCTTGGAAACGATCAGGGCAGTCCAAACGGGCTGCCCTTCTCAATAATGTGTAAAAGGCCTCAAGAAGAGGGCTAATGCTAATCCTCTTTCTCCTGCTCTTCGTAGGCTTTGAGCAGCTTCTCCTGCACGTCGGAGGGCACCAGCTCATAGCTGGCGAACTTCATGCTGAAAGAGGCCCTTCCTCCCGAGAGGGAGCTGAGCGAGGTGGAGTAGGTGCTCATCTCCTTCAGGGGCACTTTGGCTTTCAGTTTTTCGAACCCTTTCTCGCTCTCCATGCCCATGATCATGGCACGGCGTCCCTGCAGGTCGCTCATTACATCACCCATATATTCGCCCGGCACGGAGACGGTGACGTCATATACCGGTTCCAGAATCTTCGGCCCCGCATTTTTGAAAGCGGTGCTGAAGGCGTTCCTTCCTGCCAGCATGAAGGAGATTTCGTTTGAGTCCACTGGGTGCATCTTCCCGTCGTAAATGATCACGCGCACATCACGGGCATAGGAACCGGTGAGGGGTCCCTGTTCCATGCGGCCCATAATCCCTTTCAGGATCGCCGGCAGGAATCGTGCGTCGATGGCGCCGCCCACGATACTGTTCACGAACACCAGCTTGCCACCCCAGTCGAGCTCGATCACCTGCGTGTCGCGGTTCTGTACCTTGAACTCCTGCCCGTTGAAACGGTACACTTCCGGCATGGGCATTCCCTCGCTGTAAGGCTCTACGATCAGGTGCACCTCGCCGAACTGACCGGCACCGCCCGACTGTTTCTTGTGGCGGTAATCGGCACGTGCCGCCTTGGTGATGGTCTCACGGTAGGGAATCTTCGGCTCCAGATACTCGATCTCAATCTTGTCGTTGTTCTCCAAACGCCATTTGAGGGTGCGCAGGTGAAACTCGCCCTGTCCGGAGACGATGGTCTGCTTCAGCTCCTTGGAGACCTCGACGATCCAGGTGGGATCCTCCTCCTTCATGCGGGTGAGCGCTTCGCTCATCTTCTCTGCGTTGGATTCATTCAGAGCCCTGATGGCACGGCGGTATCTCGGTTCGGGGTATTTGATGAAATCGAAGCGGTTGTTGTTGCCCTTGGCATTGAGGGTGTTTCCAGTACGTACATCCTTCAGCTTCACCGCGGCGCCGATACTGCCGGCATGCAACTCTTCCGCCTTTGTGCGGATCTGCCCTGCCACGGTGTAGAGCTGTGCCAGACGTTCTTTCGAAGCGCGGTTGATATTGGTCAGGTCGTCGCCTTCCTTCACGGTACCGGCCATCACCTTGAAGTAGGATACCTCCCCGATGTGCGGTTCTACGGTGGTTTTGAAGAAGAAGAGGCTGGCCGGTGCGGAAGCATCGGGTTTCACCTCTTCCCCTTCGCTATTGACCGGTGCGGGGACCTCGTCGGGGGAGGGAGCCACCATGTTGAGGAAGTTCATGATGCGGTGTACCGCCATATTCTTTTCGGCCGAAGCGCAGAAGAGCGGGAAGAGGGTGTGGTCGAGCATTCCTTTGTGGATGCCGTCGCGCATCTCCTCCTCGGTGAGTGATCCCTGGTCGAAGTACTTCTCCATCAGTCCTTCGTCATTCTCAGCGGCTGCCTCAAGCAGCACCTGGTAGTAGTCGCCGGCTCTCTCCTTCTCGCTGTCGGGTATCTCCAGCACCTCGGGTGCGGCAGACCCCGGCTTCCATTGATACATTTTTTGCTTCAGCACATCGACGATACCGTCGAAAGAGCTGCCGCTCCCCAGCGGATATTGTACCGGCACCACCTTGTTCCCGTAGAACTCGCGGAGTCCGGCCAGGGTGTTGTCATAGTCTGCTTTCTCATGATCCATCCGGTTCACCAGCAACACCATCGGTTTCTTCAGCTCATCCACATAGCGGAACTGATTCACGGTTCCTACCTCTACGCCGTTCGCAGCATCGATGAGCATCAGCGCCATATCGGTGACATGCAGGGACGAGATCACCCCTCCCACAAAATCATCCGATCCTGGACAGTCGATGAAGTTCATCAGTTTGTCTTTCCACTCATACGAAAAAACAGTGGAGAAGACTGAGTAGCCGTAATCCTTTTCCACCGGAAAGTAATCACTCACGGTGCTCTTCCCTTCCACGCTTCCGCGTCGTTTTATCAGACCACTCTCGAAGAGCATGGCTTCTGCGAGGGTGGTCTTTCCTGATCCGGCATTGCCAATAAGGGCAATGTTCTTGGTTTCGTTTGTTTTGTACACTTTCATGATTAGAATTTATTAAATATGGAATATTCTCTGTTCGGTCAAAACATCAAACACCCTCCCCTGACCTCGCCGGCAAACGAGTTGGCAGGGGTGTGGCGGTATGAAAAATCACATTGCGTCTGTGTGAGACCCGCAAAGTCAACTTGTCTTTATTCACGCTGCAATTTATAAAAATCGGATGACAAAGTGAAAGGTTACGGTTATGTTATATAACATACCAGCGCTCTCATCTCGCTGCTACCCATCGCGGTGGTGGAACTGATGAAACTGCTGCGGCTCAACCACTCGAAAGATGAATACTGATTGCTGAAGAAAAGTAAAAGCAATTTAAAAAAGTAATAAATATGCTCATTTTGGTGTGTTTTGCGCACCAATGAGCATATTTTTTTGTAATTTTGATTACCGAAATACACTCATTCTTACGTTCGATCCGGTGCATTGCCGTGATTTGGGTTATGCCGGGTTATCATCTTTGGGGTATTTAAAACAGGAATCTATGGAAAATATGAATGAAGCCTTAACCCTACTGGCTATAGGGATGATCATGGTATTTGTCATCCTTTTCCTCGTGGTGGGGGTGGGTAACTTGGTGATAGGAATTACCAACCGTTATATCCGGGAAGCGACACCGCCGGTGAAGAGAACCGACGGAGGCAGGACGATACACCCCCGTAAGCTCGCAGCCATCGCTGCTGTGGTGGATGTGATTACCCGCGGGAGCGGGAGGGTCGACTCCGTTCAGAAGAGATAAAACCAAAACAAATCAAGCAATATTTTATGGCAAAAGAGATTAAATTCAGTCTCCTTTACAGAGACATGTGGCAGTCATCAGGAAAGTATGTCCCCACGGTGGAACAGCTTACCGAGGTGGCTCCCGCGATCATTGAGATGGGCTGTTTCGCTCGCGTGGAGACCAACGGCGGTGGTTTCGAACAGATCAACCTGCTGTTCGGCGAGAACCCTAACAAGGCGGTACGCGACTGGACACAGCCTTTCAACGACGCAGGCATACAAACCCATATGCTGGAACGGGGACTGAATGGTATCCGGATGAACCCGGTGCCGTCCGATGTGCGGCGCCTGATGTTCCAGGTAAAGAAGAAGCAGGGCACCGATATCGCCCGTTCGTTCGACGGACTCAATGATCCCCGCAACCTGAGAGATTCGATCCTGTTTGCGAAAGAGGCGGGTATGATCTCACAGGCTGCGCTCAGCCTCACCGTTTCCCCCGTACATACGGTACCGTATTATACCGACCTGGCCGACACGCTGATCGGAATGGGAGCCGATGAGATCTGCATCAAGGATATGGCCGGTGTGGGACGTCCTGCAACCATTGGCAAAATCGTCAAACAGATCAAAATGTCACATCCTGCCATACCGGTGACTTACCATGGCCATGCCGGCCCCGGCTTCCAGATGGCTTCCATCTTAGAGGCTGCTTATGCCGGTGCGGAGTATATCGACGTGGCGATGGAGCCGCTCTCCTGGGGTACGGGTCATGCCGACCTGCTGGCGGTGCAGGCGATGCTGAAGGATGCCGGTTTCAGGGTGCCCGACATCAACATGAAAGCCTATATGAAGGTGCGTTCGCTCACGCAGAAATATATGGATGATTTTCTCGGTTATTACATCGATCCCAGGAACAGGGTGATGAACTCGCTGCTGATCGGTCCCGGATTGCCGGGAGGGATGATGGGCAGCCTGATGGCCGACTTAGAGAACAACCTCGCCTCACTGAACCGCTGGAAGGTGAAGAACGGACAGCCGGAACTGACGCAGGATGACCTGCTGATCAAGCTGTTCGAAGAGGTGACTTATGTCTGGCCAAAGGTGGGCTATCCACCCCTGGTGACCCCCTACAGCCAGTATGTGAAGAACCTGGCACTGATGAACGTGTTGCAGCTGGAGAAGGGGAGGGAGCGCTGGTCGATGATCGCCGACAACATCTGGGATATGATCCTCGGCAAGTCGGGTAAGCTGCCCGGTGAGCCGGCACCGGAGATCACGGCAATGGCGAAGGAGCAAGGCCGTACCTTCTATACCGGCAATCCGCAGGAACTCTATCCCGATCAGCTGGATCTGTTCCGTGCCGAGATGAAACAGCATCATTGGGATCTTGGGCAGGATGAGGAGGAGCTCTTCGAGCTGGCGATGCATCCCGAGCAGTACCGTGCCTATAAATCGGGCGAAGCTAAGAAATCGTTTGAAGCCGACCTGGCGAAGCGGAAGGCGGAGGCGCATGCACCGACTGCCCCAACAGACGCTGCAGCGGTTACACCCGCACCGGAAGGTCCCGCTTTCCAGCCCAAAACGCTGGTGGTGAACGTGGACGATGAGTCGTTTGTGGTCAATATTTCTTATCCCGGCAGCGATAACGGAGCGGCACAGTTGGCCGTGAATGAGGCCGCAGCCGCCGCTGCCACAGCCTCCGTAACCGGTGCGGTGAAGGAGGTGCTCTCCCCGCTGGAGGGCAAGTTCTTCCTGACGAAAGACTCATCGGAGAGCCCGTTGAAGGTGGGTGACACGGTGAAGGAGGGCGACTTGATCGGTTATATTGAGTCGATGAAAACCTATAATGCCGTGACAGCCGAGGTGAGCGGCAAG
>Ga0265294_10004847_pt1 | contig 16616 bp, 15 predicted proteins | sample MunlanPumphouse3_FD_192504 | JGI IMG/M metagenome (GOLD analysis project Ga0265294, IMG submission 192504) | Groundwater microbial communities from a municipal landfill in Southern Ontario, Canada - Pumphouse #3 | ecosystem: Environmental > Aquatic > Deep subsurface > Groundwater | place...
TCATAACAATGATCCTTCCCTGTCATGCTGATCCTGGCACCATTCTTCTGTAGCAAGGCAATGTATTCTTTGCAGCAATACTGGATACCATGATCAGAATGATGGATAAAGCCAGGTGACGGTTTGGCGGTTCGGAGAGCCGTTTTGAGCGTTTCTATGGCTCCATCTGAGCAGAGAGAGGTCTTCAGGGCATAGCCGAGGATCTTCCTGCTGTAATAGTCTGTAACTAAGAACAGATAGCAGAACTTGCCACCTGAAAGCAGAATATAAGTAATGTCACAGACCAAAACCTGATTGACTCGACTGATAGTTGCTTCTTTTAACATATTAGGATAGCTGGGTAGCTTGTGTTTACTGTTCGTGGTTCTGCTATACCGCTTCCGAAGACGACTTAGCATGCCATTGTCTCTCAGAAGATTAAACAGGTGATCTCGTCCTATTTCAATCGGTAATCCATAGCTACCTTCCTTCAACATTTGGCAGAGCTTTCTGGTCCCGACGTAAGGAAGGATGGAGCGGATCTCTTTGACTGTCTGAAGCACCATGGTCTCGAACATCACTTTCTTTTTATCGTTCGCAAGTTTTTTGTAGAAGGCTTGCTTTGAGAGTCCGAAGATGCTGCAGTAGCTGTCGACTCTGAATCTTCCACCCCTTGATACAACTTTTTCTTTGCATCGAGCAAGGCCTGGCTCCAGGGCTTTTTTTTTACTGGAATACCTAAGTCTGTTTCTATCGCCTCTACCATGCTTTCCCAAGCGATAGCACGAAACTCTGCCTCCTCCAGCTCCCGCTTGAGCAAGGCCACTTCCTTTCTAAGAGTAATCAGCTCGGTCTCTTCTTGCTTGGTCATTATTATCACCTTCTTTCCTTTTGATGAGTTCATCCCATATGTGGCCAACCATCTATAGATTGTCAAGTTCCCGCCAATTCCATAGTATTTTGCAGCACGATTGGCAGTCATTACACCTGATTCAATCTCAGATACGACCATCCTCTTAAACTCTTCACTGTATCTAACTTGTGAGTCTTTTGCCTTCATTTCTATTCTCCTTACTCTAGGTTTTTGAGTCAACCTTTTTTAGGACGGGACAGCTTTGATCACAGTATGTCCGGTACATCCCCGATAGTTTACCTCTATTTCAGCACTATATCACCCCATAATCTCCGCATGGTACGGGGGAATTATGGGGTGATATAGTGCTGAAATAGGGGTAAACCGGGGAGCGTGAAGCGTGTTATGGTGAGGCAGAAAACTGTACAGATGCTTCAGACGAGAACTACAATATCTCAAGCTTAAGGATGAAGCTTCCACATTTGCAGATGGTGACATCTGCAACTCTCGAAGAACACTGTACGAAAGAAGCTTGGAGGGATTGGCATGGCAGCCGGTGGGTTTGCTGCATAAAGCCTGATCCCGGCTTTATATGCTGTTTTGGGATGAGCGATTAGCTTCTAATCATCAGTATTGATCGCTTTGACGCGATAAAACATGTGCCTGGCACCTCTGCCTACGCCCTGGTGGATGTAGTCTGTGGTGGGATACGTGATGGGGGCAAGGAAATAGTATTCAGCTTCAGGATCTGCGGAGCCGTTGAAATACAGGTAATAGTAGTCTGCATCCAGGGGCAGTCCATGCTCATCGGTTGATATCGGATCCCAGGAGATATGCGCATCAAAGCCATCCATTTCCAAATAGCAGTTTCCGGATGTTGCAGGCACATACGCCGAGATATAATTCTCCCTGGTTTTGGTCGCTTGATTTGCATCTCCATCCGTAGTTGTTAGACTGACAGTATAGGTACCGGGGTTTTGATAGATATGAGATGGATTTTGTGCATTAGACGTGCCACCATCCCCAAAGGTCCAGTACCATGATGTGATTGGCGAGGCACCCGCCGTGGATTGATCTGTGAAGTTGACACTTAAAGGGGCAAATCCGGATTGGGGATAAGCTACAAAGTCCGCTTGAGCATGATTGGGAGGCTGCCAGCGAAAACATGCACCGGCAATTGGGTAATTGGTGGCTGAGATTACTGCTGCAGTATTGGCAGCGCTGCCCGGAGTGCTGTAAGTCCAGCCATCGTTTGTGTTCAGGGTGGCAAAATTGCTGGCTTCAGCAGCTGGCATTGCCCTCATTCCCACCTGAACCGTGAAAGTACCTGAGCTCTGCATTTGTCCATATACAATGCGCACCTCTGAGCCGGATTCATGAAGTTGTATTTGAAAATTGAAACTCTCAGCGCTGGCATTGCGACGGCGATAGTTTTTCCACTGCACCACCAATACTCGCTCTGGAGCAGTCCCCAGAGTTGCATAACTCAGGCTGGCTCCGGATTGTGCGGCAAGATCCCGGGCAAATCCGGCAATCCTGGCAAGTCTGTCTTCATAGGGATGGCTGGCATTGATGTAATTCAAAGGTGAAGCGTAACTTGAAGATAGCAAATCAACTGATCTTAGGCCATACTCGGATTTCCCCAATCCGATCCACCCATTTGCATTCACTCCAAAGCGATCGTAGACGTGACCATCAAAATAGAAGTCAAAGCCAATCGGAAGCCCGGTGCCATAAGTCACTGTTTGCCCAGCCGGATAATCAGGATTGGTAAAGTTTTCTTCGTCCGTATCGATATCCCCTAGATTGTTTGCGGAACTCAATTCCTGCCATGAAGATACACTGTATGAAAAATTGTAGTCGCCTAATCCTGCCTGGAGCAATGACCAAAACAAAATACCTAAAACCAGAATAGCTTTGCCTTTCATTCTAACCTCTCGCGTGATAATATTTCATGTTCATAACTAATAGTAACATTACCATTTAGTATAGCTTAGCTGTCAAGAGCTTTTTCTGGTACTTCATACAATATACCTATATGGATTTCACAAGGAAGCACTTGTAGTCTTGGATTTGTAACTGTTTTGGCATTTGCAGATTTCATTGATTCTTTTCACGGATCTGCCGGATTGTTCAGTAGGGCTATGCGCTGTTAACGCTTCACTTTACTCCTGTCTATCAGCACGTCTCCATAGGCATAAAAGGGTCCGCTGGCTTGCTCAAACCAGAAATAAATCCTATATAGACCTTCTGGAAGGTCAAAAACCTGAACTCTGCGCATATAGCGTTGGGCTATATAGCTTTCATTGTGGCAAATCTCTTTAACCACATTGTTATTGGCATCTAGCAGCACAATGCTAACCAAGGAGCTGTCCTGAAGTCCAAAGGCGCACCAAAACTCGTTATCGCAGGGATTTGGAACTACGCTGTAAACTTTGTTTTGGGGAACATACGGTGGCCCAACCGCTACTGAAACGGGACCATAGTAATCGCCCTGGTAAAGGTTATCCATTAGCTGCAGCCAATAGTAATTCGTGTAACCCACCCAAAAACTTCCGTCATCTAAACTGTAGGTTTGGGGTTGATCTGTGTTTGTGGCAGGCACATTTTGAATATATACTGCCTGTTCCAAATTGTTGCTTCTGCTCCTAAACAGCCTGAAGTTGCTAAGCCCAGTTTCGGAAGTAGTTGTCCAGGTAACAGTTACCGTATTCGGATCCGCTTCGTCGTAAACCGCAGTAAAGCTATCAAAAATCACCTGCATAAAGGGATCATTTCGGCACACTAACAGGATTACATCAGAACCAGCTTCAAAATCCACTTGCTCTAAAAGCATATCATCAAAAGGTAGCTCTATGTAGGGGTTTGCCTTGTGCCAAGTGCTTCCGTAATAAGCTGATACGAATGGATAGTCCAGATTACTCGCGACTACAATATCCGCCTGTCCGGTTCCCGATAAACCGATGGCAATGGGTTCCACAAGATAGTTGTAATGCGGTAAACCTGCAATGGCAGGATGGTTTATGTCTATATCGTTGCGGATGTTCAGGTTTATGGAGGAAGTGATCACCAAACCAAATATCTCGGTTGGCACGCCGGCTGGAAAATCGTCCCCAAAGCATAGGCTGATGCTTATGACAAACAGCAGGATGGTTAATATTTTCACGGCAGCCTCCCGTTATAGGGAATTACCTTCCACTCCAAAGTATCGCTAAAGGCAATAGAATCACCAACTTCCAAAAATCCCGTAACGTCAAAGGTTTCTATACTGGTGGTAACTACACCTCCACGTTTGGCTATATAAATGGGAAAATCATAATCCGGAACAGTGATCCAGGATGACACCGGCGGAATCTCAGCCCCCGGTTCATCTGTGCAGGAAAACATCAGCACACTAAGCAAGATAAATATCAGCAGAGTAAGCAAGCGGAATTTCATGGCCAAAGGACTCCCATGTTTAGTTTAATAAAAACACTATCTGCAGTATTTGGATAATCGTCAAGCAAAATATGCGTTCTCACTTATTTTATCAGATATTATCACCATTTTTTCAAATCGGCAGTTCTGTGGGTTTCTGACATCACGATTTGTGCAAAACATCTTATCACTTCTAAAACATAAGGTAATCCATATATTCTAGTTCTCCGCCGGAAATATGCATAGATAACAATAGCAGCCTGTCAGTAGGCTTTTGCAGCTGTTTTCCTCATCCTTGGCTTCGGTTTTATGCCTGATTCTATTCGCATTATTCCCAGTATGCCAGATTGTATAAAGGTGTCCTGTTCCTGGAACCCATCTCTTGATGTTACATGATACCCATTGCAGTTGATGCCACTATACTGATAGATGCCAATGCCTCCAGATAGACAAAGACCAGTTGCCTGCTCTTGCCATAGTCTGAGGCAATCTCCCGGATGGAGCGGAACTGCCTGGCGTTTAGCAAGATTAGGATTTCTTCTGCTACCTGAGTGTTGTAGTTCCACTTGCCTTTTTGATGGAAGCCAACCTGCAAACGGGCTACATTATCCATATACTCCAACCCTGGCACAAAAACCAGAATAAGCGGCTGGTGAAATCTCCCAAGCCTTACTTTCTCGATACGGGTTTGGCCTGTCGCTTGCTGCGGATCAAAGATGCCCAGGATTTGGTCAAACACACACTGAAAGGTCAGCTCGTCGAGAGCTTTGTGGTATCTGAATATCTGAAGATGTTTTACAACCAGGGCAGGCAGACTCCATGGCATCAAACGGATTTAAGTTTTGTTGATGATATCTGAAGATATCAGCGAGAGTCCATTCCGATCCTGTAAATCACTCGCATCATAGTCTCCACTGTCACTTCTGGGGAATAGAACCCACCAGAGCTTTGATCATCCACAGTGAACTCAACTTCATCTGCTCTGCCGCCGCGAACCATGACGTTATACGGGGATGGGTAGCTCCCTTTGGGCGTATAGTACTTTGTCTGAGAGCCCCAGGGCAATGTTTCATAGGGTGCTTCATCGATCAACTGCACGTCGGTGATTGTAACACCAAGCATTCGGATGAATGTATCTCGCTGTTCCACAATGCGATTAAGTGCGATTTCACGAGCCTGCTGTTTCGCTGCGGAAGGATCATCAAGGGAATAATTAATCTCGCTTAGGTTATCTGCTTTCTTGTCAGTAAGGATCAGTACAGCTTCGTCCAGCTTACTCAGGTCGCGTAGTGAGATTGATGTATAGATCGTAGCTCGATAGTCCTTTTTATCAGTAAGAAGATAGGAGTTCCTGTTTTTCCCGGAGGTGAAGCTATTGGTGGAAAAGCTTTGGGGGTCGATTCCGATGGTTACCAGGGATGCTGTGAGTTCGCTGGTCTTATCTTTAGCACTGGTGACAGCTGCCCGTAGCGTGGATCCGTAACCTGTCGTTGAAAAGGAAAACTCCGCTTTGTCGGCTTTCATCACCACTTTGCCGACGGCTTCCAGGCAAAGATGATGGTCTGGAAAGAGGATTTTGGGATCCATGTCGGCAGCGAACAGCGAAAAGCAGGCAAGGATCAGGGACAGAGTGACAATCAGCTTTTTCATGATCTCTCCTATTAGATAAGTATTTTGTAACTCAAAATTGAAGATTAAGAATTTGTCAACCTTTTGTCCTGATCCGTGAAATCCTGGTGAACAGAAGTACAATCTGGGTACCGATCTTCAGTGAATAGTAATAATGAGTAATGTCGTACTTGATCTCATAAGCTTTCAGATGATTATCCGCCAGTTCCAGATAATCTACTTTCGCTCCGTTGCGATTGCGCCAGAAGTAACTTCTATGATACAAGGCATGGTTTGCTTTGCGTTTGTGAAACTCGGAGACCACATAGTTCTCCCATAATTTGACGATGTCATCCCTCAGTTGCAGAGGACGGAAATCGGATAGCACTGCGTTGCGGATTCCGTTGTCGTTATAGTATATCCTACGGGAGCGCTTGATCATATCTTTACCTCAAAGCCAAGATAACCTGGTGCTTCATCCTGCCAAGGATAATCCCGAGTTTTACAGGTATAAATTAGATACTACGCCTAATATTCGATTTATACATGAGTAATGATGATATAAATACGCCCATGACACCCATAAAAGGCTATATCCAAGTCTAAACATAGTCCGTTATATCTCCACACCCCATATTAAGAGCGGGCTCTGGGTACTTTGAACACGCCGCCTTGTTCGACACGAACGTGTCGAATCCTATGGGTTTTCATTAAAACTCTATATGCTTAAGGCTCCTTTACTGCTATTATCTTGAAAAACATCCTGGATTGAGTTGGATTGAAAGTATAGCTGGTAAGACTGGTAGAGCTTATCAGATTCAAGGGGCCAGGTTCGAAATCAGGGTGATCCGAAGCGTATATCCGGTATGTTGATACGTTGATTGGGTTACCATTTTCATCTTCAACTACCGCTTGCCAGGAAAGACTGATATCGGCCTCAGTAACTTGTAAACTCAGGTCTTGGGGAGATTGAGGATTCGAGGGCAGTAGAGATGCATAGATGTGGTTTGATTCCACTGATTCCCCTTCCGGATCCAGATATTCGGCTGTAACGAAATATAGATACTCCTGGCCAAGCACAAGATCTTCATCGATATAGTTGTTTTCACCCCAGGGGATTGTGGCATGTAGTATGCCATTGCGGAAAAGCTTGAATTGATGCGGCGTACCCAAGGATGGATTAAGCCAGCTAAGGGTGATACTCTGGGCTGTGGCCAGAGCACTTAGCTGCTGCGGGGGCTTCAAAGATGAAGAGATCTGCTGGATACTGAAATCATCCAGAAAAATAGTGCCGGGAGAATCGTCCAGACCATGCAATCCTATGTAAAAGGCTCCGGAACTAGTGCTGCTAAAATCTACCTGGCGCAGCGTAAAATCTGCATCCTGTGATGAGGAAACTGTGGTTTGCAGGATCTGTGTGGTCATTTCATCTGCCAGACGTTCTCTGCCCAGATACACAAAGAGATCATCCGTCTTTCTGGTGCCGGCTTGTCTGACATGGAAACTTATTCGGTATTGCAAGCCTTTTGTCAGGCTGATGGCAGGGCTGAAAAGCCAATCATCGAAGCTATCATAAATGAAATTCGAGCCCAGTCTTACACTATTGGGCTCAGAACGTGAACTCAGGCTGGAGCTTGACCATCTGGCAGGATCCTCATTGTTATTGATGGAAAACCAATCATACGGTAGCTGAGGGGCTGTGTAATCATCGAAGTTTTGACTATAGGGGAACTCCGTGAGGGTATTCTGATCCATCGTAGTGAAGCAATAGGCAGGGCATTCGGGAGCATCACCCATTGAGTTGTAAGGAACAACTTTCCAGTAGTAAACGGTGCTGAACAGGAGAGACTCCAGATAGTACATTTCATTGGTGATACCAAGCTCAAGACCATTACAGATATTGGTTGGAGGATCATCAGTTCCCAGATAGAAGCGATATCCCTGAGGATTGCCGTCTGCATACTCCCATGAGAACACAGGTCTGAGGGATATGCCAAGACTATTATTGGCAGGGATGGGATCGCTAACAGGAGTGGGTAAGCCCAGGATTTCCAGATTGTCAATGTTGATCCTGCCTCCTTCGGCACTGGTAAAACAATGAAATCCAAAATACATCACTCCCGTTTCAGAGGATATGAAGCGAAGCTCAGCCTCATTCCAAAAACTGGTGGAGACAATGCCGTCATTATAGAACAATTGGTCATTCATGGCATCCGGAACAGGCTGGTTGCCGCGATAGAGTGCCAGTTTTGCCGCTGTGCGGTTGCGATCATTACGGTAGCTGAAACTGATAACATAGCAAGTTCCAGCTTGCACAGAAACACCCGGTAAAAAGAGCCAGTCATCAGCAATTACATCAGAGCGGTCCATGCTCAAAACTCTGGCGACAAACGGGGCTGTAGTATTGCGGGAAATCCAGCTTTGTTCATCCTGATTAGTGTTGTAACAAAGGTATCCTGCTGGCAGATTGGGTGTAGAGATGGATTCATAATCCTCATTGTAGGGTAAGATGTCGATCCATACTTCTGGCATGATACTGAAGCTATACAGCGGATTATCCACACTGATCCCGACAGAATTATATGGTATCACTTGCCAGTAGATGGTCTCGCCAAAAGGCCATATATCTTCGTGAACGTAGTATTTCTGATTGCCTATATCCAGATTGTTGATCAGATTTGTGGGAGGATTGTCAGTGCCGATACTGATTCTGTAACCCAGCACATCACCAGTGTTTTCCCATGTCAGGGTGGTGCTGTTGATGAATACTCCTTCAGCGTTGTCTGCGGGACTTGGGCTATTCACAGGAAGCGCAATAGATGAAGTAACCAGCTGGATATCATCCAGATACATATTGAATCCATGCTGACCGCTCGGTGAATAACAATTGAACCCGATGTAGTAGTTGCCAGTAACAGCAGGATTGATGCTACAGCTTTTCTGACTCCAGATAGTGTTGTTTACAGTCTCGTTATCATAGATAATGGTGTTTAGCTGATCCGGGTCTGGAACTTCACCTATGGCAATTCTCAGTTTACCTGGGTAAGTCAGGAGGCTGTTGCGAATCTGGAAAGAAATCTCATAGTTGAAGCCAGCGTATAGCGTTACAGGGGGACTGATAGCCCAATCATTATTGGTCTCTCCCGGAACAGTATTTCTCTCTATTTTCAAGCACTTGGGGGCACTGTAAGCTCCGGTTTCCGATACCACTTTCCATTTCTTGCCATCAGCATCAAGATCAAACTGGGTCCAGTTATCCGGTAAAAGTCCAGCGTCTGAAGTATCGAAGTTCTCAGAATAAGGTAGTACTGAAATCACATTGTTAAGCATGGAATAGAATGACCAAACCGGGGTGTCAATGGCTTCACCATAGTTGTCATAGGGAGCAACCGACCAGTAATATCGCTTGTCATGCTCCAGGTTTTGGGGAGGTGTCCAGCTCAGAGTGTTGCCAATATCTACTCTATAATAAAGATTGGTGGGTGGATTATCTGTGCCCAGAGACAAAAGGTAGCCTGTAGGTGTACCGCTTTGAATTTCCCAGCTAAAAGCTGTGTCCAGAGGTACGGCAAAGCTGTCTTCTGCAGGGAAGGGTTCACCAATGATGGCGGTACTGATGCCTCGCAGCAAGAAATCATCGATAGCTATCCCGCTGGGACTCCAGCTAAAAGGTCCTCCATAGCTATGGAACATGAAGTAATAAACTCCGCTGGTTGGTGGATTGATATACATTTCGTAATAGTTATAGTTGGCGTTTGTAACATTCTCATCGATGAGGATAGTTTCTTTGGGATCACCTGGATCATCTGAGGTGGAGAAATATGCAGCATATTTGGTGGAATAGGATTGACCGTAGCGGCGATAATAAAAGGACAAGATGTACTGGGTGTCTGCATTCAAGGTTATTCCGCGGCTAATTACCCAATCATCACCTTGTACCAGCGTTTCCATGCCTACGGCTATGTATTTATCGCCACTATGGGGAACTCCATACATACAATGCCATTCACGATCGTCACCATTGGCATTGATGGATTTCCATCCGATGGGTAAGGTATATACATCAGGGATTTCAAATCCTTCGTAGAAAGAGATCCCGGTAAGTGGCTCAGTAGCTTCTGTCCTAAAGCTAAAAATGGGAGCTTGATAAGCCTTGCCATACTCGTCATAAGTTACCACTTGCCAATAGTAACAGGTATCGGAAAGCAGGATATTGGGATTTGTCCAGGAAGTGCTTCCTAAAGGAAGTTCCTCGCCGTCCAGCACATTGGTAGGTGGATAGTTAGAGCCAAAATTTAGCTTAATATGCGAGATGTAGCGACTGGAGTTTGACCAGGAAAGAGAAGTGGAAGTTGAGATCCCGGTGGCATTATCAGCAGGACTAACGGCACTGACGACAGCCTTGTTGTGTCGTTCCAGGATAAGATCATCCAGATAGATATTATTACCATTGGCACTGATAGCCTTGATTACTACGTAATAAGTTCCGTTCGTGGGGGGATTGATCAGAAAACTGTATTGGTGCCAGCCGGATGTAGATACTGCTGGGCTAAGAGCAGTACTGCGATGCACAGTGCCCAGGAGCACTGGAGATCCATTCAAGTTTGGCAAACCATTACGGTAGATTTCTATCCTATCCGCGCGTTCTAAATAAGCTTCATCACGATGCATCCAGAAGTTTACAGAATACAGTGCATCTGCCTGGTTCTGAATCTCAAGCCTGGATGTACTAATAAACGCCGATCCCGTGCTGTTGTTGCGGCAGTGATATCCCATCATGCCACTACCGGCATGGCTGGAGCAAATCGGGTATTCACCCTCGGTTAAATGTTCAAATTCGATTGATCCATTTATGGCAACGCTTTGATAACCATCAGGAGGAAAGGCTTCGTGATCAAAGGATATGCTAATGGGGTTGGTACTAAAATCTACGAACGGGTCTCCATAGAAAAAGCTGATGGTATCGCTAGATTGTCCTATGTTTTGGATACAGACTCCGCTGGGGCTGCCATCAGAGAGAAATGGATAGGGATTGGTGGTGTTATTTATGGCCGTCCGGTTAGATTGGGCACTCATGTATGCGTTGTTCAGTTGTCCGGTACTGGTTGGGGAACTGGTAGGTCTGTAAACATAAAATTCATCGGGAGGTCCATCTGCATTGCCATTTCCACAATCAGTTTTTACCCGCCAAACCAGCAATCCTTTATTGGGTAAAGATGATTCAAAGAGACCGTAATTGCGTCTGTATTCCACTAACAGGTATTCGTTTGGGGTATTGGGCGAAATGATTCGATATGCGACGTTCGTAGGAGTGGGATGATTCAGGGGATTTAAAGTGTAGGTCTGATTGGGGCTGATAATGGGGATATCAGCTATCCAGCCAAGGTATTTCCATTTGGTAAAGGCACTTGTGTGTTGAGGGGGATTTTGATTGTGCGACATTACATCCCAAAGGCCAACTGGTTCGAATATGCTTTCTTCCGAGTAGTGATAGTAGTCTGGTGCTCCCAGAGTGTGAGTAAACTCATGACATGCAACTGATACTCCGGAGATGTATTCAAGTCCCAGATTGTATCTGGTTACGAGTATCCCTCCCAAGTACAATCCTGATGCATGCAATGAAGATTTATGGGGCCATAGAAACTTGCCACAGCCTTCGTGAGAACCGCGGATCATGAATATTACATTGTCTATCTCTCCATCATCATTTGCATCAAAATCCACTCCCGAGGGCAGCATTGGATTCACATAGGCTATTGCCCCGCCGAATAACTCTGCCCTTCTTTGGAAAAAATTGTCATCTGTCAAGCCATTGGGGTTGCTTTCTTCATTATATTGCAAGAAGTAACTTCGAGGTTGATTGTGCTGATAGGATACGATAGTAGCTTGATTCTGGGTGGGAAGAAAATGGGATATCACATCCAGACTCTGGTATGATTCCTCCCAAAAGTAGTTACGCATACTTGCTATGGATGTAGTAGTACTATTGTACATTAAGTCCTCATCCGCAGTTTGGGAGGTATATTCATCCTGATCGCTGAAGCGGATGTAGATGATAATGTTGTTCAGAGTGCCTGTGGTGCTAGAGTTTCGCTCATGCTCTCCATCAAAAAGCAGCCGACGCTTGGCAGAGTAATGCTCATTGGAGATATTGAGGTGGGGAACCAGGCCATAAGCGGCGGGATTATCTTTACCGGCAATGGCGTTTCCTGCCACCAATTCTTTTCCTTGCTTTTCGGCATATACAAAGTATCCGGTTTTTGGGTGTTGAATAATTGTATAGCCATCATTGTCGTGCAACCAATTGTGAAACTCATCGCCACTGGCCAGACACTCCAGGACAGTTCCATCAGGTTGTGTCACGGTGCTGGGAATATCATTCAACCAGGCGCACCACAGGTTTACGGAAAGGATCCAAAAGATAAAAAACGTTGCAACATACCTAAAATCGCGCTTCATAACTGCTCCTTCAATAAAGTATTTGATGTAAACCCAATAATTTCCAATTTGTCTTAAGTGTCAAGCCTATTTACCAGATGCAGAACTGAAGTCATAAAAAAGCCCCTACCATCAAGGCAAGGGCGATATTAGCAGGTGCTTAGTTGCTTCAGGATTCGATCTTTTCCAGCACTTTCAGCACCATCTCCATCAGGGTTTGGGCTGCTGGAAGTTTGTTGTAGAAATAGATAAAGGGCTTGCCCTGATCTCCTGAAATCACGATGTTAGGCTCCATTTCCAGTTCTGCCAGAAGATCGAGGTGATGATCAAAGATCATTTTTTCCAGCTGATGTCCCTGGAAGATGGGGGTGATCTTGCCACAATCCGGGCAGCGGAAATACTTCATGTTTTCCACCACACCCAGGATATTCAGATCCAGTTTATGGGCAAAATCTACGCTTTTTTTCACGTCCAGGATGGCGATATCCTGAGGTGTGGTAACGATGATCGCGCCATCTACCTTGCCCAGAGTCTGCACGATGGATAGCGGTTCATCTCCGGTTCCTGGAGGGCAATCAATGATCAGATAATCCAGCTCGGGCCATTCGAAATCGCTGAAGAATTGCTTGATCAGTGCCATTTTCATGGGGCCACGCCAGATCAGAGCACTATCTTCAGAAGAGATCAGCGACGCCACGCTAAGTACATAGAGATTGGAGAGGGCGGCGATCGGAGCTGGCATCCCCGAAGCTTCATCCATGGGGATACCCACGCCCTCGATTCCGGTGAGCTTGACCACTGAGGGTCCATGCACATCGGCATCCAGAATCCCCACGGTTTTACCCTGCATAGCAAGGCCATAGGCGAGGTTTACGGCTACAAAGCTTTTACCTACGCCACCTTTGCCGCTCATCACCATGATGCGATGTTTGATTTTACTCAGGTTATCCGCTATTTGTTTGTCTTTCTTATCTTTGTCTTCAGCCATTTACTTTTCCAATTCCTTGTTTATCCAGTCCAATTGAGCTTCAAGCTCCTTCTTTTCTGCTTCCAGATTTTCTCTGTTATATTGATAGTCTGCGCGGTAGGGTGCGCTTCCCTGCCAGCGTCCACGAAATCCTCTTCCAGCTCTGCGGCCAAAGCCGAAGAAGCCGCCTCTACCACAAGGACCCATTCCACGTCCGGGTCTTCCATCGCCCATTGGGCCGGTTCCATCACGATACGGCATGTTAAACTCCTTCTTTGAGTTGATTGTTTTGATAAGCTTGATACGCTTCGCGAATGCTCATGCCACCCGCACCCACGTAGATCTTTAAGTTCATTTGGGAAAGGATGGCTGCGGCATTTCCCCCAGGTCCGTTTCCTGTAATCAGTATGTCCGGAGCTAGATCAAAGATCAATTGGGAAGTCTTTGGCCCCGCTCCGTGTGCTACCTGTTGAATATCACGGTTATCTGTGCAACTGAGAGTCTCTGTATCCTCGTCGTAAACCAGTATATAATCTGTACGACCGAAACGGGGATCAATCTTTGCCTCCCAACCATCACCTGATGCGGTAAAAGCAATCTTCATTGTATCTCCTTGAGGCTTTCCCATATCTTTAAAAACATGGGTTGCCACTTTGTGTTGTTTTGTTCTGTGACGCTTTGGCCATTAGTTATGGCTATTTGAAAGTCCGATGAATAAGGTAAATCAGCCAGATGTCTGATCCCTTCCTTTTGGAGCCAGGTTCGAATAGTTTGGCTGATTTCTGGATTGATATCGGCTTTGTTGATGATGCAGGCAGCGGAGATCTGGAACTTTTGGATAAGTTCCCAGAGTCTGGCCAAATCGCTTTGAGCGGAAAGGCTGGGTTCGGTTACCATCAGCACAATATCTGCTCCGGATAATGAAGAGATCACCGGACATCCGATGCCAGGAGAACCATCTACCAGAAGATAGTCTTTTTCTTCTTTTTTGGCCAGTACCTTGGCTTCATTCTTTACTCTGGCAACCAGCTTTCCGGAGTTATCTGCGCCTATCCCCAATTTTGCATGCACCAGACTGCAATTGAACCTTGTATCGCTAGTGTAGCAATTTCCTACCAGTTGTTCCGGAAGGCTTATAGCTTTCGTGGGGCAGATGTGATAGCAATATCCACATCCTTCACAATCCAAAGCGCTTACTTCATATACACCGTCTTTGCGGCAGATGGCGTCAAAGCGACACTTCTGTGCGCATAATCCGCAGCCAATACACTTGGCAGGGTCGATCTCAGCTTTGATCCCACTATAGAAATCCTCGCTCTTCCGGGCAGTTGGAGAAAAGATCAGGTGCAGATCAGCAGCATCCACATCACAATCTGCCACTACCAGGTTTTCCTTGGCAATCCAGGCCAGTGCTGATACCACCGAGCTTTTGCCGGTTCCACCTTTTCCAGAGATACACACTATTTCTTTCATGCGATACCCTCCAAGTGCCGGATGATCATACAAATTGCTTGATCTACTTCCGGGAAACTTTGATATAGAATCTCGCCTTGAGAATAACTCTTTGCTATTTCGCGGTTATGAGGGATTTTGGCCAATAGAGTGATGTGTTCCTTATCCAGATAGTCTAAAATATCACTATTTCCAATACCCCAGCGATTTACAACAACACCGAAGTCTATTTCCAGATGCCGCATTGTTTCCACTGCTAAACTCAGATCATAGAGGCCAAAGGGAGTTGGTTCGCTGATCAGGATGGCATAATCAGCCGTCTTGGTAGCCGAGATCATGGCGCAGGATGTGCCAGGAGGACTATCCAGAATCTGGTACTTGTGATTCTCGAAATGTGAATCTGCATAATCTAAAGCTTGGCCGATCAAAGGAGAAGCCTGCTCCAGACCAATATCCAGTCTGCTTTCCACGAAGTCCAGATTACCCGAACGCAGATGCCTGATCTGCCCCAAGGATTGCTCCTGCATCGGTAAAGCGTTATCCGGGCATAACTCGCTACAAGCATAACAAGAATGACAGAGTTCGGGGAGTACCATAATGTAGTCTCCCAATCTGATCACCGCGTTATACCGGCAATGTGTAGGACACTTCCCGCACAAGCTGCAGGATTTCTGATCCCATTGGGGAACCATGCGGACTGCTCTGAGATTCTGGACATCCTGGCCGGAAAGAAAGATTCCGCTATTGGGCTCTTCCACATCAAGATCCAACAAGGCTGTACTATGGTTTTCAGCAAGCTTGAGGGCAAGATTCACGGCTAGAGTAGTCTTACCGGTGCCACCCTTACCGCTGGCTATGGCTATTCGCATTAGTGATCACAGCGATTGTCGCCTGCCTCCAGCTTGTTGTTAATGTACATCGTTACGATGTCCGTAAGAGGTAGTGGACATACTCCCACGATTACTTCAATACCGTTTTGCTGAAAAAGCTCCTGGGCTTTCATGCCCATGCCGCCTGCAATAACGACGCTTACGCCAAGTTCATGTAAAAAACGGGGGTGAGAACCGGGCTCATGTACCGGAGGATCAACGGTTTCTTGTTTGCTAATCTTGCCATCTTCTATTGTGAATATGGCAAAAGCTTCACAGTGTCCGAAGTGGGAACTGAGTTCATTTTGGCTTAGTGGCATTGCTAGTTTCATGTTTTCTCCTGAATTATTATTCTTCTGCTATCTGCATCTTCTACAGCGTCTGCACCCACGGATAAAGCAGTTGTTCAGGTTGATAATCTTCTCTGATCCACAGGCAGGGCATACACCTGGTGTATCTTCATCCACCGGAAGATTAATGCGATGCTGGCAGTCCTCACATAGGAAATACTGCTCCTTCATCATTATCTCTCCTCCTTCAATCAGGAAGCTGCGACCTTCTACCAGAGCGGTGCTCAGCTTCCTGCGGGCGGATTCATAGATACGGGTTACCGTGGGACGGGAGACCTTCATCATTCCGGCTACTTCTTCGTGGATTTTCCCTTCGTAATCAATCAGTCGCAGGACTTCATATTCTTCCAGGTTCAGCACAACTGCTTGTCCAAAACGATGCCTCATCCACATGGGACGAAAGCCTTTTACTATGGGCAGTTCGTGCAAGATCCGTAAACTCTTGTTACGTGGCATCAGGTCTCCTTTTACTACAGTGCTTTATCGGTTTACATATGAACATATGTTCAATACTCCAAGCCATGGCTTTTTTGTCAAGTCCAATCTTCACTGGCATTCCCCCATTTTTAATCCAGCCTGACTATTATAAAGAGTCACCGAAAATTGCAAATCCGCTCACCGAAAATTGCAAATGCCAAAACATATACATATCCAAGAATCCAATTGCTTCCATACGTAATCCG
>Ga0265294_10004849_pt1 | contig 16614 bp, 13 predicted proteins | sample MunlanPumphouse3_FD_192504 | JGI IMG/M metagenome (GOLD analysis project Ga0265294, IMG submission 192504) | Groundwater microbial communities from a municipal landfill in Southern Ontario, Canada - Pumphouse #3 | ecosystem: Environmental > Aquatic > Deep subsurface > Groundwater | place...
ATTGACTAATTTAAGCATGAAATTGTTAAATTTAAATGATGGAAATACGTCTTGTTCAATAAGTTTAACCGCAAGATGTTGAAATCAGAAAAGCGGCTGATTCAAACTTGAATCTCCCATGGTTTCGTATATCTTTCTTAGGCGAAAGCAGGAAAACGTTTCTTTTAACATTTACGGTGAGCGAAAATTCTTATTCCAAAAAGTTGAGTCGCAATATTTCAAGACAAGAAGCAATAACAGCAGTAAATTGATGAATTTATGCACAAAATATAAAAATAAAGTGGACCGACTCCGTAGGAACCGTTATATCAAGAACAAGTATAAAAGAAAAGGAATAACATTATGAACATTTCAACGATTTTATCCGAAGAAATTAATGTATATCGTCTGGCTACAATAGTTGCCCTATTTGTATTGTTCATTATTCTTGCATACATAAGAAAACAGGTTTCTATGCTTGCTAGAGCTATGAATCTTACAGGAAACAACCTATCAGATAAAGCAAACAATCGCTACAAATACAGGATATTTTGGGTACTTCTATGTACTATATGTGGAATTTTTGTATCCTGGGTATTTCATGATGGAATTTATGCTTTTGTTGTAATTATTTTAGGAATAAATATTATATTTAAATTGAGGTTTATAATACAACAAATTGGCTCGATCGGAAGCTCGAGTTTAATCGGTCGAGGGTAGCCACTCGAAAAAAGTTGCAAACGATAAAATATGAAAACAGGATGGTACATTTTCAATCGACCGGACCCGGTGCATTTTGAGTGACCAATGACAATATTATAAAAACTACACAAGAGGTAACCTATACTTATTATCCCGTCACGGAATAAGATATAAAAAGAGGAAATTGCTATGAAAATAATTGTGGAACCAGGATGGAAGAACATATTATCAGCTTGCTTGGGGATATTAGTTGGATTGCTTGTGATTCTCGGAATAACCGCCAATAATAGTGTTATAACATGTGACATGACAAAGGCTCAAAATCAGTTGTTAAATATAACCATATGCGCATTATTAATATCAAGTTTTACAGTGGTTATTACTTTTATAATCCCTTTTCTTTTTTTTAGGTTTTATTATAAGGTTGTTGCATTGGAAAATAAATTAGAGAAAAAAGATATGGAAACAAATCAATGCGAATAAATTCAACAATTAAAGAAGAAAAATTGGAAACCATCTCCGTGCCGAAAAGATATGGAGAGATGTTCTGTTTAGGTTTTTGTTCATTACTCATTGTCATGTGTAATGCGAAGTTATGTGGCTTTTTAGCAATTGGCTTTAATCTTCTTGCAGAAAAATCTTCCATAAAAGCAACTGTTGTTTTGCAGGCAATTAATATATCAGCAATAAACCTTCTCGGGTTGGGGATTTTGTTGATAATGTTGCTTAAATCAATATCGAGGATAAAGAAAGTTGAAAAACTCGGGTCAGATTTTTAGGAATTCGTTAGGCATTATAGGTTCCGTGCACATGTAAAGTATTTATGGCTAATGAACACGAAAAAAATAACCTTGCAATAATAAAATGGGCCGATAAAATCATTTTAAGAGGAAAGAGGTTGGTTTCAGTGAAGTGGTTTCGGGCAGGTAAAAATATTTCAGCGACTGAAAAAATGTCGAAAATAGCTGCTTCAAACTTCGCGCGCGCATTATGCGCGCGCGAAGTTTAAGTGAGTTCCAGAATAGATTGTTGACCAGAATAATTACATATGGAATTAATGAATTACGTACTTATTCAGTTTTGTATAGCATTAGAGCATGATAATACGGTCTTCACTCTCTGACTGCTCGGCCGCAAAACAGATTTTCATCGACTCATAGGCGTCACGGGCGGGGACTTCAGATGGTAAGCCGCGAGCTACAAGTTCAGCCACCCGGACATTTTGGCCGTGTGTATTGTGAAACCATTGCAAGTCTTCTTTGGGATCGAATGTGATGGTTTCGACGATTTTGCTTTCAAGTTGCTCTGCTCCATCATTGAATTCCCAACGACGGATACGGCGACGAAATACGTCGGTTTCAATCGCGCCGCGAGTGCCGCAGATATGATATTGCAGAAAGTGTCCGTCATCGGACTGTTTGGCGATCATCTCCTGCAATGGATCGTCATGAAAAGATTCAGCGATATACATAATAAAATTCAGGGTGGCGATACCGCCGTCATTATATTTGGTAATGATCTGGTGGTTGTCACGATGGTTAAAATAGGGAACTACCTTCGGCGCGGAGACCGAATATACCGACTTCGCCGGTTGATCGAACCACCAACGCTGCAGATCCAGGTAGTGCGAAAGCTTCTCGCCAATCAAAAAACTACCGGAATGAAGACTGCGCCATGAATTTTTTTTGTGGAATTCGCAACAGTAATAACGACATTGAATATTTACCGGAGTTCCAATCAAACCTTCGTCAATCCATTGTTTGACTTGGGTGTACATGTTCGAGTAATGCAGTTCAAAGCCAATTTGAAGAAATCCTTTGGTCTCTTCCTGAACCGCAATTAATTTTTCTGCCTCCTCCAGTGACATTCCCATGGGTTTTTCGCAAAGAACGGCCTTTCCAGCACGCAAAGCCATTATTGCTTGCGGCACATGAGCCTCATTGGGTGAAGCAATATAAACCAATCGAATAGCCGGGTTGCCTATGATATTTTCTAAACTTTCAGGAATAACATCAAGTTCTGCCGAGCGTGATTTACGGAAGGTTTCATCCGGCTCATAACCATAAATTCGATTTACATAAGGAGATTCTTTGGCCGCGCCAACATGGGTTTTTCCCATATTGCCAAGCCCGAGTACGGCGACATCAATTTGTGTTTTCATTTTAATTCCCAAAGATGATTTTGAAATTATAAAATTAAGTTGGACGATACCGATAGAGAGTTCATATTAGGGTCAAAAAAACCAAAGACCGCATCATAAACAATTTATCAGAAATATACACTATCATTTAAAGTCGGCTTTTTCCAATCAATGGTTGAAGAAGAAATCGGAGAATTCACAAAAAAAAGCGACTGGGATTTTGTGGATAGTTGTGTTGATAATGCCATCCCGGGGATATTGATGAGATTTTAAATTGCAATGGGCGTGATGGTCGGTTGATGACCGAAAAAATATGATTATGGCATATTTCCCTGTATAAAAATTGAAAAAAACAAAAAACCTCCGATATTTTACATGATATTGTTGTGTTATAGATTTTGGGGCGCTGTTGAAGGCTATTCGAAAAAATGTAAATAAGTTTCAGTGATTCTGCTGAAAGTTGGAAGCGCCTGGTAGTAGCGAAGATCGAACAATATTAAAATTTCAACTGTTTTTTCAGGGTGAGGTGTTAATGTTTCCATTACAGGATCCAATATTAGTTTTTACAGTATTGATGCTGATAATACTGTTGGCTCCGTTGTTGGCAGAACGCCTTAAGGTTCCCGATTTGGTTCTGCTTCTGGGGATTGGCGCACTGCTGGGGCCCAATGTGGCAGGAGTGCTGGAAAGAGATAATGCGATAACATTATTCGGTTCGGTCGGTCTTTTGTATATTATGTTTCTGGCCGGATTGGAAATTGACCTGCATCGCTTCATTCGTACCCGGCGCCGCAGTATTACTTTTGGGTTACTGACTTTTTCAATACCGCAGTTACTGGGAACTCTTGCAGGCAGATATATTCTGGGATTTGACTGGATGGCTTCAGTATTACTGGCGAGTTTGTTTGCTTCACACACTTTGCTGGCATATCCGGTGGCCAGCCGTTTTGGTCTGGCGCGCAGTGAGCCAGTGGCAATTACTGTTGGTGGTACGATTATTACCGATACGCTGGCGTTGCTGGTGTTGGCGGTGGTGGCTGATATGCATCGAGGGATGAATTCCGGTACCGGGTTCTGGCTCAATATCGGTTTTGGAATCATTGGGTTGATCATGGTGATTTGTTTCGGCGTGCCTTTGTTGACTCGCTGGTTTTTTAAAAAAGTTTCTGAGCATGGCGGTACGCAATTTATTTTTGTGCTGACTGTAGTGTGTGCTTGTTCCTATCTTTCGCATTATGCCAAGATGGAACCGATTATCGGGGCTTTTTTGGCGGGGGCTGCTTTTAACCGGTTGATTCCTGAACGCAGTCCGTTGATGAATCGTGTAGAGTTTGTCGGCAATAACCTGTTTATACCATTTTTTTTGATTTCGGTTGGTATGCTGGTGGACTTCAAGTCATTATCCGGGAGCGCCTATGGCTGGCTGGTATTGAGTGTCATGGTCAGCGGAGTCGTGATCAGTAAGTACCTCGCGGCGTGGATCACCGGAAGTTTGTTCAAATATTCTGCCGATGCCATGAAAATAATCTTTGGTTTGAGTGTAGTGCAGGCAGCCGCTACATTGGCCGCAGTACTGGTCGGATATGAACTTAAAATATTTGATGCGACCGTTTTGAACGGGGCAATTGCCATGATTCTGGTTACTTGTCTGCTGGGCGCATGGTGTGTTGACCATTTCGGGCGCAAACTGGCTGAGCAGGAATCGGTTCGACGCGAAGCACCATGTGCTGAACAGCGTATGTTGGTGGCTTTGAAGAAGCCGGAATCTTCGCTGGGGTTATTAAATCTCTCATTCATGTTGAGAAAGCTATCAGTGCCGGGCATGATTTATCCGCTGACGGTGGTAAATGATATTGGGGACACTGATGCGGCGGTCGCAAAGGGTGAAAAACATCTGGCGCATTGTCTTTCGCAGGCCGCTTCGGTAGATATTCCGGTTAGTCCCAAAGTCCGGGTTGACATCAATCCTTCGGACGGACTGGTGCATGTGGCAAAGGAATTTCGGGCCAGCATCCTGATTATCGGCTGGGAAAAACGAGTCACATTGGGAACGATGCTTTTTGGAACCATGATGGAAAGTTTAATTGCTGACTGTCCGTCCAGGTTGTTGTTCTGCCGTTTGTTGCAACCGCCGAATACTTTCAAAAGAATCATTATCCCGTTTGGTCCGTTATCTTCCAGACGTCATGATCTAAGCTCATTATTGGATGATCTTAAATCTTTATCCCGACAGCTTGGAGCTGATATAAAAGCGTTTGTGATACGCGGTGAAGATGAGTTGACGGCAGCACTTGAAGGCCTTGCTGCGGCTTGTCCGATCTCGGTGGATGTTGCTGGGGCGTGGCGCAAAATCCAAGACGCGATATTGCAAGGCTTAAATGAAGATGACCTGCTGCTGCTGCCGTGTGAACGGCGGGACAGTCCGCTGTGGCATCCGGGAATAGAAAACCTGCAACAATTGGTTGTTAATCGTTCGATAAAGCAGAGTTTTCTGATGGCATATCCTTCATTGCAAAGCGGCGAAAACGCAGAATCAGCCGGGATTTCGTCGGTTGATAACACGACTTCGGCAACTAATCGCAGTCTGTCATATTATGGTATAAACATTCCTTCCGATATGCGGTTGGAGGATGCTTTGGAAGTAATGGTGAAACGCGTACTGGAAGACAGTTGGCTTCAAAAGACAATACTTCAGCAGATATTAGCTTCTGCCCGTTCCTATCCGTTGTCTTTAGGCGAGGGGGCGGCCTTGCTGCATTGTCATTGTGACGGCATCAGCAATCCGATGCTGCTTGTCGGCACCGGCGGAAAAGGCGATAAATGGCAATTCAATAATTTAAAAGGGCGCTATCATACCATCATGATGCTGCTGAGCCCGAAGGGCGATCCTCAGGAAATACATTTGAACACACTTGCGGACTTGGCACGGCGTTTTCTTGATAAAGATTTTATCACGCAATTGGAAACCGCAAATTCTTCAGAGGCGATCTGTGAGTTGATGAAACGGAAGTGACGGCAAAATCTAAATACTTCTGTGAAGATCAGTCTGATCATTGGGTTGCGAAAGGAGTTTTGTTTTGAGCGAAAATCTGTTATCCAGCGCGAGCGCAAAACAGGAATTTGGTGAATCTGGGGAGCTTCATTAATTTACTATTTAACTGGAAAAATATTGTTCGCGATGTATTTTTCTATTTGTATTTTTCAGTAAAATGTTAAGGAAGAAATTATGGCGGAGGTCATTTTACGGAACGTCTCAAAGACTTATCCCGGTAATGTGAAGGCAGTGGATTCAATCAGCCTGGAAATTCGCAATCGCGAATTCATGGTACTGGTTGGTCCATCCGGTTGTGGTAAGTCGACCACCTTGCGAATGATTGCCGGTTTGGAAGAGATATCTGCGGGCGAAATAATAATTAATGGTCGGGTCATTAATAATATTCCGCCAAAAGATCGCGATATCGCAATGGTGTTTCAGAATTATGCTCTTTATCCTCATATGAATGTCTATGATAATATGGCTTTCGGTCTTAAGTTGCGGAAATATAAAAAGACGGAAATAAAGAAAAGAGTTGAAGAGGCGGCGCGTATTTTAAATATTGAGTCTTATCTTGATCGTCGTCCTAAAAATCTTTCAGGCGGACAACGCCAAAGGGTCGCAGTAGGTCGGGCAATTGTGAGAAAACCTGAAGCGTTTCTTTTTGATGAACCACTATCCAATCTTGACGCCAAAATGCGTGTTCAAATGCGTACTGAAATCAGTAAACTTCATACGCAACTTGAAACCACTATGATTTACGTTACACATGACCAGACTGAAGCCATGACTATGGGCGACCGAATATGTGTCATGAAAGACGGGCGTATTTTTCAGGTAGATTCTCCCGTTAATATTTATGACAACCCGGCGAATGTTTTTGTTGCCGGTTTTATCGGGACGCCGCCGATGAATTTTTTCAACGGCAGAATTGAAGCAAGAGACGGGAAAATATTTTTTCTTGAGGATTCTTTCTCATTGGAACTTCCCGATTTATGGAAAGATAAATTAGACCCTTATAATGCTAAAAACGTGGTGTTCGGTATTCGTCCTGAAAATATTTCATGGGAACGTGGCCTCTCTGACTATGAAGCGGAGGTTACATCTTTGGTTGAAGTGATTGAACCGATGGGTGCTGAAACTTATATGTATATGGACACCGGATTTCATCCGTTTATTGCGCGTGTCGACGCGCATCATCCATTTAAAGTCGGAGAAAAAATCAGTTTGTTTTTTGATCTTTCACGTGCTCATGTATTTGATGCAAAAACGGAGATGATTATAGTTTAGATTTTATCAGTATTTAAATAACTTCAGGGCAGGGCGTAAGTCCCGACCGGCGGTAAAAGTCCGCGAGCATAAAGCAGATACGGTGTAATTCCGTTACCGACAGTTAAAGTCTGGATGAAAGAAGTGTCAAGTGGCTGAGATTGAATTCAGCCACGCATCAAAAAGCCTTGGATGTTATATTCAAGGCTTTTTTGTTTTTTTAATTTTAATATAAAATGAGGTAAAAAAATGAGTTATCAGTTTGATTCAGTTGAAGATGTGGTAAATGCGCTGAAGCGCGGTGAAATGGTGGTGGTTACCGATGATGAGAGTCGCGAAAATGAAGGCGACTTAATCGGGGCGGCAGCCAAAGCTACTCCTGAGATGGTGACATTCATGGTCAGCCATGCGCGAGGATTGCTTTGCGTTCCGTTATCGACAGAATGTGCCGACAAGCTCGGGCTGGTGAATATGTCATCTGCGGCTGATCCGTTTCGTACCGCTTTTACGCAAAGTGTTGATGTTATTGAAGGAACCACCACTGGTATTTCCGCTTTTGATCGTGCCAAAACCATTGCCGCGCTGATAGACCCGGAAAGCCGTTTGAACGATTTTGCTTCTCCGGGTCATGTTTTTCCGTTGATAGCCAAATCGGGCGGTGTTTTACAGCGTGCCGGTCATACTGAAACAGCTGTGGACCTGGCAAGATTGGCCGGGCTGGCGCCCGCCGGAGTAATTTGCGAAATTATGAACGACGACGGCAGTATGTCCAGAGTTCCTGAACTTGATGTGTTCAGACGTAAATTCGGTCTGAAATGGTGCACGGTGGCTTCACTTATCGAATATCGGCGGCGTACTGAAAACCTGGTTGAAAAAGGAGAATTCGCTAATTTGCCGACTGAGTACGGAAATTTTAAAATTTGCGGATTCCGCTCCAAGATTGACGGATTGGAACATGTAGCACTGATTTATGGTGATGTCAAAGGACAGGAAGGGGTTTTGACCAGGGTACACAGCGAATGTCTCACTGGTGATGTTTTTGCTTCATGTCGATGCGATTGCGGGAATCAGCTTCACGATGCGATGAAAAAGATTGTGGAAGAGGGCGCAGGCATAATTGTTTATATGCGTCAGGAAGGGCGTGGAATTGGCATATTCAACAAAATAAATGCGTATCAGCTCCAAGACCAAGGATGTGATACGGTTGAGGCTAATGAACGTTTGGGATTTTCTGATGACCTCAGAGAATATGGTATCGGTGTTCAGATTATTTTGGCGCTGGGAGTTAAATCCATTCGGGTCTTGACTAATAATCCGCGAAAAATAATCGGCTTAAATGGCTATGGTCTTGAAATTGTGGGACGAGTTCCTTTGATGTCCGAATATCACAAGCTGGCATGTCAATATATGCAGACCAAAAAAGAAAAAATGGGACACCTGATTTAATCCTGAAAAACGTCGTAAATCAATGCTCTAAACTTCACGCGCGCATAATGCGCGCGCGAAGTTAACGCTGTAAAAATCACTCCGGATAAGAAGCATGTCGGGGAAAGAAGAAAAATGGTCGGGGTAACACGATTTGAACGTGCGACTTTCTGCTCCCAAAGCAGACGCTCTAGCCAGGCTGAGCTATACCCCGACATAAGGAAAACCTTAAAGTATATCATTTTTTTGATTTCGCAAGCGGAACCGATGATATTTTCAGGATAAAATAAACATGGGTAAGGTTTATAATGATTTTTGAAGGATATCGCTCAGTATCTGTTCGCTTTGTTCAAGCGGTACGGGACGCGGCGCGAGTTCGAGTTTCATTTTATTTTGCGTAGCAGAATTTGCAGTCTTACGCAACAGTTCCTCAGTTATTGCCGGAAATGTTTTCAAACCATCCGGAACTCCGCATCGGCTTAAAAAAGAACGGAATCCGTCAACAACTTCATCTGGGGTGTTGCCTCCGAAAATTGGCGCCAGCTGCATGGTTCTGGTCGCGACCGCCGAAGATTCATTATAATAACGCCAGGCGGCGGGGAGCAACAGAACAACTGCGATGCCATGTTCGATTTTTTCAAACCAGGAAAAACTGCAAAGGTGCGGGAGTCCGGTCGGTTTGTGGCGGATTACCATTCCCGCGAGTGCAGCGGCGATAGCCATTGCGCTTCTGGCATCATGGTTGTTGCCGTCAGTAATAGCGACTGGCAGGTGTTTGACAATCAGCGAGATTGCTTCCAAGGCGCGGGCGTTGGCAAATGAATCAACCTGATCCTGCCCGACGTTTAGGAAGCCTTCAATGGCATGGGCGAGGGCGTCGCAGCCGGTGGCGCGGGTTACGCTTGGCGGCATAGAGGATGTAAATTCGGGAACGACAAATGAGTATGCCGGTATGATTTCGGTTTCGGAAATTAATTTTTTTACTTGCATTGCCTGATCGACGATATTGGAGTAAGGGGTAGCTTCGGAACCGGTTCCGGCGGTGGTCGGGATGGCAATAATTTTTTTCAGTTTACGCTGAGGATTTTCAGCGGAATAACGGTTTACGCCGAAGTAATCGTGAATAGATCCGCCGGCCTGATGAACCAGCCATGCCGCTTTAGCAGCATCGAGCGGGCTTCCGCCACCAATGGCGACAACTTCGTCAGGGGTTTCATTTTTCAGGAATTCCAGCATCTGCGTTACCGTTTCAATGGTAGGTTCCGGTTTAATGGCATTGAAACGCACAACTTGAATTTGAGGAAGGATGGAAAGTTTTTTCATCAATTCGGCGAATGCGCCGCTCCGGTCAGCGGATTCGCCTCCTGAAAATACGGCGATTTTACGGGTGTCCGATTGATAAAATACTTCCTGAATCATGATCATGCGTTCGCTTCCGAAAATCAGCGCGGTATCAGTGTATTTTTCGAGTAATTCAACGAGTTCTATGTTCATTTTTTGATCTCCATTAATAAGTTTGCGGGTTCAATGCCGGGGGCAATTTGTTCTAGTAGTTTCAGGTGCGGATAAAATTCTCCGACTTCATATAAATTATGCGAATCACTGCCGAAAGTCAATTTTATCCCATGGTCGATGCACATTTTAAAAAATGCGGGAGGCGGCTCATTGGTGTGAAAATTTATTTCAACGGCAGTCTTATATTTTTTGAGCAGTGACACCACCGGCATGAACAGCTTTTCCGGCGTAGGTTGGTTGCGGCGACGGAAAATACGAAACGGGTGTACTAAGACATCTATTCCGCTTTTCAATGCGGCTTCAACCAAAAAGAGAAATTCAGAATCGATTTCCGGAGGAGAAACGCGGTCTTTGGTAAGTGATGCCAAGTGGTGGATTGCTCCGTTCCTGAATTTCAACTGTTGCCAGTCATTTTTATCAATAACCGGATTACCGTGTCGATCAAAATCCACTTCCATACCCAGAATATTATGGTCAGTGGCGTTTTGGCGGTACAGTGTAAAATATTCGGCAATACGAGAAGGTTTGGTTTGAGCAGCGACACCTTGGTTGAAATAGTCATAATTCTGATAGCTTTCGAGGTCAAAATAAAGATGCGCGGAGTGTTCGGAAATTACGGTCTGGGTCAGTCCGAAAAGTTCAGCGAGCCGATTGATTTTAGGAAGCGACATATTTTCATTGCAATAAGCCAGCGGTGTATGAATATGGCTGTCAGTCAGCTTCAACGAAGCAGGGAGCGCCAGCGTTTCGGTTTGGCAACTGACTTTGCCGTCATCAGCGATCTCAATAATCTGATATGGAAATGGTTTTTCACAGGTTGCCGCAGCCGTGACTAGCGTAACGCCCTGATATTCCAGCGGCGGCAAACCTGCATGGAAATGACCGGAAATAGAAAGGCTATAACCGCAATCAGCCATAATGTCCAACAATTCAGCGGCATTTTCGTAGTTGAAAGGGCAACGTTCTGGCGGGTTTAGCGGCACATGCTGAAGCGCGACCAGGTGTCCTGTCCAGCCGGCGCGGGCGGCTCGCATCGTTTCAATGCTGTCGCGTCTGGCGTTGAATCCCGGTGTTTCGGGATCATCAAACGTCACGAGTCTCAATTTGCCGATATCGATGAAAGTTTGGGGTTTCGGGAAAATATTGTAGAATTCAGGATTTTTCAGGTCATGATTTCCTGGAATTACAATAAACGGCATTTTCAGCATTTTTATAATTTTATATAATTGGGCAGTCTTTTCTGCGGCATCAGAAGAGCTGGGATCATTGATCAAATCTCCGGCAATCAACACTATATCCGGTTTTATGAAGCGGTTGAAGCGGTGAACCGCCCGCGTCAGAAGGATGTCGGCAAATTCGCCGCAACGTTGCGGTATCAGCCGGTTCGGCTCATTTGCAAAATGCAGATCGGTAATAACGGCAATTTTAACGGTCATAATAATTCTCCACGGGATAAAGCTTATTATCCAGTTTCATGAAAAATGAAGATGCGCTCAGGTATATGATTACTCTATTCAGTTGAAAAATCAACTTTTCATCGGGGATTGATACCGAATTTTTTGAGCTTGCGGTAAAGTGTACTGCGTCCGACATTCAGGTAGACTGCCGCTTTGCTCAAGTTATAATCTGACAACTTTAAAGCCTTTTCATATAGCATTTTTTCGGTACTTTGAAGATTTATTCTTTCCTGGCTTAAAGGATCGCTGGTGGCGGTGTTATCCACGTTTAAGTCGCGATAGAGCAGGATAGTTCTCAAATCGCCGGGGAGATCTTTCCAGGCTATCATTTCTTCGCCACTGTTCAGCATTACCGCAAATTCGATGGTATTTTTCAGTTCACGAATATTACCGGGCCAGGTGTAAAGTTTAAAGCGTTCCATGATTTCAGGCATGATACCATTAACTTTTTTGCCCATAATTTCATTATAATAAGTTATGAAATGTTCGACCAGCTCCGGTATGTCATCGCGACAGTCAGTCAATTTGGGCAGTTCGATGGAGGTGACATGGAGTCGGTAATATAAGTCTTCACGGAACTTTCCGGTTTCAACCAGCTCGGCAACATCGCGGTTGGTAGCGGCAATAATCCGGATATTGACCGGAATTTCTTTTTGACTGCCGACCCTGCTGATAGTACGTTCTTCCAACATCCGCAACAGTTTTGCCTGGAGCTCCAACGGCATGTCGCCGATTTCGTCAAGAAAGACGGTACCTTTGTTGGCGGCTTCCAGCTTACCGATATTGCCGCCTTTTTTAGCCCCGGTGAATGCTCCGGATGCGTAGCCGAAAAGCTCACTTTCGGCAATTTCGCGCGGAATTGCGGCACAGTTGATAGCGATAAAAGGCTGGTCTTTGCGTTCGCTCGCGTTATGGATGCTTTGGGCGAACATTTCTTTACCGGTTCCGCTTGGACCAAAAATGAATGCACTGACCGAAGTTTCGGCGGTTTTCATGGCCAGTTCTTTGGCTCTGACCAGTGGCGCTGAATTGCCGATGATGTCGCTGAACGTAAATCGAGCATAGGTGACGCTTTCAGTGTGTGGCGTAGTGGTTTTTCCTTTGAAAAAAATGATGCTCCCGAGAAATTCATCCTTTTCGCTGAACATCGGGATGCGGTCGAAGGTGACTGCAAGGCGACGTTTGTTCAACCGGATTTCCATAGGCTGGTTAAAGCATGGAATTGCGCTTTTGGCGATTTCTTTCAGCGACGGGGTACATTTGGCAGTGCTGTCGAAATTTTTTTCATCCAGGAATGTTTCACTGGCATCAAATAATTTCAGCGCCGCCGGATTGACTTGACGGATGAATCCGCTTCGCGAAATTAACAGAGTTGCTTTTTGATCGTCGTTGAAAATGCCGGAAATTTGCTGTTTAAGGTGGTTGTGAATGACTTGGGAACGTTGCATCCTCATGTCACGATCCAGAAGTTGGACGACCATAACAGTAAGCGCGCGCAAGGTCAGACAGTCGGTGTCGGGCATAATGCCGATAAGAGCGAGGTAACCCTCGAGTGAACCGTCCGGATTGTATAGCGGCGCGGCGGCGGTGGTCAGAGGATGTAGTTTTTCCAGATAATGTTCGGCACCGTGACAAACGGCCGGGCATTTGTGGTTTATGGTCAGCGCAACGGCGTTGGAGCCGGCGGAATCTTCAGACAACAGTACATTTTCACGAATGCCGATAGAGTCAAGGACGTTTATGATGTTTTTGTCGGTCCCGAATATGGCCAGTATTTCACCGGAAGTTCCGCACAGTAAACCGGCAATGCGCCGGGTAGCATCCAGCGAACGTAAAAGGGATTCCAGTTCTTGGCGGGCACGTGTCAGATATGGACTTGGTTCTTTTACCGGATTTTGAGATAATTTCTGTGGAAACATATGCGGGCTGAGTCCCGCGAGCCGCGAATGTTTCCAGCTTTCTAAAATTGGGCGTCTGATTTCAGGAATGTGCCCATCTTTTATAAATTCCAGCCATTCATTGTACGACGCAAATTTCATCTGCTCAATCGTCCGGGTTATCTGGTTAAACCGCGTCTTTTAAGATAATCTTTGCTGCGTAATCCGAGCATGGCAAAAATTATTCGTTCCTGTCCCGCGATAATAGTGACTTCGCAGGATGATCCGAAGCGCAACGGTTGAGGTTCGTTAATCAGCAGAATTTTGACCGGATAATGTTTGGTACCTTTGATATCAACTGGCAGCTGATATACTTCTTGAACTTGTCCGTCAAAATATCCGTAGTCAAAATAGTTATACTGCGTACTGGCAATTCTGACTTTTTGACCTTTTACGACTTTATAAATCTGTTTTTCGTCAATCATGGCGATAACTTTTTTGTTTTGATTAGCCGCGAGTTTTATCACGACTTCGCCTTTCTCAAAGTATCCGCCGGGACGTGGCGGAATATCAGTAATAATACCGGTATCCGGTGCGCGTATGATGTAGTCTTCCATGTGCTGTTCAGACAATTTCAATTCCTGTTCTTTACTGTTGAGCCGCTGGCGCAGCAACTGAAGTTCGCCCTCCGCTTTGGCGATAATTTCTCCGGCCATCCCGTCTTGAAGTTTTTTCCAGTCTTCATTGAGGCGACGAACCTTGCTTTCATTGGTCAGGTGTTCCATTTCCACTTTTAGAAATTCGCGGCGTGAAATTACTTTTTGTTCATAAAGCTTACTATAAACTTCCAGTTCATACTTACTGCGTTCAAGTCGCGTTTCTGCTTCGTCGAGTGATAATTTTGTATGACGGTAGTATTCCGGCAGCGGATCTTTCAGCAACAGTGCCAATGCTTTGTCTTTGATATTTATCTCCATGTTCAACTCTTTGATGTCGTTTTTCAGCATGACAATGCGGTCACGAAGATCTCTGGAGTCGAATTCAAGCAATTCACTGCCTCGATGTACCAATTCCCCTTCATGGCGAATTATTTTTACGGTTTTTGCGTTGACCAGCGATTTGATATAATAATCACGGATTCCGGTGACGGTTCCATCACCTTTGACTTGGTCTTCCATGGTTCCAAAAATCATAACCATCAACATCGCCACGCCCAGCAAAAAAATAGTTATAACGATTCTACGGAAAATTCTTAATTGACGTCTAATGGTGGTTCTTTTTTTATCCATAATACTACCCCTGTACCGCCATTTTCTTTTGAGTCTGATAGAGTTCACTGTATATGCCTTGCTGCTCCATCAGCTCCATGTGGGTTCCTTTCTGGACGATTCGTCCGGAATCCATTACGATGATAACATCGGCATTTCTAATCGTTGACAGTCGGTGCGCAATAATAATGGTGGTTTTAGCGTTCATCAGTCGATCCAGTGCTTCCTGAACCAGAAATTCTGAAACCGTGTCCAACGCCGAAGTCGCTTCATCCAGAATCAGTATTGACGGATTTTTCAATACCGCGCGTGCGATTGCAAGGCGCTGTTTTTGTCCGCCGGACAGGCTGGCGCCATTTTCACCGATGATAGTGTCAAAACCGTCGGGAAGGTTTTCAACGAATTCAGTGACATTGGCCAGCCGGGCAGCTTCTTCAATCTCGGCGTTAGTCGCGTCGCGCTTAGCGTAAGCAATGTTTTCACGGATTGAACCGCTGAAGAGAAAAGGTTCCTGTAACACAATACCGATATTGTTGCGGTATGAGTCCAGGTTCATTTTACGAATATCAATATTGTCAACCTTGATGGTACCGGAATCAATATCATAGAAGCGCAACAACAAATTGCTGATTGTTGATTTTCCTGAACCGCTGGGTCCTACCAGCGCCACTTTCTGGCCCGGTCTTATGGTCAATGTGAAATTGTCGATTACCGGAGCTTTGTCTTTCCCGTATCCGAAGATGACATGATCAAAAACAATATTACCTTGAATTTTTTCCGGTTTGATGGCATCAGGAGCTTCGATAATTTCAGGAATGGTATTCAGTAAATTGACAATACGGCTCGCACCGACCATGCCCTGCGCGAAGGTCATCGACAGGCCGGACAGGATATTGATCGGGTTGAGTAACATTCCGACATAGCTGTAAAAAGCCACAAATTCGCCGATAGAGATGGAATGGTCTTTGACAAACAAAATCCCCATCCCGATGGTGCCGAGGTAAGTGGCCAGTGATACCATGTCAAATACCGTCCAGAGTCCGACTCCGCTGATAGTAACCCGCATCTGCATGTCAACTACAGGGCGCAGATTCTGGAAAAAACTCAAGCATTCCGAACGTTCCTTGGAGAAGGATTTGACGACCTTTACCCCGGTCAGTGTTTCAGACAAGTTGGCCGATATTTCAGACATTTTTTCCTGAATTACCAACGTGTCGCGGCGGATAACTTTTCGAAAATAATAGAAGTTTAAAAAATGGATCGGCAATGATAAAAATACCAGCAAGCCCATTTTCCAGTTAATTACCACCAGCAGCATTGCAATCAGCAGTAATTGGAAAATTTGCTCGCCCAACTGAGTCATGGTCCTTACCAGTACCTGGAGTAGTGCGACGTCGCTGATCACATTCGAAATCAACTTGCCGGTGCGATATTCTTCATAGAATCGCAGCGATAAACTCTGGAGATGCCTGAATACCTTCTGACGCAGGTCTACCATGATTCTAATTCCGGTGTAATCAACCATGTAAGATGCGACATAACGTAACATCGAGCGCCCGGTATAGATGATCATCATTGCGCCGCATAATACCCAGAAGAGCATATAGTCGGCATTGGGAATCACCCGGTCAAGCGCTATTTTCATCATCCACGGCATAGTCAGCCCGACCGAGTTGAAAAGAATCAACGCGCCGACTGCTCCCATTAACAATCCGCGGTATGGACGAATGAGGGGAAGAACTTTTTCAAGCGATTGCCGGTCATATTTTTTCATCAGGTCAGCAGTGCCGAGCCCTTTGACATATTGTCTTCGCATTATATTTTTTCCGCAATTAACTTTAATTTTTCTAAATAATGAAACATGAATTTTTTGAGCAATTAATATGCCATGTTTGTGTTTTTTATTTTATCATGTTGATAGTAAACAGTTTGTATGTTGTTTTATTGT
>Ga0265294_10004851_pt1 | contig 16605 bp, 28 predicted proteins | sample MunlanPumphouse3_FD_192504 | JGI IMG/M metagenome (GOLD analysis project Ga0265294, IMG submission 192504) | Groundwater microbial communities from a municipal landfill in Southern Ontario, Canada - Pumphouse #3 | ecosystem: Environmental > Aquatic > Deep subsurface > Groundwater | place...
CGGGTGCTACTGACTCCTCGTTGCAGCGCCGCACGAGCCACATCGCTCATTATCGGTGCCAAAATGTGCGAAGTACCGGGACTAGACCCCGCCTCACCCAGGCAGTGGACCGTGGTGGGAATCACCCCGGGGGGTGGGGACCGGGGAGGGGGAGACCCCCTCCCCGCGCCGAGCGTGCGCTCCTCCCCCGATGGGAGCAAGGGCAGTGCGTGGCCCTGATCTCCTGCATTCCACCTGCATTGAACACCCAGATTTTTCGTCAGTTTGGCCTCTCGCTGCCCCATGGTCGTTTGGGGTTCAGCCTGTTGTCGCGCACGCCCCGCCACCCCCCCTGCAACCATGCATTTTATGGAGGCTACGTCAATGTGAATACTACATGACCCTGCCCGGTCTGATAGCTCCGTCATGCGTCTATGCCTGCACCCGGTTCCGGGTCCGCAGGACGAAACTCCTCTCCCGTGAAGACTACCGTCGCATCATGCAGATGAGCATACCGGGGGTCGTCGCCCACCTCGGGCGGCAGGAGGATTACCGGGACATCATCAACCTGGCAGCCAGTTTTTCCGGCGCCCGGCTCGTCGAAGAGGCAGTAAACCGTAGCCTGGCGCGGTCGTTCCGGCACGCCATGATGATCGCCCGGGGGGATATGCACACCCTGGCCGGAGAGTACCTCACCCGGTGGGACATCACAAACGTCATGGCGATACTGAGGGGCACAGTCTTTGACGTTCCCCGGCAGCAGGTCCGCGACCTTCTGGTCCCTGCGGGTGAGCTTGACACCACACTCCTCGACCACCTCCTGGGCCTTACGACCTGCGGCGAGGCGCTGGAAGCCCTCCAGGACTGGCGCCTCTACCCGGTCCTTGAAGAGTACTACCGGATATGTGGAGAGCGTGGCGTATTTGCCAGGATCGAGAACGAACTCTACATGAACTACTACGCCGGGCTGCTCGGTCTTGTCGCATCCGGGTGCAGTGGGTGCCGGGAGTTGATCGCATACCTCAGGTTCGAGATCGATATCACCAACATGAAGAACCTCCTCCGGCTCCGCTGTGGCGAGGAGGCATGCGACATCACAACCATCGACCAGACCATGATCCCCGGCGGCCGCATCCCCATCGACCTCTTCCGACGGCTCTACAGCACCGGGACAGAGGAAGAATTCACGAGCACCTTCCTGCAGACCGATATCGCCCCAGTCTTAGCCAGGGCGGTGCGCGAACTCAGGCAGGACCCCGGCTTCTCCAGCGAGGACGCCGCGGAACTGGTCTGGCAGCGGTGGCACCAGCACCTGCGGCCCGTTCACGAGATCGAGATGGCGATCACCCGCACCAGGCTCAGGGAGCTTGAAGCCCTCTCCCGCCGCCACCCGTTCTCGGTCCTGACGATGATCGCCTACCTGGAGCGGAAGCGGTACGAGGTCGCAAACCTGCGGGCAATCGCCCGGGGAAAAGCATTCGGCCTTCCACCCGGGCGGATATGGCAGTATATCGTCCTGTAGGAGAGAGATACCATGCCTGTTGACGAGATCAAACCCACCCGGTCCGGCCTGCTGATCGTCCGGCGGCGGATGGCGCTCGCGGAGCGGATACACCGCCTTCTTAAAATGAAGCTCGACGGCATGATGCTGGAACTCGTCAGGCTCACCGACCAGGCCGCACGCGAGCGCAAGGAACTCGAAGAGAAATATGCCCATGCCCGGGAGATGGCGGCGGTCGCCACCATGATGGAGGGGGCGACCGGGGTGCTCCTTGCAGCGCTCTCCGTAGAGGCCGTCCCGACCTACACGACAGGTCACAAGAACGTCTTCGGGGTGCACCTCCCCGACCTGGAACCGGTTATGGTGAAGAAGACGCTCATCCAGCGGGGTTACGGAATCCTCGGGACCTCATCGGTCATCGACGATGCCGCCGACGCCTACGAGGACCTCATCTCCGCGATCATCGCGAGCGCCGAACTCGAAGGAGGGATTACGCGGCTGCTCGACGATATCGAACGGACCAGGCGGCGCGTGAACGCGCTGGAGTTCAAGGTCATCCCGGAGCTCACCGACCTGCGCCGGTTAATCGAGTACCAGCGCGACGAGATGGAGCGGCAGGATGCGGTGCGGCTCCGGCGGATCAAAAAGATAAAGGCAAAGAGACGGTGGTAAAGCATTTCATCTTATCTTGCGGGTCCTGATGCGTGGTGAGCGATCACCACCTCGCGCGAAGTCCATGTATCTCCTCCCCGCCACCCTTCGCGCCCTTCGCGGCTTCGCGTGAGTCTTCAGTACAGGGAGGAAATAATGCCTCACGCGAAGATCGCGAAGACGCGAAGTCCATGTATCTCCTCCCAACCAGGACCCCTCGCGTGACGCACCAATCGCATGAAAATATTAGATGCAATGGCCCGCTAGAGATCGCCCTTCTGCCGCCGGAGGCACGCGATCGCCGTATCCACGATCGCGCCGAGGGCGTCCACGCCGAAGGTCTCTGACGAAAGAACAAGGTCATACGACGAGAGGTCGCTGATATCAATATCGTAGTAGGTCTGGTAACGGGTGGCCTCCGAGTGCTGCCGGTTCCTGGTGTAGGCGAGCGCCCCTGCTTCATCCATCCCATCCCTTCCTGCTATCCGTTTTGCCCGGCACTCAAGCGATGCCGCAAGCCAGACCCTGAGATCAGCATTCTCGATCATCCGGCCCGAGAGCCTCCCCTCGACGACGATCTTCTCTGAGGCCTCCCCGATCTCCTTCTGCCTGGCATCGATCATCCGGTCAACCGACGGATCGCTCTCCGCGAGCCTTCCGAACTCGGCAAGGTCCATATCGTGCTCCCGGGCGAGCCTGCGGAAGACCTCTCCCGCAGAGATAAACTCAAGCCCGTACTTTTCAGCGAGGTAGCGGGCAAGCGACGTGGTGCCGCTCCCCGGCGGGCCGCTGACGGTTATCCGCATCAGATCCCCCCAATATTGAGCGACTTCCTGATCACCTGGCTGATAGCAAGCGAACAGATCATGTACCAGAGAATCCAGGCCGGCACGATCCAGAACGCAACCCCCGAGAGGCTGACAGCCCCAACGAAGGGCAGCACGATACCGCTTGCGGCAGTCATCTCAGCCCCGACCGGCGGGAGCCGGAAGAGGAGCCAGAAGAAGATCGGCACCGTCAGCACGAGGATGATCGCCATCGGGGTAAACTGTTGCTTTGAGATATCGAGCTGATCCTGCATCATCCGCTCCTGCTTCCCCTGGAGTTTCTTGATCCGCTTTTCATCCCCGGAGAGCTGGGCCTCCCGGAACTCCTTCTGGAAGACCCGCGCCTTCGCCTGCACCTCCTGCATCTTCTCATAATCGATGGTGTACTTCTGGACAAGCGAGGAGTACAGGCCCGTCATGCTGGAGAGGATCAAGATCATAACAAAGAACGGCACGCCGAGGACATCGATGAACGGCCCGAGCATCATATCCATCACCGAACCGACCGTCACCCGCACCCACTCGATACCGTAGGAGAGCATCACCAGCATGGTAAAGAGGAGCGCGATCGTCGGGCCGTGCTTCTTCAGGTCCACCATGTCAGGTTACCTCAGGACATTCACCAGGTCATCAATGGCTCGTTCAAGCAGGAAGTTTTCGTTCCCGACGATCTTGACGGTGCAGCCGGTGTACATCGCATACGCCGCGGCGATGGCGCGGTTGAACTCCTGGTGTCCGGCGATCGCCCGGGCTCCTTCCATATCGCGGACCCTGGATTCGTCACCAAGCCGGCGCATCAGGATCTGGTCGGGGTCGGTCTCCACCAGCACGACAACATCGGGCATCAGTTCCCGGAGCACCCATTCAGGCAACCCTGCCAGGAACCCGGCCGGGGTCTTGACGCTGCTGTGGGTATCGATGATGATGTTTGCATCAGCGCTCATGGCAGCGATCTCCGAGGCGGCCGCCTGCTGAAGGCGTTTCTGGTCATCTTTTCCGAGTTTGCGCATCTCATCGCGATCCGAGACCAGGCTCTCCTTACAGGCCACATCAAACATGCACGTGCCGAAGTTGACAGCTTCGTAGGCGATACCCTCGGCCGCAAGTCTCTCCATCGCACCGTTGATGACGGTGGTCTTCCCGACACCGGGAACCCCTGTCACGACGACTTTCTTCCCCATCTCTATCACTCCGTTTAGAATATAGTTCGCTATAAAATAAATCCCTGCCCAGAAGAATAATCCTTTTCGGAATCAACTCCCAGGCGGTTCGGGTGACCGGAACCCCCGGGAACGTGGTGGTATCACGTTGGAAAGAGCAGGACCAAAAACGAAAAGGAGGCCCTTAAGGCTCACTCCTTCCCGAAGAACGACCGCATGAACGGATACATCTCCATGATCTGCTGGCTTGCGATCTCCTCGTAGAGCCGGTACGTGATACTCACCGCCAGCAACAGCCCTGTTCCACCGACCGCGCCGACAACACCGAAGAGGTTCGCGACGACCGAGAGGATCCCGATGAACGCACCGCCGATGATGGTGATCCTTGGTATGTAGCGGTCGAGGTACCTCTCAAGCACCTGGACGTTCCGGCGGTAACCGGGGATGTGCATACCACTCCTCTGGATCTGCCGGGCCACATCCTTCGAGTCGAGACCCGCGGTCTTGACCCAGAAGAGCGCGAAGATCGCGCCCCCGAGCACCATGACCGTTATATCGATGCCCATCCGCAGCATGACCTCCCAGGGGGCATGCCCGAGATCGACGAGCCACCACATCCAGTCCTGTGGCTGGTTGATCGGCGCAATGTACCACATGAGGCCGTTGATCGGTTGCTGTTCCTGGAACTCACCGAGGATCGTGATCCCGGCGTTCGAGAGGAGCATCCCGATCATCTGGATGTTTGCCTGCAGGACACGGACCAGGATCATCGGCAGGACACTCGCGTAGATGAGCTTCACCGGGAAGCGTGCCCGGGCCCCCCGGACAGCGGTATGCGCGAGCGGGATCTCGATGCGGGTCGATTCCACGTAGACGATCACCAGGAAGATGATGACCGTCGTAATGAGGGCCAGCATGTCGGTCCCGAAATACTCGAGGAAACTTGCCCCCGATGTCCCGATGGCAAACAGCCGCGGGAAGAACCCGATCGGGAAGGGATCGGTACCCGTCTGCCAGTTCAGGAAACCGTTCACCAGACCCTGAGAGACACCCGCAACGATGAAGAGCCCCACGCCCGAACCGACACCCCACTTGGTGACGACCTCGTCCATCAGCACCACCAAAAGCCCGCCGATGCAGAGCTGGAGGAAGATCAGGAGCGAGACCACGAACGTGTTTCCACCGAACAGCTGTGCCGCTACCGATGGATCGGGCAACATCAGCCCGCTCGCGACCATGGGGAGCGCCTCGACGATGATCATCACAAAGATGAGCATCTTCTGCAGGCCCATGTACATGACCTGGCCGCGTGCTTCACTGGTATCGATCTGCAGGATTTCGGCACCCTTGAGCAGCTGCAGCACGATCGACGCGGTGACGATCGGCCCGATACCGAGATGCAGGAGCGAACCGCTCGCACCGGCAAGCAGGGCACGCCATAGTCCGAAAATATCCTGTGACTGCGGAGAGAGTCCAAAGATATCAATGTTTGTCAACGTGAAGTAGAGGAGCAGGATCGCAAGCGTCCACATCAGCTTGTTCTTGAAGTGGACGTGCCCCTCAGGACTTCTGACTGCAGGCATCGCTGCAAGGATGGGTTCAAATCTATCCAGCAGATCTCCCATGTTTTCACCTGAAAGGAGGAATTCAGACGGTCTTTACCTGACCGCCCATCTCCTCAATCTTTGCCCGGGCCCGTTCTGAAAACGCCCGGGCTGAGATACTCAGTTTGTGGGTAACTTTCCCGCTACCGAGCACTTTGTCAATACCAAGTTCAGTGGTGTCGAGAACGATAAGGTCGCCCTCCTGGGCGGCAAGCCCCTCCTGGAGCAATGCCTCGGCCATCTGGTCGATCGCCCCGACATCAAGGGCAGACACCGGCGCGGACACCTTGCTGACGAAACCGTGCTTACCGTTGGATATCTCACCCTTCAGGTAGAAGTGGGAGAAGCGGTGGTCCCGCTGCCCGGCTCTACCTCGTCCACCCCTGTTTCCGGCGCCACGTCGGTTCTTGTGCGTACCGCCGCCACAGGTCCGTGAACCCCTGTATTTGGTTCTCTTGTTTACGGGCATCCATCTCACCTCATCTTATAGAGGAGATCATTGATCTGGGGGCCATAGTAGCCGAGAGCCCCACCCTGCTGAAAGGTTCGCTTGATGGTTTTATAGCCCTTTCGCGGGGGGTGCAGCCGGAGAACCGGCTTGATCTCTGCCAGATCACGGAGACTTGCTTCCCCGCTGCAAAGCGCAGCCGCGAACTCGTCAATGCCGGCATACGAGGTATGCGCACGGACGTAATCGTCGGTCAGACGCTCGTCTCCAGTCAGTCTACCACGGGTGCGCAGGAGGGTGGCCAGGATCTCCGGATCCACCTCACCATACGCCACATAGTCCTTCACTTTGCGGATCATGCCCAGGTACGCCGGGGTATCGGGCACGAGGACGCAGTGGTTGATGTGGTGCAGACGGAGCATCTTCAGGGTATCCTTGATCTCGCGGTTGGTGTTGACCACGCCGCGCACCTGCACTACCGCGTACATCACTCTGCCCCTCCGATCCGGATAATATTCGTCTGCCGGAGCGCCTCGAACGTCGCCTTGGCGTAGTTGATGGTCGTCCGGGTCTGTCCCCGGTTGAGGGCCCAGACATCCTTGATGCCTGCAAGCTGCAGGACCTTCTTTGGGATATCTCCGGTCACAAGGCCGATCCCCTGCGGTGCAGGTTTCAGCGTCACCCGGACGCTGCCTGCCTTGCCGGTCACCTCGAGCGGGATCGAGTGACCGGTATCACAACCGCATTCCCAGCTCCCGCAGCCCCGGCGGACCTTGATGATATTCACTTTTGCATCTGCTATTGCTTTCTGGATCGCGTTGCCGACCTGGGCATCCTTCGCCTGACCAAACCCGACGTAGCCGTTCCGGTTGCCGACCACCACAACGGTGCGGAACTTCACACGGCGACCCGAGTCCGTCATCCGCTGGACCATGTTGATATCCAGCACCTCGTCCTCCAGGTCGGGCAGAAGGAGATCGACGATCTGGGGCTCCTTGATCGGTTTGCCGCTCGCGAGCACCTCATCAATACTGGTGATCTCGCCTGCGGCAACCATGCGCCCGAGACCGGTGAGCGGAATCCATTCTTCCTGTATGTATGCCATTGTCACACCAGCTCCTTCTTGATGGCCAGAGCCACAGCCTCTACATTCGCCACCAGGTTCTCTGCCCGCTCGGGGGCATACCCGGCGATATGGGCACCTTTGAGCCGTTCCTCATCAGGGAGAATCGACTCGCCGTAGGGTATGTCGAGACCCCCGTCCACCGCCCCTTTCAGGGCGGCAAAGACACGGGCCCCGGGTTTTGCCCGGGCAAGCCCGATATCCAGGATACCTTCATCATACCCTGCGTTCAGCGCCTTGACCGCAAACAGCATCCCGGTCAGGTAGGCTGCCGGGGTGCTCGCGGTCGACCCCTCGTAGCCGTACCCCGCAAGTTCGGTCGAGTACGCGGCCACCAGGGTTTGGTCTCCCTCATCCCCGGGGACGACCAGTTGCGCGATGATCTGCCGGTTTGTCTTTCGGACGACCATCCGGGGCATCCCCGATGACAGGAGCGACATCCGCTTATAGTAGTCAGTCTTACCCTCGTGCCTTCTCCGGAAGGGCACGAAGTATCGTGGGCCGGTTGCCATTATTTCATCCTCCCTGCCATCGTCTCAACATGCGCTGTAAGGTGCGCCACGCTCCGGAACTGGCCGCCGGAGGCCCGCCGGTACATCAGGCGGTAGAGAGTCCGGTCGATTGTGCCTTCGTCACGCATCTCGCGCAGAGCCCGACGCTGTGCCCGGATCTTGCCGATCCACGTGCGTTTGCTCGAAGCGCGAGCTCCCGCGGCACCCTTTCTTCGGCCTGGACCTCTCTGGTGGCCGTAGGCGCGTTTTGCCATCCGCTCGCGTGCCCTGCCGCGACTGTTCCCTTTCACGGTGCGTGCCTTGATCGCACCTTCCTCGATGAGTTCGCGCAGGTCGTCCCGGGAGATAGCCGCCTCGATATCGGCCTGCCGCTCGGGATCAAACCAGACACGGTTGATCCCGCATTTGAGAACAGCAGCTGCCATTCGTTTCTGGTTGGCGAGATCACTCATCTTCATTCACCTCTTCTTCTTCTTCGACCTCAGCAGGCTCTGGAGCCGCGCGGGTCAGATCTTTTGCGTTCAGTACTTTGAGCCCAAGTTCCAGGGCTCGCGTCTGGATCTCTCCACGCTTCCTGTTGCCCACCGATCCGCCGATCCTGATGGCCTGGAAGTCAGGGTTCAGCCCGGCAAGGTCTGCCGGTGAGAAGACCCGCACCTCCTCATACCCGCTCGGGTGCATGCCGCGGACTGCAGCAGGGCTCCCGTATCCCGGCCGGGGAAGCACGCCCTTTGCGCGGAACTGCCGCCTCTGTTTGCTCTGCAGACCACGCGGACGCCGCCAGACGTCAGCCAGTTTCACCTTGCGGTGGAGCCCGCGTCTCTTGAAGGCAGGCTTATTGTGCCGGGTACGGACGCGGATCAATCTTCTTCTCTCATCCATTCTCTTCACGCCCTCTCGGTGATATAGATGCCGTCCTGGAACACCCGGGGATCGCGCTTCGTGATCCTGGTCGCGTGCTCGATGTTTGCGGCCGTGTTGCCCACCTTCTCCCTGTCGATACCGGTGAGAATTACCTCGTCGCTCCCGATTTTGACGGTGACACCCTCAAGGATCTTTGCCACCCGGGGCTGTTTCTCGCCCAGGAAGTTGTTGATCTCGAGACGGTTACCCTGCAGTTTCAGCTGGATCGGGAAGTGGCTGTAGACCACCTTCATGCGGTACTCGTAGCCATCGACGACGCCCTGGATCATGCTCTTCGCGAGGGCTTCAAGCGTGCCGCTCATGGCGAGGAACCGCTTCTTGTCCGATGTCGTGGAGACGACAACCTCGCCGTCCTCAAGCGCGACATCGATCTGCGGGAAGCGCATGTTGCGCGTCAGTGTGCCCTTCGGCCCGGTTACCGTGAGCACGCTCTCTTCGAGCGTGACGTCCACACCCGGAGGGATCTCGACTCGTCGTAGTATACCCATAACGCCTCTCCCTCCTTAGTAGACATATCCCAGCAGCTGCCCGCCAATACCCTCGTCCCGGGCCTGCTCGTGGGAGATAACCCCCTTCGAGGTAGAGACAATCAGGATACCGAAGTTCTTTGCGGGGAGGTACTGCGACTCCCAGTATTCCATATCAGCCATCGTCACCGCAAACCGGGGGGTGATGGCGCCACACTTATTGATCGTCCCGGAGAGCTGGACCCGGAACTGGCCGCCTCGGCCGTCGTCGATGAACTCGAAGCCGCCGATAAAGCTGTTTTCCTGCATAACGCGGAGCATCGCGCCTAACACCTTGCTGGCGGGCTCAACAATAACTTCGCTCCGTCCAGCGTCGCCGGCATTCTTGATCGTGCTCATCGCGTCAGCGATTGGATTCTGTCGTGCCATATCTCTCACCCTCAGTTCATCTTCTTAAAGCCCATCTTGCTCGCCCACTCGCGGAAGCACTGGCGGCAGAAGTAGATGCCGTATTTGCGCACGAGGCCCTGTTTCCGACCGCATATGCGGCACTCGTTTGCGCCCCGGCCGAACTTCTTTGTGCTCTCAGCCGAAGAAGGCGCTCCTGGTTCTCCTGCCATTCCTTACACCTCCACCTGGTAGCGCTCACGCATGAACGCGATGGCTTCTTCTTTATTCACTTTCTGATCAGCCGGCAGTTTCCTGCGCGCGATGCCCCGACGTGCGACCCGCACACCCTTGCGCTCAAGCACCACATTGACGTCCATGCCGTAGATGCCGATCGCAGGGTCGTAGGCCATTCCCGGGAAATCGGTATGCTCCTCGATGCCGAAGGAGACATTGCCGGTCTGGTCGAACTGCGAGATGGCAAGATGCCGCTCGACAATACCGAGCGCAGTCTCGATGAACTTCTCAGCGTTCTCCCGGCGCAGGGTGACCTTGCACCCGATTGGTGCGCCCTTCCTGATCCCGAACGCAGGCTGGGTCCGCTTCGCGATGGTGCGGACGGGCTTCTGGCCGGTGATCTTTGTGACGAGATCCTCGGCCTTGACCAGCCGCTCACCGCTCTCACCGACGCCCATGTGCACAATGACCTTGTCGACGTAGATCTCCCTCATTGCGCTCATACGGAGGCCTCCAGTTCAGGTGCAATCCCGGAACGGCCGACCATGAAGATATACTCCTCGATGGTCTCGAACCGCTCATCTGCCGAGTCGTCCACGAGGACAACACGGTTCGGGACGGAACTCGCAGTCCTGATGATCTCGACGATCCTGCCGACCTTGCCGGAGTGCTTTCCGCCGACGATCATGGCCACGTTGCCTTCCGCGAAGGGGAAGTGGTCGATGATCCGGAACCGGTCTTCACCGTCTGTTCCAAGGGTCACAACAATGGAGTCTTTGGCCTTGTAGGTGTTGTCGGCAAGGATGTTTGCGCCGTATGCAAGGTTCAGCTGCACCTTGCCGCCCTTGATGACGGTCTTGTTCCGGATCTTACAGAGCCGGGTCTTGGCAGACTCTTCCGGGATCTCAACAGAGATCAGGTTGCCCAGCTTGTCCAGCTGGATACGGTAGTGTTTCCCGAGTTTCGGGATCGAGACAATGTCAAAGACGCCAAGCCCGATCTGCGGGTTCCGGCAGGGTCGTCCGTTAACGAGAACATCCCGCTGGTGCAGGATCTTTCGAACCTCACTTGCATTCTGTGCGATGCCGATATGCTCACGGAGCCAGACACCGACCGGCAGGCCGCCGGCGTTGTGGGGGCCCGGGGCGGTCTTCATGACGAATTTCTGTACTTTCTTCGGGATACGCCAGGATTCCGGCGCTACCAGCCGCTTGAGATGATTGGACATTATTCTCCGCCTCCGAGTCTCTCCTCACGGAGTTTGTCTTTCAGGTTGAGCTTCGTGATCTGCACGTTCGAGGGGTCGATCGGCCGGGGGACCTCGGTCCCGTCTGCCTTAGTCACCATCACGCCGTGCACAATCAGCCGGCACGTCTTCATGTCTACAGAGTCGACAACGCCTTCTTCACCGGCATAGTCTCCACGGAGTACTTTTACGGTGTCGCCCTTCACCACACGAGCTCTCCGGGAGTTGTACTTCCCGCGGAGCTCGGGCGAGAGCGACGCGGAGAGGAACCGGCCCCGGGTGTGGTTCGGTGCGTTGAAGCGCGCCTTGCGCTGTTTTCTCGGTTGTTTGCTTACTATGCGTACCATTTCCTTCACCACACCCTACACGATTATTGTCGCCATGGAGGTGATCTTCGGGAACCGTTCCGCGACCTCGCGGGGGACCGGACCCTTGATCTCGGTTCCTTTCGGCTCGCCGCGCTCGTTGACGAGCACCATGGCGTTATCCTCGAAAGAGAGCCGGATACCGTTCGGACGACGGATCTCCTTCTTCTGCCGGATGACCACCGCTTTCTCAAGTTTCCTCCGCATGTCGGGAGTGCCCTTCTTGACGCTCACGGTCGCCATATCGCCAAGACCCATCTTGGGCTGCCGGCGCCTGACACCATGGTAGCCGTCGACAGAGACGATCTCCACGAGCCGTGCGCCGGTGTTATCGGCACAGACCATGCGGGAACCGGTGGCGAGCGCACGCGGAATGGTAGATTGCATCGCCTTCATTCCTTCACCACCTCGACAACCACGAAGTTCTTCGTCTTCGCAAGCGGCCTGCACTCGGCAATCCTGACCACATCGCCGATCCTCGCGTTGATGCAGGGCGTGCTGTGGGCATGGTACCGGGACCGGCGTTTCTCGTATCGCTTGTACTTCTTGACGTAGTGGATGAACTCACGCTCCACGACGACAGTACCGTTCATACGGTCGCTCACGACTTTGCCGGTAATCACCTGGCCGCGTACCGGCAAAGTGCCGTGAAACGGACAATTTACGTCCTCGCATTCCGTCTCAGGAATGGGGACATTTAACCCAATATTTCGTGCCATTATGTATCCTCTCTTATCTGATGCGCATCGTGATCCGTCGTTCCGGCTGCATCTCCAGGCTTGAACCGTCCACATCGACAGTCGTGCCGTCCGGGAGCCGGAAGCGGAATACACTGAACCGCTTTGGTATTCGCTTCTCTCCCCGCTCCGTCCGGATGACCAGGGTATTTCTGGTCTCATCGATGATGCGGCCAGATACCCCGACATGCCCGGGATTGCTTGCGCGAGCCACCAGAACGTCCAGGCCGATCAACTCGTGCCGCAGGACGTTCCGGGGAGAGATCATGCGTTCCTCCGTGCGTTCTGCTCGGTCCGGATGCGCGCGATGGTCCTGCGGATCTCGCGGATCCTCCCGGGGTTTTCCGTGGCACCGCCGGCGCTGACTTTCCCTCGCTCCTGGATCAGTTCAAGACTGAGTTTCTGCTCCTGTTCGAGGAGCTCAACGTCGGAGAGCTGTTTCACCTCTTGTGCGCGAAAGATAGCCATTTATCTCTCCTCCGGGTACTCCTCACCTGAGAGCTCCTCAAACTCTTCCTCGAGTTCGTCTTCACCGACCTCTTCGGGTTCGGGAACCGGCGCCGGAGCCTTCTTCGGCTCGGGCTCAAGGACCTCAAAGGTATCAGGCAACTTTGCACCAGGCGGGACGATCTTGACCTGGACACCGATGGTCCCCAGCTTCTTGACCGCAAGCGCGTAACCCTTCTCGACGATCGTCTCGCTCGGTTCACCCGAGTGCTTCACGTAGCCCTCGGTGAACTTCTGGGTCCGCGACCTCGCGCCGGTCAGTTTCCCGGCGACGATGACCTCGCAACCGAGCGCACCCGACTCCATCACCCGGCGGATTGTGCTCTGCCCGGCTTTCCTGAAGTACCAACCACGCTCAAGCGCGTTCGCCAGCCGTTCGGCCATGATCTGGGCGCTGAAGTTCGGGTTCTGGACCTGCTGAACCTCCACCTGCGGGGACTCGATCCCGAAGTGAGTGGCAAGGTCCTGTGTCAGCTGGCGGACCTGTTTGCCGCCCTTCCCGATCACGATACCCGGTTTCTCCGCAAAGATGGTTATCTGGGTGCCCAGCGGCGTTCTGGTGATATCCATGCCACCGTATCCGGCCCGCTTAAGCTCTTTCGTGAGGAACTTCTCGATACGGACGTTGCGCACGCCTTCACTGATGAATTTCTTCTCGATTGCCATTACGCCACCTCGGTCACGATGATCTCGATGTTCACAGTCTCCCTGCGTTTCGGGGTGGCGCGGCCCATCGCACGCGGGAAGAACGCCCGGAGACCACGGCCCCTGTTGGCGGAGACATGGTTGATCCGGAGGTTTTCGGTGTCAAGGCCGATATACTCGGCGTTCTTCTCGACAGAGTCGAGCAGCCTGATGTAGGCCTTGGCGGCCTTGACCGGGTACCGGCCTGCCGCCCACCCTTCAAGACCCCGCTTGTGGGCAACGTTCCGGTTGAACCGCTTGAAGGGGATGGCCTTCTTCAGCTCAACCACATCGGCGAGGTACGCCTTTGCCTCGGTGGTGGTCATGTTCTTGATGAACCGGGCAATCTCGATCGAGTGTTTCGGGGAGACGGGAATCTCGTTCGCTTTTGCGCGAGCGACGTTCTCGCCCTCAATCATTGCTGAATAACCTGTTCTTGCCATAACCATCACTTCAGCGGTACGTACTTACTCGACCGGGTCGCACCGATACCGGCGCTGCCGTGGGAGACTCTCCTGCGGGTCAGTGCAAACTCTCCAAGGTAGTGGAAGACCGCCTCAGGGTGGATCTCCACCTTCTGGAACTCCTTACCGTTGTGGATCTCGATCGTCTTTCCGACCATCTCGGGCATGACGACCATGTCACGCAGGTGGGTGCGGACGTTCGAGTCTCCCGACCTGATATCAGAGAGGAGTTTCTCGTGTTCCCGGGAGAGACCGCGCTCGAACTTCCTGCGTGCACGGGACGGCATGAGCGGCAGGAGCTCGGAGAGAGCCATCTGCTGCAGGTCCTCTATGGAGTAACCGCGGTAGGTGAACTCTTCACGCCGCCGCGGCATTCGCTTCTGTGTCTTCTTTGCCATGCTTCACCCCTCACTTCTTCCACTTGCCGGTTCTCCGGGCGGCAATATGCCCTACCTTCCTGCCGGGGGATGTTCCGCGGGATACGGTCTTCGGCCGTCCGCAGTGCTGGTGGCCGCCACCGCCGAACGGGTGGTCGATGACGTTCATGCAGACACCCTTGACGCGAGGCCATTTCTCGGCGGAGGACCTGACGTGGAGATACTTCTTTCCTGCCCTGGCGAACGGTTTCTCGCTCCGTCCGCCGCCGGCAACGATACCGACGGTTGCCAAACAGGCACCGCTGAACCACTTATTCTTGCCGCTCGGCATCCGGACACCGACTCTGCCGTCCTCTGCCTTACCGATGACGAGGGCCTGGACGCCGCCTGAGCGGACGAACTTGCCGCCGTCGTTCGGGCGGGCTTCGATGTTGCAGACGTATGCCCCGACCGGGATCTCCCGGAGAGGCAGGGTGTTCCCGTTCTTCACCTCGGCTCCCGGACCCCAGGAGACCGCATCCCCGACACCGAGCCCTTCGGTGGCGAGCATGTAGACCTTCCGGCCGTCCTCGAGCCTGGCGAGAGCGATCGGCGCATGACGGGCCGGGTCGTGCTCAATATCGACGACGTGCCCAAAAGCCGGTGCGATGTTCGTTCCGGCGTGCCGCAGCTCGGCCTTATACCGGTGCGAGGGGGCACGATAGGTCGGGCCGCCCCGGCCGCGGTTCTGTGCTGTAATTCGATGTGCCATTCGTCACTCACCTTACATGATTCCAAGCCGGCTGAGGATCTCTTCAGCCGCTTTCTCGTCCGCAAACCTGACAATGGCCTTCTTTTCGCCTTTCATGGTCATCATTGTGCGGACTTCGCTCACTTCCTGCTCGAAGACTGATTCCAGTTCACGCCTGATATCCTGCTTGGTAGCGTCTCTCTGCACGATAAACTGGAGTTTGTTCTCGCCTTCGAGCATCATCGTTGCTTTTTCTGTAACGAAGGGGTATTTCAGTATCATGAGAACTCCTCCAGTCTCCTGATTGCAGACTCCGTCCAGACGGTCAGGCGTCCTGCGTGCGTGCCGGGGGCCAGCAGCTCGGTGTTGAGCTGGTTGACCGTCACGGCATCGACGCCGGCGAGGTTCCGGGCCGCCCGGAGCGGTTCGTTCCCGGTGACGATGAGGACGCTCTTGCGCTGCTTGTAACGGCGGCCGCGCATGGTGCCGCGTCCTGCCCTGACTTTCCTGCTGGCCTTCGCCCGCTCGACGTCAGCATAAACACCGAGAGCGGAGAGCGCCGCAATGACGTCGCCCGTCCGGGTGATCTCCTCGAACCGGTCCTCAAGGACCAGCGGGAGGTCGCCCTCGAAGAGGTGCCCGCGTTCCCGGACAAGGTCGGGGGAAGTGCTGGCTGCGATTGCGGACCGGAGAGCTTTCTGCTTCTCTTTCCGGTTGATCTCCTTGACGAGGACCTTTGCGACCTTCGGGGGGTGCGCTGCACGCCCGCCGGTTGCCTGCGGTACCCGGGCCACCTTGCTGCTGTTCTTGATGCGGGGGACCTGGGCGACGCCCCGGCCGCTGCCCCAGGACTCTGCCGAGGTGCGCATGCCGGCGTAGGGGTCGGTCCCATGCGGCTGGAACCGGGTGCTCTGGAGCGCGAGGACAGCCCGCTTAATCAGATCGGGCCTGTACTCTTCATTAAAGATTTCCGGGAGATCGACTTCATGAGCGATCTCGCCTGTCAGTGTTCGAACCTGTGCCTTCATCGCTGCTCACCCCTGCTTGCTCTCCGTGCTGACGAAACTGATCGTCGGCGTGCGAAGAATGTGTTCTCCCTGCCGTATCGCGGGCCGTATCCGGACCAGCCGCTTGTTCGGCCCGGGGACTGAACCCTTGATCAGCACGTAGGGGCCGCGCACAACACCGTAGTGGAGGAATCCGCCCGCGGGTGTTATGTCGTCGCCGTTGGTGCCGATCTTTAAGATACGCTTGTTGAACTCGGTACGCTGCTGGTAGCCCATCTGGCCGATCTGGGGGACCTGCCACCTGACGTGGTGCGGGTGCCAGGGACCAAGGTTACCGATGTGGCGCTTCTTGCCGCCGCGGGAGTGTTTCCGCTTCCGGACCTGGACGCCCCAGCGCTTGACGGGACCCTCTGTGCCCTTTCCGGTGGTGACGGCGGTTACGTCGATGTACTCGCCGGCCTCGAAGTTCCCGGTGATCTCGATCTCTTTCCCAAGGATCCCGGCGGCGTACTCGATCTGGTCGTCAAGACTTCCGCCTGCGATCCGCATCTCCATCAGGTCAGGGACCTTCTTCGGGACGCCGGTGAGGTCATCGGGCTGTGTGTAGGTGATGGCGTAGAGTTCCGTGACCCTGCCTTCGCCGATCGCCTTCCTGATGGCATCGAGGG